>Ga0210407_10000041_pt1 | contig 187324 bp, 139 predicted proteins | sample IncBWC27MmetaG_FD_150860 | JGI IMG/M metagenome (GOLD analysis project Ga0210407, IMG submission 150860) | Forest soil microbial communities from Barre Woods Harvard Forest LTER site, Petersham, Massachusetts, United States - Inc-BW-C-27-M | ecosystem: Environmental > Terrestrial > Soil >...
GAAGGTAGGTTAGTCACGTGTTACTCACCCGGTCGCCACTTTACTCATGGATTGCTCCACTTTCTCGTTCGACTTGCATGTGTTAGGCACGCCGCCAGCGTTGATTCTGAGCCAGGATCAAACTCTCGTTTGAAACCTGATGTCTGCCGACGGGTAGTTGGCAGACTGCCATCGCAGCGCATCCCAATCAGCTTGCAAAAGCCGCTCGGGTTTCAACAGCGCGGATGGCGCCACCATTCAGCCTCCGCCTTGCTCCGAAAAGCAAGTAGAAGTTCATGGTGGTCTATCTTGTGAGATCGTTTCGGACTTATGCCCGAATCCGTTCTCTCACGACTGGCACGTTCAACCTAGTTGTCAAAGACCGAATCGCCTTCCGCCTGAGCGGCGCGCCTTCAGGTCTAGACGGACCCGCTTGCCTGGGCGAACCCAAGAGCGAATCCGGCTGTCCTCGAAACTTTACAACCATATCGTCCACGCCAAACCCTGTCAACCTGCACATCCCACAGTATTTCCACGTGTTTTCCACACGCGAAATCTGTTCTGGATTGAGGCTGGTGGGGAGCTAAAGCTCGTCACAGCACGCAACGATATGGCCTTCCGCTTTGGAATTTCAAAGCACCGATGACTCGGCGCACGCTATTCGCGCAATACCGCAGCGGAAGACAGAAAATTGAGAAAAGATCCTAAATGGAGGTCCTTGCTTTGAAGGTACCCTTCAGAAACCTACAAGTTGTTTCCGAATCAAGTCCCGTGGCCGGGACGACTTGAGAACTCTACATTCTCTGAAAACTTAGATGCCGGGCCGACGCGAGAGATTCACACAAATATGCCCGACTGCCACACTTTGCTCTCGGTGAATTGTTTATACCAGATGAATGCGAAAAATTGCAAGGGGGAATTTAAAAAATACATGGGGATGACCATTTTGGTCCTCACCTGAGAAGGAAAATCGCCCTCTGTGACATCCGTCACAGCCCTAGAACCTTCCGGTTGCGTAAAGATGGTGGGTACGTCGGAGCCCCGCGCACGGAGCCGCGAAGCGGCGAAAGAGTGCAGCCCACGGCGCAAGCCGTGGGATTCGAGGCCCACAACAAGATCAGCCCCGGAGGGGCGAAAGAACATGCCGCATACGTCCGGCAACATTTTGCTTCACTTCATTTTCTCCACGCATGGGCGACGGCCCTTGATCAAGTCAGAATTCCGCGCCGATCTGTTCGCCTATCTTGGAGGGATAATCCGCGAAATGGATGGAACCGCGCTAATCATTAACGGCACCGCCGACCACGTTCACATGCTCGTGCGCGCTCGACCAGTTCATGCGCCGGCGGAAATCGTTCGCGTGGTGAAGGCTAACTCATCCCGCTGAGTGCACGAAAAGTGGGATTCAGAATTTGCCTGGCAAACCGGATACGGAGTATTCATGCGTAAGCGAGTCGAACGCCGCGGCCGTCACAAGGTATATCGCCGAGCAAGAAGAACATCATCGGAAGCATTCGTTTCAGGAGGAATATGTGGCCTTCCTCAAGAAGAACAACGTGGCCTACGACGAGAGATATATTTGGGATTAGTTTCTTTCGCCCCTTCGGGGCTCGTTCCGTTTTTTCCTCGAGCCGACCCACGGCTTGCGCCGTGGGCTGCATTCTTTCGCCGCTTCGCGGCTGACGTCGGGCTGACCCCCACATGGAGGATCGATCGACGTAGAATTCTGGCTTATGACTTTGGCTGGCTCGAAGGCGTACCACCGCGGGATTCGGTTGTTTAATGCGCGGGAGTTTTATGACGCGCATGAGGTTTGGGAGGATGTGTGGCGGGAGTCTCACGGGATGGAGAAGAAGTTTTTGCAGGGGCTGATTCAGGCGGCGGTGGCGCTGCATCATCAGTCGACGGGGAATGTGGTGGGGGCTTGTTCGCTAGTGGAGCGGGCGCGGAGGAATCTGGCGGGGTGTCCGGAGGAGTTTGGTGGAATTGCCGTGGGCGAGTTGATTGCGGCGCTCGGGGAATGGCGGGCGGCGGTGGTGGCGGGTGAGGATGCGCCTGGGTGTCCGGTGATTGCGGGGACCTTCTAACTCTCGGCTTCCGGCTTCCGGGTCTCGGCTTCCGGCTTCCGCAGCAGCTTCAGAATCGAAAGCATTCGAGCTGCGCTCGAAGGACAGCCGGGGGCGGCTGTCCCCACACGAATCTTTCGCGTGTGAAACTCTCTCTCCGTTTTTCCTTATGACTTTATTCTTTGGGGAATTCCAGGGTTACGAATTTGGCAGGGGCTTGGCCGGTGTTGGTGATGCTGTGGGAGTAGCCGCCGGGGAGCCATTTGACTTGGCCCGACATGAAGTGACCGGGCATGGGCCCCGACATTGGGCCGGTGCCTTCGACGTCGCTGCGAATGTCGAGGTCTGTGACGGCGACTAGCAGGTGGGGGCCGGCGTGGTGGTGGGTGGGGACGACACCGCCGGGCTGCAGTTCGAATTCGGTGACGCGGATGCCGTCCTTGACGAAGAGAATTTCTGCGGTGCCGCCCCGGAGGATGTCGAGGCCGCGGGTTGCGTCCCATTGGAAAGTGGAGTGGCGGAGTTTGTCGTCCTGCAGGAGTTCGACGGTGACGTTGCGGAAGGAACTGTTGGAAACATTGCGGGCGATGTGGGCGTAGCCGCCGGTGAGGAATCCGGTCTGGCCGTCTTGGAGGTTGACGGTAACGGGATCTTTGCCTTGAACGGCGTTCACGACTTCGGAGTCGCCGAGGGTAACGTAGAGGTAGTCGTGGCGATGGCGGTGCAGGAGCGTGTCGGTGTGGGGGGCGACGTCGACGTTGAAGACGCGGACTTGCGCGTTCTCGAAGACCAGGCGGTGGTGGGGCTCGGCGGTGATTTCGACTTCCTTCGTGGCTTGCGCGGTGAGCACAGCGGTGAGGAACAGGACGATGAGGCTGAGGCGCATGGGCGGGATTGTAGCAAGGGCAGTTGCCAGGGGACAGTGGTCAGGGGTCAGTTATTCTTCGCGGGTGACGCGGATCCATTCTTCCATTTGATCGAGGTACTCGGCGAGGGCGCGGCGTCCGGCGGCGGTCAGGCGGTATTCGGTGCGGGGGACACGGCCTTCGAAGAATTTTACGCAGGAGATGTATTGCGCTTCTTCGAGTTTGCGGGCGTGGACGCTGAGATTGCCGTCCGTGGTTTTGAGGACGCGCTTGAGGTCGTTAAAGCTGAGGGAATCGTTGGTGGCGAGGGCGCTGACGATGCCGAGGCGAATGCGCTCGTGGATCAGGCGATCGAGTTCGGGGAGTTCGGGAGCGCGCGGGGCGGACTGCTCGCGATGCTTTTCCCGTGGCTGAGACGCGGGCTTGCGGTGGGATGGAAGTGGTCTAGCCACCGTGTCGCCTCGCGATGAGAAGTCCGAAGAGGATATGCAGGCCGCCGAAACCAGCGGCGAGAAACCAGTTGCCCCACAGGGCGGGCGCGAGCACGGCCAGGCCGCCCAGCAACATGAAGCAGACGCCCATCACGGGGACGATGGGAACGGAGAAAGAACCTCCGGTCATGATGCCGGCGCCGTAGAGCAAGAGCCAGGTGGCGGGGAGCGCGGACTGCAGGCCGGAACGGAATAACAAGAATGTCAGGAACGCGCCGGCGAAGAGTGGCGGCGCGAGGCCTAGCGCGACTTTGCGGGCGGGGCCGGAAAATAACGGGAGGCCGCGGCGGTTTGCCTTCCAGGTGCAGGCAAGTAATCCGATGGCGGCGGCAAGCAGGCCTTCGGCCAGCCAGACGCGGAGCCAGGTAAACGGCGAGCTCTGTTGGGCGGCGAGCCAGGCGGCGGCGAGGGCGGTCACGCCGAGAAGAACTTGTCCCCAGCCCGAGACGGCGGTGAAGGCGGCGGAGCGCTCCATGGTGTCGCGGATGAAGCGCAGGTCGGCGAAGACTTCGGGGGCGGTGCGCGAGGGCGAGACGGACTCGCGCCCGACCGATCGGCGAAAACGGCGGAAGCGGTGCGGGCGCGGGTCGAACATTGGGATAGAGTAGCGGGGCTCCCGGTTATTGTCAAGTACTTTGCGGTGTAAAGAATGGGCCACTGGCGTGAGTTTGAGAGGCAATCTTTTTCGATTCTTTGATCATTCACATTTTGGGACTAGACTTACGGCAAGCGCGGGAGACCCCTTATGAAATCCGGCTACTTGGCTGGCGCGGCGGTGGCAGTTCTGGCGGCGGTGAGTGCGATCGCGCAGGTTCCGCTGGTAAACCAGGGATTGATTCCGGCGAGCATTGCGCCGGGGAGCAAGGCGTTTACCTTGACGGTGAACGGAACCGGATTCGCTTCGGCGGCGGTGGTGAATTGGAACGGGTCGCCGCGGTTGACGGAAGTGATTTCGAGCAGCCAGCTGAAGGCGACGATCAACGCCTCCGACGTGTCGGGGGCCAAGACGGCTTGGGTCACGGTGACTAATCCGGCGCCGGGAGGAGGAACGTCGAATGTTGTGTTTTTCCCGGTGACCTCGGAATCATCGTCGATTGGCATGGCGATCAGCCAGCCTTTTCCAAATGCGACCAACGTCGTGGTGGGAGACTTCAATAACGACGGCAAGCTGGACGTCGCCTGGACAAGCACGCACTTGAACGTGTCGCTGGGTAATGGGAAGGGCGGCTTTCAGCCGGCCATCGTGAACACGAACTACAACGGCTTTGCATTGGAGATGTTTACCGGCGACTTTAACGGGGACGGTAAGCTCGACATCGTGGCGGTCGATTGCTGTGGAAAGGTGACGGTGCTGCTGGGGAACGGGGACGGCACCTTCAACGTGAGCTGGACCTACGGCGCTCGCGGAGGAGGCAATTACATCGCGACCGGCGATTTCAACGGAGATGGGAAACTCGACTTGTATGTGACGGAATACGATCTGGGAGAACAGTGGTTTGAAATTTTCACGGGAAATGGGGACGGTACTTTTAACGGTCCCGGAAATCCCATCTACATAAGTTATTTTGCGGGCTCTCCGGCCATCGGAGACTTCAATGGTGACTGGAAACTCGATTTGGCGATTCCGGAACCGGGCAGCTTGAACCTGATCGACATATTCCTGGGAGACGGCAAGGGTGACTTTCAGGAATCGGGCACGGTGGGAGCGTACTCTTATCCGATCGCGCTGACGGCCGATATGAATCATGACGGGAAGCTGGACCTGCTCGCCATCGGCGCGTGCGTCTGGCTAGGCGCCGGGAATGCGACATTCACAGAGGCTGGATGCTCTTCTTTCGGCTACTATACGGCCGCGATAGGCGATTTCAACGGTGACGGCAAGCTTGACGCACTCCTCTTCGACGGCGCCGTCCCTTCACAGCTTACGATTGCACTTGGGGCGGGCAACGGCACGTACCTGCGTGACTTCCAGTTCACGATCCCATCGTATGCAGAATCGGTGGCGGTTGGGGACTTCAACAATGACGGCAAGCTGGATGTGGTTACTGGGAACGGATACCTGCTGTTGCAGTCCGCCGTAGATCTCACACCCTTGAGTCTCGCGTTTGGCAGTCAGAATGTGGGGACGACGAGCGCCGCGCAGACGGCTACGCTGATGAACGTGGGAACCACTGCGCTGACCATCAATGGGGTCAGCATTACGGGAACGGCCTCCGGACAGTTCACCCAGACCAACGGTTGCGGAACGAGCCTGGCGGCGGGCGACAGTTGCACGATCTCGGTTACTTTCGCGCCGAAGCGGGGCGGGGCGCTGGTGGCTGCGCTTACGGTGAGCTACAAGGGCACGGCGAGCCCGCAGACGGTCGCGCTCAGCGGGACGGGAATCACTCCTCCAGCAGCTAGTTTGCTGCCTGCCAGCCTGAAGTTCGCGACCCAGGTGGTTGGGACGTCGAGCGCGACACAGACCGCCACGTTGACCAATACGGGCGACCAGGCGGTGACGATTTCAAGCGTGGCTGCATCTGGGGCGTTCCACGAGACCAATAACTGCCCATCGAGCCTCGTAGTAAGCGGGAGTTGCCAGATCGAGGTGACGTTCCACCCGACTGTGGGGGGCACGGCGAGCGGAACGCTTTCCGTTACCGACAACACGACGAAGAGCCCGCAGAAAGTAACTCTGAGCGGTACCGGGACAGCGATCACGCTGTCGCCGGTGGGGGTGAATTTTGGAGATCAGAAAGTCGGGACGAGCAGTGCGGCGGCAGCGATCACGCTAACCAACGCAGGAGCGAGCGCGGTCTCGATCACGCTGATTAGTATTACGGGAACGGATTCCGGCGACTTCGCGGAGACGAATACTTGCGGCAAGAGCGTCGCGGCGCACGGGAGCTGTACGATCAAAGTGACGTTCAAGCCCACGGCAACCGGGGCGCGGGCGGCGTCCGTCAGCGTTACCGACAACGGAGGGGGAAGCCCGCAGAGTGCTTCGCTCACCGGGACTGGGACTTAACGGAGGAGTAGCGATGTGCAGGCTCGCCAGCGTGGTGAAATCTCTTTCCTTGGCAGTGCTGTCGATGGCCCTCGCGGGTTGCGGCAGCAATGGCGTTGACACCCGAACCAACCTGTGTGGGGGATGCGCGTTTCTGTACGCGACCACCAACAGCAACCAGGTTCTGACCCTGGCGATCAATTCGGGAGAAACTCTCGGACCGGCGCAATCGACGCCGGGCCCCGCCAATGGGCCCGATATCGTGGGATTAGGGTTTGTGCCGCAGCCTCCCTACAGCGGTCCAGTGTATATATCGGATCCGAGCAGCAATGCCATTGATGCCTTCGGAGCAAGCGGCAGCGACGGCAGTCTCACAGTGCTGTCAGGATCGCCTTTCGGCCTGGGCGGTCAGGCCGGGACTCCCGCGGGACTTCTGACCTTCGGCAATTTTCTCTATGTCGGCGATACCAACGGTACGGTGTCTGCGCTAAGCATCGCTCCGGGCGGGGCGCTAATGGCGATTCCGGGCTCACCCTTTGCCGCAGGGACGGCTCCGCGTTATCTGGTTTCCGCTTATACCGGTTCGCCCAGCATCTCCCTTCTCTACGCCGCCGATTTCACGGGCGGCGGCATTTGGGCTTTTACGATCGGCTCCGATGGCGGGCTGACGCCGGTGGCCGGTTCTCCGTTCGCCACGCCGCCCAATAGTGCACCAGCCGGAATGTTTGCCGGCGGGGACGGGATAACTGGGAGCATTCTTTATGTTGCGCTGAGTGGCCTCGATGAGATTGCGGCGTTTTCCATCAATGGCACTGGAACTCTGACTCCGCTTCCCGGCTCTCCGTTCGCGGCGGGAGGCGGGCCCACGACGGTGTTTGGCATTGGCAACTTTGTGTACGCGATGAACAGCGTTGACCACACCATCTCCGGCTACAGCGCAGACCAGAACACGGGCTTCCTGACGGAGATTCAGGGATCTCCGTTCGCCTCCGGCACGGCATCTGGCAATTTTGTTACGAACCCGCGGGTAACCGATATTTTCTACGTTCCCGATGCCGAATCCAACAGAGTGCTGGGTTTCGTGGCCGACGGGACCACCGGCAGTCTTGCCCCTTTGCCGGGGTCGCCGTTCCCCACGGGTGTGGGCCCGGTGGCGCTCACGGCTGTCGCCTTCCCGGCAATCGATCCGCCGTAGAGGAGGGTGCCAGGAAACATCAAGCCAGGAAAGCATCAAGGAAGCTCGACATCGAGGGCGTAGATGTCCTGGGTGCTAACGTCGCGCACGAAAAGGCGGGAGTCGTCGGGCGCCTGACCGCTCCACGAACCCCAGATTGTGAAGTAGCGGCGCAGTCCAATCAGACTGAAGAGGTCCTCGGCATGGCTATCCCCTACCTTCACGCGACGGCATTTAGGATCGCCGGTGATGATGTTGTCGTAGTACATGTAGCGGCTGTCCGCCGACCAGTAGGGATAGTCCACATTGCTGGATTCGGTAAGCCACTCCGCCCATTTTTGGGTGCGGAAATCATAGAGCATGAGTTTCTTCGAGCCCTCGACACTGATGGCTGCGAGGTAGTGACCATCGGGAGACCAGCGCGGGGAAAAAAAGCCCTTGGTACCGGGAAAGGTGGAAACCTGGCGGGTCTTCATGTCTACCAGTTGAATATCGATGGTTCCGGTGTTCATGGTGGAAACGCGTCCGAAGGCGAGTTGGGTGCTGTCGGGCGACCACGACGCATCCACTTCACCAACATTTTCCGGGAGCAGTTCTTCGGGCGAGCCTCCCTGCGCGGAGATCAGGAATATCTTCCAGGGCTTGCCGACTTGAGCAGAGATGAAAGCGATTTGGGTTCCGTCTGGAGACCATGTGGGCAGCGTCGCGGCCGCGGGCGGATACGTAAGCTGCAAGCGCTCGGTGCCATCCACGCGGCTGCGCCATAAGGTGGTGTCGGGCACGCTGCGGTAGGCGACCCATTTGCCGTCGCGCGAAAAGGCGACATCGGTGGCGGAAATTCCGCCGAGAAATGGGACAAACTGCTTCGCAGCGGCATCGTAGCGGACAAGCTCGGCGCGCGGCTGCATGCCCTCGACAAACAGCTTCTTGCCACTGATGTCGGCCACAGCCGAGGAATACAAGACTGGACCGGTTGTAAGCTGGACGGGCGTGTGGGAAGTTTTGCGGAAGATGCTGGTCGGCTCCGCGAGAGCAAAAATATTGCTTCCCTGGCCGGCGTTATTGTCGGCGCCACTTTCGAAGACGTAATAGCGTCCATCTTCGGTCCAGCGGCCACAACATTCGTTGGGCGAAGCGTGCCATCCCTTGAACAACTGTTGCAGGTCGGATCCGTCGGTGCGGACTTCCCATAGGGAATTGGTGTTGGCCTGGTCCTGAAGCGAAAAGCGTATCCGGCTTCCATTGGGAGAAAAGCGGGGAGCAAAGGGGGAGCCGGGCGTCGAGACCAGAAGGTGCGGAGCACTCCCATCGGCGTTGGCCAGATATAGATCCGAGCCCTTGATGAACACCATCTGCCGTCCATCGCGCGACCACCCGCCGTCGTTGGCCACGATGTTGCCCAGCCGCCGGGGAGAACCGGCAGGCAAGGGCACAGCCCACAAAGGCGTTTCCCTGCTGCCCGTGGGCGCCACCGTGTGGACCAGCAGTTGGGAATGGTCGGCGGAAATGTCGTCGATCACCATGTCAGGGACGGGCGTCGGAATCGCGGAAGTCTCGCCGCCAGTCACCGACACCTGGACCAGCGCAGGACCTTGAGAACGAAACTGATTAACGTAGATCCGAGCGCCGTCGGTCAACATCCTTCCCATGGAGACGCCGTCATGGGTAATCTGCGTCGTGCCGGTGACTCTGGGCAGGCTGACGGGAATTAAGAACCAGACCAATGCGGCTACCGCCAGCAGGGCGGCTGGTGCGGCGATCCAAGGCCAGAGACGTTTCGGTTTTCGAGTTGGTGTAGCAGTGGCGACTGCAACGCTTACTCTGCCGGAGGTGGTGTCGCGCTTCAGGCCTTTGAGGTCGGCGCGGATTTCGGCGGCGCTTTGATAGCGAATCTCGCGATCGCGTTCGAGGGCTTTGCGGATGATGCGGCCCAGTTCCGGCGGGAGATCGGGATTGAGCTGGAGCGGTGGCGCGGGTTCTTTGTGAAGGATGGCGTCGAAGGTGGCGGCGGTAGTGTCTCCGCGAAAGGGGAGCGTGCCGGTGGCCATTTCGTAGAGGACGGCGCCGAAAGAAAAAACGTCGGTGCGGGCGTCAAGGTCTTTGCCGAGAGCCTGCTCGGGAGACATATAGGCAACGGTGCCGAGAGTGCTGCCCGGACTGGTGAGGTGGGGATCGTCGGCGCTGGCGATGGTGGCGCCGTCGGGAGTGGTGGTAGCGTGAGTTTTGGCCAGGCCGAAGTCGAGAATCTTAGCGTGTCCGCGCTCAGTCACGAAAAGATTCGCGGGCTTGATGTCGCGATGGACGATGCCTTTGGAGTGGGCGGCGTCGAGGGCATCGGCAATCTCGCTTGCCAAATCGAGCAGGACTTCAAGCTCCATCGGCCTCGAGCCGATGCGGTGTTTCAGGGTTACGCCATCGAGAAATTCCATGGCGATGAAGGCTTTGCCGTCCTGATCGCCGATGTCATAGATGGTGCAGATGTTGGGATGGTTGAGCGCGGAGGCGGCCTGGGCTTCGCGTTGAAAACGGGCGAGGGCCTGAGGATCGCGGGCGACTTCGTCGGGTAGGAATTTCAGGGCGACGAAGCGGTGAAGGCGAGTGTCCTCGGCTTTGTAGACGACTCCCATGCCGCCACCGCCGAGTTTCTCGGTGATGCGGTAGTGAGAGATGGTTTGGCCAATCATGCGGTGGCGGTATGGTAGGCGGGATGATGGGGTAAGTCAACGAAATGGGTGGGCGGATGCCGGAGCCAATAGTCAAGGCCCACCCCTTCGACAAGCTCAGGGCAGGCTCTCTCGCAAAGAACGCGAGAAGGGTGGGGCAACCGGTGCCGGTTTTATAATCGATGGTTTGAGGAGGGATTTGTGGGGGCTTGGGGGACGGGAAGTTTTGAGAATGACGATGCGGCGGATTGGGTGGCGGGGCTGGATGCGATTACGCCCGAGGAGTTGACGCGGATATTAGCGCATGCGGCGGATGATCCGGAGTATCTGGAAGGGCCGGCGGCGAGCGTTGCAGTCGCGGCAGCGGAGGTGGTGGCGGCGCTGCGTGGGAATGGGACTGATGGAACGCAGGCCAAGATTCGGGATTGGGTGGGGAAACATCCGCAGGCGTTGACCGAAGAGCTTCAGGCTGTGGCGATTCGGGCTGTGGATCGGGTGCGGAAGAATTCGGAGTTGAAGGATTTGTGGATGGAAGCGGACGGGCTGAATGATTGGATTGCGGCGCTGCGGGAGTTGCAGGGGAGGTTGGGCGGGTAGGGTGGGTATGCGGTGAGTGAAATCGCCTGTTTACGCCAACTGGCCGTAGAATAGCGCCACTATGGGTGGAGAATGAGTGTCCTTCGCTGTGTTGCTTTCCTGTGTTTGATCCAACTGTTCGGTTATGCCCAAGCTCCGCAGGAGCATGACCAAGTTGGATTGTCGAGGCAAGCCGATGTTACTGTTCGAAGGTTCTACGAGCAACTAGTATCTGATCCCGTCGGGGGCTTTCCAGCGCCGAAGAGGATGAAAGTACTATCCCCTTATCTCAGCAGCTCCTTGATTCATAGGATTAACCAAGCACGTGCCTGTCGTGATGATTGGTTTCGCCTGCACCCGAAGAATGATGAAAAGGCACCGTCAACGTGGACGGAATTCGGACTTTTCTCGGGTCCCGACGACCGAGGTCATCCATATGCTTTCCAGATTGACAAAACGGAATCGGAGGACGATAGCTCTTTTCGCGCCTACCTGAGGCTCACGGAAGGTCCACGAGAACGACCGTGGCATTGGGAAGTTGCAGCCATCGTAATACGTGAAAATGGGCGGTTCGTAATCGACGATGTAATCTTTCTCAAAGACAAGGATGTTGATACTGAGAGTCGATTGTCGGAGATTCTAAAGCGAGGGTGCGACGGCTCTCATTGGGTCGGGTATGGCAACAAGAACGCAAAGCCTGAAGTTACGATTTGTTCATTTGTTTAATGGTTGGCGAAACATCCCCATATCACTCATTGCCAAAATTCATCCGCCTAACTTTGAAAGTGATTCCGAATCGCCCTGATCCACTCCGACAACTTGGGGATGTGAACTCTGCGTCGAATCGGCTGCGCATGGGCAGCACTCTGTAGCAAGTGGACAATCTCGACTGCTGGAACGCGGGTCGCGACCGAGTCCACCGAAGCGTAACGGACTACCTGGTTGGGATCAATCACGAAGACGGCTGGTTTGGCGATGCCGCCTCTTTCGCGCGCGTTGTAGATGTCCCAGTCCTTGACCACGCGTCGTTCGGTGTCGCACAAAATCGGAAACGGCCATGAGAGCTGGGTTCGCAAGGCCTCCGATGCTTCGCACGAATCCACCGAAACCGCCACCAGGCTCGCGCCCGCCGACCTGATTTCTGGATAGTGTTCGCGATAATCCGCCAACTGGCGGAGGCAAAACGGTCACCAATTCCCGCGATAGAAGAGCAGCACCAGGCGCCCCTGCTGGGAGACCAACTCGGACAACCGCCTGGGCGCGCATGTCGAGTCCAGCAACTCGAAGTCCCTCACAATTTCCCCAGCGACAGGAACTTTTGCCATGGCACCATTCTAGTCGCGTATTTACGGCGAGGCGTTGTGGAGATAGGGTTTCATCAAAGCGCAACCGTTGAAATATCTCGATAGCGCGCACCCGATGCCGGTTTTATAATTGCGCAATAGCGATTGTTTTAGGCGAACAGAGGACGTACCACCATCCGGCTCGAAGCCAGCATCAAATCTCCAAGTTGATTCGGTCGGGCTCGAAGGAACGAGTCCCAAAGAAGGCCATGCGTCAAACTTTTGTGCCCATTTCAAGCGCAAGCTGTAACAATCGAAGACTTCCAACGTCTTTAGTATTATGCGCACGGTTTTAGACATCTTCGCCCAAATCTTCCGCAATCTGTGGGCGCACAAGCTGCGCTCGTTCCTGACCATGTTCGGCATTGCATGGGGAGTGGGGTCGCTGCTTCTGCTGGTGGGAGTCGGGGAAGGGTTTCGCTCGGGCAACAAGCGCGAATTGGCCGAGTTCGGCCGCGACATCATGTTTATTTTTCCGGGGCGCGCGCCGGCGGTAAAGGGCAGTATGAACTCCGCGAAGCCGTATCTGCTGACCTACGAGGACTACGTGGATATTCGCCGGGACGCTCCCCACGTGGGCAATGCCTGCCCTTTGATCTCACGGAGCGATCTGCACGAAGTGAGCGAATTCGCCACGGCCGGAGTGGAAATTCTTGGCGTGGAGCCGCAGCTCAACGAGATCAGTTATCTTCCACTCGCCGAAGGCCGCTGGCTCAATGAAATGGACGAAGCGCAGAGCCGCAATGTGATCGTTCTGGGCAACGAGCTGAAGAAAAATCTGTTCCCGGGGAGGCCGTCGCTGGGAGCGTTCGTGCTGATCAACGGATTGAGGTTCGAAGTGATCGGCAGCATGCCGCACCTTGGCCGCGGAGACAACACCTGGCTGAACATGCGCGGCTACATCCCTTTTCCGGTAATGGCAACGAACTTCCCGCTCAAGGGAGAGAACCATCAGAAGTCGATTTCTTTTGTGGAATATCAGCCGCGAGTGACGGCGGAACATGCTCTGGCGCAGGACGACGTGCACAAAATCGTTGCGCGGAATCACGGGTTCGATGCCAGCGACCAAAACGCGTTTGATGGGTGGGATTCGATTCAGGAATCGAAAATGGTGGGAACAATTTTCGACGTCATGAACATGTTTCTGGGAGCAGTTGGAATGGTCACGCTCGCTCTGGGCGCCATCGGAGTGATCAACATCATGCTGGTGGCAGTGAGCGAACGGACGCATGAGATCGGATTGCGGAAAGCCCTGGGCGCGACCAACCGCAGCATTCTGTTTCATTTTTTTCTGGAGGGATTGCTCCTCACGCTGGGCAGTGGCGTGATCGGGATGGGAATTGCGGCGGGCTTGATGGGAATGATGGGAACGGTGCAGGGACCGGGCGGATTCGATCCGCCAAAATTGGTGCCGATGTCGGCGTTGCTGGCGATCGGCAGCCTGACTGTGGCGGGAGTAGTGGCGGGGCTTTATCCCGCGCGCAAGGCGGCGATGCTGCAACCGGTGGAAGCGCTCCGGCAAGAAGGATATTAGAACGGCAGGAATTCGCGTCAGTCGACACTCAGGAAAATATGTTCCAGGATCTGTTCCATGAAGCCTACGGGGCGATGCGCCACAACCGGCGGCGCACTGCGCTCACCATGCTGGGCATGGCCTGGGGCATCGCAACCGTGGTCATGCTGCTTGCGTATGGCGACGGCTTTGGGCAGGCCTGCGCCAACATCTTTGCCAATTTCGGGACCAAGCTGGTGATCGTGGTTCCGGGACGGACCTCGATGCAGGCGGGCGGGAAGAAAGCCGGAATGCTGGTGCGATTCACGCAGGATGACGTCGAGACGCTTACCAGCAACCTGCCGCAGATTACCCAGATCACTCCCGAGGTGAGCAAGCAGGCCAGCATTCAGTTCGATACGCGGGTGTTCACCTGGGCGGTGACGGGCAATTTTCCGAATGTGTTCGACGTGCGCGCTCTCAAGCTGGACCAGGGGCGATTCTATAACCCGGAAGACGAGATCCAGCGGGCCCGGGTGGCAGTGATCGGTTCGGAAGCGAAGGAGAAGCTTTTTTCGGGACGAAACGCGCTGGGTGAACATCTGCGGGTCGACGGGCTCAGCTTCGAAGTGATCGGTGTATTGAGCGCGAAGATGCAGGAAGGGAATGACGATATCAATCGCGTGGTGTATGTCCCGTTCAGCACCATGAGCGATCTGAAGAACACGCATTATCTGGACACGATCTGGTTCACCTATCAGACGCCGGAGTACGAAAGTCTGGAGCAATCGGTGCGCACCATCCTGGCGGCGGAACACAAGTTCAGCCAGACCGACCACCAGGCCGTGGAAGTATTCAACCTGATGACCCAGGTGCATCAGTTCGAAATCATCACACTGGGGCTGAAAGTCCTGATGGGATTTATCGGCACGCTTACGCTGGGGATTGGCGGCGTTGGCCTGATGAATATCATGCTGGTTTCGGTGACGCAGCGCACGCGCGAGATTGGGGTGCAGAAGGCCTTGGGCGCACCGCGACGCTATATTCTGCTGCAGTTCCTCGCCGAGGCACTGACCATTACGTTCATCGGCGGCGTGCTGGGAGTGGTGCTGGCGTATGCGGTCGCGCTTTCCGTGGGCAGGCTTACGTTGTACAGCGCGTTTGCCAAGAACGGAGAGGCGGGGGACATCCGGCTGATCATCTCTCCGGGAACGCTGATCGCGTCCACGCTGATTCTTGGCGCGGTGGGGCTGATCAGTGGCATGATCCCAGCATTTCGCGCCTCGCGGCTGAATCCGATTGAGGCGTTGCGGCACGAATAACGGCGACACCCGGCAGAAAAAAAGGCACGGCATTTAGCCGTGCCCTTTTCATTTATCGCTGGTAGTGGTTGCGGAGCGATCCGTCGTACTGGCCTGTTCGCATACAGCAGTTCTTGAAATCTGCGCCCAGACCCGCACGGACAGGGATCTTTGCGTCCTAACTTCTCGAATAACTCCTTGTCAGAGTGAACTATTCGGAAAGCCGCGCTTAACTTTCGACTCCGACGGGAATCCCTTGCGACGCTTGCTGCTGGGTTCGAAGAAGGATTCGGGGTTCATGGCAGTTTCTCCTTTGGATGGATTTGCCCGTCACATCCGGAGGGCGAAGCTGCCTGGTTAATTTTAGCGCATCGACGATGCTTTCGCCGCTCTTCGACTTCGCTCAGGGCAGGCTTTCGCGGATGGGATGGGCATCGCTTTCGACAGCAGAAATCCCATGTCTCGCAAAAGAGCGAGACATGGGGCACCCTCGTTTCAGTGCGCCGCATGACAATCACATTTGACTTCGTCATTCCCAGCCGTTAGATTTCTTGGCGACGGTTGATTCCGTTTTTGTTCGTAGTCCATTGTTCTTTGGGAATGTCGTTTGGAACGCGCGTCTTTGCCGCTTGGTGAAGACTGGGAAGCGGGTGAAAATCCCGCGCTGCCGCGCAACTGTAAGCGAGGAAACTGCTTTCGTCCACTGGAAGGAATTCCGGGAAGGGCGAGGGCGTTACCGGATGATGGAGTTCGTCATCCTTACTCGCGAAGCCAGGAGACCGGCGCGATCCGTCTACTTCAACCTCTTTCGCGATCTAAGGAGGAATGTATGCGTTTCGTCCGTTTTCTGTTTCTGCTTCTCTCTTTTTCGTTTTCTCTTTCTGTGGCCGCTTCCGCGGCCGATCTCAGAATTAAAGTGGTGGATCCGCAAGGTGCGGCGGTTGCGGGGGCACAGGTGTCGCTCGATACCCTGGCCGATGTCGCACTGGTACGCGTTGTGCGAAATACTGCGGGAGACGGAACCGTAACGTTCATCACGGACACGGCCTGGCTGGGATGCCGGATTCAGGTTTTGGCGCCCGGTTTTGCCGCCGAGACGGTCCAGGTTTCAAAACAGCAGATTGCCGAGCAGGCTGAAATCACGGTGAAGCTGCGGCTGGCGACGGCTTCGGAAACTGTCGTGGTGAGCGCGACGCGCACTCCGGTGTTGGGCGAAGCAGCGGGCGCGGACGTGGAGACGCTGAGCGGCGAGCAACTGACGACCATGCAGCCGGTCGCGGCCAACGATGCGCTGCGCTTCTTGCCGGGGGCGGTGGTCAACACGGCGGGGCAGCGCGGCGGACTAGCGTCACTTTTCGTGCGCGGCGGGGAATCGAATTACAACAAGGTGATTGTCGATGGAGTGACGGTGAATGAACCCGGCGGGACGTTCGACTTCGGTACTTTGTCGCTGGCACAGGGCGACCGCATGGAATTCGTTCGCGGGGCACAGAGCACGTTGTATGGATCGGATGCGATGACCAGCGTGGTGCAAATGTGGACACGCGCAGGCAGCACGCTGACTCCAGAATTACGGTTCGGAGCGGACGGCGGAAATCTGGGAACGGCGAGCGGGCACGCCTCGCTGGCGGGAGCGCGCGGGCGTTTTGACTACAACTTCTTCGGAGATCAGTTCAATACCAACGGAGCGGGCATCAACGACGCTTACTCGGATTCACTGGAGGGAGCGAACGTGGGCGTGGCGCTGAGCGATTCGATTTCGCTGCGGGCGCGGTTTCGTCATGCCAACAGCCATACCGGGTTGCCGGGGGAGTGGAATTTTAACGGGTACGATCCGCTGGTTCCGGCCAATGGGCCGACGGAGCCGCTGGTGCCGCTGCAGCCGGATCCGAGTGATTCGTCGCAGCTGAATAATTTGCTGGGCAGCGTGGAATTGATGGTGAACCAGCCCAGTGGATGGCAGCATCGTTTCACAGGATTTGATTATTTGTACCGCTACAGCGAGTTGAATCCGAATGGCGATGCGGAACGGGTGGATCCGTTTGGCGATCCGATTGATTTTGCTTCGCACGAGGTCGACCACATCAATCGTGCGGGGTTCGAATATCAGGGAGATTATTCGGAGAGAAGCTGGGCGCACACAACTTTCGGATACCGGGTTGAAAATGAGAATGGATTTGTCGGCAACCTCGAGTTCGGCGCACAGAATCATGGTCAGCGGCTGAATGACGACGTCTACGCGCAACAGCAGCTCACGCTGGGCAGGTTGAGCGTGATTGCGGGCGGGCGATTTGTGCATGACAGCGCCTTCGGCAACACGGGGGTTCCCCGAGTTGCGCTGACACTGCTGGCGATTCGCGGCGGTGAGACATTTTCCGGGACGCGGCTGCGATTTTCGTATTCGACGGGATTCAAAGAGCCGCGACTGGAAGAGACTTTCAACGGATTGCCCGGGCCGGATCCGTTCAACATTCCAAATCCTGGCTTGAAGCCGGAACGGGTGCGGGCCTTCGAAGCGGGCTTTGAGCAAGGGTTCTTCAGCAACAAATATGTGTTCAGCGGCACTTACTTCAATAATCTTTTCCACCACCAGATTAACTACGTGACCACGAACAATCCGCCGAATTTTCCGGGCATGTATGTGAATGTGAACGAAGCATTCGCACAGGGGGCGGAAATTGAACTGCAAGCCAAGCTTCGTCCACGCCTCTTTTTGAATACGGCCTACACCTATACGTCGTCGGAATATCTGGACAATCCGGCTTCGTTTGACGCGGTGTTCAATCCGGGGCAACCGTTGCTGCGGCGGCCGAAGCATTCGGCGACGACTCTGCTGTCTTATCTGGGTTCGCGGTGGGGCGCGAACTTGGGGGGAAGTTTCGTGGGGCGGCGCAGTGATTCGGACTTTGACAACTTTGGCATTGATCACGCGGCGGGATATGTGCGGGCCGATCTAGGCGGATGGTATCCAGTGCATCGGCGCGTAACGTTGTACGTGAATGTGGAGAACGCGCTGGACCGGCGATACAACGAGGTGGTGGGGTATCCGGCGCTGCCGATTAATTTTCGGGCGGGGATGCGATTTCGGATTGGCGGGGAGTAGGGGTGCCGTACCTGACGGACTGGTTTCTCGACTCTTACTAGCGCACCCGCATGACTCGTTCGGAAATTTTCCCTTCGTTTCCTAGCTGACCTTCTGCGGGGCTTGCGGGATGGGCATCGAGGCGGCGATTTTTGCGCCGAAATATTTGGTGCGGGCGAGCAGAAGTTTTTCGATGTCGACTTCTTTCAGCGGTTGCTGGCGGCCAAGCAAGTGCGTGACCAGGGCGATCTGGGCGAAGTGCTCGACGGTTTCCATCTTCATATAGGCGTGTTCAAGCGTGTCGCCGTAGGTGACGACCCCGTGGTTCGACATCAGGATGGCGTCATAGATCGGGACGTAGGGTTCCAGAGTCTTGGCCAGTTCCGAGGTGCCGGGCGTGCCGTAGCGAGCGAGGGGAATGCATCCCAGGCCCATGACGACTTCGCAGACCAGGGGTTCGGTGAGCGGGATGCCGGCGGCGGCAAAGCCGGTGGCTGTGGGCGGGTGAGCGTGGCAGATGGCCTGAATATCCGGGCGCATGCGATAGATGAGCAGGTGCATGCCGATTTCGCTGGTCACGTTGCGGCGACCGGCAACCTGTTGGCCGTCCAGGTCGACGATGACCATGTCAGGCGCCTTCATGGCACCTTTACTGACGCAGGTGGGGGTGACGAGGATGCGTCCGCCGGGGAGGCGGACGGATAGATTGCCGTCCATGGCTGCGACGTAACCGTTTTCGTGGAGCATGCGTCCGTAGCGGACGATTTCTTCCCTATGTTTGCGTTCGGTCGGCATCGCTACCCTTGGGGGGAGATTGATAAAAAGCAGGCCGCAACTGGGCACTCGCATACTACCAGCAGGCGGGGAGCGGAAACAATCCTAATTTCGAGAAAAATGAGTGAGTTGGGCGGGGAGTTTGGGGAAGATTAGAATCGGGAACATCTAGGGCTGAAGCCCGCACGGGGCGCGCCAGTCGCCCCAGGCGCTGAAGCGCTTCGCCATCCAAAAGCGGCGTGCCTCTAGAATCATTCTCTCCACATTCGACAGGTGCATGCGAGCGAGATTATCGTGCATCCCTGTAATCTAGTGGGCGTGCTGGTCGCGGATTTCCATTACGAACTTCCGGAAGAGTTGATTGCGCAGGAGGCGCTGGCGGATCGGGCTGGGTCACGGCTGCTGGTTGTGCGGTCGGGGGCGGGATTGAGTGACCGGAAGTTTCGGGAATTTCCGGAGCTGCTGAGAGCCGACGATCTGGTGGTGTTTAACAACACGCGGGTGTTTCCGGCGCGGTTGTTTGGGCGGCGAATCGGAGGACCCGACTTCTCCGGAGAAAATCACAATCCCCCTGCGGCGACTCTTCCGGGGAGGATTGAGGTTTTGCTGACGCGGCAGGTATTGCGGAAGCCGAATGAGTGGGAATGTCTGGTGCGGCCGGGGCGGAAGATTGGGGTGGGAGAACGGCTGGTCTTTGGGGAGCGGGATGAACTTCAGGCTGAGGTGATTTCGCGGGGAGAGTTTGGGGAGCGGAGGATTCGGTTTGCGGCGGCGGACGACTTCTTTGCATTGGTCGAAAGGATTGGGCATGTGCCCTTGCCGCCATATATTGCGCGTGAGGATTCGGCGAGGGATCGGGAGCGGTATCAGACGGTGTATGCGCAGGAGCGAGGGTCGGTGGCGGCTCCGACGGCGGGGCTACATTTTACGGCGGAGGTTCTGGAGCGGATGCGGGAACGCGGGATTGAGACTTGCCAGGTTACGCTGCACGTTGGGCTGGGGACGTTTCAGCCGGTCCGGGTGGAGCGGGTAGAGGAACATCGGCTGCACTCGGAGGCTTATTCGATTTCGGAGGAGGCGGCGGAGAAGATTCGGCGGGCGCGGAGTGCGGGGCGGCGAATTGTGGCGGTGGGGACTACTACGGTGCGGACTCTAGAGTTTGCGGCGCTGCAGAGTGGAGGCGAAGTGCGGGCGGGTGCGGGCGAGGCCAATCTATTTATTTATCCCGGATTCAAGTTTCAGGTGGTGGGGGCGCTGCTCACGAATTTTCATTTGCCGGAGTCGACGCTGCTGATGCTGGTGTGTGCCCTGGGCGGGAAAGAAAATGTGATGCGCGCGTATGCGCATGCGGTACGCGAGCGGTATCGGTTTTATTCGTATGGGGATTGCATGTTGGTGGAGTAGGGGTTGTGAGCGTAGTGATCCAGTTCCGCAGCGGGTGAAGCCCGTTCTCATTCGGCATGGCTTACGCGGCCCTGAAGGGCCGCTCTTCCACGGCGGTTCAGGCTTCGGCGACGGCGCAAAGATTCACGGCGCCACTAAAGCAAAACGGGCGCCCTTGGGACGCCCGTTGCTGAATCCCTGCCACAATTTTGCGTGACGCTTATGCTCTTGCGCCGACTGCGGCTGGCTCGGGGGCCGGGGCCGACTTGTCTTCGCCATTAGCTTTCTGTTGTTGGGGCTGTCCGCCTTTGCGGATATCGATGCCGCCTTTGAAGAATGCGCCATCTTCAATGGAGATGCGGGCGGCGATGACGTCGCCGGTGAGGGAGCCGTCGCTGCGAATGTCGACGCGATCACTGGCGGTGAGATTGCCGCGCACTTTGCCCAATACAACGATCTCGCGGGCATTGATGTTGGCGGCGACGACGCCGTTGCGTCCAATGGTGACGCGGTTGCCGGCCAGGTTGATGGAACCTTCCACACGGCCGTCGATATAAAGCGACTCGGAGCCGGTGACTTCGCCCTTAATGACGAGCGACTTGCCGATTGTGGCCTGGTCGGCGGTGGTGGTGGTAACCGGCCGGGGAGCAGCGGGCTCAGCGGACATCGAGGGCGCGCTGGGGGTAGACATAGTGGGGCGCTCCGGCACGGCAGGCTGCGCAGGAGTTTGGGGCTGATTGGTCGGCTTCCACATGGGGTAAAAGTTCCTTTCCTAGTTGGGATTAGGGGTCACTGGCCGCACTTTCGTGACCAAAGCCGATTGTACTCCCGCGTCTCAAAATGAGCGCTGTGGAAAAGCTTTATTTTCAATCGGTAGTTCACTCTGGTGGTACGTCCTTTCGGGTTTGGGGGTGGATTCGGCAGGACAGGGGCCGGATGCGCTTTCTGCTCGGTTCGTGTAACGATTCCCGGAAAATTTGGGGGGACCGTACCCTTCCACAGGGATTGAGGGTTATGCTTCCAGAGTCGAAGATTTATCGAAAACGGAAATTGGGGTGGGGAGTCTAAACTCGATCATGGAGCAGCGGATGCCCTCGTTCGGGGCGACGACGGCCTCCCCCGCTCCGTGAGACCGAATTCATTATGGAGACGGAGCAAAACATGTTGGAACCAGCCGTGGTATCGCCTGCAACGTTCATGATCGCGCGGCCTGAGCCGGGCGAGTATGCGCCCTATTATGACCGCTACATTTCGCTGATCGCGGGCACCGACATTCTGGGGACGCTGGACGCGCAGAGGCGGCAGATGATGTTGCTGCTCTCAGGGCGTGACGAAAGCGATGGAGATTTTCGCTACGCGCCGGACAAATGGAATGCGAAGGAAGTGCTGGGGCACGTGTGCGACACCGAGCGCATCTTCGCCTATCGCGCACTGCGAATCGCACGCGGCGACCAGACCCCGCTGGCGGGCTTCGAGCAGGACGACTATGTGAAGCATGGTCCGTTTGCGCGGGCGCCGCTGGCCGAGATTGTGGAAGATTACATCGCGGTACGGCGGGCGACGCTGACGCTGTTCCGGAATCTGGATGAGGGCGCGTGGGGATTGCGAGGCGTGGCCAGCAAGAATGAGGTGAGCGTGCGGGCGCTGGCTTACATGATTGCCGGACACGAGGTGCATCATCGGACGATTCTGGAGGAGAAGTATTTTTCGGGGCGTTGAGCTTAGGGCCACTTCTTTGCCGCGGATTCACGCGGATAGTTCGTGTCATTTTGGTCAATGATGTCATCCCGAGCAACGCGAGGGACCTGGGTGTTTGCCGGCGCCGGCGGTGCCGCTCGGGCAAGCAATAACCCAGGTCCCTCGCCTTCGCTCGGGAAGACAAGGATTATTTTTCTTCCATGTCTCAGCGCGCATTGACGGAGTTGCTTCGCGGGAAGGGTGCGCATGCTGATCCGCTGGCGTGCGTCGAGGATATTTCCGCGGAGCTGGCGGCGCGGCAGGTTGCGGGGTTTTCGCATTCGATCGGGCAGCTCGTCTTTCACGTTAATTACTGGATGGAGTATGAGCTGCGGCGGATTCGCGGCGAGAGGCCGGCTTATCCGGAACACGGCTCGGAAAGTTTTCCGGCATCGCCATCGCCAGCCGACGCGCGGGAGTGGGATCGTCTGCGGGCGCGGATGATGGAGTTGCTGGGCGAGTTTGCGGCCCTGGCGAAATCCTCTCCGCAAGAGCTGCAGCGCGAAATCGAGAGCGTGCATGCGGGCGATAAGAATGTTGCGGGCACGCTCGAAGCCGTGATCATGCAGATGGTGGCGCACACCAGCTATCACGTGGGACAGGTTGCGATGGTGCGGCGGGCGCTGGGAGCGTGGCCTCCGCGCGGCGGCGGGGATTCGTGGTAAAGAATGGCTCGTCGGCTTACCTCTACCATTATCATGAGCGTTGTCATCCTGAGGACGGCGTTCTTTGCGGGCCGAAGGATCTATGCAATTCGCCAGGGATTACATAGATCCTTCGACTGTGGTTTTGCTCCGGCAAGCCGGAGCAAAATCCTCGCTCAGGATGACAACGCGCAGCGAAACATGATGTATCTTGGTCAATGATTTAAGCTGAGAGCTGTTCTTAGCCTGCCCTGAGTCGAAAGGCGAAGGGGCTGATAGCTGACAGCTTCCTCATGATTTCTGAATCGATCATCCTCAAACATATTGCGCGACAGACCAAGAAGGCGGCTGGGTTCAAACAGCTGGTGCGTGAACTTGGTCTGCATGGCGACGAGCGGCGCGAACTCGACTCGCTGCTGCAGAAGATGGTGGCACGTGGGACACTTCTCTCCGATTCGGATCGGTACGCTCTGCCGGCGCCGTCGTCTGACAAGAATCTGATGGCGGGCCGGCTTTCCATGCATCGCGACGGATTCGGGTTTGTGATTCCGGATGCGAAGTCGCTCTCGCCGGCACTCAAGGCGCGGCTTACGGGCGACATTTTTATTGCTCCGCATGTTGTTGGCAATGCCATGCACGGGGATCTGGTGCTGGTCGACATCATCAATGTGCGGCCGGATGGGCGGGCCGAGGGGCGGATTGTGCGGCCGGTGATGCGGGCGCATCCGACGGTGGTGGGAATTTTTCATTACGGGAGCCGTGGCGGATACGTGCGGCCCATCGACTCGAAGATTACACAGGAGATTTTGATTCCGGCGGGAATGGAGCGACCGGGGGCGTCTACGGCATCCCCTGGAAACGACGAGTCAAAGTCTCAAACACAGAGGACACGGGGGACACAGAGGAAGACACAATCTGTCGATCGCGTGTTGGGAGACGAAGTGGCGCGGGCTGACGATTGGGACGATCTTGAGGGCGTGGTTGTCGACGTTGAGATTACGGACTGGCCTTCGCCAACGCAGAATCCGCGGGGGCGCGTGGTCGAGATCTTGGGGCGGGAGGATGATTTCGGAGTTGATGTCGAGATCACGATTCGAAAATTTCATCTGCCGCATCATTTTCCGGCGGCGGCGCTCGAAGAGGCGCAGGATACTCCGGCAACTATTCCGGGTGAGGAGATCGAACGGCGGCGCGATTTTCGCGGGCTGCCGATTGTGACCATCGACGGAGAGACGGCGCGCGACTTTGACGATGCGGTGTACGTACACATGCTGGCGAACGGGAATTTTGAGTTGCAGGTGCATATTGCCGACGTGGCGCAGTACGTGACACCGGGCTCCGCGCTCGATCAAGAGGCGCGGCTGCGCGGCACCAGCGTTTATTTTCCGGACCGCGCGGTGCCCATGCTGCCGCTGGAACTCTCGACCGACATCTGCAGTTTGCGGCCGCAGGTGGAACGGCTGGTGCTGTCGTGCGTGATGGAGATGGATCATCGCGGCGAAATTGTGGGTTATGAATTGAGTGAGGGCGTGATCCGGTCGGTGGAGCGGATGACTTATACCGCGGTGAATGCCGTGCTGGAAGGCGATACCGCGATGCGCGAACGCTATGCGCCGCTGGTGCCGACGTTTGAGCTGATGCGCGAGCTGGCGCTGATTCTGAATCGCAAGCGGCAGCGCCGGGGATCGATTGACTTCGATCTCCCGGAAGCGGTGATTGAATTCGACGAACTCGGATTGATGAAGAGTATCGCGCGGTCGGAACGAAAATTTGCCAACCGGCTGATTGAGGAGTTCATGCTATCGGCAAATGAGTGCGTGGCGCACGATCTGGAGTCCAGGCACGTGGCGTCGTTGTATCGCATCCACGAGAAGCCGGATGCGAAACGGGTGTACGACTTTGAAGTGATTGCGGCGACGTTTGGATATTCGCTGGGCGTGGGGGCGCTGCCCATTCATCGGGTACAGATGAAAGCAGACCGGCGCGCGGCGTATGGCACGGGGAAGCGAGTGCGCGAGATCGAGGTGCCGAAGGAAGTGCACATCACGCCGCGCATGTATCAGAAGCTGACGGAGAAAATTGCGGGAAAGCCGGAGGAGAGGATTCTGAGTTATCTGATGCTGCGCTCGCTGAAGCAGGCGCGGTATTCGGAGGAGAATCTGGGACACTTCGCGCTGGCGGCAACTTCGTATACGCATTTTACTTCGCCGATCCGGAGGTATCCGGATTTGATTGTGCATCGGATTTTGAAGGATGTGCTGCGAAGAGGTAGCGCCGGCGTCTCGCCGGCCCATTTGCGGGCGGAACGCCCGCTGCGGCCTACTGCGCCTGATGCCAGCGCATCCAGTCGGGTGGGCCCGAGTTCCGAATTACCGCGGGCTTTCAGCCCGCCATCGGGCCGGCGGGACGCCAGCGCTACGGAGGATGCTCCTTCGCCTTGGTCGAAGCGGCGGACAAGAGTGTCCGCCCCACAAGAATCGCTTGGCGGGCCGATTGGGATCGAGGAACTGCATGAAATTGCGGAGGAGTCGAGCCGGGCCGAGCGGCGGGCCGCCGATGCGGAGCGGGAGCTGATGGAAGGGAAGAAAGTTAAGTTCATGCAGGACCGGGTAGGCGAGGACTTTGATGGGCTCATCACCAGCGTGACCAAGTTTGGATTTTTTGTGGAGCTTACGGATTTGTTTATTGAAGGGCTGGTGCCGCTCAATAGTCTGACCGATGACCGATATACCTATCACGAGAATACGCGCGAGATTATCGGGCAGCGGTCGCGGAAGATTTACAGCCTAGGGCAGAAGATTCGAGTGCTCGTGGACCGGATCGATCCGGTGGAGAAGAAGATTCAGTTTGCGGTGTTGGAGGAAGAACCGGTCCGGGCGAGGGGGAAAGAGCGCAAGCGGAAGAAGCGGTGAAGAAACGCGGGGCTGCGCCCGGCGGACAGCCTGGGTTGGCTGTCCCTACATAAACCTTTTGGTCGGCTGCTCACACTCCCAGGGCTTTTTGAATTTCCGCGGCGATGGCGGCGGTTAGCGATTGCATCTTTTCTTCTGATTCGGCTTCGACCATGACGCGCGCTAAGGCTTCGGTGCCAGAATAGCGGACGACTACGCGACCGTTTCCGTTGAGGTCGCGCTCGGCAGCTTCGATTGCCGCCTGCACGGCGGGAATCTGGGCCAAGGGGATTTTTTCCCGCACGCGGATGTTTTGAATTTTCTGCGGGAGTATTTTTAGATCGGCGATCAGCTCCGCCAGGGGCTTTCCGGTGCGGACGATGATGTCCATCAGGCGCAGAGCGGTGAGCAGTCCGTCGCCGGTGGTGGAGTCGACGTCGCGAAAAATAATGTGGCCGGATTGCTCGCCGCCGAGAGTCGCGCCCGTCTTCAGCATTTCTTCCAGCACGTATTTATCGCCCACGTTGGCGCGTAGCATGCGGATGCCGGCTTTTTTCAGCGCGATCTCGAGACCCATGTTCGACATGGTGGTGGACACCACCGTATCGGCCTTCAGTTTTCCCTGCGCCTGCAGATCGCGGGCGGCGGCGAGCAGCACTCCGTCGCCGTTGACGATGCGGCCGGCGGAATCGCAGAACAGGGCGCGGTCGGCGTCGCCGTCGAAGGTCACGCCCAGGTCGAACTGGCGTTCCGATTCGGCCACGAGTTTTCCCAGGGTTTCGGGATGCAATGCGCCACAGCCTTCATTAATATTTTTCCCATGGGGCGAGACGTGGATGAAGGTCGCTTGGATCCGCAGGCGGCGAAACAGTTCCGGAGCCTCGGCGGTAGCCGCGCCGTTGGCGCAATCGACGAGCACTCTCAATTTGCTGAGATCGGACGACACGCCATCCGCCAGCGATTTGACGTAGGCATGACGCAGTTCGGCCTCGCCGGGCAGAGACGGCTTGGGAATCTTGAGGGCAGTGTCATCGGCGGCCGACGCATCTTGCAGGAGCGCGAAAATTTCTTTTTCGATGGCCAGTTCGCGCGCGTCGGTGAGTTTGAAGCCGTCGCCGGAGAACACTTTGATGCCGTTGTCGGTCCAGGGATTGTGCGACGCGGATATGACCACGCCGGCGGCCATGGCCCGCGAACGGGCGAGGTAGGCCACTCCGGGCGTGGTGATGACTCCGGCGCTGTGGACCTCAACCCCTACGGCTGCGAGACCTTCGGCGACGCGGTCGGCAATCCAGCCACTGGATTCGCGAGTGTCCTGGCCAATCACGGCCTGGGCGCGCGGAGTGGTGCGCAGCAGGTCATGGCCGAGGGCGCGGCCAATCAGATACGTGCTTTGTTTGGTGAGCGGGAATTCTCCCGCGACGCCACGGATGCCGTCGGTGCCGAATAATTGCCTTTGTTCGCTCATAGGGAAAGATCAGGAATGATGATAAATGAGGGCGGGGGACAGAGGAGGATTGGGAGGAATCAAAGGTGCCCCGCATGGATCAAGAGTGCCTCAGGAGCTAAGGCCCACGTCAATTCGCATGCGCTGTACGCGGCCCTTGAAGGGCCGCTCTTCCACGGTGACAAGAGAAACCATGGGGACGATGGATGCGGAGCGGGCGATGGCTGACTGTTCAATGGGCCGCGGTGCTGCCCGCTTTCTGCACGATTACGGTGACACGGATCGATGTGGTTTGCACGACCTGGACCAGTGGGTCGGCCACGTACACGTTGGTGGTGAAGACGGCGGTGCCGCGAGTGCCGGTCGCGTCGATGGGATCGGTTGTGGCGTATTCGATCTTCTCCACATGATGGCGGGGGCCGGTGATGGTGATGCGGGGCGGATCGGCAGATTTCTTGACTTCGTCGTCGGCGAAGTCGCCTGTGACCCGCGGACGAATCTCAACCTCACGAGTCATCCGCGTGTCGAAGGCCAAGTGCAGCTGGCTGGGCACGACTTGCACCACCGTGATGTCGATGGGATGGCGCACCAGTTGCGAGGTGAGATCGAAGGTGCGTTCGCCGGGCTTGACGCCGGCCAGATCGATTTCCGCATGGACCTCATTGGCCTCCAGTTGGCGGATGACGCGTTCGGGTCCGCGGACGCGGATCTGGGCTTCCTGGATGAATTCAGAACTGATCTCCAGTTGCGCGGGGACGTGCTGAAAGACGATGGGGGCGCGCAGGGCAACTTCTGCGGGCTGCTCGTCGCGCGAAATCATGAACCACAGGCCGGCGGACAATAACAGCGACAGAACTTTCAGGCCGAAGTTGTGCAGCACGTAGCGCTGAAAGATTCCGATCATGACTTGGGCTCCGATTCGGAGCGAGGGTCGGAAACGCGAGGAGCGTCGGTTCGAGGATCGGAGGTGCGCGGCGCGTCCATCAATGGCGAATCGAAGGCCGCATCCGATTCATCTTCATTATTATTTTGTGCGATCGAAGTGGGGAGCGTTACGGGGGCCATGTAGCGGCGGAGTTCACTGCCCAGGCGCTCGCGGAGTTGATCGACCGTGAGGTCGCGCTCTATTTTGCCGCCGATGGCAAGGCTGATTGCGCCGGTTTCCTCGGAGCAGATGACGGCGATGGCGTCGGTCTCTTCGGTGATGCCGATGCCGGCGCGATGGCGTGTGCCGAGTTGGGTGGAGAGAAGAGGATTCATGGAGAGCGGAAGGAAGCACGCGGCGGCGGCGATGCGGTCATTCTTCACGATCACGGCACCGTCGTGGAGCGGCGCGCTGGGGCGGAAAATTGTAGCCAGCAAATCGTAGGAGAGACGGGCGTCGAGGGGAACTCCACTCTCGATGTGCGTGCGCAATCCGATTTCGCGCTCGATCACGACCAGTGCCCCGGTCTGGTGCTGGGAGAAAAGATTCGCGGCCAGCACGATGTCGTCGTAGGAATCGCTGTCGGCGGAAGAGCCGTGCAGAAAGGTCAGGCGGCGGCCCAAGTCGGCGAGCACGTGGCGGATCTCCGACTGGAAGACCACGATCAGCGCAAACACGAGATAAGGGAGCAGATTGCTCACTACCCAGTTCAACGTGGTGAGTTCGCCGATGCGCGCCAGGTAGAAAGTGATGCCGACGACGACCAGGCCGACCAGCATGGGAACGGCGCGGGTGCCGCGGATCATCACCAGGACCTGGTAGATGAGGAGGGCAACGAGGAGGATGTCGAGCGCGATCCAGGCGGCTTGCGTCCATGACGTGATGACTGGCATGCGGCGAATCGCTCCTGTGCGGCCTGACCCTGAAAAGCGATTGTAACGCAGGGGATTTGTGCCACACTCTCATACTTTTTTCCTGGTTACTGCGGCTTGAATCTGGCCGTGGGCCAGGCGGGCGGAAATTTCTTCCCCGACCTTCACGGCTCGCACGTCTTTTAGCAGCTTGCCCTGGGCATCGAAAACCAGGGCGTAGCCGCGTTCCAGAATGGCTAGCGGAGAGAGCGATTGCAGTGCGGTTTGGAGGCGCTCGCTGCGCACGCGATGCTGCAGGAGGACATTGCGCATAATGGAGGCCAGAGCAGCGGTTCCGCGGTCGAGTTCTTTGCGCATGCCGGATAGAACGAGGCGGAGATCATAATGGCGCACGGCCGCCGAAATTCGTTCCCAGCGGCGAAGCATTTGCTCGAGCAGTTGGCGCTGGGCCAGTTCCATGCGGTGCGTGAGATCGTCGAGTTTCTGCTGGCGCTGGTGGATCAGTTCCATCATGCGGGCGAAGGCGCCGTGCTGCGCGAGTTCGGTGAGGGCCTGGCGGCCCATAAGCAGGCGGTAGCGCATGGCGCGGCTGAGACGTTCGTGCAACGCTGCCGCATGATCTTCGACCTCCTGGCGCGAGCGGATTACGAGTTCCGCAGCTGCCGATGGCGTGGGTGCGCGCAGGTCGGCGACGAAATCCACGATGGTGAAGTCCGTCTCGTGGCCGACGGCGGAGATCACCGGAATCTCGGAGGCAGCGACCATGCGGGCCAGGGCTTCGTCATTGAACGAAGCCAGGTCTTCGGCGGAGCCGCCGCCGCGCGCGATGATGATGACGTCGACATTGTCGTGCTGGTTGAAGAAGCGAACGCCCGCAGCTACTTCTTGAGCCGCCGCGTCACCCTGGACTTGTGCGGGATAGATCAGGACGTTAACCGAGTGGTGACGGCGTTGGAGCACATTGAGAATATCGCGGAGCGCTGCGGCCTGGGTCGAAGTGACCACGCCAATGCGCGAGGGCAGAGCGGGGATTGGCTTTTTGCGCTCGGCGGCGAACAGTCCTTCGGCTTCGAGTTTGGTCTTGAGTTGTTCGAAGGCCAACTGCAGTGAACCGGCGCCTTTGGGCTCGATGTGTTCGGCGGAAATTTGCAGTTCGCCGCGATCTTCGTAGACCGTGACGCGGCCGCGCACAACTACTTGCAGGCCGTCAGCCGGGCGGATGCGCAGCAGGCGGGCTGAAGAGCGGAACATCACAACCTTAATCTGCGCGTTGCCGTCTTTCAGCGTGAAATAAAGATGGCCGGAATCGGGGGCGCGGAAATTCGAGATCTCGCCTTCGACCCAGGCGTCGGAATATTCGCGTTCGATGTGGGAACGGACCGAGGCGACCAGATCGCGAACTTTCCATACCCGGCGTTCGGGCGGGCGGAAGCTGAAGCCCATCTGATCGGTGAGGGAAGACATTGTGGGCAGTGTACCGCAGGAAGGGGCGGGGCTGCGGTCGGCAAGTCCCCACCCTTCGACAAGCTCAGGGCAGGCTTTCTCGCAAAGAGCGCGAGAAATGGGGCACCCGGCTTGTCTTCCGCACCGCTGCTCGAAAAAGTCAGAGTCCCACCCTCTCGCAGAAAACGAGAGAACGGTGGGGCACCCCCGGCACCGCTATAATTCTTCCGCTATGAATCTCGAACAAAAAGTTGCTGAACTGAAGAAGCGGAACCAGCTTGCTGAAGATGGCGGCGGCGCCAAGCGGCGCGAGCGCCAGCATAAAGAAGGCAAGATGTCGGCGCGCGAGCGGGTCGAGTTCTTGCTCGATGAGGGGACGTTCGAGGAAACCGACAAGCTGGTCACGCATCGCTGTAATGATTTCGGGATGGCTGAACAGAAAATCTACGGCGACGGATTTATTACGGGATACGGGCGCATCGAGGGGCGGCTGGTTTACGTTTTTGCCCAGGACTTTACCGTGTTCGGCGGTTCGCTCTCGGAAACGAATGCGGCGAAGATCGTGAAGATCATGGACCTGGCCGCAAAGATGGGCGCACCTGTGATTGGGCTGAACGATTCGGGAGGGGCGCGGATTCAGGAAGGCGTGATGTCACTCGCGGGCTATGCGGATATTTTTCTCCGCAACACGTTGTACAGCGGCGTGGTGCCGCAGATTTCGGCCATCATGGGGCCGTGCGCGGGTGGGGCGGTGTATTCGCCGGCGATCACTGACTTTGTGCTGATGGTCGACAAGACTTCGTACATGTTCATCACCGGGCCAGACGTGATTAAGACGGTGACGCACGAAGAAGTCAGCAAGGAACAGCTCGGCGGCGCCGCGACGCACAACGAAACTTCCGGCGTGGCGCACTTTCTGGCGCATGACGACGGGGAGTGTCTGTCGATGGTGCGCGAGCTGCTGAGTTTTTTGCCGTCGAATAATCTGGATGAGCCTCCGAGGAAAGCCTGCAGCGATCCGGTGGACCGGGCGGATGCGGCTCTCGATACGATGATTCCGGCGCAGTCGAACCAGCCGTATGACATGAAGGACGTGATTCATGCGGTGGTGGACGATGGTTATTTTTTCGAAGTGCAGGAGCATTACGCCAAGAATATTGTGGTGGGATTTACGCGGCTTGATGGGCGTCCGGTGGGGATTGTGGCCAATCAGCCGTCGGTGCTGGCGGGAACACTGGATATTAATGCTTCGGTGAAAGGAGCGCGGTTTGTGCGCTTCTGCGATTGCTTCAATATTCCGCTGGTCACGTTTGAAGATGTGCCAGGATTTTTGCCGGGCACGGCGCAGGAATATGGCGGGATCATCAAGCACGGAGCGAAGCTGCTGTTTGCGTTCGCCGAGGCGACGGTACCCAAGGTTACGGTGATTACGCGTAAAGCTTATGGCGGGGCCTATTGCGTGATGGCGTCCAAGCATATCCGCACCGACGTGAATTATGCGTGGCCAACGGCGGAGATCGCGGTGATGGGTCCTGAGGGCGCGGTGGACATTGTTTATAAACGCGAACTGGACGCTGCCGCGAACCGGGAGAAAGTGCGTGGTGAAAAGATTGAGGAATTTCGCGACCGGTTCGCCAATCCATACGTCGCCGCGGATCGCGGATTTGTGGATGCGATCATTCAGCCGCGCGAAACGCGGAAGAAACTGATTCAGGCGCTGGCCATGCTGGAGAACAAGCGGGATAAGAATCCAGCGAAGAAGCATGGGAATATTCCGCTGTAGATGTGTGTGGTGACACCATCGTGCGCGGGTGGGGCGCCCGCGCCACATTGCATTCTTCGCTCCACTTTGGAGGCTCGATGAAAAAGCTACTCGCGTTGGTCGTTTTTTGCTTCGTGACCTTTCCGCTGTTCGCGCAGGATCCGTCTACCTGGCTGGCCAATCTTCCGCAGGCCAAGGATTACGTGCAGAAGCGGGCTTCCAGTTATGACCGGAGCGGGGGAAATGCGGACGCGCGGCCGATTGCCACCGGGGAGACGCTCACACTGCTTGATGAGGCGGGGCCGGGGTTGATCAGTCATGTTTGGGTCACGATTGCGAGTGACGATCCCAACCATTTGAAGGCGCTGGTGCTGCGCATGTATTGGGACGGCGAGGCTACGCCTAGCGTTGAGGCGCCCATTGGCGATTTCTTTGGGTTGGGGCTGGGAGACTATCACTTGTATCAATCGCTACCGCTGTCGGTTGGCGGGGACAAGGCGCTGAACAGTTTTTTCCCGATGCCGTTTCAGAAGCATGCGCGCATCACCGTCACGAACGAAGGCTCGCGCCGGACGGACTCGTTCTATTTCAATATCGACTACCGCGTGTACAGCAAGCCGCTGGCCGCGGATCTGCTTTATTTTCACGCGCAGTACCGGCAGGCTGCGCCGGCCAAGGGATGGACGAATGACTGGCGGTCGAATGGCGATCCGCTGGTCGATGGGAAGAAAAATCTGAACGGGGACGGCAATTACGTTTGGATGGAAGCGACCGGGCGCGGGCACTTCGTGGGTGTGACCATGTCGGTACTGCAGAATCAGGATGGGTGGTGGGGCGAGGGCGATGACATGTTCTTTGTGGACGGCGAGAACCTGCCGTCGATCAACGGGACGGGATCAGAAGATTATTTTTTGGGCGCGTGGGATTTTGGCGGGCGGGCGTTTTCTTACGGATTATTTGGCGCGCCGGTAGTGGGGCAGGAAGTGGCGGGCGGGCGTTGGTCGCTGTACCGTTTCCACCTGGATTCGCCGATTCCATTCACGAAGTCGTTGCGGGCGACGATTGAGCATGGGCACGCCAATCACCGATCGGATAATTTGTTCTCAGTGGCCTATTGGTATCAGACGGAACCGCATGCGGCGTTTCCCGCGCTGCCGGCGCTGGAGCAGAGGATTCCGCGGATTTATGCCGTGGGCGGGCCGGGGAATGCGGGGAAATGAGTGCGAAAAATTCTTTGCCACGGATTCCCGCGGATTTTCGCGGATAATGCAGAACCGAAATCTTGCAGGCTGGTTGAGGGGAACTACAGCCGAGTTGCCTTAGACCCAAGAGCTGAAAGCTGAGAGCTGAGAGCTGAAAGCTGAGAGCTGAGAGCTGAGAGCTGAGAGCTGAAAGCTGAGAGCTGAGAGCTGAGAGCTGAGAGCTGAGAGCTGAGAGCTGAGAGCTGAGAGCTGAGAGCTCTCCAAAAAATAAGAGTTCCGAGGTGGTGTAGGGTCCATTCGTCTCGGCCAGTAGCTCGCGTTTGACCCTTGCTCGACCTGCTCCGCTGCTACCCTTGCGGGCCACTGCGCGCGATCTTCGCTTGGGCTCCGGGCTCACCGCCAACCGGATAAACCTACCCTACGCCTCGGAACTCTATCTTGCTCCGACATTTCTTCTTCGTTCGCCTCGACCAGCGCTTTGCTATAGACCCTTGCTCACCCTCCCTCCTGACCTTTCGATCAGAAGAGTGACTTCGCTTGAGCCCCGGACGCCGCACCAACCGGAAAAACTTAAGAAGCTGTCAAAGAACAATCTTGTTGTACGCTTCCTATTTTTTTCGTCAATCAAAAATACGCCCCCGCAACTATCTGTATTTTCAATCGACTGCAGCCCGTCCACAGACCTATGACCGGATTTGGTGCAATGCCATTTCCAACTTCTCACCAAAACCGCGCCAGACGCGGCGTTTCGCCCGCAGCATCGATATCGATCAATGTGAACTCACGGCAAGATCTTCGTTCCCCGGCTGTGAAAATCGTGCACTTCCCGCGCCGGGTAGGGGATTTCAAAATGTGGGGACAGGTGCATCCGGTTTGTCAGGTCGAAAACGCGCGGAATTTTGGGCAGCGGTCAGAGGTCAGACGAGGTCAAGAAGACTTCGATCTTCTCGTCCAGCAGCCGCTTGTCTGCTTCGTCCGATCCCGCCAGTTCGAACGAGTTGGTGATGGCGGCTTTGCCTTTTTCCACGCTGGTGATGACGTAGGAGCAGCCGAACCAGTGGGCTTCGGCTAGGTCGGTAGAGGACCACTGCGCGGGGTGGTCGGGGTGGGAGTGGTAGAAGCCGATGATGTCTTCGCCGCGCTCGCGGCCTTCGCGCTGGATGCGGACGAGTTCCTTAGGATCGATGTTGTAGCGATTGTGAGCGGAGTCGGTGCGGGTGTTGCCGGCACGGGCTATCGAGGTGACGATACGGGTGCCGTCGTCGTCCATGCGACCAAGCAGGATGCCGCAGCACTCGTTGGGGTAGGTTTCCTCGCCGTGTTGGCGGAGGGAGTCGAAGTCGTGGCGGCTGATCTTCAGCATAAAAAACCCGATTCACCACAGAGCCACAGAGACACAGAGAAAGTCTGGGGAAATGTTGGAGGCGGACTTTGAAATCTCTTTCTCAGACCGACCAGCCGCGGGTACTTCATTCTTATTCGATTTTCTCTGTGCCTCTGTGACTCTGTGGTGAAAATCTCGCGCTCGCTATCCTTCGCTCCAGAATCTTTCGCTCAGATATTTATCGCCGGAGTCGCAGAGGATGGTCACGATCACCGACTCGTGGCTTTTGTTCTGCGGCAGGGCGCGGGCGATTTGCAGACATCCTACGACGGCGGCGGCGGCAGAAATTCCTACCAGCAAGCCGGCGTTGCGCGACATCTGGCGGGCCATGGCGTAGGCATCTTCGGTGGAAATTTCGAGATTCTCATCGGCGAGGTGCGGATCGTAAATCTTGGGCACAATCGCGCTGGACATGTGTTTTGCGCCTTCGATGCCGTGGAACGACGAGTCGGGTTGCAGCGAGATGCATTGCACGGACGGATTTAATTCTTTCAGGCGGCGCGTGGCGCCGACAAACGTGCCGCTGGTTCCGAGCATCGAGACAAAATGCGTGATTCTTCCCTGGGTCTGCTGCCAGATCTCGTTGGCGGTGCCATGGTAATGAGCCTTCCAGTTGGCGTCGTTGGAATACTGGTCGGCGTAAAAATATTGGTCGGGATGTTTGGCGGCCAGCTCGCGGGCCAGGCGGATGGCGCCGTCGGAGCCATCGCCGGGATCGGTATACCTAATGTTGGCGCCGTAGCCGTGCAGGATCTGCTTGCGCTCGCGGGAAACATTTTCCGGCATGCAGAGGGTGACCGGGAATCTTTCGGCCGCGCCGAGCATCGCATAAGCGATGCCGGTATTTCCGCTGGTGGCGTCGAGCAGAATTTTTCCGGGGGGCAGTTGACCGCGGCGGCGGGCTTCAGCGACGATGCCGGCCGCGGCGCGATCTTTGACCGATCCGCCGGGGTTGTACCATTCGGCCTTACCCAGAAGTGCTACGCCAGGCAGGTCGGCGGTGAGTGCATCCAGACGCAGCAGAGGAGTGTTGCCGATGCGCTCGATCAGACTGTGGCCCAATGTTTCGCCCAGTCCTGACGCCACTTCCCGGGGTTCTTCGTATTGTGCGGGAGTCGACATTGCTGCCAGTCTTGGTGAACTTTACGCCAAGGAATGAACCGAAACGCCGTGACTAACGTAATGTGCTATATGGCCTGAAACGCGGTATGTAGTACCTTGTTCACGTGCACCAGCTTAGATGAACCAGCTTCGCCCGGCGATGCAGCTCGTGTAAAGTAACGCGATCCTTCATAGTGCGATCCTTAAAAGAGTGCATCTAACAAGAAACGCAGGGCAAGGAAAGGTTGACGTAAAAACGCAATGTCGAAAACCATTGAAGCACGAACCTACGAGGAAGCGCTAGCCTGGCTGCGCGATCACGGGTTCGATGTAACCGAGGCTCCCGGCACCACTGTCCGCGTATTCTTGCGCAAGTACAACGTGTCGGCCGCCATTCAGAAGACGTCCGAGGATGGGGTGAAGATTTTCGCGTATCCGGGCTACCTGATTGGCAGCGAGATTTCTAAGCTGGTCAACCGTGGATACCAGCAGTTTCTCAAGACCTCCAAGACCGAAGTCCCAGCCAGCGCGGACCATTTGAAGGCGCTGCAGTCGTTCTCTGAAGAACTGAAGGAAGCGCTTGGTCTGCCGAGCTTATACAACGAGTCGCTGGGAACGGTGAGCGAGTCGTATCACTACGACCGCATCGAGAATCGTGACCAGGCAGTCGTGGACCGTCCGAAGCGTCCGTGGGAAGTTGCCGGCAAGGCGGCGGCAGTCGCGGCGAAGAAGGGCCGAGCGTAGGCCTCGAACCGTGTCGCGGGGGCTGGCGCCCGTACTCATTCGGAACGACTACGGCGCGGCTTGAAGCCGCGCACTTTCAAGACAAGAGTGGCGTTTGTTTTCCCTCCGACAGATTCAACGCGGGCGGAGAAGAAGAGATCTTTCCTACCAGGCTGTCTTCTGCCTTTTTGTGCAATTCCTGAACCTTGTGAAGCTCCTTCTCGGCGTCGGCCGGCTTGCCGAGGGCCTGATACAAGCGTCCTAGCTGGTAGTGGGCTTCGGGCAGGGCGGGATCGAGCGTAACCGCATGCCGAAGTGCCTCCTCTGCATCTTTGTAGTCTTTTTTCTGCATGTAGATCGCGCCCAGGTCGACATAGACGATGCGCAGATTTTTCTGCGAACTCAGCGAACGCTTGAATAAGGGGAGGGCTGCGTCGGGATGGTTGCTCTTCCATTCGATGTCGCCGAGGTACGCCAGGGACTGGGCATGGCCGGGGTCGAGAGCCAACTCGCGTTCGAACTCCGCGCGAGCTTCGTCATACCGTTGCGACTTCCAGTGGAGGTAGCCGAGTCCGAAATGCACGTTGGGTTCGCCGGGAGCAATCTTCGCGGCGGCCTCGAATTCGGCGACGGCTTCGGCGGTTCGACCGAGGCCGTCAAGGGCTTCGCCGAAGAGGACGTGAGCTGGGGCGGAGTCGGGATTTTGCTCGAGGAGCCGGCGGAACTCCTGTTGGGCGCAGGGAAAGTTCCGTGCCCACAGGCAGCTTTGCGCCAGTGTGCGATGCAGTTCCAGGTTGGCGGGATCAGCCTGGGCTGCAGGCTCGAGATATTTCACCGCGTCGGCAAAACGCTGCAGGCCGTAGTAACTCAAACCGAGCAGGGTTCGAGCCTGGTTATTCGACGGGTCGGCGGTTAGAGCGGCATGCAGCGCAGGCGCGGCCTCCTGGAAGTGCCCCTGCTTGAACTCAGCCAGTCCGAGATTGAGTTCGACGCCGGGAAGCTTGGGATTGATTGCCAGCGCCCTCCGGTAGGCAGACGCCGCTTCGGGATACTTCTGCTGCCGCGAGAGATCCACCCCCATGCTGGCAAAGGCGCCGGCATCGTTGGGATTGTGGTCGGTGATGACCTTCCAGGCCTGAGTGGCCTCCGGCAATTTTCCCTGTTGCTCGAGCGCGATCGCATCCGCGGGGCTGGGGGACTGCGCGACGGCTGATCCGAGCAGCGAGAACAGCGTGAGTAGCGATAGCAGCGCGGCAAGGACGAATTCAGTTCGGTTCTTTACGCGCATAACCCACTGCCCATCACTCAGCGCAATCTTACCAAGCTGCCGGCGTGGCTGGGAGGGAGTTGGCCCTTCTCTGGCGATGGGCGGTTCGCTGCTGGTTCGAGCCCTAAGAAACTTACGCCCCGTTCGTCTCTTACTGAGGGCGAACGGGGCGTGAGGTTGAAGTCCCTGAAGCAGACTAGAAGATGAACTTCAGAGCGAGCTCGAACTGCCGGCCATCGTAGGCGTTCTTGACCTGGCCAAAATCGCCGGCTCCAACGTTCGTGCTGATCCCACCGCTATTGGAGTTACCTTCAAACTGCGTGTGATTGAAGGCGTTGAAAGCTTCGGCCCGGAAGTCCACGTGGAACCGCTCGGTGAAAGCGAAGGCCTTGTTGAGCGCCAGGTCAAAGTTATTGCGCCCGGGGCCGCGGACCGCATCGAATCCAAGGTTGCCGTAGCAGTCCGTTCCCGGGCCGCCCGCCGCACAAGTCGGCGCAGTGAACGTCCCAGAGAACCATTGCGCGGCAGTTTTCGGGTAAGAGATTGATCCGGCAACGTCCGGCCGGGTACCCGAGTTGCTGATGTAGCTGGCAGCCGTGGTTCCACTGACTCCGAGGTTGATCGGTGCGCCCGAGCTCTCGGAAACGATGGCAGACAGCTGCCATCCACCCAACCCTGCCCTCAACGCACGACTGGTGGCATTCCGGAACGCCGGCAGGTCGTAGACGAAGTTAGCGAAGAACACGTTCCTGCGGTCATACACCGACGGACCCCAATCGTATCGCCATCCCTGATAGGGGTTGGCGGCATTTTGAAGATCGCCGCCACTACCGGAAGCGGTAGTCGCGTCCATCGCCTTCGCCAACGTATAGGAAACCTGCAGATGCAGGTCGCGCTTTATGGTTCCAGTCAGAGAGGTTTGGAGCGAGTTGTAGCTGGCGTTGGCGCCGTTAAAAGCCAGCCGCATGTTCCCGTAACCGAGATAGGTCAGATCTTCGGCAAAGGTCTTCCCGGTAGGAGTTCCGTCGGAGGTATGGGCCTTGGTATTAACGAAGTTCCCGAGGTCGGCGAGAGGCGGCAGGTTGATCGCCTGGTAGTAGTTCTCACGCCGGCCCTGGCTGCCCACGTAGGAAATATTCAATACGGCGTGGGTTCCGACCGCCTGCTGTACGCCCATGCTGTACTGGAAACTGACCGGAGTTGGATAATGCACGTTGATTCCGGTGACCCCGAGAGGCAACACTGGCAGGTTCGCGGCCGTGATGGTATTTCCCGTCGAAAGTGTCGTACCGGGATTGTCGAGCGAAACACCGTTGAGCGTTGGGTTCGGATCGCCGGGCGGGTTCACGGCTCCGTTGTACATATCGTTGCCCTGAATGCGCTCGTACGTCATGCCGAATCCACCACGGACGACGGTCTTGGCTTGACCGGTAAGGTCGTAAGCAAAGCCTAGCCGCGGCCCAAAATTTTTCCAGGAGTCGTTGACCAGACCTTTGGGAATTCCATTCACGCCGCCGACGCCGATTCCGTTCAGATAGAACTGATAACCGCCCAGGGCGGGATTCGAGCTGGTGACCAATCCGGGGCTGACGGCTGAGCAGGCCGGGACAGAATTCACGCTGCAGATGTTCCCGTTCGCATCGAACGTGGCAGCATTTGCCGTCTTGTAGAGGTTGGGATAGAAGTTCGAAGACAAGTGGCTGGCTTCGTAAGTGTGCGGGATGCCGTCCCAGCGCAGGCCGAGATTCAAGGTCAGACGGCTGTTTACACGCCAGTTGTCCTGGACGTAGAGGGCCGGAGAGATATTGTTCCAGTGACCGCTGATCTTCACGCCATCTTCTGTGTATTGTTGAGCAAAACCCATAAGGTAATCGGCAAAATCGAATCCACAGGACGTGGTAGGGGACGGTACGCATCCTGCAGGGTTGGTGAACGAACCATCGAACTTAAAGTTACCCTCGGTGTTTGCGAATGCATCTTGTATCTTTTTGTAGAGGGCCCAACTAAAGCCAAACTTGAGTTGGTGCGCTCCCTTTGTCCACGACACGTCATCGCGGAACTTGATAATCGTCGGCCTTGTTGACCCACGGAGTCCAGTTGGCGGTGTAGTTAGTACCGGTGACACCTGCCAGTTGTATGGAAGGGATGCGGGTGTCCGCATTGGGGCCGGTGAAGAGGCGGTTGAACGTAAATCCGCCTGGCGCCGAAATCAATCCAGTGGGGATAATGTTGATGCGGTTGCCGTTGTAGTTGAACGACGCTTCGTTCAACAGGTTCGGGCTGATTACGTAGGTCGTGTGAACCACGGCGCTGTATGACGGGTTGCCAAAAGTGTCAGCGATCGAGGGTACGTTGTCGCCGCTCCACTGGGTGGTTCCGTAGGTCTGGGAGATCTGCTCGGAGATCCAGTGTCCAAACACAGAGAACTTGCTCGAGAACGTGTGATCGATCCTGGCAATCTCTTCCGTCAGGTTGGTGGGAGAATTGTTGCCGCCAATAAAGTTCACCCCGCTGGTAGCCTGCGGGAAGATTCCGCCGTACTTGCCCCCAGCGACCAACAGAGCTTGCGCATTCGGCGAGATCAGGCAATCGGGAATTGTGTTGCCGTTGGGGAACGGCCCCCCGGGGATTAGGGTAGCCCGAACCGCGGCGGAGCAACCAGAGGCAAAATTCGCGATTCCGCTAGGCACGACCGCATTAATCGTCTTGCCATTGTACGTGCTCGGGATCACGGCGCCGGTCCCAGGGCCGTTGGCGTCAGGGTAGCTACTGGCCAGTGGAACGGGAACGTTCAAGAGTCCACCATCGATCTCTTTGCGCCATTCCTGGTTATAGAAGAAGAACGTGGGGTGGTTATTCATGCCCGGAATTTTGCCGCCCACGTTGAAGCCGTAGATGTTGTAGCGCAATTCGGCAACAGGGTTCGGAGCGGGATTGAAGTAGTTACGGGCATTGAGGGCGTCGTTGCGGAAGAACTCCCACGCCTCGGCGTGGAATTGCTTGGTCCCGGACTTGATGACGGTACTGATCTGGGAAGCGGTCGCCAGACCGTACTCAGCACTGTAGTTCGAGGTCAGATTGCGGAATTCCGCAATCGAGTCGATGGAGGGCATGACGCTGCCGCTGCTGCCACCACGGTCGAGATTCTCGCCACCGTCGATCAGTTGCAGGTTGTGGCCGGCGCGTTCGCCGTTAATACTCACCGTGCTGTCACCGCTTACCGGCGTGAACCCAATCTTGGCTCCTTGCAGACTGGAGGCACCAGGGGCCAGCGCGAACAGTTCATACAAGCTGCGGCCGTTGGTGGCGAGCTGAGTGATCTGTTGTCCGGTGATGAGGTTGCTGACCTCGCCGCTATCGGTCTGAACCGTGACGGCGTTGGCTTCCACAGTGATGGTCTCTTGCGCGCTTCCGACTTGAAGCTTGAAATCGACGCGGGTACGGTCGCCGACGGCGAGTACCAAATCTTTCTGTTCGGCGCCTTTGAAGCCGGTAGCCTTGGCGCGGACGATGTAGCGGCCAATGTGCAGGTCCGGGGCCACGTACTGGCCATCGCCGTTCGTCGGCAGGTCGCGAGTCACACCGGTGTCGGTGTTGGTGATCGTGATGGCGGCGTTAGGAACGGCCGCACCGGAGGGGTCGGTCACGGTGCCGACGATGGTGGCTTCCTGGGCCAGAGCAGGAATGGCGAACATTACCGTAACGAAAAGGGTGGCGAGGAGAAGAGCGAGGCGGGAACCGCCGCGACTGACAGCTTGGCCAAAACTCCCGGCAAACAGGGGCGAGAGGGATTTCATTGGAAGCCTCCGAATCGGTTGACTCAAAATACCTCGGTTGCGATCAGCTAGAAGGACTGGTCGCGGTGTACGAAGAGATGGTGCGGGTCGAAAACCGTAAGCGTTTACGGTGTTACATCCGGTGGACGAACGTTGTCAAGAAGAAAATCGATATAGTGGCTGGAATCGTCGATTTTTCTCAGGATTTTTCGGTCTGTGGCTGGTCGAGGCGGAGTATACTCTGCCGGTACGAACCTTAGCCGCCTCTCGCGAAATACAGGGTCTACGCGTTTAAGAAGATCCGCCTGGTTCGACCGGCGGAGGGGTTATCTCCATGAGGATCTCAATTTGGAGCTCGAAGCGCGCCCGGACACAGGCAGTGTCAACCTTGGTTCTCTGGGTTGGCTGTTCCGCCCTTTTATCTGGCCAGCAAAAATCGGCGAGTCCGACTTCTCCCGCCGCCGAGGAGTTTCCGGTCATGCTGCAGCAGAGTGTAACCGCGGGCAAGACGCCGCCCGGAACCAAGGTTCAGGCAAAACTCGGAGTGGCTACCTTGGTCAGTGGCACGGTCATTCCAAGGAATGCGGTCTTCTCGGGCGAAGTGATCGAATCGGTTGCGAAAACGAAGAGCGATCCGTCCCGCATCGCGATTCGCATGGATTCCGTGCAGTGGAAGAATGGATCGGCGGCGGTGAAAGTTTTTCTGACCGCGTGGTATTACCCCTCAAGGGATGCGATGGGACAGGACCTGCAGTATGGGCCGCAGGAACCCGCGAACCGGACCTGGAATGGACAAGGACAGTATCCCGATCCCAATTCGAAATCCTACAAGCCGTTTCCGGGCAGTGATTCGGATAAAGGTTCTGCGGTTCCAGACACCCCGGCGGCCGCCGCTTCGAACCACCGTGAGCTCATGAAAGACGTGGAATACGCGAACGCTAGCGATGGAACCGTCGTGCTGGTTTCCAAACGGACCAACCTCAAACTGGACAAACTGACGACTTACGTCCTGGCCGGTGGCGACCTGCTGCCCGCAAAATAGACTCGCTGGCGATTCTGAGCAGAGCGTCCCCTGCAAATGGGTGAGTGTTCTTGACCGCACGATTTCCGCTGTGCTACAAGCGACCGTCGACCGTAATCGTTAACGCTGCCATCGCCCATCAGAACAAGCAGAGTTTTCGCCGGCTGCTGACGGTGCGGCTTGCCGAGGAGAATCCCATGAAAACGCGAACTCGAACCACCCTGCATCTGACTCTTTTCCTGGCAGTCTTTCTTGTTCGTGCGGCCGCACAGGCGGCGGGCGGCGCGGTCTATCTGGACCCTTCACAGCCCATCGACGTGCGCGTGGATGATCTGATTCGGCGAATGACTCTGGAGCAGAAGGCTTCACAGTTGATCAACCAGGCGCGCGCGATTCCGGAGTTGCAGGTCCCGGCTTATGACTGGTGGAGCGAGGCTCTGCACGGAGTGGCACGCGCCGGAAGGGCCACCGTGTTTCCTGAGCCGATTGGGCTGGCCGCAACCTTTGACGATCCGCTCATACACGAGATGGCGGTTGTAATCGGCACGGAAGCGCGAGCCAAACATGATCAGGCGGTGAAGGCGGGGCGCCGCGACATCTATGAGGGACTGGATTTCTGGTCGCCGAACATCAACATCTTTCGCGATCCGCGTTGGGGGCGCGGGCAGGAAACCTATGGGGAGGATCCTTTTCTGACCGGGCGGATGGGCGTGGCATTCATCAGAGGGCTTCAGGGAGAGGATCCGAAATATTTTCGTGTGATCGCAACCGCCAAACATTTTGCTGTCCATAGCGGTCCGGAGACGACGCGGCACAGCGTCGACGTACAGGTATCGAAGCACGACGAGGAAGACACGTATCTGCCGGCATTCCGGGCGGCAATCTCCGAGGGCAAGGCCGGGTCGGTCATGTGCGCTTACAACCGGGTGAATGGTCAGCCGGCGTGCGCCAGCCCATTCTTGCTGCAAGACACGTTGCGCGGGGCCTGGAAGTTCACGGGCTATGTGGTTTCGGATTGTGACGCGGTCGTCGACATCTATCGGGGACATCATTTCGCGAAAAGTCAGGCCGAGGCTGCGGCCGACGCCATCAAGGCCGGCATGGACAATGAGTGCGCCGATTACATCACCGCTGTCCAGGACGCTCATGATTATCAGCCATTCATCGACGCAGTGAAACAAGGACTGCTCGCTGAGGCCGACATTGATGTCGCATTGAAGCGGTTGTTCACGGCGCGCATGCGTCTGGGCATGTTTGATCCTCCAAAAATGGTGCCCTATGCCAATACGCCAGAATCAGAGATCGACAGCGAGCCGCATCGTGCGCTGGCGCTCAGAACCGCCCAGGAATCGATGGTGTTGCTGAAGAACGACGGCGTGCTGCCGTTTACGGCCAGCCTGAAGAAGATTCTGGTGGTCGGCCCGCTTGCCGACTCGGCCGAGGTACTGTACGGCAACTATAACGGGACGCCGTCGCACGCGGTCACGGTGCTGGAAGGAATTCGCAAGCAGTTTCCCGGAGGGCAGATTACATATCAACCCGGTACGAGTTTCCTGAGTGAGAAGCCGATGACGGGCGATCCCTTAGTGGAGGCCGTATCCGCGGCGCGTCAGGCCGACGTGGTGGTCGCAGTGGTCGGCATCACATCGAAGCTGGAAGGCGAGGAGATGAAGGTTGACGTGCCGGGATTCAAGGGCGGCGACCGGACCAACCTCAACCTTCCGACCGAAGAAGAGGCGCTGCTGGGAGCTTTGAAGGGCACTGGCAAGCCGCTGGTTGTGGTTCTTATGAACGGCAGCGCGCTGGCCGTGAATTGGGCCAACGACCATGCCAGCGCGATCCTCGAGGCGTGGTACTCGGGCGAAGAAGGCGGAACCGCGATCGCGCAGACTCTCGCCGGAGTGAACAATCCCGGCGGACGGCTGCCCGTGACTTTCTACAAGGGCGTGGAGCAGTTGCCGGAGTTTGATGATTACGCGATGAAGAACCGTACCTACCGTTACTTCACCGGAGAACCGTTGTATCCGTTCGGCTACGGGCTCAGCTACTCGAAGATCGAATACAGCAACATCAAGTTGTCGAACCCGGAACTGGAAGCCGGCAATCCGCTCACGGTTGAATTGGATGTGAAGAATGCCAGCACGCGAGCGGCCGATGATGTCGTGGAACTCTATGTCAGTTTCCCCAAGCTGGCGGGAGCTCCGCTGCGCGCCCTGCGCGGGTTTAATCGGGTTCACCTGGATGCTGGCGAAGTGCGTCATGTGAAGCTCGCGCTGCAGCCTCGTGACTTGAGCTACGTGAACGAAGCCGGCGATCGCATGGTTGCAGCGGGAGACTACCTGATCACCGCCGGGGGCGGGCAACCGGGGACGGCGGCCGTGCACGCGGATGCGCGGCTCTCGATTCATGGCGAGCAGAAGTTGCCGGAGTAAGCACTCACTGCCTGTTTGATCATGTGAGGACCGCAGCCTGTCCTACGTACGGACGAAGATGCCATTTATTCTTCAGACTCGCAATTCGTGCAAGGAGTTCCGCCTCCGTCGTTCTTTTCTGTGCACCTGGGACGGCCACCAGCGTGAGAACGGAGGTTTGAAGATGTGCGTCGCGTTACAAGGCGTCTCATCACTGGCGGCGAAACCCAATCGAGAGGATGCTGGCGGCGAAACAAAGAGAACCTTGTGCATGGCGCTCGCGGCCCTCGTGCTATTGATGCCCTTTGGCAAATACGGACAAGGGACAGCAAAGGAAGGAAAAGTTTCTGGCGCACACGGGGCCACGGGGACAATTGCCTTTGCGCTCAGCGAGTCGGATTGCCCTCCAAGAGGGATGATGAGGCCATGCTACAGCCGCAGCAATGTCCGGCTAATAAACTCGGATGGCTCGGGCTCACAGCCGTTAACAAGAATAAATGCTTTCCAGGTTGGTTCCGGCGATCCGGCCTGGTCGCCCGACGGAACCCACATTGCGTTCTCCTCCAACTGCGCAGCTCAGGACGTCCCGCCTGAGGCGCTGTACTCGGAGGTCGTAGCCGCGAGCAACGTCTGGATCATGAAGGCCGATGGTACCGAGGCCAGGCAGCTAACTGAGTTCGTCGAGCCGCTAGGCGGTAGAGGACCGGTATGGTCTCCCAATGGCCGCAAGCTCGCGTTTATGTCGAATGCGTTACTCAATGGGGGCGAGGCAAAGCCAAAAGGAAACGGCAGCAATGTTTGGGTAATGAATGAGGATGGGACTGGAGCGTCACCCCTGACGCGTATCACACGGGATGTCTACGGCACGGGTGCCGTACGCACAGGTGCAATAGCTTGGTCGCCCGACGGCCGCAAATTCGCATTTGTCTCAACTCGCGTTTTGGACGGCAGCAACGCTCCAAATAAGAACGAGATTGAGAATGTTTGGGTAATGAACGCCGACGGCTCCAAACTGATGCCTCTGACCAAGCTCACGGCGGCGAACACATACGTCTCTGAGCCAGTCGTGTGGTCTCCGGACAGTCGTAAGCTTGCGTTCTCGTGGCATCGTGCCCTGGACAGCAGCGACGCCGTCGAGCCGGTTTCTCCATCGAACATTTGGGTAGCGAATGCCGACGGCTCCGGCCTGAAGCCGCTAACTAGAATCACGGACAAGTTCGCATCTGCCTCTGAGCCGGACTGGTCTCCAGACGGATTAAGGCTAATATTTGTTTCCAAGGGGAACGTTTGGGTGATGCATGCTGACGGTAGCGGCGCCAAACCTCTGACGAACCTGCCCACCCGGTCCACTCCTGGTAGCCCGGTGTGGTCTCCAGATGGGACCAAGATCGCGTTCGTTTACAACGATTTCGTCGAGTCCACCGACAAGCACCAAAGAACCGCGTCAAATATTTGGGTGGTCGATGCAGACGGTTCCGGCGCCGCTCCTGTTACACATTGGCAGTCAGGGCAGATCATTGGCCGATTGGCATGGCGTCCCTGACGGGTGAACTAGCTTCCCCGAGTTGTTGGCGTTACATCCCCCCAGCACTCATTGGCCCCGCGCCACGGGTTTCAGAATTTCCTTTAAGTACAACATCAAAACATAAAGCAAAATCACGAACCCGATCACTGGGCTGGTGAACAGGGCGGTCTCTCCACCAAGCGGGAGCGCTGTTCTCATCGCGTGCCCACGAAAAATAAGGAATGCGCCATTGACGATGAACGCCAGTAAAAACAGGCCAAGAGCATACCTCTTGAGCCTGAAGAGAGCGATCCCCTTGGCGATACTAAGCAACAGCAGAATTGCGATCATTCCCTGGTCCAGGACCGTCAGCCTCACATAGGCGTGCGCACTTTTGTCGAGAGGAATCATTCCACGATTGGAGCTCACAATGGCAACGAGATTAAAAACAATGGAAATACCAATGTAGATAGTTACGACCCATACCCCGAACGGGCGAGAAGGTTTCATTGGTTCATCCAACAGGTCGCCTCAGCCCGATGCTAGTCGCACTGGCAATGACATCAATTCTAGCCTGCCCTGCAGGAGCACGCTGAACCCATCCGAGCCAAGCTCGGCCGTCGTTTGTCCGGATCACCCGGGTTAAGATTAGAGGAGACCACATGGACCCCGAGAGATGAACATCCGCAGGTTTGCTGGCTCGCTTAGGCTGCTGCCTTTGTTTGCGGTATTGATGCCGCAATCGGCTCTGCATCCCCAGTCGCCGCCGAAACCGATCTCTTCTTCGTCTGAGTCCACTGGAGATAGCCCGATCCGATTCACGTTCCAGCCCATTGATTTCAAACTCGACAGCGACGAGACACCCGAGCGCCACGCACCGGAGACCATGGCGGGCGGCGTCGCGGTCTTCGATTACAACAACGACGGCAAGCTCGACATCTTCTTCACCAACGGAGCGGACATCAAAACGCTCCAGAAAACTTCCGCGAAATATTCGAATCGGCTTTTCGAGAATGACGGGCACGGGCACTTCACCGACGTAACCGAAAAGGCCGGGCTGGCCGGCTCCGGCTACGACATGGGCGTGGCCGTCGGCGACTACGACAACGATGGCTACGAAGACATTTTCGTGGCCGGCGTGTATCGCAACACGCTGTATCACAACAACGGGAATGGCACGTTTACCGATGTAACCGCGAAGGCAGGGTTGAACAAACCGGATGCAGAGTATGGGCCGCTGTGGTCGGTCGCGGCGGCCTGGGTCGACGTGAACAATGATGGCCTGCTCGATCTCATCGTCATCAATTATTTGAAATGGGATTTCGATCACGAGCCGGTGTGCGAGGGCTATGGGCATCGCGAGTATTGCCATCCCAAGATGTACAAGCCGACTCCGAACCAATTATTTCTGAACAACGGCGATGGAACCTTTCGCGATGCCTCGGCCGAAGCGGGATTTCGCTCGCATCCCGGCAAAGGGATGGGCGTGGCGGCGGCGGACTTCGACCTCTCCGGCAAGATGGCTCTCGTCATTCCCAACGACAAACTCATGAACTGGTTCTTCCGCAACAAAGGCGGTGGAAAGTTTGAGGAAATTGGATTCGACGCGAACGTTGCGCTGCGCGAGGACGGAACTTTCATCTCCGGCATGGGCGTGGATTTTCGCGATCTGGATAACGACGGCTATCCCGACATCATTCTGGTCGCGCTCGATGGAGAAACGTTTCCGTTGTACCGGAATACAGGCAAAGGAAATTTCGTGGAGGTAACACGCGAGAGCAACATGACAAAACTGAGTTTGCCCATGTCCGGATATTCGCCGACGATTGCGGACTTCGACAACGATGGCTGGAAAGATATTTTCGTGACGCGGGGACATGTTCAGTCGCTGCTGGCAGAACCGAATATCGCGGTGGCGCAGCCCAACACGGTGTTCCGCAACCTTGGCGGAATGAAGTTTTCGGCTTTGACCGCCGAGGCCGGGCTGACCGCGCAACCACCTTCGCGGCATCGGGGATCGGCGGTTGGCGATCTGAATGGAGACGGGCGACTTGACGTCGTCGTGACCGCGATCAATGCGCCAGCGGAAATTTGGATGAATGAAAGTCCGGGGAACAATCACTGGATCGAATTCAAATTGCAGGGAACCAAGAGCAATCGCGACGGCATCGGAGCGCGCATCAAAGTAGTGACGAAATCCGGCGCGCAGTACAACCACATGACGACCAGCGCCGGATACGCGTCATCGAGCGCGGGGCCGGTGCACTTCGGGCTGGGAGCGAATGCCAAGGCGGATGTAGTGGAGATTCGCTGGCCTTCGGGGATTGTGCAGCTATTGAAAGACGTCGCCGCAGATCGAGTGGTGGCGGTGAAGGAGCCCGAGCGGTAGGAGTTTATGGGCCGGCTCCGTGGCCGGCTCAATGAGTGCTATGGCCTGTCTTCGCCAGTCAACAAGGATTATGATTGCGTCGATGCGCCACGAAGATACACGATAACCCATCACTCTATGCGAAGAGTCATCTTCCTCCCGGCCCTGTTGCTCATGTTGACAGCATGCAATCATCCGTTCACCGCTGACGTCGCCACAGATCCGCAGATCCCCGGTGCGACTAGGCTCACTGGAAAGCTTTATTTGAGCAACAGCCATCTTCGCATCGAATGGGGGCTCTTTACCGATGTATTCGACCTGAACAAGAGGACTGGCTGGCGTGTCATTACTGGGACGAAAACGTACTGGGACCTCGCCGACAAGGATCTATCGACGTATGCCCCAGAGATGACGAACGGATCATTATGCCCCCACGCCCAGGTGCCTTCCGCCTGCAAACTGGCGGGCCAAGAGGATCTAGAGGGGCGGATGGCGAATAAATGGGACCTCTGGAATCCAAAAGGGTTTCACGTTTATTTCTGGACGGATAAGAAACTGGGGATCACCCTCCTTTCCGAAGTCGGTGATGCGACTCATCGGGTCACGACCTATCAGGTTAAGAATCTTCGGGGGGGTACTGTCGCAGACACAATGTTCGAGCTTCCGGCTGGTTACACAAGATACGAAGGACAGTGGAGACCGTAGCTGTTGCAAAATCCCCACTACACGCATCTAGCCGAACACCTGACTCAGCGCGGGATAAATCTTGCGGTAGGTGCGGTAGCCCTGCTGCATGGTTTTTGAGTCCGACGGATGCTGCGCGATGCGCGCGGCTACGCGGACTACTTTGTCGCAGGCTTCGTCGACGGAACTCCACGCACCCGCTCCGACTCCCGCCAAGATCGCTGCGCCGTAGGCTGCGCCTTCTTCGGCGGCGACGATTTCTACATCGTGGGCGTAGACGTCGGCCTGAATCTGGCGCCACAGCGGTGATCTTGCGCCTCCGCCGCCCAGGCGGATCGAGGTTACGGGGATTTTCATTTCATCGAAGATGGTGAATGAATCTTTCAGGCTGAAGGCCACGCCTTCCATGACGGCGCGAATGATGTGGCCGCGCGTGTGCGACGCGGTCAGTCCGAGCAGAGCGGCGCGGGCGTTGGGGTCCAGATGCGGCGTGCGCTCGCCCATGAGGTACGGCGCCCAGAACGCACCTTCGGAACCGGCGGGAGCCCTCGCGGCTTCTTCGGCGAGGATGTCGTAGGGATCGCGCGCGGCATTTCCCGGAACCTCGGACGCAACGCCAAAGCGATCGCGAAACCAGCGCAGAGATAATCCCGCAGCTTGAGTCACGCCCATGACGTGCCAGCGGCCCGGGATGGCGTGGCAGAAAGTGTGCAGACGTCCCTGAGGATCAAGCGCGGGACGATCGGTAGCGGCGAAGACCACGCCGGAAGTTCCTATGGTCGCGCTGACCGCGCCCGCGCGTGCGATGCCCATACCGACCGCGCCGGCGGCCTGATCTCCGGCACCGGCAACGACGGGAGTTCCAACTCGCAAGCCCGTGGCTTCGGCCCCGGCCGCGGAAATTTTCCCGCAGACTTGCGGCGATTCAAAAAGCGCGGGCAACAACTTCTGATCGATCGCAGACTTGCTGAGAACTTCCGCCGACCAACGCCGATTGGTTACGTCGAGCAGCAGAGTGCCGGAAGCGTCGGCCATGTCGATGGCGCGCTCCCCGGTGAGGCGGAAGCGCACGTAGTCTTTGGGCAGCATCACGTGCGCCACGCGAGCCCAGTTCTGCGGCTCATTCTCACGCACCCAAAGCAGTTTGGTGAGCGTGAAATTGGTGAGCGGAGGATTGCAGGTCAAGCGAATCAGATTTTCGCGGCCGAATAATTTCTCGAGTTCGAGGCTTTGCGCTTCACTGCGCTGATCGCACCAGATGATGGCGCTGCGCACCACTTCATCTTTGGAGTCGAGCAGGACCGCGCCATGCATCTGGCCGGAAAATCCGACACAAGCAATATCTTCGGCGCGCAGATTTGAAGATTGCAGCGCCTTCTTCACGGCCAACCCACAGGCCCGCCACCAGTCCCGCGGATCCTGCTCCGCCCAGCCGGGCTTCGGGCTGAGAAACGGCTCGTGCTCTTCCGATCCGGAAGCGATGACCTTGCCGGCCTCGTCCATGACGAGCGCGCGCGTGCCGCCGGTTCCTACGTCAATACCGAGATAAGCGATGCTGCCCCCTCTTCCTTTCCCTTCTCTTCATTCTTCAATCTTCAATGCGCTCGCGCGCTCCTGAATCTAGACAAAATCGCTAAGCAAAATCTTCCGCCAGGTCGCCTCTTGTTTCCTGAGGTTCCTCAACTTTTTGTCTCGCCGATTCCCGAGACTGCCGCTGCAGAAAGAAATCGAGATTGCCGCGCATCACCAGATGCGGAGCCAGTGCAACCTGCGGCGACCGGCTGGAGCCTTCCACCAGAAACTCGTGCAACATGCGGAACGCGATTTGGCCTTGAGCGCGAGGGCGCTGGTAGATGGTCGCGGCCACCGCACCAGATCGAATCTGCGAAATCAAGTCGGGAAACAAGTCGGTCGTGATGATGGTAAGGCGCTCCAGCACTTTCGCGTCCCGCGCCGCGTCCAGCACCGGGATCGAGGCCTCGGTCGTCACATAGACTCCAGCCAGATTCGGATATTTTTCAAACAGGGCGAGGGTTTTGCTGTAGGCTTCCGCCCGCTCGTCGTGATCCTCGATGGGCTTCAACAACTTCAGCTTGGGATAAAAGGTGCGCAAAGTATTTTCGAACGCGGCGTATTTCTCGGCATGCTCGGTGATGGTCATGTCGAAAACGGTGATCGCGATCGATCCCTCGCGCGGGCCGATAAATCGGCCCATCAGATCGGCCGCTACCGATCCGCTGGCCAGGGTATCGACGGCCACAATGCCCAATCGACCGCTATCAGGGGCGTCGGTGGCTACGCATACAACAGGAATCTGCGCACGCGATGCGCGCCGGATCCAGGGCCGCAAGACTTGGGGCCGGCTGGGGAAAGTGATAATCCCATCCACCTTGTCGCCGATGGCCGCTTCGAAGGCCGCTTCGTCGCCTTCACCGAGACGAGGATAAGTTCGAAACTCGAGTTCGACATTTTCCAGCAGGATCGACGCCGCGGCTTCGCGAATGCCAATCCTCACTTCGTCCCAAAAAGATGTCGTTCCCTGCAGAGTGTTCACCGAAATGCGCAGAGTTTTCTTGGACGACAAGTAGCGGGCGGCAAGATTCGGCCGGTACCCCAAGGTTCTCGCCATCTCTAAGACTTTGGCTTTGGTCTGTGGACTCACACCGGGATTGCCATGCATGGCTCGATGCACCGAGCCGATGGAAGTGCCCAGCGCCTTCGCAATGTCACGGAGAGTAGTAGGAGGTTTGCCCATGTTCATGGCCCGCGTTGCTACGAACAGTCCAAGCAACTTTGGGGGAAGTCGCTCAGGCCGTCGTAAACGTTAACGGAACTGGTCCAAATGCGCAAGGTGAAGCAAAATTAATTCCGGCGGCCGCTTCTGGTGCGCGGTCCAGGTGAGCAATGAGTCAGCTTTGAGGCTGGACTTCACCGGAAGCTTGCGAAATGGGCTTGCCGACGCGGCCGTGATCGTCCGCAATACCGGAGAGCCGATAAATCCAACTGCAGATAGCATCGCGCCACACCACGGCTTGCCCGGCCTGGTACTGCAATCGCGCCAGAATGTCGCGATAGCGTTCTTCGTCAACGTGGCCTTCGACCGTTTTCCATTGCGCAACAAAATCGCGCGCGCGGTCTGCGCCGTCGTAGTGCGAATCGTAGATGTGCTGGATCACGGTTTTCCCGGAGTGCAGCACATACGTATAAGGAACATGGTGGAAAAATAGCAGCAGGTTATCGGGACAACTTGCGAGCGATTCGTGAAGCTTTTGAACGGCGGAAGGATACTGGCCGATGTATCCGGTGCCGCTCGCGACAGTCCGGTCCGTGCCGATGCCGGCGTGATCGGCGCGGTGCCATTGTCCCCAGCCATTTTCTTCGGAAGATTCGGGGCCGGGGTCGTAGTGATTGCCGGTAATGTTGGTGAGCGTGCCGGCGCCTAGGGGGCCAGTGTAACTTTCGTAGACGCGCCAGGAGTTGAGTTGCATCGACGCGATCGTCTTCAGTACGAGCGGGTCCCTGCCGAACGTAAGGCTCGTCCATTCGTCGATAATTTTTTCTGCGCTGAGATCGGGGTTCCACGCGAGGCGTCCGAAGCCGTAGAGATTCGCCATGGCTAGCGGACTGCCCAACCAGTTCGCGTCCATGCCGACGTTGGCGACGCCGACGAATCCGCCGGTCGAACGATGGAACACCCGGCCCGCGACCAGAGCTTTCATTGGCGTTGCGTTCTCGTCGACGCGCATATCGAAATCGAGCGCCTCTTTCCACATGGGAACGAGAAAGCAGAGATGACGCTGCTGCCCGGTATATTCCTGCGTGATTTGCAACTCGACGGCTTCGTTGGTGCGGCGCAGCCCGGCGAAGAGTGGCGAGACCGGCTCGCGCACCTGAAAGTCGATGGGGCCGTTCTTGATCTGGATGATGACGTTGTCGTCGAACGCGCCGTCGAGCGGATGGAAATTATCATAAGCGGCTTTGGCGCGGTCGTTCTTTAGATCATGCCAATCCAGATGGTGGTTGTAAACGAAGGCGCGATAGAAGACCACGCCGCCGTGCGGCTTGAGTGCGCGCGCGATGACGTTGGCCGCGTCCGCCGGAGTCCTTCCGTAAGTGGACGGGCCGAGGCGGCCTTCGGAATCGGCTTTGACCACGAAGCCGCCGAAGTCAGGGATGCGGCGGTAAATTTCATCCACTTTTTTCTGCCACCACTCGGCAACCCGCGGATCCAGCGAGTCAAACGTGTCCAGGCCGCCCATGACTTTCGGACTGCTCAGATCGACGGACATGGAAAGCTGCACGCCCCAGGGACGGAATACGTCCGCGATGCGGCTGACCTGGGCGATGAAACTCTCCTCAAGGATGCCAGGAGCGGCGTTCACGTTGTTGATCGTGCATCCATTGATGCCGATCGAAGCCAATAGTCGGGCGTATGCACCGGCGCGGGTAAGATCGCTGCGAACATTTCCGTCGGCGAAGAAAATCGATGGGCCGCCGTATCCGCGTTCGATGTGGCCGTCGAGGTTGTCCCATTGATTCACCCAGCGGATGGGCGCGTTGGGCTGCTGCACCTCGTCTATATCTGAAAGACTCTCGGCGCGCGTGATCTTGCTCAGCAGCCCGAAAACACCATAGAGAACTCCGCGCTCGTTGGCGGCGGTGATCACCAGGCATTTCGACCCGTGAATGGTTGCCGCTTTCAACCAATATCCGTCGGTGCGCAACTCCTCTGGCGGATTCAACGCAGGCGCGAACGCGCGAAGTTGGGCGAGCGTTCCCAGAATGATTGCGTCTTCGGGTGACGAAGCGGCACGCGTGCGCAGCGTTCTGCCTAGCATTTGCGCGACGCCGCGGAGTAATTCCTGCTGCGCGGTATGCAGTACGGCTGCATCGCCGAGCACCACGGTGTTCGATGGCAATCGCTGGTACGCCTTGGCTGCCTGCGGACTTAATGCGGAGTAACGCAACCAGGCCTCGGCTCCGTCTTCAGCGGCTGCAGATTGCGATACCAGCGCGGCGCAAATCAAGGTTGCGCCGATGAATGCTGCGCCGAAAACCGCGAATCGTCGTGCTGCTCTAAACGGTGATGTTGATTTCATCGCTAGCTGGCCCCTCGATTACATCTCAACGAGTTCGAGTATAAGAGACGGCGCCTGCGCGATGCACAATCCGATTGCTTTTCCACAGCGGGAGGCCTAACATTCCTGCGGAGGGCCCGCCATGACTGCGTTTGGCCCGATGTGCCGCCGCTTCCTGAAAATCGCGGCGATTACTTTTCTCACTACTTCCGCTTTTTCCCAAGCAGCTCCGAAATACGATCCCGCCACCGAAAGCACGATCAAGGGAGTGGTGCAGGAGTTGAAATTCGTTCCTCCCACAGGCGCGAAACCGGTTGCCTACCTGGTGGTCAAGAGTGGCCCGGATTCGGTTGAAGTCTTCCTTTGCCCCAAGAAATTTCTCGCGGATATGGGAGTGGAGTTCAAGGCGGACGATGCGGTGGAAGTCACCGGCTCGAAAATCAAGCAGGATGGAGCGGATCTGACCCTGGCGCGCGAAGTGGTCAAGGGCGGCGATACGCTCACTCTGCGATTCAAAGACGGCAAGCCAGCCTGGTAAAACCGGCGCGCTTCTGATCATCTGCGCGCGGTCTGATCCCTATTCCGTTCCCCGGCGCGCACAGCTCCAGGCATGCGATGCCGCATAGCGTTTGCTTGCACCCGTCCAGCCTCCCGCGCTTCCTGATAATCTCAAGATAGACCCTCGTTCCTCATTTGACCTTCAGGAGCCAGCACATCATTGCCGCCGTTGATTAATGTTCGCGGTATCTCGAAAGCATTTGGAGCCGACCCGCTGTTTCAGAACGTCTCCTTCACCGTTTCCGAGGGAGATCGCATCGGGCTGATCGGCCCGAACGGGTCAGGCAAGTCCACGCTGCTGCGAATTCTCGCCGGCACGGAAGATACCGACGACGGAGAAATCGCTTTCCGAAAGCGGCTTCGCATGAGTTATGTGGAGCAGGAGTCGGAATTTCGGCCCGGGGACACCGTACGGTCGGTGGTCGACGCTGCGCTGAAAAGTTCGGCGGTGCCGGAGAGCGAGCGCGGAACGCGCTTTGCAGAAACCCTGGGACGCGCCGGGTTTGTGGATCTGGATGCCGAAGCGTCTTCGCTCTCCGGTGGCTGGCAGAAGCGCCTGGCGATTGTGCAGGCGCTGGTGCAGGGGCCGGACATCCTGCTGCTGGATGAGCCGACGAATCATCTGGACCTGGCGGGAATTGAGTGGCTCGAAGAAACGCTGGAGCAGGCCGGGTTCGCCTGTGTGGTGATCAGCCATGATCGCTATTTTCTGGAGAACGTGGCCACCGAGATGGCGGAACTGAGCCGCATCTATCCCGATGGACTGCTGCGGGTGAAAGGTCGTTACAGTGTTTTCCTGGAGAAGAAAGAGGAATTTCTGCACGCGCAATCGAAGCGGCAGGAAGCCTTGGAGAACCTGGTTCATTCCGAGATCGAATGGCTGCGGCGAGGAGCCAAAGCGCGCACTAGAAAATCGAAAGCGCGCATTGGCAAAGCTGGCGAGTTGATGGAGGAGCTCGCGGACCTGAACACGCGCACTCGCACCAGCTCTGCACAAATCGATTTCTCGGCGACCGACCGCAAGACCAAACGGCTGGTCGAACTGCAGAATGTCGCCTACGAAATTGGCGGCCGACGGCTGTTTGAGGGGCTGAACTTCATTGTCACGGCCGGACTGCGAGTTGGGCTGGTGGGGCCGAACGGCAGCGGCAAGACGACTCTGCTGCGTCTGCTGCGCGGAGAAGTGGCGGCGACCGAGGGCGAGATTCGTCGCGCCGACAAACTGCGCATCGTTTATTTCGACCAACGGCGGGAACTCGATCCCAATGTGACCCTGCGGCGGGCGCTCGCTCCGGAGGGCGATTCGGTCATCTATCAGGACCGGGTCACGCATGTCGCATCGTGGGCGGCGAAGTTTCTATTCAAAGGCGAACAGCTCAACCAGCCGGTGGAGCGACTCTCCGGCGGCGAGCGGGCGCGGGTGCTGATTGCGCAGCTCATGCTGCAGCCGGCCGACGTTTTGTTGCTCGACGAGCCAACAAATGATCTCGACATTCCAACACTCGAAATTCTGGAGGAAAGTCTGCTTGAGTTTCGCGGATCCCTGGTGCTGGTGACGCACGATCGCTACATGCTCGATCGGGTTTCAACCATCGTGCTCGGGCTCGATGGTCGCGGCGGCGCCGAACGTTTCGCCGACTACTCGCAATGGGAAGCGTGGCAGGCGGTGCGCGAGCAGTCCGCGCAGAACGTCTCCCGAGTCGCCGTTCGGGTCACGGCCGAGCCGGGGACGTCGTCGAAGAGAAAGCTCTCGTATCTCGAAGCCCGCGAATATGCCAGCATCGAAGAGCGGGTCGCCGAGGCAGAAAAAATAATGGAGGCAAAGCGGACACATGCTGAAGATCCAGCGATTGCCAGCGACGCGACGCAACTCATGACGGCTCACGCGGAACTGGAAGCGGCCCAGAACGACGTGAATGGGCTTTACGCACGCTGGGCAGAGCTGGAGAAGAAGCAGCAGGCGTGATGCGTCATCAGGATGACAGGCAGAACGCAATGATCGTATTACCGCTCTTGCTGGTATTTTTTTCGACTTCCCGCAGCAGGCGCGATTCCAGGTCGTCGGGATCGGGCTTCATCTCGCAGGCGGCAATTTCTTTGTCCGACGCGCCTTGAAAGCAGAGTTCGCAGACGCCGAGGCCATCTTCTCCCAGGCCATCCTCGGATCGCACCGGAGGACCGAAGACGCGGCAGGTCATGGGGCGCGATTCGTAAAGTTCGCAGTATCCCGTTTCTGGATCGAGCACGGGACACGGCTCGTCGTTCGCAAAATCGGCGAATTGCTGTTCGGCCTCCTCCCCTTCGTCGAGCAGTCCGCTGACGGGATCGCCCGGAAAATCGCGCGACAACCGCACCACCGATTCGCGAGCGCGCCGCCGAACCGCTGCCGCGCGCTCCGGTGCACGCTTCCCCAAATCGGCCAGTCCTCGCCGCAAGCGGAGACCGTCCAACTGATTGATCGAGAATGCGCCAATGCAGCATTGTGTGCAGCCGGGACGGCAGGCCAGCCATTTGCCGCTTTTGCGCGTCGCGTCGGCGAGCGCGGAATCCACTATCTGGATCAGCTTCTGATCTCCGCGGGATGGGAAGCTGGGGTGCATTTGACGAGCATAGCGCACCTCACCGCCTAAACTACATTCCGAATAGATTAGCGTGCAGTTTCGCGTACCCATGCTCGCGCGCCCAGAGGTCGAGCGGCGCGGATGCCAGTTCGTCGACCAGCGGCTCGGCGCGTCCGTTCTTTGTGAGATCAACTGTCTTGATATAAGTCTTGCACGATTCGCAGCATTCCACGCGAATGTAATCGAATTCAGCGGCCGTGAAAACTGAGAGCTTCTTATCGTTCTCTTCGCCGCAGCCGGGACAAACGATGCGGCGAAAATCCCACTCGACAAGGCAGAACGAACAAATCATGGAGCGCGCGCCGCCGTCGCCCAGCTGGCGCAAGACGCCGAGAGCGGGTTTGCGATGGCAGAATGGACAAAGCGCGTGTGCACTCTGGCTCGCGCGCAGCGCGGCGCGGGAACGCAGAAGTTCGGCATAAGGCTGAAGAAAAGCCTGAGCCAGAATTTGCCGCGCATCGGACGGGGACGACGCCAGCCAGCTCGCGCTCAGCAGATCAGACCAGAGGTCTAGACCGCGAGAGCGCAAGCCGCGACTGAGTTCGGCCAGCGGCTTCGGGCCTTTCGCTTCGGCCAGCGACAGAAATTCCACAAAGCTGGAGCCGAGTTCTGAAATCTCCGACGACGTGAGCTCGCGATCAAGAGAAGCCGCCGGAGACTGCATTGCCCGGCTCAGCTTGGAATGCAAGTCTTCCTGAAAGCTCGCGAGGTGCACGTAGAAACCGAGAATCTCCGCGGCGAAGGGATGCTGGCCGGCAAGTTCTTGCGCGCGAGCAATTCGACGTTGCCACTGCGAAACCGTCATCGGGGTAATTATCAACTCAGTCCGATATGCGAGCAATGGTGCGAGCAACGGAGCGGGCTTCGTTCGCCATCGCACACAAGGGCCATACGCACTTTCCCGCATTGACTCCATTCCGGCCTCGGAGGTATATTTTCCGGCATCGGTTTGGATTTGACTCGGTCGTCGAGAGCACGCGGCACGACGGCCGCAACCTTCAACCTCCGTCTCACATCCTAGTCTGACCAGGGGTCCGCAGCGCAGTCGAACGCGTTCGGTAGTTGCTGGAGGTTTTGATGGAATTCTCCCGCAGGACATTTCTCAAAGGCGCCATTGTCGGCGGAGCCGGGATTTCCGCTCTCGGATTCGATCTCACTCCCGTTTACGCGCAAACCCAGAACCTGAAAATCTCACGCGCCAGCGAGACCCGCAGCACCTGTCCTTATTGTTCCGTGAGCTGCGGCGTGATTATTTACACGCTGGGCGACAAGGCCAAGAACGCGATCCCGCAGGTGGTACATGTCGAGGGCGATCCCGACCATCCCATTAATCGCGGAACGCTCTGCCCCAAGGGTTCGTCGCTCGAACAGGACATCATGAACGACCGCCGGCTGCTTAAGCCGCAAGTGCGGCGGCCGGGGGCGACCGACTGGGAAGACATTTCGTGGGACCAGGCCTACGCCGAGATCGCGCAGAAGGTAAAGAAGACGCGCGACGACACATTTACTGAGAAAGACGCGAGCGGCCACACCGTGAACCGTTGCGAAGGCATTGCCTTCACCGGCGGCTGCACCGACACCAACGAATTCAATTATCTCGTCGTCAAAAGCATGCGCAGCCTGGGGGTCTGCTACCTGGAAAACCAGGCTCGGGTTTGACACGGCCCAACGGTCTCCAGTTTGGGGCCAACATTCGGACGCGGGGCAATGACCAACGGCTGGATCGACATCAAGAACACCGACATGATGTTGATCATGGGTGGGAACCCCGCCGAGAACCATCCTTGCGGTTTCAAGTGGGCGATTGAAGCCAAGATTCACCGCAACGCGAAAACCATCGTGGTCGATCCGCGCCTCACGCGGACGGCCGCGACCGCGGACATGTACGTACAGATCCGCGCTGGCTCCGATATCGCGTTTCTCGGTGGCCTGATCCATTACGCCATTCAGAACAACCGCATTGCTCACGATTACCTGGTCAACTACACGAATGCCGCGTTCATTATTAAAGAAGGATTCAAGTTGCCGGATGACGGCTTGTACTCCGGCTTCGATGCGGAGAAGAAGGTCTACGACAAGTCCTCGTGGAATTATGAAGAGGGCGGAGATTTAGCGGGCAAGTCTGATATCGCACCGAGCAAGCCTGCCGCACCGAAGGCTGCCACTCCGGGTGCGACGCCTCCTCCACCTTTACTTCCGTCGAAGACAGCTTACGATCTGACCTTGCAGCATCCTCGCTGCGTCTTCCAACTTCTCAAGAAGCAGTACGAACGCTACACGCCGGAGATGGTCGAGCGCATCACGGGAATTCCGCAAGACGAATTTCTGAAAGCGGCTGATCTGTTCACGTCGGTCCGCAAAGACGGCGACATGAAAAAAGTCGCCACAATTATTTACGCGGTCGGCTGGACCCAACACAGTTTCGGCACGCAGATCATTCGCACGGCTGCGATGGTGCAGTTGCTTCTGGGCAACGTGGGCCGCGCCGGCGGCGGCGTGAACGCGCTGCGCGGGCATTCGAATATTCAAGGCGCCACCGACATGGCCGGCATCTTCGACAATCTGCCGGGATATTTGAAAGTGCCGACGCCAGCCGACACAGATTTGGCTGCGTTCTTGAAGCGGATTACACCGACAGCTGCGAAGCCCGATCCCTGGGACTCGTTCAACTACTACTCGAATACTCCGAAGTTTGCGGTCTCGCTTCTGAAAGCGATGTATGGTCCGGCGGCAACGAAGGAAAACGATTTCGCGTTTCATTATCTGCCGAAGGTCGACCGCAACTATTCCTGGGTAAACATCTGGAACGACATGTACGAAGGCAAAGTGAAAGGCATGTTCGCCTTCGGCATGAACGGCGTAATGATCGGCCCGGATTCACAGAAAAATATTGATGCTCTGAAGAAAGCCGACTGGCTCGTGGTGTGCGAAATCTATCCCGATGAAACCAGCGAGTTCTGGCGCGCTCCCGGCATCTCGACCGACGAGATGAAGCAGATCAACACCACTGTGTATCGTCTGCCGGGCGCGGGTTTTGCCGAGAAAGATGGCACGTTTGTAAATTCGGCCCGCTGGCTGCAGTGGAAGAATGTCGCCGTGCCCCCGCCGGGGCAGTGCAGACTGGATCAGGAAATTTTGGCGACGATTTTCCTGAAAGTTCGTGAGCTCTATAAGAAGGACGGCGGAAAGTTCCCCGATCCCATTCTGAACGCTTCGTTCGCGTATACCGATCCGTATAACCCTTCGCTTTCGGAAGTCGCGAAGGAGCTCAACGGAAAGGCGCTCGTTGACATCACCGATCCCAAGACAAATGTCACGATCAAAGCGGGCCAGCAGCTCCCAGGCTTCGCATGGCTTAAAGATGATGGCACCACTCTCTCCGGCAACTGGCTGTATTGCGGTTCGTGGACGGAAGCGGGCGCGCTTACACAACGGCGCGGCACAGAAGATCCTTCCGGCCAAGGCATTTATCCGAACTGGGCGTGGTCGTGGCCGATGAACCGGCGCGTGCTCTACAACCGCGCCTCGTGCGATGTCGAGGGCAAGCCGTGGGATCCGCAGCGGAGGCAAATTTGGTGGGACGAAGCGAAACAATCATGGGCTGGGGTTGACGTCCCCGACTTCAAACCCGACTCGCAGCCCAAGGATCACATGGGACCGTTCATCATGAATCCTGAGGGCGTGGGCCGGTTATTCGTGCCGTTGGGTGGTATGCAAGACGGCCCGTTCCCCGAATTTTATGAGCCGATCGAAAGCCCGATCGCGAACCCGCTGCACCCGAACCAGTCCTCGAACCCGGTGGTCAAGAAATACAAGACGGACATGGACAAGTACGGCACGGTCGAGCAGGGCTTCAACGTGGTCTGCACGACGTATCGTTTGACCGAGCATTATCACTACTGGACCAAGAACAATCCCATGAACGTGCAGTTGGTGCCCGAGCCGTTTGTGGAAGTTCCGTTTGAACTGGCGGAGAGGATGCAACTAAAAGGCGGCGAACGCGTAAAAGTCACCAGCGCGCGCAGCCATTACATTGCCAAAGCCATGGTCACGCGTCGCATCCGGCCGATGAAGATCGACGGCAAAGAAACGTTTCAGATTGGCATTCCGATTCATTGGGGATTCCGCGGCATCGCCGAAGACGAAGGCAAGACCGCGAAAACGCTGACCAATCAGTTGACTCCGACCGTGATTGATCCGAATGCATTCACGCCTGAGTTCAAGGGATTTCTAGTGAAGCTGGAAAAAGTGTAAAAGTAGCGCCGGCGTCCCGCCGGCTGTCGCGGGGGCGTCTCGCCCGCGGATGCGAGGTCAAATTGACGCTGGCCTCGCGACAGCCGCCGAGACGGCCACGCTACGAAAGAAGAAAGTATGAGCGACCGCAAGACACTCCAAATCCGGCAGATCTCAGGGCACTCGGGCACGCCGGCCGGATTCGACATGCAGCGCGATGCCGAAGTCTGCAAGCTGATCGATACCACGATCTGTATCGGCTGCAAGGCCTGCGAAGTCGCATGCGTCGAATGGAACGACATGCCGTTCAGCCCGACCACGTTCGACAACACCTACCAGACAATGCCGGAGACGCGCTGGAATTTCTGGAACCTGATCAAGTTCAACGAACACGAGCGCGAGGACGGAACCATCCAGTGGCTCATGCGCAAGGACCAGTGCATGCACTGCGCCGATCCCGGCTGCCTGCGCGCCTGCCCCGCGGATGGCGCCATCGTGCAGTACACCAACGGCATCGTCGATTTCCAGCAGGAAAATTGCATCGGCTGCGAATTTTGCGTCTCGGGATGTCCCTACGACATTCCTAAATTCAATCCGACCACGAAGAAAGTCTATAAGTGCACACTGTGCTCCGACCGCGTCGGCGGAGGCCTGGAACCCGCCTGCATCAAAGCGTGCCCCACCGGCTGTCTGAAATTCGGCACCAAGGATGACATGAAATTCATCGCGGAAGAACGCGCCAAGCAACTCCGCGAAAATTTCGGATTTGCGCAAGCCGGAGTATACGATCCGCAATCGATCGGCGGCACGCATGTAGTTTACGTTTTACATGATGCGGAAAATCCCGAGCGCTACGGCGGCCTGCCCAAGAACCCGATCATTCCTTGGAGCTACACCGTCTGGAAATGGTTGTTCAAGCCGGTGCTGGGAACGTTCGCGCTGTTCGGCCTGTTAGGAGTTCTGCTGCACTACGTGACGATTGGCCCGCGCCGAACGCAGCCCGAACCGCCGCTGAAGAAGGAGTCCTGATGTCCACTGCCGTTGACCGTTTCGACGACAAAGCCCGCGCCACCTTCGATCACATCGGCCACAACCAGGTCTACGAAGGCGAGTTGCTGCGTCATCCCGTGTACACGCGCTTTCTGCACTGGATGGTCGCGCTCTTTTTTTTCCTGGCGTTGTTCACCGGCTTCGGCATTTACATGCCCTGGCTCTTCCGCTGGTTCACACCGATCTTCGGAGGCGGCGCGCTAAGCCGCGAGATGCATCCCTGGTTCGGCACAGGATTTGTCGTCTTCTTCGGTCTGCAAATGCTGAACTGGATCAAGCCCATGACGTGGACCGCGGCCGACTCGAAGTGGATGCGTAATCTGCGCAGCATTGCCAACGGAACCGAGAAACAGGACCTGCCCGAGACCGGCTTCTTCAACGCCGGGCAGAAGGCTATGTTCTGGGAGATCTTCGGCGGGTCTCTTGTTTTTCTGATCACCGGAATTATTCTGTGGATGGGCGCACGGACGTTTGGCCGCTGGGCCGTCGCCGTCAGCTACGTCCTGCACGATATTTCCGCCGTTGTCATGCTGGGTGGAATCTTCATCCACATTTATCTCAGCACAATCGGTGAGCCGGGAACCTTTCAGGCCATGATTCGCGGTGCGGTCAGCGAAGCCTGGGCGTGGACGTTCCATCCCGCCTGGTATAAGGAGATTACGGGGCGCGATCCGGTCGAGGCCTGCGAGGCGGCACGCCGGCGCGGTCAGTTTGAGGGCAAATAGTTCAAGAAACCGCGCTGCCCGGCATCGCTGAGGCGGTTTTGTGATCCGTGGAGGTGGGCTCCAGCGTGGCCGCAGGCTGCGATTGAACCGACCTGCCAGCGTCCAGCAGACGGTTGAGCTCCTCGACTAGAACCGAGAATGTTTTCGGGTTCTGCTCGCTTTCAATTTTGGCGATCAATTCCTTCAATCGCTGGCTGGTGTCGGTGCCGGCGAACATGGCTCTTCCTCCGGACGTCGGAGTTGATATATCTTTCGTGCGGAAATTTGCAGCGCGGCCATCTCGCGCATTTGTTCTGCGTGCTCGCGCAAAGCCGAACGGAGTTCCGAGAGAATTTGCGCAAAGTTGCTGTCGTCCGCCGATATGGCCTGGGCGCACAATTCTCGAATGCGGTTGTGAAGGCGACGAGATGGCACCCGACGACAATGCATCGGACTGAGCGGCGATCCCATACCGTGTTTGCTGTAGATCCGGATCTCGCACCCCGTAGAACTGGTAAGGGGGAAACCTCAGCTCCCGTTGGCGAGTTGACCCTCCCCCAAGCGAACCGCTCGCTGTCACCCTTCCACAATTCTCAAACGGTGCAACTGATCGTCGAACTGATCGTCATCATGGATTTTTTGAGTTGGACTATCTGCGGTGGCTGCTCCAGAGTAGTTCTACGTCTTCTGCAGCGTCGCAGAGGACCATCCAAACGCTTTGTAGTTTGGCTTTCTCCCCGCGAATGGGTTTCCTGTGGTTGACCTCGTCGTCTGAATGAAAGTCCGAATGAAAGCCTGCCGCAACTGAAACAGTTGGGGTGTTTTTAGGAATCCTGAACAGGATTTTGGGGGAAATGTGTCTGACAAAACCGCCGTTGTAAGCCTGCGCACCGTGGCCGAACGAGTAGGACTCGCTCCCTGTTCGGTTTCTGCCGTGTTAAATAATACGCCCGCCTCGCTGGCGATTCCGCAACGGACGAAAGAACGGGTCTTCCGCGCTGCCGGCGAGTTGAACTATCGTCCGAATCTTTGGGCGCGGTCGCTGCGCACGAAACGAACTCGTCTGGTGGCTGCCGTTACCTCTGATATTGGGCGCGCCCCGGCTGCCCGTGTGGTGGCTGGAGTCCAAAATCTGCTGCATCGTAAGGGCTATATGCTCGCGCTCGCAGCCTTTGACTGCGCTTCCGAATGGAATACGATTTGCGTTCAGCTGCAGCAGAGAGGAATTGAAGGCGTCATCTCGATTGACGCGATCCTGCCGCAGGATCTTTCATTGCCGGTCGCTTCCGTGGACCTGGAATACATGACTTTTCAGGAACCCTTAAGCGAGCAGATGCAGACGTGGCTCTCGGAATTGGGCGAATCGGCGGCGGAAATCGTCCTTCGTCAGATTGAGAAGGAGACCGTTCCTCGCAGAATGAAGGTTGTCCCCAAACTTCCCAACGCACACTTCGAACTGCCGAACGAAGCCTTGGGCGTGGATGCGGACGCCCGCGAACGCGCGTAAGCGCCCGCGATAAAACTCGAATCGTCGTCTTGCCCCGAAAATGCGTGGGCAAGATGCCGGAGCAACATTATCTTCGTGTTCCGCGGCGCGATTTCGCCTGCTCCAGGATGCGGAACAGCAACAGCCAACGCTTCACGTTAGTCGTCATCAGAAAATTTTCCTTCACGTGCTCGCGGCCATGGGCTCCGATGCGCTTGGCGAAATCCGGATGCGTCAACAGGTAGCGAATCTGAAACGCGCAGCCTTCCACCGAGTGCACCAGCACGCCCGTAAGTTTGTGAATGATCTGATTGGGGATGCCGCCCACGGCGCCGGCGATGGTAGGCTTCCCTTTCCACAACGCCTCGGTGACGGTCAGGCCAAAGCCTTCCTTCAATGACTTCTGCACGACGACGGTGGACGCGCGCTGGATCGCATTAATTTCGAGCGCACACCAGGGGGGAAGATCGAGGATGATGATGTCCGGATCGTTCCCCGCCACCTGCTTCACTTCCTGCAACACGGCCGCGCCTTCGGGGTCGTCCGAGGCGCCGCCCCCGGCCAGCACCAGTTGGCAGTCGACATACTTTTTAGCCATCTGATACGCCTGCACCACGCCCACCGGATCTTTCAACCGGTCAAAGCGCGAAACCTGGGTCACGATGGGACGAGAGCGGTCGATGCCGAATTCATCGCATATCTTCTGCACTACTTCGTCGGGCAATTCCTTGTTCTTTTCCGAGAGCGGATCGATGCACGGATAAAAAAGATATTGCGGAATCGGCAGTTGCCGGGCGAAAGACGGGGAAGAAAAAATGGCCGCATCGTATTGCTCCACAAACGGGCGCAGGAACTCCCACACCCGCTCGTCAGGATTCGATAAGTCGATGTGGCAGCGCCAGACCCAACTGGCTTGTGTCTTGTCGCGCGAGCGGATCAGGCCGACCGGCTGGGGATCGTGGATCACCACCATATCTTCATCGAACTGCAGGCGCGCGCGATTCTGCTCGTTGTACATCAGAAATATTTCCTGCGCGGATTTAGTCAGATCGAAACTGCTGCCTTGCAGCGCGTTGTGAAAGGCTTTGGTGATCTCAAAGAAATCGTTGCCGCCGGTGATGACGTCCCAGTGGGTGGGCACCTCCAACTCCGAGAGCAGCGGCACCAGGCGATTCAGCATCTCGGCCACACCGCCCCCGACCGCGGTCGAGTTCACCATCTTGATCGTCTTCCCCTTAAGATCGCCAGCCAGAAAACGCAATGCATCCAACGGAGCCTGACCGATAATGTTCCGGTAGTCGTCCAGATGCGGCGACGGAGCGGGTGGGGGCGGTGTCAACACACTGGCGGGAAGGGGTCTGCCCTTTCCGTTTCCGCGGGCACGCTCGGTTCGCACCGTCTCGGGATATTCTCTCGGAGCGCCGGTTTCGACGATCTGGGCGCGAGTTTGCGAGTCCTCCGTCAAATCGGCGATGGTGTGCTGCTCTTCGGTTTGCATTTGTGATCGTGATTGCGGCTGTGACTTCATTCGTCTTGGTGTCCTAATTCAAAGCCTGTTCGACGATGGTGGCAATCTGCTGGCGTACGCCTTCCATCGTGTTGGTGTAGATGTCGATGCGCTCGATCGATTCGGAGGCGCGGGTAAGACCCGCTTCTTCCTGCAGCCACTGCGAAAAATCATTCGACATAAGATGCAAACGCAGTCGCGCTTCAATGAAGTGATGATGAATGGAATGCACGCTGACCTGCTTGAGGCCGTCGACAAATCCGGGGAGCGACTCCGGCGAGAAAGGCGTGGGCAACACTACGATGTCGGCGGCGCAGAAATAAAACGGCTCGTGTCCGGCTTTGGAGCCCGACCGGGGATTCTGTTGCAGGAAATCATCCACGATTCCGACCATCCTGCGCCGCAGGCCTTCGATCGCCGTGAATTCGCGCACATCTACACTGGCCAGTTGCTCAGCCAACACCGGCTCGTTGCACGCCGAAAGGCACCAGTAGGCAAAGTCGTTGGAGAATCCCTCGCGGATGAAATGATGGTCTTGCAGCGTCCGAAATGTGTGCTGGAAGATCGAATCGTCGGGACAAGTCTGCAGTGCCTGCCACAGTTCGACCAGCGTCGACGCCTTCTGCCTTCCGATTCTGAGCAGATGCTCGGAGGTGTTGAAGTAAAACGGCTTGTGCGGTTTGCGCATGAAGTGCTCGTCCTATCCGGCTCCCGATATAGGTAGCGTTCTGGATCAGAGGAGTTGCTTCCGTCGCATCGCGCCGGCCAATTTGTTGCTGCGACGGTTCCTTTCCGGTGCAGCAGCGATTCTTCTCCAACTCTCTCGGTTACGCGACCGAGGCGCCGGCGCTGAATTTGTTGCCGGTCGCCTCGGAGGCGTCGAGGCGAACTTCGCACAGCTCGCCAATCAAGCTGCCCGCCCAGCGATACACGTTGTGCTCGCGCACCAGTTTCCGCATGCGCTGCATGCGGATCTGTTTTTCTTCCGATTGCATTTCAAGGGCGGCCCGGATCGCCTCCGCCGTCTGGTCGATGTCGTAAGGATTAACCTGCAGAGCGTCGCGCAATTCGCGCGCAGCTCCCGTAAAACAACTCAAGATGAGCACGCCGCGTTCATCCTGCCGGGTGGCCACGAATTCCTTCGCCACCAGGTTCATGCCGTCGTGCAGGGAGGTGACCAGACACAAATCAGCGGCGCGATAATACGGTTCGATCTCTTTATGGCTGTGCTGCCGGTTCAACAGAACGATGGGCTTCCATTGACCCGACTGGAACCGCCAATTGATGCGGTCGGCTTCCGCCTCCACTTCCGCCTGTAGATCGTGATAGCGCTTGATGTGCGTGCGCGTGGGCGCGCCGATCTGAACGAAAGTAAACACGCCCTGGTAGCGCGGATATTTTTCCAGAAAGCGCTCCACCGCCAGAAACCTTTCCAGAATCCCTTTGGTGTAATCCATGCGGTCAACGCCCACGCCCATAAGAGCCGCCTCAACGCCCAGGCTCTTCAGGATCGCGGCCCGCTGCTCGTACGCCGATTCGAGCGTGGGCTCGGGAGCGGCGTCGGCGAATTCCACGCTGATGGGAAACGGCCGCACGATCGTGGGATGATCGAGCCGCTGCACCGAGAAATGCTCCCAGTCGATGCGCGATTCCACGATCCGGTCCACCGTCTGCAGAAAGTTCGTGCAATGCGCCTGGATGTGAAACCCGACCAGGTCGGCGCCCAGAAGCCCGTCCACGAGTTCACGCTGCCACGGACAAATTCCGAATGCCTCCGGGTTCGGCCATGGGATATGCCAGAAGATAGCCACGCGGGCATCGGGCCGGCTCTGCTTGATCATTCTCGGCAGCAGCGCGAAATGATAGTCCTGCACCAGTACGACCGGCCGGCTTACGTTGTGCATTTCTTCCAGCAAGGCGTCGGCAAATTTTCGATTCACTTCCTGATAGTGCTTCCAGTCGCTGGCACGGAATAGCGGACGCGTGTGCGCGATGTGGCACAGCGGCCACAGCCCCTCATTGGCGAATCCGTAGTAATACCCTTCCTCTTCCTCCTTGGTCAGCCAGACTCGCCGCAGCGTGTAGTGCGGATCGTCGGGAGGAACTGCCAGGCGGTCATGCGCATCCACCATATCCATATCGGCGTCGCCGGAGCCGTGCGCGACCCAGGTTCCATCGCAGGCGCGGAGCACGGGCTCGATGGCGGTCACCAGACCGCTGGCCGGCACATTGACTTCCACCGACTTGCCGCGCCGCACGTGCATGTACGGTTCGCGGTTCGAGACCACGAAAAGCCGCCCGTCCTCCAGACGATCGCGAACATGTATCGCCAGCCGGTCGGCCGTCCAGATGGCCTCTCCGGTCTCGCGCAGCCGGGCTTCCAGTTCGGCCGCGGAGCGCGCCGTGTTCAGACTCTCGGCAAACGTCGCCACTTCCCGCGCCAGCGGACGGAAAAGTTCCAGGTCCGGCACTCTGATCCGTATCGAGCCTCGTCCCGTGCGCAGGGCTTTCATCCAGTGCGCCGTCCGCGCAATCGGCCCGGCAATGCTCCAACGCACGATCAACAGCGTGATCAGGACGATGAGAATCACGAGTGCCAGTACGCTGAGGAAAGTCTGGCGCCAGATTCTCAAGCTCTCTTGCCGGATGTACCCGGAGTCGTCAACAATGGCCAGAATGCCGATCAGTTCGTCGCCCTGATGCAGCGGCCGGGCATAGATGTGGAACGAACCACCTCCCATCTTGAGGAAGGCACTGGTGTCGTGATTCTCTTTGAGGCCCTGTAGCACAACCGCAGGCGCGTTCACCATCAAGGGCTCAATGCTTTTGGTGACGTCGATGGGATGGCCTTGCGGATCATAGACTGCCAGTCCCGCTAAATGTTCCCGGTTGGCAAACTGTTGAACATCTCGCTGCAGAGTGTGCTGGGCATCGCGCTCCAGATCGCGTTCCACATTTCTGGCGAGACTTTCTCCCAACACTTCGGCATGCCGCTCCAGGTCCTTGCGCAGTCCCTGTTTCTGCACAATTACCTGGTAATAGGACGTGCAACCCGATACCAAAATGACGCCAATGATCAGCGAGACGATGAGTCGCGCGCTTAACAGTCGCATGTGACAAGTCCTCCGAAACCCGCAAGCCAGCGGGCGGCACTCCTCACGAGAACACCGGGGGTAAGCGACACGGGCCCGCGAGTCCGACTTCGGGCCGGGACAGAACCTTCAGACATTACGCGGCGCGATCCCCAGGAACTGCGTCACGAGACGAGGGCACGCAAAACCATAACCAAGAGCTGGGCGACTCCGGCAGCCGTCGACTCGAAGGATGTAAGCCTCTGCGCCCGTGCGTTTCGCCAGCCCAGTAACTATGCTCCTTTTTGGTGACGGGAACGAGGAAAAAGGTTGCACAAGACGTGCCAAACCTAAGGTCTTTTGTTTCAATTAGCTGGCAGGCAGAGTCGGCACGCCACAGGATGTAAATCTTTCCCTCGGAGGGCCCTGACTACCGCACGATCAGCCGGTCGTTGACTATCGTGCGGCATTGTAGCGCCTGAGCATTGTGCGAAAGTACAGTGGAGAAGATAAGTGAGACGATTCTCAAGTTCACGGGAGCGGCAATGAGGTCACACCGGCGGCGCTTGGCTGTATTCGGAATGATTCTGTTGATAGGCGGGTGGGTTCTTGAAACCGGCGCCGTTGCCCAGGCCGTTGCCCCACAAGCCGCCGCGCCCGCCTGGAAACTGGTCTGGAGCGACGAGTTCAACGGCCCCAACGGCTCCGCAGTCGATGCCTCGAAATGGGTTACAGAAACCGGCGGAGGTGGCTGGGGCAACAACGAGCTCGAGTACTACACCGCCCGCCGGGAGAACGCCTTCCAGCAGGACGGCAACCTGGTCATCAAGGTTTTGCAGGAAAAGTACACAGGCCCCGATGACGCCACCAGAAACTACACCTCCGCCCGCCTGAAGACTCTGGGCAAGTTTTCGCAAACCTACGGCCGCTTCGAAGCCCGCATCAAGATCCCGCGTGGACAAGGCATCTGGCCCGCCTTCTGGATGCTGGGCAACGACATCGACAAACCCGGCTGGCCCGACTGCGGCGAAATTGACATCATGGAAAACATCGGCAAAGAGCCCGCGCTGGTCCACGGCACAATTCACGGCCCCGGATATTCCGGCGAGCACGGCATCGGCGCCCCCTACGCTCTACCCGGCGGCCAGCCCGTCGCCGACGATTTTCACATCTACGCGGTGGAGTGGGAGCCGAACGCAATCCGCTTCTACGTCGACGACCATCTCTATACGACCCGCACACCCGCCGACCTGCCCAAAGGAGCGAAGTGGGTCTACGACCATCCATTCTTTCTGCTGCTCAACGTCGCAGTCGGCGGCTACTGGCCGGGAAATCCGGACGCCACCTCGACCTTTCCGCAAACCATGCTGGTGGACTATGTGCGCGTGCATGAACGCGCAGGTTCTGCCCCGACCGGGTCGTCGGGACATTAAGAGTCGAGGTCGATGAGCGGAATCGCGATTTTTCGCCAATCGACCATAGTGCGGCTACAATTCACACTATGCGCCGCTATCTGATCGCGCTGGCCACCATAGTCCTCTGCCTTCAGTCAGTAGAGGCATTCAGCCAACAATTGCCGTCTGATGCCGAAATCAAATCGGCGATAGCGCGATTAGGCGAAGAGACCGACTCCGAGGGTTTCGGCAGATTTGAGATTCTTTACAAGAACCCTCGCCGGTCGACCGAACTACTCATCGCTTCATTGAAGCCGATTCGACGTGGTCAATACGTGGAGGGCAAACATCCGCAAGTCGTCTGGAACATTCGCGCTCTGCGATCACTTACCGGCCTGAATTTTCGCGGCCCTACAAACGCAGACCTGACGGAGTATGAAGCTCATTTCCTAGATCATGATCCAACAACAGATGAGGTCAACTTTTTCGGCACTTGGATGTCCCGCGACAGGGTCTGGGTCGCGCCGCTGGACGCTCAGACTACGATCATCAAGAAATGGCAGACGTGGTTTAGAGAACGCGGCCAATCGTTTGCGTATGTGAATGACCGCAACTCCAATGACTGGTATTTCTGACGATTGTTTAAATCAGGCGTTTACAATTATCGAGACAGGCACACGCAGTCCAGAATCCATTTCTTGAGCGTGAGGAATCGCTCGAACGGCAGAATCTCACGTGATGCAAACATCGCCGGAATTTAGCGCTCCGCGCGCCAACCCTCAGGTTGACTCCCGCATCCTCCCCTCAGATAAAATCTCAGGACTATTCCTACATTGACGAGGAGCGATCCATGAGCAAGGTCCGGGTCCTGGCAGGCACGCGCAAAGGCGCATTCATTCTTACCGCAGACGGCAAGCGCCAAAACTGGGAAGTCAGCGGCCCCCACTTCGCCGGCTGGGAGATGTATCACCTCAAAGGCTCACCCGCCGATCCCAACCGCATCTACGCCTCGCAGACCAGTGGCTGGTTCGGACAAATCATTCAACGCTCCGACGACGGCGGCAAAACCTGGCACCAGCCCGGAACGCCGCCGGGTGCGCCCGCCGCTCCCGGCCCACCCAAAACCGACAGCAACAAATTCGTCTACGACGCCTCCGCCGCGCCCCTCACCACGCATCAGTGGTATGACGGCACCCAGCATCCCTGGGAGTTCAAGCGCGTGTGGCATCTCGAACCGTCGCTTACCGATCCCAACACCGTGTACGCCGGAGTCGAAGACGCCGCCATATTTCGCTCCACCGACGGCGGCGAGAACTGGACCGAACTCCCCGGCCTGCGCGGCCACGGCACCGGCCCCAAGTGGCAGCCCGGCGCCGGAGGCATGTGCCTGCACACCCTCATTCTTGATCCCAGCAATCCCAATCGCATCTACATCGCGATCTCCGCCGCCGGAGCATTTCGCACCGACGACGGCGGCAAAAGCTGGAAGCCGATTAATCAAGGACTGTACTCCAAATACATCCCGAACCCGACCGCCGAAGTCGGCCACTGCGTGCACCACATCGCGATGAATCCGTCGCGTCCCGGAGTGCTATTCATGCAGAAGCATTGGGATGTCATGCGCTCGGACGATGCCGGCGACCAGTGGAAAAAAATTAGCGGCAACCTGCCGACGGATTTCGGCTTCGTCATCGACGTTCACGCCCACGAACCGGAGACGGTCTACGTAGTTCCCATCAAGAGCGACAGCGAGCACTACGTGCACGAAGGCAAACTGCGCGTCTACCGCAGCCGGACCGGCGGCAACGAATGGGAGCCGCTGACCAAAGGTCTGCCGCAAAAAGATTGCTATGTGAATGTACTGCGCGACGCCATGGCCGTCGATACGCTCGATAAATGCGGCATCTATTTCGGCACCAGCGGCGGCCAAGTCTATTGCTCCGCCGATGCCGGCGACAGCTGGAACCCGATCGTCCGCGATCTTCCAGGTGTGCTTTCGGTAGAAGTGCAAACGCTACCGTGATTCTCAAATGGTTGCCCCACCCTTGTTCGCGTTTTTTGCGAAAAGAGCCTGCCCTGAGCTTGTCGAAGGGGTGGGAATTTTGACTTCGCCGTCTGAGGCTGCTACTGTCGCGTGCGATTTACTCCAGGAGAAAAAATGAAAATGCTTCTCACCGCCCTTGCCTGCCTGTCATTCCTCGCACCCGCAGCAACAGCGCAAGAAATGAAGCCGGCAGCCAAGCCAACTGCGATCACGCCCGCGCTCGAGCCGAAGGTTCAGAAAGTCTGGGAAAATTTCAAAGCCAAGAACAAGGCCGCCCTCGGCGCCTCACTCGCCGAAGGCTTCCGCGAGATGGAAGAAGGTGGCAGCGGCTTCGGCGACAAGAAAGCCGAAATCGCTTCGGTGGACGAATTCGAACTCACCAGCTACGTGCTCAAGGATTTTGTCGTGAAGCCGCTGGGCCCACACAGTGCCCTGGTCACCTATTCGGCGCACTACGAAGGTAAAACGGGCGGCCAAGTGCAGAAGTCCGACAGCATCTTCGGCGAAGTCTGGGTTCATGAAGGCAACGACTGGAAAGCCCTCTACATCCAGGAAACCACGGTGAAATGAGCCGGATTCGAGTCGAACTTCCACAACACCTTCGCACCCTGGCGCATGTCGGCCGCGAGGTCGAACTCGAAGTCGAGGGCCCGATCACGCTGCGCTCCGTCCTCGATGCGCTCGAAGCCCACTATCCCATGCTGCGCGGCACCATCCGCGATCACGACACACAACAGCGCCGGGCGTTCCTGCGTTTCTTCGCCTGCCAGGAAGACCTCTCTCACGACCTGCCCGATTCCCCGCTACCAGAGGCGGTTGCATCGGGAAAGGAACCGTTCCTGATTATCGGAGCCATCGCCGGCGGCTAAGCCTGTGCGCAACTCACTCCGCGAAGCTGGCCGGGTGCCCCATTTCTCGCGCGTCCTTTGCGCGAGAAGTGGGGATTTTCGATTGAGCGGAACCGAAGGATGGGACTTTTGGACAGATTGCGGACCGCAGATCATCCGCCCTACTTCGTCCTAATTCCCGTGCCAGTGCATCTGCCATCCCAGGTAGCGGATCGCGGCCTCGTGCACGGCAGCCGCCGTGCTCGAGAAGTTCGCCGCCACGTGATGCTCAAATCCATTTTCACAGATGTAGTGCAGCAGCTTTTGCAGCTCAGCAATCTGCACCACGCCAACCCCACCAAAAGTGTTCAGCGAGTCGCTGGTGAACGAGCCCTCGCCCACGTAGCCGCGAATGATTCCCCCTGTGTCATCGGTTGAGAACCGCGCAAAGCTCATCGCCCCCGGCTTCACCCGGCCGACGACGGTGCCAAAGGTATTCTCCTTGCCCACCGTGCCCGCGATGATCTCCTGGAAATCCATGCGGACATCCTGAAAGAAATGTTTAGGCAGGTTGCTGCAGTGGAAGCACACGGCCTTGTCAGGATCGTCCCCGTAATTATTGTTCCAGTCGAGCAAGGCGCTCGGCGTCTGCGACGCCAGCGCCAGCGCGTGCATGCTGAGTGTTCCGCACACATCCACTTCGCACGCGGCCGGAATCAAATTGTTGCTCATCATGCTCATAATGGTGCAGGGGACCACGCCGAAATATTCCTCCATCGAAGTCCAGCACTGCACCGCGCTGATCTTCACGTCGGTCTGCGTCATCCAGTCATCGATCACGTAACCGAGCTTCGCCATCTTGACCAAGGCTGCGTCGGGCACTCCGCTGGTGGTGACGTACTTGCGAATGTCGGTGAGCTTGCCCTGCACTCCCACGTGATCGTCTTTTAATTTGGCGATGCGGCCAAAGACTTCCGACAGATCAAGCGTCTCCGTGGAAATGCCGTGGGCCTCAAGAAGTTTCTCGCTATAGCGCACGGTATTAAATGCGGTTGGCCGCGCGCCGATGCTGCCCACCCGCAGGTTACGCATCCCGTTGGCCACGCGGCACACCGCCGCAAACCACGCCAGGTCATTCTGAAAGTCGTCAGAATCGGGGCTGACGGTATGAAGCCTGGTGAGCGAATAGGGGATGCCATACTGCCGCAGGTTGTTGCAGGCCGACATTTTTCCGCAGAAACTGTCGCGACGATGCAGGATCGTCATTTTCTTCGCGTCGTCAGGCGTGGCCTGCACCAGCACCGGAACATCGAGCCGAGCCATGCGCAGCGTGTCGGCGATGGCGCGCTCGTCGCCGAAATTGGGCAGCGCTACGATGACTCCATCCAGCCGGTCACTATTCTTTCGGAACAACGCCGCGCATCTCTTAGCTTCTTCGTGAGTCTCAACCGCGCCGTGCTTGCTGTCGTCGGGGCCAAGCACCACGCAATCCATGCCAGCTTTCGCCAGCGCCTGGATCATCTCGTCGCGTCCCACCTTGGCCAACTCGCCGGGAAAAAATCCTCGGTTCCCGACGATGACGCCCATCGTCATTTTCCTGTTCGACATGACTTCTCTCCCCGCTCACTTTGGAATCTTGGTTCGGGTGCTACTAGTGGCCTCGCGACGGCGCATATCGCCAGGCATAGAGGGCGCCAATCAGAGTCAGCAGCCCCCCCCACCACACGCTGGCGTGTAATCGGAACAGCACCACTTGCGCCTCCGGCGCAGGCGGATGCGAATAGTCATACAACCCGGCGCCCAGAATCAGCACGCCATTCACCAGCAGCGAAATGCCGATAAAAAACCAGATGGAGACCGATTTGCCTGCCGTCATAAACACCGCCTACCAGAAAATAATATTCAGCACCACGAACACAATCCCCACAATGGCCGCCCAAAACAGCGGCTTCTGATACAGCGGCACGTCGCCGACCGAGGGAATCTGTGTCTGTCCATAGACCAGACCAGCCAACGCGCTGTCGGGCAGAGGCTTGGTTGCCAGACTCACCACGACCGTCACGATCACGCATACCAGGAACGACCACAGCGCCTGATACATGTCTTGCGCCAGCGCTTTTGCGTCCGGCGAGAGTGCGACATAGCGCAAGGCTGAAGGATCGATTTTCACCCACGCCCACATGCTGACCGAAGAAACAGTGCCGCACAACAATCCCCAGAAGCCGCCCGCGCCGGTCGCGCGCTTCCACAACATTCCGAGAACGACGGTTCCGAACAGCGGCGCAATGAAGAAGCTGAACAGCGCCTGCACGTAGTCCATAATGCTGGCCGAGCGCATCACCAGATACGCCGTGCCCACGCTGATGACCACGCCGACGACGGTGGCCCAGCGGCCCATGCTTACGTAGTGACTATCGCTGCCCTTGCTGTTGATGAGCGGGCGATAGATGTCATACGTCCAGACCGTAGTGAATGCGCTGACGTTGCCCGCCATGCCAGACATAAAACCGGCGATGAGAGCGGTGACACCCAGGCCGAGCAGTCCCGGACCGCAGTACCGCGCCAGCATCAGCGGAAGAACGTCGTTGTAGCTGTAGCCGTGCGTGGCCACCGCCACCGATTCCGGAACCAGCTTCATGGGGAGCAGGCCCAAGCCCAGCAATCCGGGGAGGATCACGATGATCGGCACCAGCATCTTGAAGCCGGCGCCGATGATGGGCGCCATCTCCGCGCTGCGAATATCTTTCGCCGCCAGGATGCGCTGCACCACCAGAAAATCCGTGGTCCAGTAGCCCATGGAAATCACGGCGCCCAGGCCAAAGACAATTCCTGTCCAGTGAATGCCCATGGGGTTGCTGCTGAACGAACCCAGGCCGGCCCACAGGTGGACATATTGTTCCGAGGCTCGCTGCGTGATGAGTACTTTGAGGTTGCTCCAGCCTCCGGCTTCATAGAGGCCGAGGATTGGAATCAGCAATGCGCCCGCCCAAATGAGAAAGAACTGCAAAACTTCATTAAAGATGGCGGAGCGCAATCCGCCCAGAGTCACATAGGCCGCGACTGTAAACGATGAAACCAAGATGCTGAAACTGAGATCCCAGCCCAGCACGATCTGCATGACCTTGGCCATGGCGAACATGTTGACGCCGCTCATCAGCACCGTCATGAACGCAAATGAAACTGCGGAGAGCACGCGGCTGGGTTCGCCGAAACGCAACTTCAAATATCCCGGCACCGAGTGCGTTTTCGAGATGTAGTAGAACGGCATCATCACCAGCGCAAGAAACAGCATCGCGGGGATGGCGCCGATCCAGTACCAGTGCGTGGCCAGAATCCCGTACTGGTAGGCCGATCCCGCCCACCCCATCAGTTCCAGCGCGCCCAGATTGGCCGACAAGAAGCTGAGTCCAGCGACCCAGGCCGTCATCTCGCGTCCGGCCATGAAAAAGTCTTCGCCCGTATTGGCCTGGCCTTTCAAGTAGAAGCCGATGGCCAGCACCAGCGCGAAGTAGAAGATCACGATGACCATGTCCACCGGCGCGAGATGCACCAGACTCTGCGAACCGGCGCTCTGTGAACTGAGAAAAACCGCGGCGAGACTCATGTGGCTTTAACCTGTCCGTAGTAGGCGTTGCGGCCGTGCTTGCGCAGAAAATGTTTGTCGTGCAATTCGCGCGCCAGCGGCCGGGATTCATGATTGATCGACAGCGTGTGGTAGGCCATGCGCGCCACATATTCGAGGATGACCGCGTGGTGGGCGGCTTCCGCGGCGTTCGCGCCCCAGCAAAAGGGAGCGTGTCCGGCCACCAGCACCGCCGGAATCGCGTTGGGATCGAGCTTGGCGTTTATGAATTTTCGGCAGATCGCGGTTCCAGTTTCCAGTTCGTAGTCGCCGGCAATCTCGGTCGCGCTTAGCCGCTCGGTGACCGGGATCGGTCCATGAAACGAATCGGCGTGAGTAGTGCCGAAACAGGGAATCGGCGTCTCCGCCTGGGCCCACGCGGTGGCAAATTCGGAGTGCGTGTGAGCGACTCCGCCGATGCTGGGGAAGTTTTTGTACATCTCGAGATGCGTAGCCAAGTCGGAAGACGGGCGAAGATTTCCATCGACGATTTTCCCAGTCAAATCGGAAATCACAATCTGCTCCGGCGTGAGTTCTTCATAGGGAACGCCGCTGGGCTTGATGGCGACCAGGGCCGCACTGCGATCAATGCCGCTCACGTTGCCGAAGGTATAGAGCACAAGGCCGCGGCGAACCAGTTCCAGGTTCGCTTCCAGCACCTCTTCGCGCAGTGTCTTCAGCAGCATTGAAGGGAAGTGAGAAATCCGCAACGCTCAGGAGCAAGCGAGGAAAACCGTTCTCGTAAACGTTTACGCCACCGGAACATTAAATGGAGGAGAGTTGGTTTGTCAAAGACTGCGGGGAGATTCGCCTCGTTCGACCCGGTTCAATGGTGGTCGCTGGGTTTGCGGGTTGTCGAATTGCGTTCACGCGCACAACCGGGGGGTCGATGAATGCAATGGTCCTGGTTACCTCCCCGACTCCTGTCGACTACTCAGGTCATTTCGTACCACTTCCCCGCTTTTCATCACGAACTTCACCTTCTGCAATTCGGCGATGTCCTCGGCGGGGTCGCCGACGGTGGCGAGAATGTCTGCGAACTTGCCGGGCTCGATCGATCCAATGCGATCCTGCCAGCCCAGCAGCTCCGCGCCGTTCACCGTTGCCGCCTGGATGATCTGCCAGGGAGTCATGCCCGATTCGCTATACGCTTGAAAGATAAGCTTACTGGTTTCTCCGCGCGTGCGGTTTCCCGCCTGGTAATATTCGTCGGAGCCGGCGGCAATCCGTACGCCGGCGGCGATGGCGCGCCGAAGGCGGTCGTGATTCGCTTGCGCAAACTCCTTAAAGCTGGCTTCATTTTCCTTGCGTTCATCGGCGGTCGCGGTCGCCGACACGAAAGACTGGTAAAACTCCGCAGGATAGTCGGTCGGAACCAGAAAGATTTTCTTGGCCGCCATCATTTGCAGTACATCATCGGGGACCGTATAAGCATGCTCGATCGAGTCGACTCCCGCTTCCGCCGCAATGCGGGTGGCATCGTTTCCAATCGCATGAGCCGCGACTTTTCTGTGGACGCGGTGTGCCTCTTCGACAATGGCCTTCATCTCCTCGAGCGAAACCACGCGCGGCCCGGTATTCACGATCACCTTAATGCAATCGGCTCCGTCGTAGAAAGCCTGCTGCACCGCTCGGCGTGCCTCGTCCACGTTCGCAATGGCGACATACTCCTTCTCCACCAACCCTTCTGCATCGTGCTGCAGATGGCCGAATTGACCGCCCGCCGCCGACAATGCACGCGTAGAGGCTACCATGTGCGGTCCGCGGACCCAGCCCTTATTGATCGCATCCCGTAGCGCCACATCGCCGTTGATCCCAGAATTGCCCACATCGCGAACCGTGGTGATGCCTGCCTCAAGGTCCTCGCGTCCCATTTTCGCCCCCAGCAACGCCCGTTCCGCCGGACTCATCTGGGTGACGGTGAGCACCATGTTGTTCTCATCGCCGCCGTAGGCGAAGTCGTAGTTCTGCAGCAAATGGGTGTGGGCATCCACCAGGCCGGGCATGAGCGTCGCCTTGCCCAGATCAATCACTTGCGCCCCGGGGGGCACGGGAAGTCCCGGGCCGACTTCTTTGATCCGCGCACCGTCGATTATGACAACGGCGTTCAGCACCTCTTTGCCGTTGTTGACATCAAGCAACTTTGCCGCGCGGAGCACCACGAGAGGATGACTCTCAAGCTGCGGCGTTTGGGCGATGCCTCGGGCGCTCAGGAGCAGAAACAAAACAGCAACTGCCTCTAGACGACGATACATGGGAGTTTCCCTTATGGTTGCAGATGGCAGTGTCTCCAGCAGCATTGGGGAAAATGAAATTTCCTCAACCCTCAAAATCAAGCGAGGAAAACCGATTATCGTAAACGTTTTCGCGACGGAACATTAAATGGCGGAGAGTTGGTTTGTCAAAGAGCGCGGAGGTTAGGACGCAGCGTGAGCGAGCCGTCATCGTTCAGCTTCTGGTGACAAGCCCACCGCACGGGATAGCGCATTCCTTTTACTTCGATCTCAGCTCTAAGTTTCAATCCTTTCCAATCTGTGATGTTCGGAAGCACGAATTGTGCCTGCCGAATCTTTCCCGGTAACGGGTAACCGGCGTCCAGACAGCCGCTCCTGAGCACTTTTCCGTCGTGGCTCTCCACCGTCACCCGCAATACGCCCGGCACACCCGCGATGCCGTCATTTGCGAAGCCGACAATGAGCCCCAGATAACTGCCGTCCTTATAGCTCCAGATGAAAGACGGCCTCACCCGGTAACCAATTCGGCGATTGATTTTATCGAACGCTGCCGGATACGCCTGGTAGTAGCTCATCAGATTTTTAGCGCTGATCTGGTGAAAATTCCAGAGCGACCAGTAGTTCGCCCCGACATCGATCACATGAGCAATCATGTTCTCTGCCGGAGATATTCCTTCCTGTTCGGCGCTCGGATCGGGAGGTTTCCCCGGAAGTCCCTGCTCGAGCAATGCGGCGATCCAAGGCGGACGATTGCTGAGCGCTTCAATCTGCTCGTTCTCGATGAAGATGGTGTCGCTGCGAATCCAATTGTTACTGCGGACCGTGCGGTCTAGCAGTTCTGAATTACCCACCCGGCTGTAATCCGGTTGCGTATTGGTCAGCAGCGGAGTTTTCTTGAAGTTTTCGAGTTGCACTTCGAGCATATTCGTCCAGGTCCGCTCTGCCGTCTGGTAGTCAGGGAAAGGATTGTTGCCGAATGGCCAAGTATGCCCTTCGCCCCAGAAGCCGTACATGAAGGTATCGATAAACTCGATGAGCGGGTTGCCGTCGAATTCAGCCGCCAAGTGTCCGACGAGTTCTTTGAACGCCTGCTGAAAAAAGGGATCGTCGTAGCGAGGCTGATAACGCGAGTGCGGGTTCTCCATGAATCGCCTTCCTGAAGCGGCACTCTCCTGATCGCTAAGCACCAGATCCACTTTCGGAACTTTGTCGAGAACAAAATCTGGCAGGGCTGCTTCGTGTTTATAGTCAGGAGCACACATCTGAATTCGCAATCCGACTCGCTTGTTGTTTTTCTTCGCCAATTCAAAAACCAGCTTCACGTAATCGGGTAGCTGCAGACGTCCGGGCCGCGGCTGCACTTCTCTCCACGTCGGACGGATGTAAAGCTGCTGGCCCAGGGGAAATCGAACCAGGTCCTCGATCGCTTGCGGAATATTGTCTGACTTGATTTCCTCGGCCCCGCTGTCTGCCGTGATATAGGTGACCAGTCCCATGCCATAGTTCGAGGCGACGTTCGGGGCGACGTCTTCCGACGATGTAGTCGTCATCACGACGTCGTCGGTGGGGATGACGGCGTCCGGCGGGTATTGGGGGAACGGGCCCTGATTGAGTCGATCGGTCACCTGCGGACCGGAGCCGAAGTCGTAGTTCCCCCAGTTGTGGGCTGGAACTTTGGCCTGCGCCTTGCGGATTCCAAGTTCTGCAGCGACCGCAACGGCAACGGTATTTTTCAGAAAATCTCGACGCTGCATCGGAGTTATCTCCTCTTTGGGGATGCGGAGTCCGCCATCTTCTCCTCCATTGCCATGGTAGACACGCCACAGCAGACGAGTGCAAGGGCGATGGATATTGTCTACACTAAACGTCGAATTGGGGAAACGTCGAACCGGTCTCGCGGTTCTTTTCTTTGAATTCGCATGAGCACTGCAGCTTATGACGTGGTGATTGTTGGCGCCGGAATTGTGGGCGCGGCTTGCGCGGACGAATTCGCGCGTCGCGGGATGCGGGTTGCGCTGGTGGACCGCGACGTGGCAAGCGGAGCCACCGCAGCCGCGATGGGGCACATCGTAGTGTTGGACGACTCCGAGGCGCAGTTTGCGCTGACCCGCTACTCGCAGCAACTCTGGCAGCGGCTGCGGCCGGAATTGCCCGAGGATGTCGAGTACGAACAACGCGGAACGATCTGGGTCGCGGCCGACGAGGAAGAAATGGCCGAGGTGCGGCGCAAGCATTCGTATTATGTCGGGCGCGGAGTGCCTGCCACGGTGCTGGACGCGCAGGAACTGAAGCGGCTCGAGCCGAATCTGCGCGACGGCCTGCTGGGCGGGCTGCTGGTGGCGGAGGATGCGGTGCTGGACCCGCCGAGCGCGGCGCGGTTTCTGATGGAGCGCGCGCAGCAACGCGGTGTACAACTTCGACTGGGCGCGCCGGTGGCGCAGATCGGGCAGGGGAGCGTGCGGCTCTCCGACGGTTTTGAAATGACTGGCAAGATAATTGTGAATGCGGCCGGAGCATGGGCGTCAGATCTGACCAGCGGAGTTGAGATCAGGAAGCGCAAAGGTCACCTGGTGATCACGGATCGGCATCCCGGATTTTTGCGGCATCAGTTGGTCGAACTCGGATACTTGAAGAGCACGCACTCGATCAGCACCGATTCTCAGGCATTCTCGGTGGCGTTTAATGTGCAGCCGCGGCGGACGGGGCAGATTCTGATCGGGTCATCACGACAATTCGGAGCCGAGCATAAAGAGGTCGACGATAACATTCTGACGCGCATGCTGCAGCGCGCGCAGCAATATATGCCGGGGCTGGGCGCGATGCCGGCAGTGCGCTCCTGGACCGGTTTCCGCGCGGCTACCCCCGACAAGTTGCCCCTGATTGGTCCGTGGCCCGGAGACGATTCCTTGTTTCTCGCGACCGGGCATGAGGGTCTCGGGATTACGACGTCGCTCGCGACTGCGAGAATTCTGGTGGATCAGATCACGGGAACGCAGCCGGAGATTCCGCTTGAACCGTATCTGCCGTCGCGCGTGGAGAAAAGTTATGGAGGCTCGCGATGAAATGGAAGGGCGTAATGCCCGCAATCACCACCTGCTTTAATAACGATCTCAGCATTGATCATCCCTTCATGGTGGAGCATTGCCGTTGGTTGCTGGACAACGGCTGCACCGGAGTCGTTGCGCTCGGGTCGCTGGGCGAAGGCGCGACTTTGGCCTTCGACGAGAAGCTGGCGGTGCTGCGCACCTGCGTGAAAGCGGTTCACGGGCGCGGGCCGGTGGTCGCTGCGATTTCCGCTCTTTCGACTTCTGAGGCGGTGTCGCTCGCCAATGCTGCCACGGATCACGGGTGCGATGGGCTGATGGTTCTGCCTCCGTATGTGTACCAGGGCGACTGGCGCGAAATGAAAGCGCACGTCGCCGCGATCTTCAACGCCACGCCGCTGGAGTGCATGCTCTATAACAATCCCGTTGCTTACGGAACCGATTTTTTGCCGGAACAGATTCGTGAACTGGCGGCGGAACATGGGAATCTCGTGGCGGTGAAGGAGTCGAGCACGGACGTGCGGCGGGTGTCGGCCATCCGCGCATTATTGAATCAGCGGCTCGAAATCTGCGTGGGCGTGGATGATGCCGTGATCGAAGCGATCGGAGTGGGCGCGACCGGATGGATTGCAGGACTGGCGAACGCGTTCCCGCGCGAATCCGTGGAACTTTTCAACTATGCCGTCAACGGACAGAGCGAAAAGGCGTTCGAGCTCTATCGCTGGTTTCTGTCTCTGCTGCGCATGGACACGGTGCCAAACTTCGTTCAACTCATCAAGCTGGTGCAGGCCGAAGTGGGAATTGGGAACGCGCGGGTGCGGCCGCCGAGGCTGGAGTTGGTGGCGAAGGAACTTGGGCACGCCCGGAACATTATTGGCGAGGCATTACAGTCCCGGCCGCAATCCGTGAGCAGCTTTGCCTTACCGGGTGGAAAATAAATGCCGGCATCTTCATCATCTACTTCTATCTCCATGACAAAGCTTTCGGGGCGCTCCCTGATCGGATTTCGAGATGGCACGGGTACGGGCGAGCCAATGTACGCCACGAACCCCGTCACCGGCGAACGGTTGCAGCCGGGCTTCATTCCGGCGACCGCAGAGGAAGTGGAACTCGCCGCCCGACTTTCGGCGGAGGCGTTCGTCGTCTACCAACGGGTTTCGGGGCGCGAGCGGAGCGCGTTCCTGCGCGCGATTGCGGCGAAGATCGAGTTGATTGCAGCTGATGTGATCGAGCGCGCCTCGCAGGAAACTGCTCTACCGCAGGCGCGTTTGCAAGGAGAAACCGCGCGCACTTGCGCCCAGCTTCGGTTGTTTGCGCAGGTTGCACAAGAAGGATCGTGGGTGCAGGCGCGCATCGACCGCGCCGATCCCGACCGCAAACCTGCACCCAAACCGGACATTCGCTCCATGCTGCGTCCGCTGGGCCCGGTTGTGGTGTTCGGCGCCAGCAATTTTCCGCTGGCATTTTCCGTCGCGGGAGGAGATACCGCGTCGGCTCTCGCGGCCGGTAACACCGTGATCGTCAAGGCGCACCCCGCGCATCCCGGCACGAGCGAACTGGTGGGACGCGCTCTGCGGGAATGCGTGCGGGAATGCGGATTGCCAGCAGGAGTGTTCTCACTTCTGTTTGATGCGGGCGCGCGGGTGGGAACCGAACTGGTGCAACATCCGCTGGTGAAAGCGGGAGGGTTCACCGGATCGCACGCTGCAGGCAGAATCCTGATGGACCTGGCGGCGGCGCGTCCTGAGCCGATTCCGTTTTATGCGGAGATGAGCAGCGCGAATCCGGTTTTCATTCTGCCGGGCGCTTTGCGCGAACGCGGCGAGAACATCGCCGCCGGACTTCACGCTTCGTTCACGCTGGGTGCCGGGCAATTTTGCACCAAGCCGGGCCTGGTGTTTCTGCCGCAAGGACCAGATGCCGCGGCATTCGAACAGAAATTACGCCACCTCGTGGAAGAATCTGCTCCGTTCCATCTTTTGACCAGGACAATTCATTCTTCCTATGACTCGGCGATAGCAGCGCGCAAGCGGCATGCGTCGGTCCGACTGACGGCCGAGGGTCCGCAAGCGGCGGCGGACGCGGGATTCGTCGTGCACTCGGCGCTCTTTGAAACCAACGCGGCGGCGTTTCTTGATTCCGATTTCGAAGGAGAGATTTTTGGTCCGACAACTTTGCTGGTGCAGCACTCCAGTCGGGACCAGGTTCTGGCGATCGCGCGCGGCCTGGAAGGTCACTTGACCGCCACCATTCACGGGACCGAGCAGGATCTGCGCGAGTTCGCGGATCTGATTGCGATTCTGGAAAACAAAGTCGGGCGGCTGGTGTTCAACGGATTTCCGACAGGCGTTGAAGTCACGCACGCGATGGTGCACGGCGGCCCGTATCCTTCAACCTCGGACGGGCGATCCACGTCGGTGGGAAGCCAGGCAATTTTCCGCTTCGCGCGCCCGGTCTGCTATCAGGGATTTCCCGACAGCGCGTTGCCCGATGCGCTGAAAGACGGCAATCCGTTGGGGATTTGGCGGATGGTGGACGGAGAGATGGCGCGGTAGCGCCGTCGCTTGAGTTATACAGGGCCTAAAGGCCTTGGTTTTTGACGATTCGCTGCGCGGCCCTTAAAGGGCCGCTCTTCCGTTCGGGCTAAATCTGGTAGTCGACGTCTTCCATAATTCTTTGCAGCGAAGCTGACAACGGTTCGGCCGGAGCTTCGGAGCCTTCGAGTTGCTGTACTCGTACGCGCAGGTGGTTCACTTCCGTCATCACGGAGGCCAGCGCTTCCGAAAGAGGATCGTTGATCTGCTTGGGATCGGTAATCACCACGCGCTTGCCTTCGCGGAAGATGATGTGTCCGGGCACTCCAACGACGGTGGAATTTTCCGGAACATCTCGCAGCACGACCGAGCCGGCCCCGATGCGGCAATTCTTTCCGACCGTAATGTTTCCCAGAATTTTCGCGCCGCCGCCGATCACCACTCCATCTTCAATCGTGGGATGCCGCTTCCCGAGTTCCTTCCCCGTGCCGCCCAGAGTCACGCCCTGGTACATGGTGATGTCATCGCCCACGATTGCCGTTTCGCCGATCACAACGCCCTGACCGTGATCGATGAACAGCCGCCGTCCAATCCGAGCCCCCGGATGAATTTCGATTCCAGTGAGGAAGCGCGCGGCCTGCGACAAAATCCGCGCCAGCAAAAGCAGCCGATGATCCCACAGCCAGTGATTCACGCGATAGAACCACACCGCATGCAGCCCGGAGTAGCACAGAAACACTTCCAGACGCGACTTGGCCGCAGGATCGTGCTGCCTCACGTTAGCCACGTCTTCGCGAATTAGCGAGAGCAGGTGCGGCATGGGACTCAGCAACGTGATCAGGCCGGGAGCGCGACGGTCGGAATCTGCAGCGCCTTCTCCCGCAACTCCTGAAACAGGATCGTGCTCAGATAGCGTTCGCCAAAAGACGGCAAGATTACCACGATCAGCTTGCCGGCATTCTCCGCCCGCTGCGCCACTTTCAACGCCGCCACCACCGCGGCTCCCGAAGAAATTCCGACGAACAATCCTTCTTCGAGCGGCAGCCGGCGCGCCATGTTGATCGCCTCGTCGTTGGTGACGGTAATAACTTCGTCAATGTAATCGCGGCGCAAAATACTCGGAACAAAACCTGCGCCAATGCCCTGAATTTTATGCGGCGATGGCTTGCCCCCGGAAAGCACCGGACTGTCCGCCGGCTCGACGGCCACAGCTTTGAACGAAGGCTTCTTCGGCTTAATGTACTGGCAGATTCCTGTGATGGTGCCGCCCGTGCCTACGCCCGAGACCAGAATATCGACGCGCCCTTCCGTGTCATCCCAAATCTCAGGGCCGGTAGTCTCGAAATGAATTTTCGGATTGGCGGCATTGTCGAATTGCTGCAGCATATATCCGTTCGGCGTGTTGGCCAGAATCTCTTTCGCTTTAATGATGGCGCCGGTCATCCCCCGAGGTCCGGGAGTCAGCACAATCTCCGCGCCGAAAGCCAGCAGCAGCACCCGCCGCTCCAGGCTCATAGTTTCGGGCATGGTCAGAATCAGCTTGTAACCTTTCACTGCCGCGACGAACGCAAGCCCAATCCCGGTGTTGCCACTGGTCGGCTCAATCAGCACAGTCTTACCGGGATGTATTTTGCCCTCGCGCTCCGCCTCCGTAATCATGCTTACGCCGATGCGGTCCTTCACACTGCCCAGCGGATTCTGGCTCTCGAGTTTCGCAACCACTTCGGCGACGCAGCCCTCCGTCACCTTGTTCAACCGGACCAGCGGAGTATGCCCGATCAACTCCGTAACATCTTTTGCGATTCTCATATCAGTCCGTTCCTCCAGCCCGTTCGTGCCTCCGGCGCTTGCGCGCGCGTGATATCAGGCCGCTCATCGCGTAGCGGTAATACTACCAACATCACACGCCGCAATGGCACTCAACCTTCACGTGAAACAAAACAACTCCAACTCACTCACACCGCCGCGATTCATGCCGACTGAAGCATTCTTGGCATCGTCCGCGACGCCAATGTCCGGGCCATTTTGCGCCCGCACACCACATCCCGAACACATAACAATTCATAACGTTTCGGCGAAATAGCCTAGCTTCGCGCCCCCGATCCAGTATAAATAGCTTCATTATCAGCATTTTACGAAGTAACCGATCAAAATACTGAATCCCTACAATTACTACTTGTTTTTGTGCTATCGATGGTGATAGTGTTCCCGACCTATTAGCGGGTTTTCGGGGCAGTTCGCAATCTCTCATAGATTTCTAGCAGTGCACGAACCCGATTCCCAGCAGGCCTCTTAGCAAATAGCAGTCGCAAGAGACAGGATTTCCCGCGGCATTCGCGGAATCACTCTTCGTTCCCGGAGGGCTTTGCTATGCATGTCCGTCGCCAGTTCTTCTGTTGTTCCCTGACCGCAGTTCTCATTCTCTGTTCAGCCATGCTGTGGCTGAGCGGCGCTGCGCCCGCCTGGGCCCAATCGACATCCACCGGCACCGTTGTCGGCGCGATAACCGACACGTCAGGTGCGGTGGTGGCGGGCGCGACGGTCACGCTGACCGACACGACAACTAACGTCGCGCGAAGCTCTACGACCAATGGCGCCGGACGCTACACCATCGTGGACGTGAACCCGGGCATCTACAACTTGTCGGTGAGTAAGTCCGGGTTTTCAACCTCGAAGGTCGCGAACCAGGAAGTTAAAGTCGGAGCCTCGCTCACCCTCAACCTGTCACTGCAGGTGGGCGGCGCGAATGTGGTGGTGGAGGTGCAAGCCACTGGTGCTGAGCTACAGACCATGAATGCGACGGTGGGCAACACGGTCACAGCCATCGCCATCGACAACCTGCCGAGTCTGGGCCGTGACGTCAGCACCTTCGTCACGTTGCAGCCGGGCGTGGGCACCAATGGCGCCGTTGCGGGCACGTTTCAAGACGAAAGCTATTTCTCGCTGGATGGCGGTAACAATACCAACGATCTGGATGGCTCCGGAAGCATTTACACGGGCATGATGGGTGTCGGTGACCCAACCGGGGGTGTTGGAGATAATTTTTTTGGAATAGCTGGCCCCTCGGGCGTGATGCCTACTCCGCAGGACAGCGTCGAGGAGTTTAAGGTGAATACTGCCGGCCAGACCGCCGATTTCAACAGTTCCGGCGGCGCCGAGATCAAGGTCGTCACCAAGCGCGGAACCAATGCCTACCATGGCACGGGATACGAATATTATAAAGACAACAACTGGTCGAGTAATACCTGGCAAAATAACAATCCTAACTACCTCACCGGGCTTCCTAGCTTCCACTACAGCCGCTTCGGCGGCGCGATTGGCGGGCCACTCATCCCGCAACGTATCCTCGACACCAAGACCTTCTTCTTTTTCAATTACGAGGGCTTCCGATGGCCCAACTCCGCGACCATCTCTAGGAACGTCCCCTCGCCGGCGTTGGAAGCGGGGAACATAACGGACCCCGTGACTGGTACGGTTTACAGCCTGGCGACCCAAGACCCGCAGGGCTTGGGACTCAATCCCCTCGTTTCGCAGATATGGAACACCTGGGAACCAAAGACGGCCGCTCAGGGGGTCACCAGTTCCTGCCCCGGTGGGCAGTCCCTCTGCGACAATGTTAACGTTCTAGGCTTCTCGGGCAACCTGAGTCTCCCAACTACCAGCAAAATCGCCGTGGCGCGCATTGACCACGATTTTTCGGCCAAAGAGCATTTCATGGCCAGCTGGCGTTATTACGACGTGACAGCTGCATCGAATACCCAGGTGGATATCGGTGGCTACTTCCCTGGCGATAAGATCGGCGTGCCGGCTTCCGTGTCCGGTAACCCGATTCAAGACTGGTACCTGGTTGCTGGGCTGACTAGCAATATTACCAACAACACCACCAACGACCTTCATTACAGCTGGCTGCGTAACTGGTGGGCTTGGGCCCGGCAGGGGGCGCCGCCGCAGAACTGCCCGCTGTGTGCCGGGTTGGGCGGCGCGCTCGAAATCATGAGCGGGGAGGGCTCCGGTTTTGCGCAGAATCTCGGCCCCTACAACGTGAACAACCAGAACATCCGCACCCGTTTCTGGGATGGGCACGATCAGATGCTTCGTGATGATCTTTCCATGCTGAAAGGCAACCACCTGTTCCAGTTTGGCGGCATTTATCAACACAATTTCAACTGGCATCAACGCAACGATGGTGGCGGCTCCATCAACGAATATCCCGTGTATTCTCTTGGCAACGGATCGGCCAAGGCGCTCTCGTCAGAGCTGCCTGCCTGCTCGATCATAAATCCAGCCACCGGAAGTCCCGACATCCCCCACTGCGACGCTCTTACCTCGGCGGCACTGGGCATCGTTTCCAATGCGAATCAAGCCTTCACCCGTTCTGGCCCGAATCTGACTCTAAATGCTCCGCTTGTCCCTGCATTCGACCAGAGCACCATTCCTTACTACAACGTTTACTTCAGCGACACCTGGCACATGAAGCCCACGTTCTCCCTGACTTATGGCTTGGGCTGGGCGCTTGAGATGCCGCCCGTCGAGGCGAATGGCAAGCAGATTGTGATGGTCGATCAATCCGGCGAGCCCATTGAGATTACCTCCTACCTGGGGGCTCGCAGCCGCGCCGCGCTGGCAGGCCAGGTGTACAATCCCGAAGTCGGTTTTGCCACGGTAGCCAATACCGGCAACGGGTCGAAGTATCCCTACAACCCCTACTATGGCGAATTCAGCCCGCGTGTCGCCGCGGCGTGGAGCCCGCGCTTCGATAGCGATTCCATGGCGGGCAAAATCTTCGGCCATGAAGATACCGTCATTCGCGGCGGCTATGGCCGTCAATACGGCCGCTTGAACGGTGTGACCCAGGTACTGATCCCGCTGCTGGGCCTCGGTCTGATTCAGCAATCGCAGTGCGTCGATAACTTCGCCACCGGTTGCGGCACAACGAAGCCTACCCCGTCAAACGCCTTTCGCGTTGGGCCAACGGCGTCGGGTTTCAGTGGCCTGACTGCCCCAATCCCGCTGCCCACCCCGACCCTGCCCCAGCCGGACTTCCCTGGGTATAACAATACTTCGACCGCCACTGCCTCAACCTTGGATCCTAATTTCCGGCCCGACGCGATTGACTCGTTCGACTTCACCATTCAGCGCCAGTTGTCCCGCAGGGTCAGCTTGGAACTTGGCTACATCGGGCGCAGAATCAGGGACGAGTTCCAGCCCATGGCCATGAACGTGGTGCCTTACATGATGACGCTGGGACCTGCAGGCGGCCCCAAGCAGCAGTTTAAGCAAGGCTACGCCAATTTGGTGCTGCAATACTGTGGCGGCTTAGCGGGGCTGGCCGCCGGCGGTTGCGGAGGCGCGAGCGGGCCCACCCCGATCAACAGCATCACGGCGCAGCCTTTCTTCGAAGCCGCGCTCGGCGGCGCTGGCTCTGCCTACTGCAGCACCGCCGTCGGGGGAATCACTCCGGCAAACTGCACCCAAGCCGTGGCGCTCAACGAAGGTGTTAACGGAAGCACCAACCTCAACAACGCTCAAGTATGGAGCCTGTGGAGCGACTTAGACGTCCCGATGCAAGCCGCGAACGGGGGCGCTCTCTCCGGCCCCACCATGATGAACACTGCGATTCCCAGCACCTGCGTTGGTGGAACTGGGTTCGGCTGCGCCGGCCAGACGTCATCGGGCGTCCAGATTGACGGCAGCCAAGGCTGGGGGAACTATAACGCCGGCTTTGTCTCCATCAAGATGGCCGATTGGAGGGGAGTGACTATGCAGTCGAACTTCACCTGGTCCAAGGCTCTGGGGACCGGGTCTATCTACCAGGCCGTCAGCGGGGACGCTCCGACCGATTCCTTCAATTTGGGTGAGTCGTACGGCAGACAGAGTTTTGACCGCAAGATTACGTTCAACGGGTTCCTCGTCTACCAGCCGCCTTTCTTCAAGGGGCAGTCCGGAGCCATAGGACGGTTGCTGGGCGGTTGGACGTTCGCGGGTGTGTTCACGGCGGGATCCGGCACGCCGGTCGAAGTTAACACAACCTTCGGTGCTGCCCAGGAGTTTGGTTCATCGGATGACGTCAACTTCGGCACCTTCGCCAACGCCGTGCCGTTTAAAGCCGAAGGACACGAGCATGCCAATTACTTCTCCAGCACCAACCCATTAGCCGGGAACTCGTACCCCGTCAATGCGTTCAAGAATGGGATCGCCGATGCTAACAACTGGCGTAACCCGATTCTGGGCATAGATAACAAGGATTGCGGCGCTGGCTGTTTCAGTGGTCTGCCCTACTGGAATATGGACTTCAGCGTCAAGAAGAATATCCTGGTCACGGAGGGGATCAGCGTTGAACTCCAAGGCGTCTTCACTAACATCTTGAACCATAATCAGTGGCTCGATGGTTTCCCGGGCCTCGGTAATACCGCCAGTTGGGGCGCTCTAGGGGGCGAGGCGGGCCCGCGAAATATAGAAGTGGGCCTGCGCTTCCGCTTCTAACCGCTAAACTTGAAAGGCGCCGGGATGGCGTCTTTCTCCAAATCAAAGGCCGCGCCCAAGGGCGCGGCCTTATTTTTTCTTCGAATCCGGGGAGCCAGCGGCTGTGGAACCTCGGATGAAGGGCAATTCTGCGGAGTCGAGAAACCTGCTCTTCGCTTTGGCGAGCCTAATCGGATCCCTCTAACTGGATTCCAGACTGCGACTTACAAACCAACTCGATTTCCCACAGCCTTGCACAGCCCAAACCTGTGACATCCAACCTTGACTGAGTATTCCAAAAGGCCCAAATTGTGAGTATGCCCAGACGCTCTCCCCATCACCTCAACCTGCACCCGAGCCTCTCCAACGGCTTCCCGCGTCCGCGAACAGGCAACCAATCCGCCCCAACTCCCCAACCCGCGAAGCCCGGCGCCGTCCTGAGCCCCATTAAGTCCTTAGTCCGCAATATTTTACCCACAAGTCATTATTTTCCAATATTATACGCGGATGCCGTCATACCCCCGCCCCTAACTCCAATGAAGCCAGGATCTTAGCCAGCCACCGCAAAAAAAATGTCGATATGACCTCAACGGTGCGCCAGCCCGAAACTCACCGCTCCGACGGAGCTCCCGATGTTAACCAGCGAGACCGCTCGCTCCAGCTTATGATGACCGGTCTTGTGGAAGAAGTAGCTCATACTGACGACTCCCACGGTTTCCCCGACAAAGTTCGCCGCCAGGCCCGCCGTGGAGCGGCCAAACATGCGAACCACGGGGTTGAGTTCCTGTCCGCCGCTCTGCAGGTTGGCGCGTGTGACGGCGAAGTCGGCTCCATTCAACGCCGCTGCGGCAAGCAGCAGAACGCGATTCTGCCGGTCCCAGAACTTATGCTGCTCGGTGCTGGAGGTCACAATCACCGTCACTGGCGTGATGGCAACCACCGGTGCCGGGGCAACGAACGCGGAGGGCGCGTCCGGCAGCGGCGCCGACGCCAGCAGCGCCTGCGCCTGCGCAGGCACAGGTAGGAGTAAGGAGAAGGCTACGCTCAGCACGAGCAGAGCAGTAGAGAGAAGATGGCCAGATGGTGAAAGTCTGCGGAAAGTCATAAGTGCCCGCCGCTGGCGGCGAAGCACTTAGGAAGGGGCAATCGGGCGTCCACCCACCGAACATTAAAGTTCGAGCAAGGTGCTTACTATTAACTGTTTAGCCTCGGTCTCTCATTAAAATCGCAGGCGCCTGTGCATTGTTTTGCAGGTCGCGCCGGCGATTTACCGCCTGCTGCCGCCTCTGCTATTTCTTATGAACGACGCCGCCCTTCATCACAAAGCTCACGCTCTGCAGCACGCCGATATCCTGCAGCGGATCGCCCGGCACCGCGATCACGTCCGCCAAATAGCCTGCCTCCAGCGCGCCGATCTGCCCGTCCCAGCCGAGCAGTTTCGCCCCGTTCATCAGATCCGCCTGCAGCACGGCCAGCGGTGACATGCCATATTTCACCATCAACACAAACTCGCGCGCCTGCGTCCCGTGCGGAAACGGGCCAACGTCGGACCCAACAGCCATGGGTACTCCAGCCGCGACCTGCTTCTTGAATTCCTGCGCCTTCACGTCAAGCATCTTCTGCATGCGCGCACCCTGCTCCAGCGTGGCGGCATGCTCGGCGAAGTATTCGAAGATGGTAAACGTGGGCACGGCGAAGATTTGCTTCTCCTTCATCAGGCGGATGGTCTCGTCGCTGAGTTGGTCGGCATGGTCGATGGAGGCCACGCCCGCCTGCGCGGCGAAGAGCGTTCCCGGCTCTCCGGTGGCATGCACGGCGACGCGACGCCCCACCCGCGCGGCCTCTTTCACCGCGGCTTCCATCTGCTGCTCGGTGTACTGATAGGGTGTGGTAAGTTTCCCGTCGCGAATCGAATCCGCCCCAGTCTCATAAATCTTGATGAAGTCCGCGCCTTCCTTGAACTGCTGCCGCATCACGGCCACCAGTTCGTCCGCGCTGTTGGCGTAGTTGGCGTTAGGCAGGACGTGCTGCTCCGGGTTGTAGCCGATCGCGTCCTCGTGTCCACCGAGAATGTTGATGGCGTTGCCGCTGATGCGCAGCCGCGGGCCGGGGATGCGGCCCTCGTTGATCGCGTCGCGCACCGCCGTATCGGCCGATCCCGCGCCTTCGGTGCCCATGTCACGCTCCGCAGTGAAGCCGGCCATCAGGTCATCGCGGGCAGCCAGCGTCGCGGTGATGGTGCGCTGCGGCACCGATTCCTGCACCGTCTGCAAATCTTCCGCGCCGGGATGGAGAAAGAGATGGATGTGAGCGTCGATCAATCCCGGAAGCAGCGTGCGATCTCCCAAGTCGAGCACTTCCGCCCCTGCCGGACGCTTCACCGCACTGCCCACTTCGACGATGCGCTCGCCCTGCACCAGAATCTCTCCCGGCTTGATGATGCGCCCAGTCTTGATATCCAGCAGGCGCGCCGCGTGCAACACGATTGGGCGAGCCGGCGCAGCCTGAGACTGGCCCACGGCGTTCGCGCCGAGCATCAGGAGTAGCACAGAAACGGAAGTGAGAACGAGCCTTCGGCTAGTCATATCGCCCGCGATGGTAACACTCCGAATTGAAGGTTGCCAGAGCGCCACGGAGAACCGATCGTGTGGCGCCGGCACTCTTGCGCGCGGTCCGTTATGATCTCCTCTTCTGTGTCCTCCATCTTCGTTCAAGCCATCGAGGTGATTATGCAACCCACAGCTCTGGTAACCGGCGCCAGCCGAGGGATCGGAAAGGAAATTGCGCTGGAGTTGGCGCGCAATGGATACCGCGTGGCGGTGAACTACTACAACGATTCCGCGCCGGTAGTGGATGCGACCGTCGCCGAGATTCGAGCGCTGCCGGCCGACGTCTTAGCGATTGAGGCGGATATTCGCTCCAGCAGCCAAGTGACGGCGATGTTCGAGCGCGTGATTAACACTTTCGGAGGGCTCGACCTGCTGGTCAATAATGCCGGGGTGCAAACCTGGAAGCCGCTGCTCGAGGTGACCGAGGAAGAGTGGGATCTGGTGGTCGACACGAATCTAAAAGGCTGTTTTCTGTGCACCCAACAAGCCGCGAGATATATGAAGGACCATAGTGGAGGCTCGATCGTCAACCTGGGCTCGGGTTGCAACAAGCTCGCATTCCCTTCTCTGGTGGCCTACACCGCGAGCAAGGGCGGAATTGAGATGTTCACCAAAGAAGCTGCCGTGGAGCTGGGCCGTTACGGGATACGCGTGAACTGCATCGCTCCCGGGTCGATCGAGTCGGAACGGACGCGAGCCGAGGATCCGGACTACGCAGGTACATGGTCGAAGCTGACTCCGTTGGGACGCGTGGGCACGGCCGCGGATATCGCGCCCACGGTGGTTTTTCTGGCCAGCAAGGGAGCATCGTTCATCAGCGGCCAGACCATCTGGATCGATGGAGCGCTGTTCACCAAGGCGCAGTGGCCGTACAAAAAGTGAGGAGTCTCGCGACGCGGCACGGCACGAACCCGGTGGCCGTAGTACACTTTCCGGCATGATGCCAAAGCACCTCACGACCGTATGCGTTACTGTCCTGCTCAGCCTGTTGATCGGCATGTCGATCGGCGGACCCGCCCTCGCGCAATCCGCCACCAAACATAAGTCCGGAGTTCAGCAGAAACCTTTTGGCACGCGGGACGGGAGGCCCATCAACTTGTACACGCTCACCAATGCAAACGGTGTCGAGATCGACACCATGAATTATGGCGGCATCATTCTTTCGATTCGCGTGCCCGACCGTAAGGGCAAGTTTGCCGATATCGTGCTCGGCCACGAAGATCTCGACGGTTACATCCCGAATCCGCCGTACATTGGCGCCGTGGTTGGCCGCTATGCCAACCGCATCGCCAACGGCAGCTTCACGCTCGACGGCAAGACCTACACCCTGCCCAAGAACAACGGCCCAAACACGCTGCACGGCGGCACCGACAAGACTCTTAATAAAGTTGTGTGGGACGGCGAGCCCCTCAAAGGCAAGTCCGGCGTCACCTACACCTACCTGAGCAAGGACGGCGACGACGGGTTCCCCGGAAACATGAAGGTCAGCGTCACCTACACGCTGACCGACGCCAATGAACTGGTCATCGACTACGGCGCCACCACTGACAAGACCACGGTCCTCAATCTCAGCCAGCACAGTTATTTCAATCTGGCCGGAGAAGGCACCGGCGATATTCTGAATCACGAAATCATGATCAACGCCGACCGCTTTACTCCGGTCGACAAAAATCTCATCCCGACGGGCGAGCTTCGGCCGGTGAAGGGAACGCCGCTCGATTTCACCACCTCGACCAGAGTGGGCGCGCGCATCGACGACAGCTACGACCAGATCGTGCTTGCCCACGGCTATGACCACAACTGGGTTATCAACCGCAAAGGGGATGGGCTCACGCTGGCGGCGCGCGTCTACGAGCCGACCAGCGGACGCGTGCTGGAAGTTTCGACGACCCAGCCCGGAGTGCAGTTCTACACCGGAAACTTTCTCGACGGAACGGTCACCGGAAAACAAGGCCACGTGTACAAGCGGCGCTTCGGCCTCTGCCTGGAAACCCAGCACTTCCCGGATTCGCCGAATCATCCGGACTTTCCGACCACGACTTTGAAGCCGGGCGAGACGTTCAAATCGAAGACGGTGTTTAAGTTTTCGACGAAGTAAAGTGAACCCGCCGCGGGGTTAGTCTATGGAATAGAGGCCAGCGAGCGTGGGGATTGAGCGCCTCACTCGGTGCGCAACTCCTCTACCAACGCCCTCTCGACAAGGCGGCAATGTTCCGGCTTTAGCTTCGCTCCGCCCGAGGTCAGATAGAACGTATCAATCGCCATCTGCCCTTCGGTATCGATCAAAGCGATCTCGATGTTGCACTTCTGATCCGACAGGCACGACGCGATCCGGTGCAGCAGCCGCGGACGATCCTGCGTAATCACCTGCACCAGCGTGCTGGTCGACGAGCAGGAATCGTCGAACTCGATCTTCGTCTCGACTTTTACTTTTGCGATCCCGCCCTTCTCGGCGCGCTGCCGGTCGCGCAGCATCTTGTCGAGATCGGCTTCGCCCAGCAGCACCTCCGTGACGCTGCGCCGGAACCGATCCCACTCCGAAAGATTCAACTCCAGGGTGCGAAATCGATCTGTGAAGTACAGCGTGTCGACCACGGTCCCGGCCTGGTTCGAGAACGCATTGGCTTTCACAATGTTCATGCCCCAGGCCGCCAGCACGCCCGCGAGTTTAGCAAACAGAAACGGACGATCCCGCGTGACCAGCGCCAGTTCGTACCAATGCCGTCCGCGCTTCAACTCGACCTGCACGGGATTGGTGCCCAGTTCCTCGGCCAGGACCATGTGCCGCATGACTTCCTCCGCGGAGTGCACCAGCAAATACCTCTGCGGAAATCCCTCCAGGAATCCTTTGAACTTGCTGCTGGTCACAGGTGCGAGCGAGCGCAGGCGCGCCAGCTTTTCGTCGTTTACATCGGCGTGCACCCGCTGGTCGGCGCTGCGGTTCAGATAATTATCGGCCCCCATGTAGAGTTGCCAGACGTTCTCGGCTTTCCATGGAGTCAGCGCCTCCGGGTTCACAGCCTTGATGTCTGCATAAGTCAGCAGGCAAAGCATCTTCAGTCGCTCCGGCGTTCCCACTTTGTCGGCAAACGCCGCCACCGTCTCGGGATTGAAAATATCGCGACGCAGTGCCGCCGATAATTCCAGGTGGCTGCCGATCAGGAACAGCACCTCCGCCCGCTCCTTCGGCTCGACGTCCAGGCGGTCCATCGCGCGGTTCGCAATGTCCAGGCTGGCCTCGACGTGATTGCCGCCGGGAACGCCCTTTCCTGTGTCGTGCAACAGCAGTGCCAGATACAACAACTCCGGATCTTCCAGTTCGCCGAGCAGCTCCGCGTAGCGTTTATCCCACTCCGACTGCGATTGCTTGAGCCGGTGCAGGCTTTCAATCGCGAGAAAGGAATGTTCGTCCACCGTGAAGCGATGATAGAAATCGCGCACCACCAGCGAGTCAATGAGCTTCAGCTCCGGCAGCAGCAAGGTCAACAGGCGCAAGGAGTGCATGGCGCGCAGCGCGTCGGCGGCATGCGGCTGCAGCAAGGTTTCCTGCAGGTAGAGCCAGAGTTCGGCTCCGCGGGGCGGCATAGAGGCGAGCGCGGGCAGCGCCTGCTCGATGCGGTACTCGGTGGTCGCGCTCAATTTCAATCCGTGATGCGCCATGAAGTGAAACATGCGCAGCAACACTTCAGGATCCTGCAGCGCCGAAGGCTGCTGCAGAAAGATGAGCCCGTCAACGACGGAGAAATCCGGAGTCGTGAGCCGCGACCGCCAGCTCTGCACCTGACGGTAGAGCGCCGACCAGGCTTCGGGAATTTCTTCCAGCAATTGCGTGACGGTGCGCTGTACGGCGCGAGCGTGGCCGAAATAAATCCGCATCCAGTCCGCGGCTGAAAGTTCCAGGGAATCCGAGAAGCCGGACGTCTCTCCGGCGATGCTGGCTCCAACCTTGCGCGCCGCTGCTTCGTCCTGCGCCTCCCAGCTCAGCGTGTTGTCATCGCGTCCGTGGCGGAAGTGCAAAAAGCAGCGCGCCGACATCAGAAAGTCGAGCGCCGAATCCAGCTGCTTGCGGATCGGAGCGCGTAGAGAACTCGCGTCCGGCCAGTCATGCAGCTTGTCCATCGCCGAAATCAGCGCGAGCCAGCAGGCGACGTTGCAGTCGCGCAATCCACCCGGGGCTTCTTTTAAATTCGGCTCCAGGTGGTAGAGCGTCATTCCATATTTCGCGTGCCGCTCGCGCGTGACTTCCGCCAGCCCCTGCAGCAGGGCCTTCGACTCCCGCATCACCAGCTTGGGAATAACCTTGTCATGCAGCCGCCGAAACAGGTCAGGATCGCCCGCCAAGTAACGGCAATCGAGAAGAGAGATGGTGAACTCAGTATTGTTGGGATCGTAACGGTCGCACTCGGCGAGTGTCCGCGACGCCGGACTCAGCTTCAGCCGCAGGTCCCACAATTCCTGCGAAAAACGGCGCACCGGATCTTTGAACGTTTTCTCGGCCTCGCGATCCCCGAACAGAAAAAGCAGATCAATGTCGGAGTAGGGAAACATCCATCCCCGGCCGAATCCGCCGGTAGCGACGAGCGCAAAGTTTGCGGGCTTGGCATGGTCCGATGAAATGATGTCGCGCCACAGCCGCGCGAGGATTTCTTCCACCAGCCGTGTGCGCTGCGCCAATGCGGCCCGGCCGTCCCCGGTAGCTTCGAATTCCTGCTGAATGCGCGCCGATTCGTCGCTGAGGGAACTGCGCAGCTCGCTGATCAATGAGGACGCTGCCATGATGAAAGTAATTTCCCCCGCACGCTCGCCACTGGGGGAAGGCCATTTCAACCGCTGCCTGTCAAGCTTTCCTTGCGTCCGGCTTCGAAAATCCGCGTGACAAACCGCGCTACAGTGCGCCCTCACCGCGTTCGTCATTGCGAATGCGGATTGCTTCGTCCACGCGGGACAGAAAAATCTTTCCGTCTCCGATCTTGCCGGTGCGGGCCGCACCCAGGATGGCCTGCACCGCCTTCTCCACCATGGGCTCGGGCAGCACCATCTCGATCTTGGTTTTAGGTATGAGATCCACGCTGTATTCCCGCCCGCGATAAACCTCGGTGTGGCCCTTCTGGCGGCCGTGGCCGCGCACTTCGAGCACGGTCATGCCTTCCACGCCAATCTCGTGCAGCGCAGTTTTCACCGCGTCCAGCTTGGAGTTTTGAATGACTGCTTCGATCTTCGTCATAATTTCGTCAAGTCCTGTTCTGCGTGCTTCACGCGGCCGCCGCGTCAGGAAACTCCAGCAACTCGCGGCGGACCTCTACGCGGACGCCTTCTAATATTATCTCTCTTACGGTTGGGAGAGATGCAGTCCTTGAACTTCGTCCGCGTCCTCCCGGAGGCCGCCGTTTTCCTTAATCAGGACCGCCTCACTCTACCGCCCGCCGGCACCCGCACGGAAATCGAAACTATTTATCGTGCCTATCAGGTTTTGTTATTGATTCGATCAGAACTTGAACTGCACATCCAGTTGCATGCGCCGCGGAGGCTGCGCGGCAACCGGCTGGCCAAACAGTTGCGAGGATTGCACCCCGATATAGGTGACGTAATTGGGATGATTCAGGACGTTGAAGGAATTCAACGCGACCGAGAGCACTCGGGCTTCTTTCTTTGCCTTGGAGAGAGCAAAGTCGTGCGACAGGTTGAAATCGAGCCCGATCAGGCCGGGTCCAGCCATGGTATTCCGGCCGATGCCAGCGGGACGATCGTTGAAGATTCCGTCCCCATTGTTATCGCTGCCGGTAGTGATGTTGACCGGCTTGCCGGAATAAAGAGAGAGCGCGACGCCGAGCGTAAACAATTTGCTGAACTGCGTCGACCCCAGCATGTCGAACTTGTGCAGACGATCGTTGTCGGAGCGTCCCCAATCGGCGGATGGATCGTAGCTGTTAGCAGGGAAATAAGTGATGCCGCTGGTGTTGTTGTCGGTGCGGCTCAGCGTGTACTGAATCTGTCCCGAAAAATACTTGCTGGGCTTGCCGCGAAACGTAAGCTCCAGCGCATTGCCCTTCAAGTATCCGTCAGACTGAATCTGCCGGACCTGGCCCAGCGCCGGGTTCGGGCGCGATATGCTGCTCGCCGTGGGCGCGTTCGCGTCGATGGAGCGAAATGAATCAATTCCTCGCGTGCCCATATAGACGGCGCTGAATGTGCTCTTGGCCGTTACCTGTTGCTCGACTCCCGCGCTGTACTGCACGGTATACGGCATCCGAGAGCGCGGATCGAGTGTGACCAGGCTTGTTGGCGTGCTCGATAAATCGCTCGGCAGCACAGGATATTGGGGTGTTTCTGCGATGTAGCGCAGCAGGTTCACGCCATTGAAGTGCATCAGGTCGCCAATCGGCCCCGGCCCGGTGCGGTCGTAAAAGACACCTGCGCCTCCCCGGATCACGGTTTTGCCTTTCGGGCTGGGAGCGTAGGCGAAACTGAAGCGTGGCGCAAAGTTGTCGGGGTCGTCGTGAAAGTAATTCTGGAAGTAGTAACGAACGCCGAGGTAGAGGGAAAAATTCGGCCGCACGCGGATATTGTCTTCCACAAACGCGCAGATCACCTTTTCCAGAAATGTCACATGCCCTTGGCCGGTTTGCACGACGTAAGTGGCGGGAATCGCGACCGTAGGCGGCCACACTGGCCCCGAATAAGTGCCGGCGCGGTTGGTGAAATCATCGAGGCCGCGGCGGCTGATGTCTGGGATGTCGATGCCGAAGCTGATTTGATGCCGGTTGTTGGCGTAGGTGGCGAAGTCCGTGCCATCGAAATGGTATTCCGTGCGGCGCGAATCGGCTTGTGCTCCGCCCGCCGTGAATAGTCCGGAGACTGCGATCTGCGCGTCCGGGACGACGCTGACCACCGGCGAGTCGAAGTGCCCCACCAGAAATCTCGCCTGATTCAGCCAGTGCGGCGAGAACTGGTGTAGATAGCTGACGTTGACCTCGTGTTCGAGGAAGCGCGTATCGGTAGCGGCACTGGGCAGAGTAGTGCCCCCAGCATTCTGGTTTTCCGCCGAGCGATGCTCGTAGGAGTAGCCAATCCAGAACTGGTCTCCATTCACGAAATCATGAAAAATGCGGCCCGATCCGAAGAAATGATGGGTCGGATTAGGCACAGTCTGAGCAAACGGGCCGAGGCCCACGGACTCCGCGGCAGCGATCGCTCTCGGATCGATGATGTCCTGCTGATCCAGAATATCTTCGTCGAGCGAGAGCAGGAAACTGGTGCGCTTGCTGTGCCCGACCGGGCCGGTCACGGAGCCTTCAAAATATTCGCGGCTTTCCGGAGGCTTCACGACCGCGAAGGCATTGCTCGCGTCGAAGACAGAATCGCGAAACATGTAATTCACCGAACCGTGGTAGGTCGGAGATCCGCCCTTGGTGATGATTTCCAGGCGGGCACGTCCGGGCCGCGAAAAGCGCGCTGAGTAAGGATTGTTGTTGATCTTCACTTCCTGCACGGCGGAGGGCGTAACTCCCGGGCCGTTGGCCTCGATGCCGTTCACCACCAGCGTGACGCCGTTCGTGCCGGTGGCGTTGTCGTCCAGAAAGCGCGACATAGTGGTGATGTAGTCCTGGTCGAAGACCGGAACACGGTCGAGCGCGTTGCGGTCGATGGCGTTCGTATTCTGGTTCTCGGAAGTTTCCGTACTCACGAGCGGAACGTTGATCCCGGTCGCTACCGTCACGTTTTCGGTTTCGACAGAGATCTGCATCACCACCCGGATCGGTGAAGACCGCTTGCTCGTGACCGCGACGGCGATGCGGGCATCGCGAAATCCTTCCGCATGAAACTGCAGCGTGTATTTTCCGGTAGAAATATTTTGCAGGCGGAACGCGCCCACATTGTCGGTGGTCGCGTGGGCAACCGCGTCAGCCTTGAGACCAAACAGAGTCACCTCTGCGCCGGTGATCGCCGCGCCCGAGGGATCGAGCAGGACTCCCGAGATCGAATCTGTGGCCGCTCGCTGGTCCGCGGCCGGAGCGGGAGTCGGGCCTGCCTGCTGGGCGCAGACGGCAAACGGCCACAGCATACTCAACAGCGCGAAGCGCGCGAATCGGAGGAGCAGGAGACGGTTCAAGAGCGACTATCCTTAACGACTGGTTGACGGCAGCTTAGCGGCGGTTCGGTGCCGCGCACCAATCGACAAAGATACCGCACGAACCTGAAAGGGTCCTGAAAGTAACGCAGACCGGGAATGAGTCGACTTTGCCCGCCGTGGGTTCAGAAAATCTTCCGGCGTTCCACGATGGGCGGCTATTTCTCCGGTGCCTTCGGCTCCTCTGCGGGCGGCTTGACGAATTTTGCATCGTCCACGGGAACGTTTTGCTTTACGTCGCTCACCTGAATGGTGAACCGCCCGCTGGGCCGGGCCAGCGTCCAGCGGAAGGGAATCTTCACTCCGTTTGAGTCGCGGTAATCCGCATAGTCGATTTGGGTTGGAAGCAGGCCCAGTGCAGTGTCGCCATAACGCACCAGTCGCACCAGCAGACCCGATTGCTGGTCGAAATACAACTGGACCGGCGGCTTTCCTTCGCGCTGCCCCACCACTACAAAAGCATCGTGGTCACCGATCCTCTCCGTGCCCTGCGCTTTCATTTCGCTGAACATCGCCTTCAAATGCGTGGCCAGATGCAGGTCCGCGTCGATCGACGCCGCGTCCAGTTCACTGCCATGCATCTCGTGTACTCCAGGGCGGCCCGCGGATGCCAGCCATCCCTCGCGCCCATTAAATGCGGTGACGCTGTCTCCCTCCGGCAGGTGCGTAAACGAGATGCGTTTCTCGGGATCCTTCGAATAAATATCAATGGGCAGAGTTTTGCCGCCGAAATCGATCGTGCCCTTCATGACGCGACTCGTCACTTTGTCGATCGCCGCCGCCCCGCCCGCCGCCTGCACATATTTGTCGAGCAGCTGCTCGGGCGCAGGTCCGGCTGTTTCTTTTGCATCAGGCGGCTTCGGTCCGGCCATCGCCATTGGCTCTTTCGGATCTTCAGTCATGACCGGCGGGATCGCCTGCGGGATCGGATTGCCGCGATGGCAGGAATTGCACGTCACGGCGCGATGACCGTCGAAGTTTTCCGCATTGATCGTAATCATCATCGCCATCATCTTCCGCGCAGTCTGCTTGGGCTTCTTATCGTCTTTTTCAAACGCGTTCGGCACATGGCAGAAATCGCATTGCACGCCCAGTGACGCCGCCACGAACTGCATGGTCGGAACCAGTTGCTCCGCCGGGATTCCTTTCAGCACCTGGATATTCTTGAACTGCTCCTCGGCTTTCTTCGGTCCGCCTGCATTAGCCTGCGACTGGCCTGGACCCGTGGAATGCACGGTCGCGTCCGACTGCGCTCTTGCTCCGGCCATTACGAAGGCAAATGCTGCGAGAAGTCCTACCACGCTCAGAATCGCTACGCGTTTTGCGTTCATTAGGTTCTCAGCCTCAGTTAACTCAAGATGTGCGCCGGAAGATCGTTCGTGGTCCGCCTCAAAGTGTACCAGCGCACCAAAGGCGCAGCCCAGCCAAGGACCGAATACCCACTTCCGAAGCCCTTCCTGCTACACTACGGCGTCGTGCCGCAAAATGTCCCGCAAAACGTGCCGCAAAATCGCAGCCGAGTCACGCGCTTCGGAACCTTTGAGCTTGATCTCAGCGCGGGCGAACTGCGCAAGAGCGGAGTGAAGCTGCGCCTGCAGGGGCAGCCCTTCCAGGTGCTGGCACTGCTGCTGGAACGCGCCGGTGACGTCGTGACCCGCGAGGAGTTGCAGCAGAAGCTCTGGCCCTCCGATACCTTCGTCGATTTCGACCACAGCCTGAACACGGCCATCAACAAGGTGCGCGAGGCCCTGGGAGATTCCGCGTCCAGCCCACGATATGTCGAAACTCTGGCCCGCCGGGGATACCGATTCATCGCTCCCGTGCAGGCTCCGGAAGAAACTCCACAACAAATTTCTCACCAAGCCGACGCACGGGGACAAACGCCGGCGCCACACGACGCGATCACAAACCGCGAAGGCCCTGCCTCCGACCACGCGGCGTCCATCGAACCCCCGGTCGCGATTCATCCCGAACTCGAAGTTCCCATTCCGCGCCGGGCGGTCACCCGCGGTCTCTTCGGACTGATTCAGGTAATGTATCTGGCCTTCTATCTCACCGCCCTGTTTCGTATTCATCAAGTGCAAGCGGTCGCGGATTTATTTCTTCCGCTGTGGGGCGCGGACACTCTCGCCATCGCTGTGATGGTGACCGCGGGCGTCGGAATTCCGCTGCGCTGTTATTTAATGTCAGCGGTGGGCTTCGACTACCAGCGGCTGGGCGAGAAATTCCGCCAGATGTTTCCCTTCGTCCTCGCACTCGACCAGCTCTGGGCGGTCGCCCCGTTCCTGCTTATCCAGGAGATCGGATTAGGCGCGGCTTTCGCGGTGTGCGCCGCGTTGCTGTACCTGCCATTTTCCGAACGAACCCTGATTCGCATGGCATACGTCGGGCCACGAGGTGAGTAGGCGATTAAGCGATTTTCTATGGAACTAACCTCTCTGATCGCCCGTAACCACGTCTAAGAGGCTGGGCGAAGCTGTGCCCTGCCGGAGGATTCTATGACACTAGTTTCCGTGAAGCACCTTTCGCTGGCCATCCTGGCTGCTAGCGTGATTACCGTGCTGGCTGCCAAGCCTGCTCTCGCCGACGAATGGTCGAAGACTTACAACCTCAGCGGCAAACCCGATCTGCGGATCGAAACCTCCGACGCCAACATTCGCGTCACCACCTGGGACCAGAACACGATTGCGGCCAAGGTCATCACCGAGCGCTATAAGATCGGCGAGGGCGGCATTCGCGTCGAAGAACATCAGACCGGGGACTCGGTCGAGATCGATGTGCACTACCCGCACCGCGAACTCTACATCGGCTGGGGCAATCATCGCGTGGAGATCATCATCCAGATGCCGCGCGAGGGCCGGGTGAATCTGCGTACCGGCGACGGCAAGATCGACATCGCCGGATTAAAAGGCGACATGGATCTGCACAGCGGCGACGGCTCAGAGAATCTGGAAGGCATCGACGGCAAGCTCCACGCTTCTACCGGCGACGGACACATCACCGCGCGCGGCCGCTTCGACGAACTCGAACTCAAGACCGGCGATGGACACGTTGACGTGCGCGCCGGCGCAGGCTCTTCGCTGGCCGCGGGCTGGCGCCTTGAAACCGGCGATGGCAGCGTTTCGCTCGAAGTCCCCGGCGACCTGGCGGCCGACGTCGACCTGCACACCAGCGACGGCCACATCGATCTCGACCTGCCGGTCACCACCGAAGGCAAGATTCGCGAACACGAAATTCACGGCAAGCTCAACGGCGGCGGCAGCTCGCTCACCATCCGCACCGGAGACGGATCGATTCATCTGCGCAAGGGCTGAGGGGCCAGCTCCTGATATTTGTGCCATACTGTCTGGTACATCGTGGCCTCTAACCGCATTACGGTTTGCATCTCCAAGACGCTTCAGGCGCGCATTCGAGACCGTTCCCGCACCCGGGGACAGACTGCTTCGGACGTGGTGCGCAGCGCACTTCGGGATTATCTCGGCCGCCGTGACAGTTTTTATTCTGCTTACGAACTCGCAAGAGAGGCAGGATTGATTGGTTGCGTGCGCCACGCATCGAAGGGCCTCAGCACGAATCGTCGTCACTTTGAAGGCTTCGGAAAACACAATTGAGTCTGATCCCGAAAACACCCCAGGTTGCAAGGATATCCATGCCCGTCAAATACACCTGCTTTCTCGCCCTCGCACTCCTTGCTTTCATTTCCCTCGCCAACGCGCAACAGCCCGCCGAAGCCAAACCTGAACCGGCCCTCGACGTCACCTCGATGGACCGCAGCGTCGATCCCTGCGTGGATTTCTTCACCTACTCCTGCGGTGGATGGATCAAGCGCAATCCCATTCCACCCGACCAGTCGTCGTGGGACACGTATTCCAAAATGCAGGACGAGAATCTCAGCCGCCTGCGCACGATTCTCGACGCCGCCTCTGCGCCCGACCCCAAGCGCGACGCCGTCGATCAGAAAATCGGCGACTACTATGCTTCCTGCACCGATGAGAAAGAGATCGACGCCAAGGGTGCATCGCCGTTGAAACCGGCGCTGGAACGGATTGCGAATATCAAATCCAAAGCTGAAATCGCCGCCGTGGCCGCAGCCATGATCGATGACAACGTCCTCTTTCGTTTCGATTCCATCCAGGATTTTCGCGACGCCTCCCAGGTCATCGCCGACACTGATCAGGGCGGACTCGGCCTCCCCGACCGCGACTATTACACCAAGGACGACCCGAAGTCGGTCGACCTTCGCAAGGGCTACCTTGCGCACGTGCAGAAGATGCTCGAACTCCTCGGCGACAAGCCCGAAACCGCTGCGACCGGAGCGGAAACGGTGATGCGGATCGAGACCGCATTGGCCAAGGGCTCGATGACGCGCGTCGAACGCCGCGATCCCAAGGCCCTGGACCACAAGATGACCATGGCGGAGCTTGAAAAACTTTCTCCCGAATTCCAATGGCCGGTTTATTTCGCCAAAGTCGGACTGCCTTCGCTCGCGTCGTTGAACGTCTCCTCACCCGGCTTCTTCAAGGCCTTGAACGAGGAACTCGAACACGAGAGTCTGGCCGACTGGAAGACGTATCTGCGCTGGCACCTGCTGCACGCCGATGCCGCCCATCTCTCGGCGCCTTTTCTGAATGAGAACTTCGCTTTCTACGGCAAGACTCTGCGAGGCCAGCAGGAACTCAAGCCGCGCTGGAAGCGGTGCACCACGGATGTCGACGACTATCTGGGCGAGGCGCTCGGCCAGGCATACGTGAAAAAATATTTCAGCCCGGAATCCAAGCAGCAGGCGCTGAAAATCGTAAAAGAAATTCAGGCGGCGATGGAACAGGACATCACCGGTCTGCCCTGGATGTCGGCCGCCACCAAGGAACAGGCACTCGCCAAGCTGCACGGCATGGCCAACAAGATCGGCTACCCCGACAAGTGGCGCGACTACTCCACACTGGTGATCGCCCGCGGCGACGAATTGGGTAACGTGGAGCGCGCCCGCAAATTCGAATTCGACCGCCAACTCGCCAAGATCGGCAAGCCCGTCGACCGGGGCGAATGGGGCATGACTCCGCCCACCGTAAACGCCTACTACGATCCGCAAATGAACGACATCAACTTTCCCGCCGGCGTGCTGCAGCCGCCGGCGTTCGATCCCAACTCTGACGCCGCTCCCAATTACGGCGACACCGGCGGCACGGTCGGCCACGAACTCACCCACGGCTTCGACGACGAAGGCCGCCAATTCGATGCTCACGGAAACCTGCGCGACTGGTGGACTCCAGAAGACGGAAAAGAATTCGAAAAGCGGGCCAGCTGCATCTCTGACCAATACTCGAGCTACACCGTCATCGATGACATCAAAATTAACGGCAAGCTCACGCTCGGCGAAGACGTCGCCGACCTGGGTGGACTGCTGCTCGCCTACATGGCGTGGAAGGACGACACCAAGAATCAGAAGCTCGAACCACTTGACGACCTCACGCCTGACCAGCGCTTCTTCGTGGGCTACGGACAGAGCTGGTGCGGCCAGTCGCGCGACGAGACCAAGCGCATGCGGGCCACGGTTGACCCGCACTCTCCTGAAAAATACCGCACCAACGGTGTAGTCTCGAACATGCCCCAATTTCAGGAAGCCTTCCACTGCAAAGCGGGCTCCCCCATGGTGAATGAGAATAAGTGCAGAGTGTGGTAGGAAAATCGGCCTCGGATTCTTAGCTGCGAGGTCCGAGCGAACCTAGCGTGGTGATGGAGGATTCTGGATCGGGCTCAGCCCCCGGCCAAACCTCGGAATGGACCCGCCGCCAGGCGAGAAAACCGACCAAAATTCCCAGCAATGCATTGAAGCAAAATGCGAACGCCCAAGAGCCGAGAAGATGTTGAAACCTAGATTCATGCGGTGAGAGAGCGGCCTTTAAATCAGTATGAAAGTTGGACAAAGCGAGCCAGAGAAACATCGGCACTCCCCAACCAATCACGCCTCGCGTGAGGATAAAGCGCCATTTCGCGAGTGCACGCAGACGCTCCTGCTCGGAATTCTCACCCGCCGGATCGTTCTGCATGGCCACGTCCGCCAGGTTTTTCCTGACCGCGCCGCGGCCAGCTTCGAAAGCCTCGAGGAACTTGCTCATTGAGTCCACCTAACTGCACTTGAAGAACAGTCCAATTGTACGCTCATGGGCCAACTCAGGGCTCACACATCAAGCCCCACCGATCGCATCAACTCAAGCCCATTACTCTTCGTGACCACGCCATCGCGCAACTTGTAGTCGAAAGTCATGCGGCCGTTCGCGAGTTCGTCCTGGAAATGGACGTTCCGCAGATGGCCCTCGACCGCTCCGCCGATATCGGTCAACGCCAGGTCATGCGTGCTCACCAGACCGATGGCGCCGCGAGTCACCAGCGCGCGCACGATTCCCTCGGCGCCAATGCGGCGATCTTTTGAATTTGTGCCCTGCAACAACTCATCCAGCAGAAACAGCAGCGCGGGATCGCCGCCGGCTAGATCAAATATCTGCCGCAGCCGCGTGATCTCCGCATAGAAACGCGAACTGCCCTCGCGCAGCGAGTCGTTCACCCGAATGCTGGCCCCCACGCGCAGCGGCGTGAGCCGCAAGCGGCGGGCCCGCACGGGCGCACCCGCCATGGCCAGCACAACATTCATTCCGACGGCGCGCAGCAGCGTGCTCTTTCCCGACATATTCGAACCGCTGACCAGCAGCACCCGCGTCTCTTCGCAAATGCTCACATCGTTGCGCACGCACACAGCCGCGGCCACCAGCGGATGGCCGAGGTCTTCCGCCGCGAAAGATGCCGCGCCTTCAACGAATTCAGGAAACGGATCCGCGGGATGCTCGTAACTGTACGTCCCCAACGACAGCAGAGCCTCCATCTGCCCAACAGCGTTCGCCCACGACCGCAATGCACCGCCGTGCGCCCGGCGCCAGCGTTCCGCCGCAAACGCCACTTGTACGGAATACATCAGCGGAGCGTCGATGATGCGCACAAAGATGTTGTGGCGCGAGTTGATCCGGTCGACCAAAGTTCGCAGCCGCGCGATCGCCAGCGAGCTTCGCACCCCGTTCGACAGAAGCTCCCGCTGCAACGCCTGCAGTGACGCTGTTTGGAATGCGTGAGCCTCCATCCGCGCCAGCACGCCGGAAAGCAAATCCAGATCGCGGAAGGCATGCTCGGTTCCGTGCAGCACTTCCTCCAGAGGTTGTTTCAATCTGTAGGTAAGGATGGCTTCGATCACCACGACCACGACCAGCGGCGTGGCGAATCCCCACACCGCCCACACCACAGCCGCCACCACCGCGAGCACAGCCAGCACCGGCGCGAGCCACGAGATCCACAGCGGCTTCATCCGGTTCGGCGTCTCCGCCCACTTGGCCAGCGCGTCGGGATGCACACCCACGCCGACATCCTCGCCCAGCACCGCCAAGTCTTCGCGCAGATCGATCTGGCCGCGCAGTTCGGCCACTGCGGCATGGCGCTCGCGGACATTTTCTACCGATGCCGGAGACAGCAGCCACGCCGCCAGCGTGTCTTCTCCCATGCGCGTGCGCGCAGTCGACAGAAGTTGAAACAAGCTGCCAGTGCCGAACAGATCGAGATCGGCGGCGTACACGTGATGCGCATCGTCGAAACGCTCACCGGTTTCTCCGGAGCCTGACCAGCGATCTTCCACGCGCGCCAGCGCTCTTTCATAAAACGTGACCGCCCGCTCAGCCAGCTCGCGGTCTCGAAGAATCCGCGAATGATAAACCGCGATGCCCGCAAATGCCGCCACCGGCGCGATCAGCCACCAGGCTGAGAGGGAATGTGCGCGAAACGAAGCCCACGCCAGGATCACGCCGAGCACAAACAAAAGCAGCCGCACGTAGCCGAGGCGGATATGAATTTTCTCGTAGCCCGCCACCCGCGACTGGCGCGCGTTTCTGCGCCCAACGTATTCTTCGGAGGGAAGCACTGCCTGAAAATGTAGCAGACCACAGGGGCTGGAGCCCGAATGATTTCTTGCACTGTACGCGGCCCCTTCGACAAGCTCAGGGCAAGCTCTTAAGGGCCGCTCTTCCACGGTGGGGCACGGGGCCGCAGGCGCGGTCGCGGTAGCCACGAGGCAAACGTGCGAACTATTCCAGATCAGACTTGTCGGGATTGTAGAAGAAGCGAAAACGCAGCGCGAGATAAGGCCCGGTGAATTCGCTGGGCAAAGGCGGGAACGGGTTCGACGCGCTGATGCCGCCCCAGGCCGCGCGATCGAGCGCGTCGTCACCAGAACTGGCCACCCGTCGCATGTCCAGAACCCGGCCATCCTTGGAGATGGCGAACTCAATCGTCAGTTTGCCCTTCTTCATTTCCGCGGACTCTGGAATCAGGTGGTACCAATTCTCGCGCACGTCCTGCAAGATGCGTTGCAGGTAAGGGCCAAAGTCGACGCCCTGGGTGTCGCTCAGAACCTCAAGATTGCCCAATTGGCGGCCGTGTGCGCCCGTGCCCAGACCAAAGTCTCCCGACTGCCCGCCACCCGCGGCACGGTTGGCTGCCGCCCCTTGCGTAGCCTGCTGAATCGCCTGCCCCGGCGTCATCCCGCCACTGTACTTGCTGAACGAATTGTTAGGACGAGGCGGAGTCTGCAACTGCGCCGTCTGATCGCTCTGGAACTGCGGACGCTGGCTTTGTTGCTGCGGTGGCTGCGCAGCCGGCGGCTGGTTCGGCGCTAACGCCTGCGGCGCCGGTTGCGGGGTGCGCGGACCACTCATCCCCGGAGCCCCCGGAGGCGGCGTCGCCAGAATCTTCCGTAACTCCTTGACATCAAGCTCGGGATGCCGCGAAGTCGCGATGCGGTCTTTATCCGACGCAATGTTGGTGTTCGGCCGGTGCGCGGGCTTCTGCAAGTCCGGCGGCAATTCCAGGAAAGTAAGGTTCTTATTTTTCGTCGGGTCCGTCGACACGGCGACCGCCGAGTGCCACCCGATATAGTTTCCAATCAACTTGAAATTCCACAACACAATCCCGAGCACCAGGTGAACAATGATCGAAATCCACACCGCTTCCCGCCAGCGCGAGCGCTCCAGATCGTCCTGCAACTGGATCAGCAGGTGCGGCACACGCGCATCCAGATCGGCGTAATCCGTTTCCCAGTCGTGCATGTCATAAAGGGCGAGCTGCTCCGTTTGCGGTTTTTCGGGAGCGACTGGATCCTGGAATGGAATTTGCGTGATCGGCATGCGCTGGGTTAGATGAACGGGTTCGTCAAAAAGTTAGATGTGCAAACCTAAGTTGTAGAGCACAAGAACTTGTTCGCGTGCCGCCGGAATTCAGTTAGACACCGAATACACTCCCGGCGTTGCATCCAGCTCTCCAGGAAGTCGTGCAGCGCGCCTTGCTCTACAACCAAGTTCCCTCTATTTTCGCATCTTTCAAGGGATTCTGCTCACCACAAATCGCCTGCGACTTCGGCGTGTAAACATATGTAAATGCTGGGGGAACTTCGAAAGATTCATGTGGGGACAGCCGCCTTCGCGGGTCCGCGGACGCAGCGCGGCGCCTTACTTCTGTGTTTTGGAAATGCCAGCCAGATCCACCTTCGCACCGTGGTCGCGAATCGCTTCGACCACTTCCAGCGCTAGCGCCAACGCGCGCCGCCCATCCTCCAGCGGAACCACGGGAGCAGAGCGCTCCCGCACCGCGCGTAGAAATGATTTCAGCTCCGCGTGCAGCGGCTCTTCCGAGGCTACCGGAGGCTTGGTGACGCCGATCTGGGGATTGACCGAAGGCGTTCCGGACCCCGTATCCTGCCCGACCGTGAACACCAGAACTTCCTGGCGTCCGTAATCGAGCGAAACGTATTGCCGTGGTTGAAAAAATCGCAGCTTGCGCACTCGCTCCGTCGAAACCCGGCTGGCGGTAAAATTCGCGACGCATCCCGATTCAAACTCAAGACGCACATTCGCGATGTCAACTTTTCCCGACAGAATCGGCAGCCCCACCGCGCGCACTTCCTTGACTGGCGATTTGGCAAACGCCAGCACGATGTCGAGATCGTGAATCATCAGATCGAGCACCACATCCACATCGAGCGAGCGCGGAGTAAACACGCTGAGCCGGTGCACTTCAAAAAACATGGGCTGCGTCAACAACGGAACCGTCGCCCGCACCGCCGGGTTGAAGCGCTCCAGGTGCCCGACCTGCGCGATGCGTTTATGCTTCGCTGCCAGTGCAACCAGTTGCTCGGCCTCGGCCAGCGTTGTTGCCAGCGGCTTCTCGATCAGCACATCCACACCGGACTTCATCAACTCCCCTGCCACGCTCAGGTGATGCACCGTCGGAGCCGCCACCGAAGCGGCCTGCACTTCGCTGTGCGTGGTCAGCATCTGATGCACCGAACCGAAGCCCTTGCACCCGAATTCGCTCGCCACTGCGTCCGCGCGGCTTACGTCAGGATCGACCACTCCCAGCAGACGCACAGCCTCGCCCTGCTGTTCCAGTTCCTTGTAAACTCTGGCATGATTGCGCCCGAACACGCCCACTCCCACCACTACGACGGAAATCGGATTTTGCGCTGGCAGGAGAGGTTCTCGGGTGGCCGGTTGCCGGAACAGATTGTAAACCGAATCCCGGCAAAGAGCATCTGCGTTAGCGGCGGCTATGTGTGCGCCCCACGTCTCACCGGTTTTGCGAGACGGGATTCTCGATGTCGTTGCATCATCAACTCAACCGCAGAAAGGACAGCCCGCCCGTGAAGACCATCGCCCTGCTAACCATCTCCAACATCTTCATGACCTTTGCCTGGTACGGACATTTGAAGTATCGCGAGGTGCCGCTCTACAAAGTAATCGTGGTGAGCTGGCTGATTGCCTTTTTCGAATATTGTTTCCAGGTTCCGGCCAATCGCATCGGCTCGTACGAATTCACCGCCGCGCAGCTCAAGACAATCCAGGAAGTAATCACCCTAACGGTCTTCGCCGCATTCTCCGTGGTTTATCTGAAGCAGCCGCTGCGCTGGAATTACCTGGCAGGCTTTGTGCTGATCGTCGTGGCGGTGGCCGTGATCTTTAAGAAATGGTAACGCGGGCGCTTGAGCAACCGAATAGTTAGGTGTCGCTTTTTCAATCAATCACTTACTCAATCACCCAATTACTCAATCCTCCTGCGCCTTCTTCAAAATCGCAATCTGCCCCGCATGATAAAGCTCATGCTGCGCGATCCCGTGCAGCAGATGATAAAAATCGTACCGCTTCCCTGGAACTCGGTCCCCCAGCCGCGAATCAGGCAGCGCGGCGACAGTTTTAACAAGCGTATCGTGCGTAAGTTTCGTCTCTGCAACCGCCTTGCGCCATGCGGCCTCCGTCGGCTTCGCCGGAAGCGGAAAATTTTTCAGCCCCGTCGGCTGCCATTTCTTCCCATCGAGCCGGCGCAACCCCGCGTCGTCCCAAACCGCAATATGCAACATCAACTCCCAGATACTGTGAACCTCCGCCAGCGGCTTGGCAGCGGCGGTGGCCGCGTCAACATCTTTCAGCAGTTCAAGCAGCGCGGGCCCGTGCCACGCGCTCCCATCGAAGGCGCGGCGAAGCTGATCGGCAATGCGGGCCGCTTCGGACTTCTTAGTAGACATCGTTATACCTAGGATTCAGACCACCAAGATTAATAGCTAGAAATAGAGCAGCCTTGCGGTATGGGCCCTCCTCAGGCGACCAGCGATCAACCACATGATACTGCCCCGCCTTCGCTCCCTCGATGATCCACTGGGCACCGTCGCAACCAACGCCGTTTTCTTGCTCCGTTGGGGCACTCCAAAACTCTGTTTCGCCAAGAGTTGGAGGAAGTAGTCCACACTGTCCTTCGCCACTTTGATGCTTCGATCCTGAGTGAGGTGTCCGGGGGCGTATCCGCCGCTGCCGCTAAGCACCTTTATCGAGAGGTCCCCCGAGCCGTCTTTCGCGATTGTCAATCGCGCGGAAACCGGACGGTTGAACGTTCGCAGCCAGAGAAACCGGTAGGACTCTGCGGACTGGGACTTGGAGAGCTCCCACAGAGAGGGCTCGCCCATGGCGTGAAGGTGTGGGACGTACCACCTCTCGCAGTGCTCGGTCTCACCTGCCCGGCAAAAGACGTGGGGTGGAAAATACTGCGTTTGAGCGCGGAGGCTGCCCCCAAAAAGAAGAACAAGGACGATGACGAACGCCTGTTTCGCCATAAATTTCCTCCTCGCTCAATTAGACACCATAGAAATCCCGGCCGCGTTCGCCGCGTCGATAACCTTCTGCCCATCCAGCAACAGGCATTTCCCCGCATCCAACGCAAGGCACGTCGCCCCCGCCGCCTGCATCACTTCAATCGTCTTCACCCCAACCACCGGCACATCGAAGCGCATATCCTGATTCGGCTTGGCGATCTTCACCACGGTTAACCCCCGGCTGAGTGTCGACGCCTCTTCACGCAACGACCGCATGATCTGCCCCGCGCGTTCGATGGTAGCGTCGGTCCCCTCCATGGCCTCAACCGCCACGCATGCGGATTCGGCGATCACCACCGTCTGCCCAATGTCGTGTTGTGCAAGCTCGCGGGCCACGGCGCGTCCGTAGTCAATGTTCTTAAGTTCCTGCTCGGCAGGCCCGCGCTTCGTGAGCACGCCCGGTTTCACCAGCAAAGGCTCCAACAGCCACGTAGAATTCTCCAGCGTGATGCCTTCATCCGCCAACACCTTCGCAATCGCCCCCAGCAGCGAGTCAGTGTTGCGCGTGGTCAGCGACAGCAAAAGTTTAGCCAGTCGCCAGTCCGGCCGGATGCTGGAAAATATCTGCTTGTGCCGTACCTGCCCCGCCATCACGGCTCGCCGTACACCTTCCTTCTGAAAAGTCTCAATCAGCCTCGACAGTTCGCCCAGCGAAAGCCAGTAAACCGCCGCCGCCCCATGCGACTCGATTTCAGGAAAAGTCTCTTCCTGAATCGCCGCCACGACCACTTCATATCCCTGCGCCCGCGCCGCGTCCAGCACGAGGAAGGGAAACTTGCCGTTGCCAGCGATGAGACCAAGTTTTTCGTTCTGAACGGGCATGAAGTAGTCGCTGATTTACGTCAACGTCGAGTCAGTCTAGCACCTGACCTCAAAAAGAACTCCCGCTCGGCACCTCGAACGCTTGTGGGGTAGCCCTCCACAGGACAAAAATTCGCCGGGAACACAAAAATTTGGTGTGAAATAACCTGCTTCGATAGACTCCCGCCACTACAATGTCTGTGATATTCATGTCCCTCGGCCCCAGTTCAGCTTCTGTTTTATTCCGGAACCAGTCTAACTGCGAAGGAGCCTCGCCAATGCATCTTGACCTTGCAATCGTCCTGCGCCACCTGCCCGTCGCGCTCGTGCTGTTCGCGCTCTCGACCCTGGTTTCGCAAGCTCAAGCTTCGCAAGCCCAGCCTTCGCAAGCTCAGGAGCACGATCGCAGCAAAATACCCAACGAGTACAAATGGGATCTCACGGCCATCTATCCATCCGACCAGGCCTGGCGTGCGGCGAAGGAGAAGCTTGCGTCCGAATTGCCGAGCCTGCGGAAGTTTCAAGGCACGCTGGCTTCCTCCGCGTCACGCTTGGCAGACGCTCTGGAGATGCAAAGCTCCTTCGACAAGGAACTCAACCGCCTGTTTGTATACGCGGGCATGAGTTCTGACCAGGACACGCGCGTCAGCGCCTATCAGGCCATGCAGCAGGAAATGATTCAGCTCGGATCCGTTCTCGGCCCCGAATCAGCCTTCATCGAGCCCGAAATCCTCAAAATGGATAACGCCACGATCGAGAAATTTCTGACGCAAGAGCCCCGGCTGCATGTTTTCCGCCATTACCTCGAGGACATCGCGCGTCGCCGCGCCCATACGCTCAGCAACGCCGAAGAGAAACTCCTCGCGGCCTCTTCAGTCATGGCGAGCGGACCGTCCAGCGTCTTCGGCATCTTTGCCGACGCGGATTTTCCCTATCCTTCCGTCACCCTCAGCGACGGCAAAACGGTCAAGCTCGACAAGGCGGCCTTTTCGCTCTACCGTGCTTCACTCTCGCGCGAGGATCGCCAGAAAGTCATGGAAGCTTTTTTCACCGCCCTGGGAAAATATCGCAGCACCTTCGGCTCCATGATGAATTCCAATGTCGAGACTTCCATCTTCTATGCGCGCTCGCGCAATTACGATACCTCCCTGCAAGCCTCACTCGACCAGCCCAATATTCCAGTCTCCGTGTATTCGCGGCTAGTCGAGGGAGTCAATCGCAATCTGCCTACGTTTCAGCGTTACCTGAAACTCCGCAAGCGAATGATGGGGCTTACCGAACTCCACTATTACGATCTGTACGCTCCGCTCGTGTCTTCGGTCGACACGAAATACACGGTCGACGTCGCCGAACACAACATCCTCGCCGCTCTCGCCCCGCTTGGCCAGGAATATGCCGTGGGCGCGAAGCGTGCCTTCACCGAACGCTGGATCGACATGTATCCCACCGAAGGCAAAACTTCCGGAGCCTATTCCAACGGCGGAGCCTACGACGTTCATCCCTACATGCTGCTGAACTACAACGGGAAGTACGACGATATGAGCACGCTGGCCCACGAACTCGGGCACACCATGCACAGTTATTTCTCGAATAAAAATCAGCCCTATCCCTTGTCCGCGTATCCGATTTTTGTGGCGGAAGTCGCTTCGACTTTCAACGAGGCCCTTCTGATGGATTACATGCTCAAGCAAATCAAAGATGACGACACCCGGCTTGCCTTACTGGGAAACTATCTGGAAGGCATCAAGGGGACGGTTTTCCGGCAGACTCAGTTTGCGGAATTTGAACTTCGCATGCACGAAATGGCTGAAAAAGGCCAGCCGCTCACCGGCGATTCTCTGTCAAAGCTCTACGACGAGATCGTAAAGAAGTACTACGGCCACGATCGCGGCATCTGCATCGTGGACGATTACATCGCTAACGAGTGGGCCTACATTCCCCATTTCTACAATTCGTTTTATGTCTTCCAGTACGCCACCTCGTTCACCGCATCTTCAGCCTTGTCGGAAAAAGTGCTGTCGGGCGAGCCCGGAGCCACCGAGCGCTATTTGAAATTCATATCGGCGGGCAAGTCGAAATATCCAATCGAACTCCTGAAAGACGCCGGAGTCGACATGACCACCGACGAACCGCTGGAGCTCACAGTCAAAAAGATGAATCGCGTAATGGATGAGATGGAGAAATTGCTGGACAAAAAAGGAACGGCGCCAGCAAAGAATTAGGTTCGCGACCTGCCCCAGCACCTCATGACTTGAACTGACGCCCAGCCACGAAGCGGCGAAAGAAGGCCTACTTAATAATCCCGCGCTCCGAGGCCTCAATAAACCGGATCAGCATCTCCACGTCCTCGCCGCGATCCGGTTCCGACTTGAGCCTCTCGAGCGCCTGCGATGTATTCATCTTCGACGCCAGCAGAATCTTGTACGCGTGATGAATCTTCGCAATCCGCTCCTTCGAAAACCCGCGCCGTTCGAGGCCAACCTTATTCATCCCGTACGCGTGCGTGTCGCGCGCCGCCGACGTCATGGAATACGGCAGCACATTCTGCGTGATGACCGTCCCGCCCCCGATATACGAATGCGCCCCAATGCGCACGAACTGGTGTACCGGGCATAGCGCCCCCACCACGGCCCACTCCTCCACGGTCACGTGTCCGCCCAGCGTCGCCCCGTTCACCAGCATGGCATGATCCTCAATCACGCAATCGTGCCCGATGTGCGTGTAGGCCATGATCAGCAGGTGGCTGCCAACTTTGGTCAGCCCGCCGCCTTTCACCGTCCCGCGATTGATGGTCACACACTCGCGAATCTCGTTGTGGTCACCAATCTCAAGCCGCGTCGGCTCACTCTGATAAGTCACATCCTGCGGCGCCATGCCAATCGCGCAAAACGGAAAGAAAGCATTGTCGGCGCCAATCTTCGTCGGCCCCTCAATCGCCACATGCGTCGAAAGACGGCATCCCTCGCCCAGTTCCACGTCCGCGCCAATCACACAATACGGCCCGATTTTGCACGAAGCCGGAACCTTAGCGCGCGGATCAATGAGGGCTGTGGGATGAACGTTCATGAACCAGTGTTCGATGGAGAGTTAGAAATTCGGAGACCTTCCTCTGTGCTCCCTCTGTGTCCTCTGTGGTTAAGCTCTTGAACTTGTCTGCGAATCGATCAGGATTGCGAATCCGCGTCCGAAGCCCGCCCCCGCGAACTATCAATCAGCTGGCACGAAACCGCCGCCTCGGCCACGCGCTTCTCGCCCACGTACGCATACCCCTGCATCTTCGCGGCAGTCATGCCCGGCACCGAGCGCCAGCCCTTGACCTCAACTTCCAGACGCAACTGATCGCCCGGACTCACCGGCCTCCGAAACTTGGCGCGCTCAATTCCCGTGAAAACCATCACCTTGTCGTTGCGATCCTCGACCTCAGTCAGCAACAAAGCCCCGCCCGCCTGAGCAATGGCTTCCACAATAAGCACCCCGGGCATGATCGGCAGCCCGGGAAAGTGTCCCGCAAAAAATGGCTCGTTGATGGTTACGTTCTTGATCGCCACGATGCGCTCTTTGCGCTTCAGTTCCAGCACCCGGTCAATCAACAAGAAAGGATAGCGGTGCGGAAGAATCTTCAGAATCTCGTGGATGTCGAGCGCGACCTTCGTCGGCCCGGGCGAAGAGTCCGGCACAGGGTTGCTCTCATTCATGTTGGTCGTAAAGCGGTTCGTCTCAAAACGGCTTGAAGATTATACTGTACGACTTGTGCTCGCAGCTTGCTTCCTCAGCCGCGTGCCGGGAGTGCAGAGCTAAAGATGCCAACCAAGAAGACCGCCAAGAAACCAGCGCCGTCCGACCCACTGTGGACGGAACGCCTGCGCTACTTCGAAGCGCGCCAGGAACAGATCGTTCAAACCATCCGCGAGTTCGTCGAAATCGAATCGCCCAGCGATAACAAGCCCGCCGCCGACCGCATGGGCGCCTTCCTCGCCGGAAGTTTCGAAGCTGTCGGCGGACGCGCACGCGTGCACCACTCCGAAGACTTCGCCGACAGCGTGCAAATCGATTTCCCCGGACCCGATCCCGCGCGAGAAAAGATCAAGCCCGTTCTTCTGCTCGGCCACTTCGACACCGTTTACCCGCTGGGCACGCTCGCCACCATGCCCTGCCAGGTCGACGACGAACGCATGCACGGCCCCGGCGTGCTCGACATGAAATCCGGAATCGCTCTCATGCTCTACGCCATCGCGGCGCTGCAAACCTGGCATGGAACCCTGCCGCGCCCGGTCACAGTTTTTCTTGTCTCCGACGAAGAAGTCGGCAGCTATTCTTCGCGCTCCATCACCGAGGCGTTGGCCAAGGAATCCTCCGCCGTACTCGTGCTTGAGCCGGCAGGCCCACGTGGCGCCGTGAAGACGGCGCGCAAAGGCGTCGGCGAATACATTCTGCATGTGAAAGGTGTGGCCGCGCACGCCGGGCTCGACCCCGGCAAAGGACACAGCGCGATTCTTGAGCTCTCGCGCCAAATCACCGCCGTCTCAAAGCTGAACGACTTGCAGCACGGCCTGTCGGTAAACCCCGGCGTGATTCGCGGCGGAACCCGCACCAACGTGATCGCCGCCGAAGCTACCGTCGAAATTGACGTCCGCATCAAGCAGGCCAAGCAAGCCGCCGTGCTCGATCGCAAATTCCACGCCCTGAAGCCTTTCGACAAACACTGCAAGCTCAGCATCGAGGGCGGCATCAACCGCATGCCCATGGAGCGCACTGCCGGCGTAGCCGCGCTCTACAAAAAAGCGCAGGCCATCGCGCAGCAGATCGGCTGGAAACTCGAAGAAGCCGCGGTCGGCGGAGGCTCCGACGGAAACTTCACCGCCGGCATGGGCATCCCTACTCTCGATGGCATGGGAGGCGCGGGCCAGGGCGCACATGCCCTCCACGAACACATCGTGATCTCCGAGTTGCCGCGCCGGGCGCTGCTTTTGGCGGGAATGATCGAGAGCGCCTGATCGAATCGTCGGACGCTCCGCTATTCCACGGCGACAAACACCAGGAAATAATCCATCTTGTCGCCCTTCACGAACTCGTAGTGCTCTTTCAGTTGATAGCCCGCCTCTTTCGCCTCGCGAATCACTACCTCGCGGCCAACTCCGTGATCTTCTCCATTACCATTACGGTCGATGATCCCCACCTTTGCGCCCGCACGCAGCGCCGCGCGCAGGTTCTGCAGCAGCGCCACCGGTTGCGCTACTTCGTGATAAGTCTTAAGCAACAAAACCGCATCCACCGAACTGGCGGGCAGCAGCGGATTGTCGCCCTTGCCTAGAATTGTTTTAATATTCTGCAGCTTCTCCTTCCGCGCCCGCTCGTCGACATAACGGATCGCCTCAGGATTGATGTCGACCGCAAACACCAGCCCGCCTCCGCCCACGCGCCGCGCCGCGCGAACACTAAACCATCCCGAGCCCGCGCCAATGTCGGCGACAGACTTCCCCGGTGCGATACCGAGAATATCCATCACCCGATTGATCTGCAGTCGATCCTCACGTCCGGGAGAATCGAACACCGAGAGGTCCCCGGTATAAGGCTCGCTGGTCTTGCGCTGTTCACCCAGCGGAGCCGCCGGCGTGGGAACGGAACTCTGGGCCGCACTCTGCGCCGCGGCGGGCGTCACATTCCGGAATGGGATTTGAAAAAAGAAAAGCAGCAGCGCGAGCTCGATAAACAAGCGTCTGAACATCCGGCCAGCCTCCACGAAAACGTCGTCTTCCAGAATAGACTTGCGGAGCTCCTGCTGGTGAGCAATTCAGATGAGCCCAACGTTCGTAACCTGCGATTCACCTTCGGGCCCGCTCACGCAGCATGGCATGCACCAGCGCAACCGGAAGCCCCACCACGTTGCTGTAATCGCCTTCAATGCGCGGAATCCAGCGCGAAGCGATCCCCTGGATCGCGTAGGCTCCAGCCTTATCCATGGGCTCGCCGGTCGCAATGTAGTCGCGAATTTCTTCATCGGACAACTCGCTCATCGTGACCAGCGTAGTTTCAGAAGCGGTATGCTCCTCACTGGCCACTGGCAACTGCCCGCTGGCCACTGCCTCCACCACGCACACACCCGTAATCACGCGATGCACGCGGCCCGAGAGCAGGCGCAGCATGCGAGCGGCATCGACCGCGTCGGCGGGCTTGCCGAGGATCATCTCATCGACCACAACGATCGTGTCCGCCCCCAGCACGACATCCTGCGGGCGCAACCGCCAGACTGCCATCGCCTTCTCGCCCGCCAGCCGCTCGGCATAATCGCGCGGCGCTTCTCCGGCGCGCGGCGTCTCATCAATATCCGCCGGCTGCACGACAAATGAAATCCCCACATTGCGCAGAAGTTCCTGACGTCGCGGCGAAGCCGAAGCGAGAACGAGCATGGAATTCGATTTTACTGACCACTGACGACTGGCCACTGACCACTGAATCTAACGGCTCCCCACCACTCCGCGCACCGATTCAATCAGCTTGGCCGAATCATACCCCACACCATCTTTGAAAACGGTTTCCACGTTCTCGATGTCGTCAATCTTCTTCGACGGATCGCCCTTGATGAGAACCAGGTCTGCCTGCTTCCCCGCCGCGATCGTGCCCACCCGCTCCAACTCACCCAAAAACTGCGCACCATTCGCGGTCGCAATGTGGATCGCCTCCACCGGCGTGAATCCCGACTCGACGAGCAGTTCCACTTCCCGCTGATCGCCAAAGCCTGCGATCACTCCGCCCATCCCCGTCGGGTCGAGCCCCGCCAACAGCAATCCGCCAGCCTTCGAGAACGCATATTCGAATTCCTCTTCTTTCTTAAACGCCGCCTCATACGGAGACACGTCACTGCCAAAGCGCTGCCGGATGCGGGTCGTGTCGCTCGCTCGCACGCGATTCGCCAGCACCGCGCTGCGCGCATCCGGCGATAGCGCGTCGAGCACCCGCTTCTGCATGGTCGGCCGCCCCGGAAAACTTCCCATCTCAAACACCGGCAACGTCGATGTGATCGCAACATGATGCTGAATCAAATACTGGATCGTGTCATGCAGCGCCCCGGAATTCACTTCCAGCTTCGCCATCCCGACGGGATCCTCGCCATCCTCCGGACACTGGTCCAGCTTCTTGCCCGCCATGAATTCCGTATCGACAAACAGCCCGTGCTCCAGATCATCAATCCCCAAGTCGGCCGCCTCGCGAAAATTCACCGCGCACAAATGCCCCGTCACCTTCGCGCCCCGCTTGTGCGCCGCCTGAATCGCCGCGCCCAGCTCCGCCCGTGTGATGAACATGTACGCCTTGAAATTATCGACTCCCTGATCGAGCCAGAAATTCACGGTGCGCGTCGCGTCCTCGGGGCCCGTGAGCTGGTGCATTTGAAGCGCCCACGAACCCGCGCCCTCCAGATACGGCCCGGTCACATGCATCTTCGGCCCCGGCGTCTGCCCCGCGTCGATGGACTTCTTCAGTTCCAGATCCGTATACGGTTCCAGCGCCCCGGTGGTGCGAATCGTAGTCACGCCGCCCGCCAGATACAGCCGCGGAAAACTGAATCCCATCTCGCCAAAAATCCCATTCCCCATGGGATAAAACATGTGGTCGTGCATCCCCACCAGCCCGGGGATCACGCTGTAGCCATGCAGATCAAGCACCTGCGCATCTTTCGGCACGCTCGCAGTCGGAGCATCGCCCACCGACTCAATCTTCCCCTTGCTGACGATGACAGTCTGATCCTCACGCGCCGCTGCGCCCGTGCCGTCGATCACGCGCACATGCGTGAGCGCAACAACAGGAGCATTCACTTTGACGAATGCCCGCACTGCCGGCGAAAGTGTTTGCCCCGCAGCGCCTCGGCTGAGAATCAAACTGAAAACGACAACCACCAGCTTGCGCATGTTCTTTCCTCCATCAACAGAGCAGGATTCTACCCGAGAAAACGCCGCCTCGCGCGTGATCTCGCCCCTGGCCCCTAACCACTGACCCCTGGCCACTGCTGTTAGAATTGAGCCTTACCCGCTCTCATCATGGATTCCCAGCACATCCGCAATTTCGCGATCATCGCGCATATCGACCACGGCAAATCCACGCTGGCCGACCGCTTGCTGGAGTTGACCGGATCGCTCACCGCGCGCGAAATGCAAGCGCAAGTCCTCGATTCCATGGACCTAGAGCGCGAGCGCGGCATCACAATCAAAGCCCACGCCGTCCGCATGGCCTACACCGCGCAAGACGGTCAGACCTACCAGCTCAATCTAATTGACACCCCAGGCCACGTGGATTTTTCCTACGAAGTCTCGCGCTCCTTAGCATCGTGCGAAGGCGCGCTGCTAGTCGTCGACGCGTCTCAAGGAGTTGAAGCCCAGACGCTGGCGAATTCCTATCTCGCCATCAATCATGGCCTCGAAATTATTCCCGTCATCAACAAGATCGATCTGCAAAGCGCCGATATTCCCCGCACCAAAGAAATGATCGAAAGCGCCGTCGGCCTCGATGCCTCCGACGCCGTGCTCATCAGCGCCAAGACCGGACAAGGCGTCCCCGACGTTCTCGAAGCCATCGTGAAGCGCGTCCCTCCACCCAAGGGATCGCCCGACAACCGGCTCCAGGCACTGGTTTTCGACTCCTGGTTCGATCCTTACCGCGGCGTCATCGTGCTCACCCGCGTTTTCCAGGGCACGCTGAAAAAAGGTGACCGCATCCGCCTCTGGTGGAACGGCACCACCTTCGACGCCGAAACTCTCGGCGTGCTCACTCCCAAGCCCGTCGAAATCGACGAACTTGCAGCCGGCGAAGTCGGCTTCATCATCGCCAACATCAAGAACGTCGCCGACACCAAAATCGGCGACACCATCACTCATGACGGCGCCCCCGCCCTCGAAGCCCTGCCCGGCTTCGAAGAAATCAAGCCCATGGTTTTCGCCGGACTCTACACCGTCGATTCCCACGAGCACACCCGCCTGCGCGAAGCCCTGGAAAAACTTCGCCTCAACGATTCCTCCTTCTTCTTCGAGCCCGAAAGTTCCGTCGCCCTCGGCTTCGGATTCCGCTGCGGCTTCCTCGGCCTGCTCCACATGGAAATCATTCAGGAGCGTCTTGAACGCGAGTTCTCTCTCGAACTCATCACCACCGCCCCCGGCGTGCGCTACAAGATTTACAAAACCGACGGCACCATGGTCGAAGTCGATAACCCTTCGCGCTGGCTCGACCCCAGCGAGATCGCCAAGATCGAAGAGCCCATCATCCTCGCCACCATCCTCACCAACGAAGAATACGTCGGCGGAATTCTCAAACTGGTCGAAGACAAACGCGGCAAGCAGAAAACTTTCGAATACGTCAGCTCCTCCCGCGTCATGCTGCACTACGAATTGCCGCTCAACGAAATTGTCCTCGACTTCTACGACCGCCTCAAATCCGTTTCCCGCGGCTACGCTTCCCTCGACTACCACCTCGCCGACTACTGGGAATCGCCCATGGTCAAAATGGACATCCTCGTCGCCGGCGAACCCGTCGACGCCCTCTCCATCATCGTCCACCGCGACTTCGCCTACGACCGCGGCAAAGCCCTGGTCTCGAAAATGCGCGAACTCATCCCGCGCCAAATGTTCGAAGTCGCGATCCAGGCCTCCATCGGCGCAAAAATCATCGCCCGCGAAACCGTCTCCGCAATCCGCAAAAACGTAATCGCCAAATGCTACGGCGGCGACATCTCCCGCAAACGCAAACTCCTCGAGAAACAAAAAGAAGGCAAAAAGCGCATGAAGCGCATCGGCCGCGTCGACATCCCCCAGGAAGCGTTCTTAGCCGTCCTGAAGGTCGGCGAAGACAGTAACTAGTCGCTGAGATTACGTGGGGACAGACTCCCTCGGCTGTCTAGCGAGCGCAGCTCGCGTGCTTTGTCGGTTCCCGACAGTTACGTCGAGGCCGTAGCAGGAAGCACAATGCGGTTAGGACGTAGATTAGTAAATAATCGCCCAGGTTTTAGGTTCTTGCCTTCCAGCTTCAGATCACTTCCGAATCCCGGTCTTAGTCTACGGTGAGGATCAAACTAGCTGAATGCGACAGCGACCCGGATTTAGCGGTTACTGTCAGCGAATAGGTTTGTCCTGCGGCCTGCTTGTTGCCGCTGCAGCCAAATTCCGCCAGGACAACCGCGGCAAGTCCCAGCAATAGCAGCGGCTTCATTCGAAACGCCATACTCCTAGCGCGTCCCGAAAAGGGCAACAGAATCAGCCCCATCGCGCCCAGCATCATCCCCGCATCGAAGGAGTTCGCCCCGTTTAGCGCTCCCATGGCTCCCGGCACGCTTATGGTCAGAGTTACAGTGGTTGGGCCCGAGTTCACCGGCACCGAGGTGGGCGAAAATGTTGCCGTTGCTCCATTTGGAAGGCCTGTCACCGAAAATGTAGTCGTGGCCGCCGTCGTGGTACCCGTCGGTGGTGTTAGAGCCAGTGAGTAAGTAGCCTGCCCACCGGGCTGAATCGTTGCTGAAGTAGACGTTCCAGTAGGCGCGTTGAAGGTGAAATCCTGGGCAAGAGTGTACATCGCAGAAGCCGTCAAGCTCTGAGCGTACTGTGGCGCTACAGCATAGGCCATTATTGATTCACTACCGATGCCAGACAGGGTGATCGGGCCACTATATTGAAGGTACCCGCTCGTCTGAATCAAGCCACTCTCCGAGTAGTAAATGGTTGCGCTGGTCGTTGAATCGGTAATGGTTATTGTCTGGGGTGACCCGTAGGTTCCAGAACTTGGGGAGATACTCGGTGTGGCTGCTAGGATAGTGAGCGTCGTTGTGCCAGAGACGCTGGATTTGTAATTGGTGTCTCCTGGATAGCTTGCATTGACTTCCTGGGGGCTGGGGCCTGTCGGTGAAATCCCGCCTATACTTGCTGTGACACTCAGCGTAGGCTGTGTCAACAGAATCGGAACCGTGCCCCCTTGATTTGGTACGGCGAGATCTGAGATACCATCCCCGTTGAAGTCAGCAGCCGCGAGGTAGCCTGAACCCAACTGAGACTGAGCATCCACCGCCATCGCGGCAGCGAACGTTCCGTCACCTTTGCCGAGCAGGACGGCCAAGAGACCATGCCAGAATTCCCCGGCGGCCAGATCCGGAATTCCATCACCGTTGAAATCCGCGACAACGACGGAATGAAAATTCAAACCAGGAGCAGAGTTCGCCGTTGCCGTTTGGAACGTTCCGTCTCCGTTTCCGAGGAGAACCATCACGGCATTATTGTTGCCGGAATAGTTCGTCACTGCGATGTCGGGGATTCCATCCCCATTGAAGTCAGCAATAGCCAATCCATCCGGGGAACCACCGATTACCGGACTCTGGGGCATTTCCTGGAACGTTCCGTCCCCCTTGCCTAAGAGGATGGTCACGGTCCCACTCACACTGTTTGTGACCGCCATGTCAGCATTGCCATCAGAATTGAAGTCCCCTACGGCAACGTTAATCGGGCCTGTGCCCGTGCTAGGGCTAGTAGGGGTCTGACTGAATGTTCCGTCCCCATTTCCAAGGAAAATTAGGACCGAGTTGGCATTCACGACCGCCAGGTCTGGAATGCCATCTCCATTGAAGTCCCCGACCGCCACAGACTGAGGTGTACCGCCTGTGTTCAGGTTAGGAACGTTTGCGGAAAATGAGCCATCTCCATTCCCGAGGAGGACGGTCACAATATTCTGGTCAACACTCGTTACGGCCAGGTCGGGTATACCGTCGCTGTTGAAGTCACCGACTGCGATGGAGTCAGGATAGAGGCCTACTGTTGGACTGGCGGTCGTGGCCGTGAACGATCCGTCGCCGTTGCCTAGAAGAATGGCCAACAGTACTTGGCCGTCATTGCTATCCGAGACTGCCAAGTCCTGAATGCCGTCTCCGTTGAAATCCGCGGCCGCAACCGCATTGCCCTGTTGAGTCACGCTGGGGCTGCTGAAGTTCGGGAAAGTCAACCCAACTACACCACTCGACCCGAGCGCCGCAGTACCGAGGATCGCGTTGTTCGTCGTAATATCCACAAAGGAAACCAATCCCGTGGGAGTGGGCACGTTTGGATTATTGACAATCCCGGCAACGGTCGCCGTGAGAGTATAGTTCCCGGGATTCCCGCTCGGTGTAATTGTGGTCGTCGACGCGCGAAGTCCGGTGACGCTCAGTGATGACGCCGCTGAGGAACTTGTCGCATACTTTGTCGTTCCGAGAAATACTGCTCTATAGCTGCCGCTTCCTATCCCAGGACGAAACTTCAGTACCGCGATTCCCTTACTGGTCAGCTGCGCCATTCCCAATAGATGGACATCCGTGCAGTGTTTCGCCGATGCGTCGCAAAAATTGATCTGACCGGTAGTCAATGCCGTGGATCCCGAACTCACCGATGCGGTCAGAGTAACCACACTGCCCGAGCCAACTGTGGTCACCACAGTGCCGCTCGATGTCACTGTTAGGGTCGTGGTCGTCGCCGCTTTTGTCTGCGCACAAGCTATTTTCGATATACCGCATACACCAATGGCAAGCACAAAAGCTAGTATCAACAAGTGCGGTTTCATTTTGAGCTTCTTGTCTGATTCCAGCGAAAGGATATCTCAATGAAGTAAAACTGACCAGGCCGCTTTTCGGTGAGAGCGGTTCTGGGCATCTTCAAGGTTCGGTAGCGTCAGGCCGTTCTGATTGTGGTTTTTTCGGTCACCGTGCTCTCTGGGCAGCTGCGATTCTTGCCCTTCGACCACAGAAATCGCGTCTCGAACTGATGTTCCCTTACCGTGTCCCGCTCCCAAAGTTGGGAGCGCTGCGCCAATCCCACTCATTTCTTTGGTCAAATGATCATGCCCGTTCTTCAACATCTCCCTTTCCCCGAATCCCCCCCCCGGGTGTATCCTTTCCCACCATGCGCACCCTAACCCCAACCCTGCTCCTGTTCCTAACCCTCGCCGCCACCGCACTCGCGCAACAGCCCGAGACCAAGCCCGCCCCCAAGCCCGAAGACACCGAAGTCTGGCAGCCCGAGCCCAAAGTCGTCACGCCCGGCGCCACCTGCGCCGCCGCGCCCTCCGACGCCATCATCCTCTTCGACGGCAAGAATCTCGACGAATGGGTCTCTGCCCAAGACCGCAACACCCCCGCCAAGTGGACCGTCGCCGCCGGCATCCTCACCGTCGACAAGCCCTCCGGCAACATCGAGACCAAGCGCACTTTCAAGAACTATCAACTGCACATCGAATGGAAAGTTCCCGAGAACGTCAACGGCTCCGGCCAGCTCCGCGGCAACAGCGGAGTCTTTCTCGCCTCCACCGGCCCCGGCGACGCCGGCTACGAACTCCAGGTCCTCGACAGCTACAACAACAAAACCTACGTCAACGGACAGGCCGCCAGCATCTACAAGCAGGCCGCCCCGCTCGCGAATCCGAATCGCAAGCCCGGCGAATGGCAGACCTACGACATCGCCTGGACCGCTCCCACCTTCAACCCCGACGGCTCCCTGAAATCTCCCGCCTACGTCACCGTCTTTTTCAACGGAGTCCTGGTGCAGAACCACTTCGAACTCAAAGGCGAGACCCGCTACATCGGCGCGCCTTTCTACAAAGCCTTCGACGGCGCCCCCATCAAACTCCAGGCCCACGGCGACCCCAGCCCGCCCCTCAGCTTCCGCAACATCTGGGTCCGCGTCCTGGATTAGTTGGGAGATTCATCAGGAAAGCTGCAGTGGCGCGGGCAACTCGCACCGCAGCACGCTCCATCTCACCACTCGCTGTTACCCCAGGGAACTTCCAGTTCAACGTAGGAGTCTATTCCTGCGACCCTGCTCCTTTCGCTCGACCGTTGGAGGCATTCATGTTTCGTCGAATCCTTCTTTTCTCGACACTCTTCATTGTCTTTCCCCACCCACGCGTCACAGCTCAACAATCGGCAGCCGCCGCTCCCACCTCTACGCAACAGTCGCCAGCCAGACGTCAATCCGCGATGAACATCCTCGAAGGCGTTCTAGCCAGCACGGGCTCCCTCTCGCTTCCCCAAAACCGCCTCGTGATCGAGCTTCAGGCCTTTCCTATTGTCTGGTCGCGCAGCGACTCTCGCGCTCGCGCCCTGATCAATCAAATGGCCGGAGAATTCGCCGCCGCTGCCAGCAGCCAGAGCGCGGATGAAAACCCCGCGGCCGCGCTCACCAAACACCGCGAGCAACGCATCGCCATGGCCCGCGCGATTGCCGGCAGCGACGCGGAAATGGCGTTGACATTTCTTTCCGCCACATTGCCCTACGTTCGGTCCAACTCGCGCGATGACGATCCCGAAGATCACGACCTTATGATCGATCTCGCCGCACAGGTCGCCCTCCGCAATCCGGCCCGCGCGCTGCAACTTGCCGAACAGCAACTCAAAGAAGCCGACGATCTCCCGCCTTCGTTCATCGATCTGCTGGAGCAGGTCGAGCGCAACAATCCCCAGGCCGGAGCGCAACTGTTTCGCGACGCCGTCGATCACATCAAACAGACGATTTCGGCCGACGACGCCTCACAACTCTCCTTCGCTGCATCTCTCCTCGCCAGCCAATTCTCTCGCCAGTCAGAGAACGGAGGCCCGCCCGACAGGACACTGCGCGCATTAGCCGAAATCGTCGCGACTGGTGGCCTGAGTTCAAAGTTCTTGCAGGATCAGCCTTGGATTGTGAGCAACGCGCTGAGCGATTCCTGGACGGCCCTCGATTCTCTCCTCCCCACGCAGAGCACCGCGTTGCATCAAAATTTCTCGCCGGTTGCGCCCGCAAATCTTCCCGTACAAAACGTCTGGCAAGACTTCAATCAGGCACGTTCCACTGGAGATATGGGCAAACTTCTCGCCGCCATTTCCGAGGCCCCCGAAGGAAGGCGCGACAACCTGCTGCAACAGGCCGCGTGGGGATTTGCCAACAACGGAGATCTGCAACAAACCCGCGAGCTCGCTCAGGGCCTCGAGCCCTGGCAGCGCAACAACATCCTGCAGCAGGCCGTCCGCAGAGCATCTGAGGCTGCGGGCCGCAAGGGCGACTTCGCTTCCGCCCGCCAGCTGGCCGCGCAAATCACCGACGAAGAGTCGCGTGCGACTCTGCTCAGCCAGCTCGCGCTCAGCGCCATCGACGCCGGCAAGCCTCGCCTGGCCGAAGAGATGCTCGGCGAAGCGACTTCCCTGGTGATGAACCACACCGCCGGCACGTCCGCGTTCGCCGCTCAGCTCGTGGTGGCCGAAGTTTACCTGCGCGTGAATCCGGCTCAGGCCGTCCCTCTGCTAGAGCGCTCCGCCCGTCAAATCGAGCAGGCATTGTCAGCCGCCGCGCAGCTTGACGGGTTTCTGCCCGACATCCACTCTTTTGAAGGCGGCGAATTAATCCTGAATCAGGGATTTCTATATCAATCTTTGATCCAGCCTTACGCCGACGCCACTGCCGATTTGGCCGCTCTCGACCTCGCGGCCGCTCGCACCCTCGCCGATCGGATCCCGCTGCCCGAAGCCCGCCTGATCACCGAACTCTCTGTTGCCCGCGGCGTGCTCCGCGATAAAGACCAGGTTCAAGCCACCAGCAACATCGGCTTTCCCGAACATCAGCTCTGGCTTGGACAGAGATGAACTATTGTCGAAAACCAAACGCAGGCGCGTCGACATTTTCTTAGAAGCACCTTGGCACGTTGTCGAGACAACAACTAGGCAGCATAGTCGAAGCCAATACCGGTCTTCTTGTCGGCATTGGAAAATCGATACTGTGAATCAGGCTTTTCGCTGCACTCCGCCTCGATCCGATCCTCGGAAAACCTCTAAAATCGGGCCGAAAACGAAAGTACACTGACCCCAAAATGTGCAAATCTCAAATCCGGAAGAAAACTGGCGACCTCCAGCCCCGGGTCATGTTAATGGCAAATGAATTGCCTAACTGGTTACTATTCATGGCTTTAAACGGCGAGACCAAGTATTCCCAAAACCGACCGCTCGGTCTTTGCTCAAAGAAATCTCGAAAACGGTTTTCAATTCCACAAGCTTTTCCACAGGCCGACCGCGTTCCCTGCCCGGGTAGTGTCCTAACACTGCGTTGCTGACTGGTGGGAAAAATGGTCCCGAACCTCCTCCCCCAGAAGACCATCGGGACCAAAGAGTCTAGCACTAGCGCCCAAGAGTGTAACGAAAGAGAGTTTTAGCAGGAAGCGCACACTTGTGCTATTGGGATGGGAATTAAGTGGGGGAAGTCTTTTAATTGAACTTCGAGATGATAGCTTGGGTATGGGGCAGCATTCGCGCAATATTTGCTAGGACAGTATCGTCGCTCTGTCCTTTCCACTTCGCCAAAAATTCATTGGTCGTTCTGAGGGGAGAGTCCGCGATTCGGATCACTGTAATAACCTTTTGCTCTACCGATCCGCAGTAGTACACCCGAATCGGATCATCCGTTATCCTGAAAACTTGGGCGAGCGAACCCGACAAGGCTCGCTCGCCATTGAAGGGGTCAATAAGTATCGCTGTCTCCAAAATATCCTCTAACTTTTTGAAGATGGCGACATGGGAATTTGCAGTTTCACCTCGGGCGAGATGAGACTGCGCTAGACATTGCAAGCGATTGTAAGTCGCCTGCGCTACTTCGGTTAACCCGACAATGTGTTTGCACGCTGCCATGGGATACAAAGTGTAGGGGATTTACTTGTGTCCGTCTTTTTCCTTCGCCTTCCCAGATGCTTTAACGTCGCTCAAACTACGCACACGCCCTTCAGACAATTCTTTTAATCCAGCATCTATCGCTGCCTTTTCACTTTCATCGGTAAGAATCTGAATGGTCTCCTTGAGCGATTTAATCTGCTCTTGGATCGCCATATACTGCTCGTACCGAACAAGGACGGCGAGGGGAGAGTCGTTGTCCTGGATTACTAATGTGCGCTTCATGTCGCTGAGCTTGGTAGCATTAAGGCCGCGAAGCTTGCTGACGCCCACGTGCTGTACATTCGGATCAATGTACGGTGCGACGTTGGACACTACAGGCATTCAAAGTACCTCCTTTTCAGGCAAATTACAGTTACGATCCTAGCAGCTTTTACCGTGTTGTCAAGCAAAATATTAGCAATATCAGATGCTAAGATTGTCAAAATACTGTCAAAATATTGCTTGCAATTCTCTGATCTGTTGCTAAAATAATAGCCAGACCGATTGCACTCGGTCTGGCCGTTTGAACCATTTGCCCTAGAGGAGCAAGACGCACATGCGCCACAGGTTCGCAGTTCTTTATACTCGCCCACCACCAGCAAGAACAAGGGGCTAGTCCCGTTACAGCGGGATTAGCCCCTTTTTGCATCGGTGCGACGTAGCCTCGCGGTGACTGTAGTTTATGAACTTAAAACCGGGAGTCGGTGCCTCCCAGAATCCGTCAGGAAGCGGACAGTCACCCCAAAAACTAAATCAAGCGCCCCGCCATCAGTTTGCGGCTGACAGCGGGGCAATCAGCTAGCGGGTTGAGCCGCTAACCGACCTCGAAGTAATTATCGGCTCATGCCCGCAGAAAGACAAGCGGACAATGACCTGTCACAATTGCCAGTCTATATGCCGGAAATTCGGGAAGCATCGCAACGGCCTACAGCGTTTCCGTTGCTCACAATGTCGCAAAACATTCACGGAGGATCACATTAACCCTCTCGATACCATGCGCCTGCCCATGGACAAGGCCGCGCAAGTCTTGCGCTTGATGGTCGAAGGAATGAGCGTTCGCAGCATCGAGCGCATCACGGGCGTTCACCGTGACACGATTCTCCGGTTGCTCTTGCTCTCTGCGGAGAAGATCACCGCGAAGTTACGGCACGCTTTCGAGAATCTGGAAATCGCCCGCATCCAAGTTGATGAGATTCATTGTTTCGTACAGAAGCGTGAGCGCATGGTTTCCATCGAAGAGACTGCCGAAGTGGGGGAACAGTACACGTTCATCGGAATGGATGCGGATACAAAAGTGATTTTCTCATGGCACACCGGAAAGCGAACCACCGCGAACACAATCGCATTCATGCGCGATCTGTACTCCCGTACCGCGTGGGGACTGCATCCGCAACTGACTAGCGATGGATGGGGACCGTATCGGTTGGCCGTTGCCGCGACGTTTCGCAATTCCGTTGACTTCGCTCAACTCCAAAAGGTGTACGGGCCAAGTTCCCCAGGTCGCGCCGGATACGCCCCACCACGGTTCCGGGAGGCTGTATCCAGAGTCATTACAGGGAATCCGGACAGGAAATATGTAAGTACCAGCTACATCGAGCGGCAGAATTTGACGCTTCGTATGATGAGCCGCCGATTCACGCGCCTCACGAATGCGTTCAGCAAAAAGCTATCGCACTTGAAAGCTGCGCTCACGCTGCACTTTGCGTTTTACAATTTCTGCCGCGTGCATCAATCACTCAAGAAAACGCCGTGCATGGCCGCTGGAATCACAGACCGCGTGTGGGCGATAGACGAACTGCTAGCCTAGGAGTAGTATTCCCGCAGACAGAACAGCCCGCTGGCAGGCGGGCGTTTTGTCATTTCCGAATTGTCGCGTCTGGCAACGCTCGAAAAAGCGTAACACTGGAGTGTGCCCGATGCAAACGATTTCCATTCCTACTGAAGACACGATGCCACTCAATGATGCAGATAGAGCATGGATACGAGAGGCAATCGGTAGCGCTCATAAGAGAGCAGGACTGGGCAAATTAACAGGCTTCATTAAGGATTGGGGCGGCGCTGGTGCTGCTGTCGCTATCTTGATATTCGCTTTTTCAAGATGGGAAGGTTACGTTGAATTTCGCACGAGCACAAATATCCGGCTTGATCGCATAGAAAAGACCCTCGGGACAATTAACGATAATCTGGCCGAGCAAAGTCTCCTGAATCATACCGTATTGCCCTTATCGGATTTCAAAGCAACGCTCTCCGATCTGAACTCCGCCATCATTAGAGCGAAGCAGCAGAATGTGAAAGTCTCTTCTGCCATCATTAATGATTTACAGGGGAAATTGCGCGAAAGCGCGGATGCTCCTAGTTTCTGGCCCACTGCCGCTGAGTTTATTAGCTATCGCTCGCAAGTCAATGCAATTGACTTCCAAACTCTCTCACGGCCCGATATGCCAGATTGCACGGACCATCCACCCACCCCGATGGAATATCGTATGACCTCAGAGGAGGAACACAGCACAAAAGAAGAGACTAATAGGATTGGGTTAGATTCGAGCCGATTCACTCCAGCAATATATGAGAACTGCCGCTTTGTACTAGACTCTCCGGAGGAAGCTGAAAGGTTTCCCCTCCTAGGCAAGTCCTTCAATCTAGAATTCAAGAACTGCCAAATTATTTACAATGGCGGCCCGATTGCTATACTTACCCCAAATCCTAGATTTAGCGCCTTTAACGGAAAGGGGCCGACGCGAAGCGATCTCTTCATAATGAAGGGTCAGGCGCTGCGCTTTGAGAATTGCCTGTTTCTCTTCACTATTAAAGTGGTCCCTCCGAAAGAAGGGCAGCAGATGACCCATGAACTCTTGGCGCAGTCCGGGGCGGCGCTTTCTTATGGTCACATCCGCATGGGCGGCGAATAGAAACAGAGCAACGCACTGTTAGGACACTACCCCCTGCCCGCTGCCGCAAACCTAACTTCCTACAGGACTTACCCCGAGACATCTACTGTATTTCCTGTACCTCGCCCGCGCGCTCCGCGTGGTTTCGGGAAGGGCACGAGTTCCACTCGTGCCATTAAGTTTCCTACTACCCAACCGCGCTTCAGCGCCTGAGGTCCGCCTTCTTCCGGCAGAACAAACGCGCCGCGCGCCCCGCCCCTACTCCTCGTCCCCCACCCCACCCTCCGCCAGCGACTCAAACCGAGTACTGCTTTTCAAGAACGCCATCTTCACCCGCCCGATCGGCCCGTTGCGTTGTTTGGCAATAATGATCTCAGCCTTCCCTTGCAACTCCGCATCGTCCGGCTTGTAAATCTCTTCGCGGAAAATAAACATGACCAGGTCGGCGTCCTGCTCAATCGATCCCGACTCGCGCAAGTCAGCAAGCTGCGGACGATGATCTCCTCCGCGGCTCTCCGGAGCACGGCTCAACTGCGACAGCGCAATCACCGGCACGCTCAGTTCTTTGGCCAGAGCTTTCAGCCCGCGCGAAATCGCGGACACTTCCTGCGTACGATTCTCAAAGCGCTTGCTCCCGCCCGACATCAGCTGCAGGTAGTCGACGATGATCAGGTCGAGCTTTCCGCCCTGCGCCTGCTTCAATCGCCGCGCCTTGGCCCGCATCTCGCTCAAAGAAATTCCGGGAGTGTCGTCCACAAAGATTGGCGCGGGCATCAATTGTTCCATGGCGCGGACAACTTTCTTCATGTCCTCCTGCCACAACGACCCCGTACGCAACCGATGCGCGTCGACACGAGCTTGTGAACACAAGAGTCTCATTATCAGCGCCTCGCGGGACATTTCCAGAGAGAAGACTCCAACAACCTTCTGATCTTCAATCGCTGCATTTTCGGCGATGTTCATCGCGAAGGCTGTCTTGCCCATGGATGGCCTTGCTGCAATGATGACTAAATCGGAGCGTTGTAAGCCGGAAGTCATTTCATCCAGGTCGACATAGTGGGTCGCTAGCCCCGTAATGCGCTGGCCGCGCTGCAACAGCGCATCAATCGAACCGAATGACTCCTGAACGATCTCCTTCACGCTCATGAAGCCTCGTCCAATTCGCTTCTCTGAAAGTTGGAAGAGAGCCGCTTCCACGTCGCTGAGTATCTCCTCCGCAGGCTCAGACTGGTCAGATGCTCGGGCGATCGCGCTGTTTGCGGCGTGAATGAGGCCTCGGAGCAAAGCTTTGTCCCGAACGATCTTGATGTAGTGCTCAATACTCGGCCGGTCGGGAACGCCCATCATTAGCTCAGCGATGTAGCCCGCGTCGCCGACTGCAGCTAGCTCCTTGTGCTGATGTAGGGCGTGCGTCAACGTGACAATGTCTGCCGGCTGAGAGGACTCCATCAGGTCCATCATCCGGGCGTAGATCCGCCGGTGCGAGTCGAGAAGAAAATCATCAGGCCGAAGATATTCGGCGGCCTCGCTGTACGAACTATTGTTCGTGAGGATGGCTCCGAGTATTGCGCGCTCAGCATCGAGGCTGACAGGCAGATTCCCCTGAGAGGAATGATCAGCAGCATAAGACATTTCAGTCTTTCCCCATGTTAAGGTTCTTGGTTTTGCGACAAACCTAAGGCAAACCTAATAGGATAGCGAATAGAAGGCGAATATGGAAACTGAAGGCAGCATTGGGATTCAAATACTACCCACCGCAGAGTAAGAGTAGAGGTGAGAGTGTGAAGAAAAGGCGATATAAAAACGAACACCTGGCGAAACGCTGTCCAAAAACTGTGCAAGACCGCTTATTCCTTGTGGAGCTCTCAGGAAATCTCGGATCTTTCTTACGATCCGACAAGGTCCTGGGTGCGGCGATACCTGGCACTTCGATCAATCGGTCGGGACGACTCTGCAAGTTGTGGAAGGCCTGCGAAAACAGGTCCGTAACACAAAATTCGCGCGCTCAAAGAGTAATTGGGTTATCCGCGTCAATCCGCGCAAATCCGCGGCGAATTTTCTTGGCAGAAAAACAAATGCGGCCCGGGCCAGCCACCCAAGCCGCATCGTTCGTGGTTTCCTGTGCTGCCTTTGTCACCGCATGGCGGCGGATGACCGCTTCAGCCCGACAGCCGCCTCGCTCTTTCGAGCCAGGCGTGCTGCGTTTGCCGAAGCTAGCTGCCTATTCGCGATCTTGCGACCACGAACCCGCAACCATTGCGACCGCCAGAGGCCCTGTTCCTGCTCCGTGCCTTTAACGGCAAGAGCAAGTGGGGGAGGAGGCCGCAACGCCCGGGCAACCAGTCGCGCTTGCGCGCGTTATCTGGAGTGTCCGCCAGCGATTCACCCTCGAGAATCGCCGGCTGCCGCTGGCTCTGCCGCAATCATCCGGCAAGCTCAGGAACGCTCACGTTTCGCTGAACCCACTCTCAAACAGATTGTTGCGCCCTGCAACACAAAAAACTTCCTCCCTTGTGCAGAAACTGTGGACGATGAGACTTCCCTGTGGAAGCCCGAGGAAATCTAAGAATTAATTTCTCCAGCAGATTCAGTTGACCAGCACTTTCAATAACTTACACGTTGTGACGCGAGGGTTGCCCCATCCTTTCGCGCACTTTGCGAAAGGGTGGGACACGACGCAGCCGATAGCGCTGGGTTCTTACTGCATCGAACGAACCCGCGTTCCCTACCCTTCATCCCTAGACTTCGGCGGACGCAACCCTCCACCCGTCAACCGATCCTGGATTTCCTTCATCGCTTTCTCCATCCGCCCAAACGCACTGAACGGAGAAAACTGCGAAGCCGCTTCCTCCGCCACACTCGGCTCGCTAACCGCCGCCGCCTGCTCGCGTGCTGTCTCCACACCCGTCCCGACGGCCGCGTGCAACAAATGCCAAGCCTCGCGATACCCCTCATACTTACTCGTCGGCGTCATCAGCGACACCGACCGCATCCCCTCAATCTCCTTCGCCGGCAGGATGTACCACGCATCCTCCGGCACCACATACCCCACCAGAAAATCAAACGCCCCCGCCTTGTAAATATTGTTGCTGCTGCACACCGAGCACATATACCCTTCCCCATTCTTCGACCGGAACACGGTGCACTTCACCTGCACCGCCACGAATTTCCCCGTCCTCCCCACCACCACATCAAAATTCTCCGAGTCCCCAAACGGTTTGCAAGCCGGCAAATTCCGCTCCGCCGCCTCCGCCATAAACTTCAGCTCAACCCACTCCCCGCGCTTCTTCTTATCCGCAATCTTCGCCTTCCGCTTCTTCATCACCCGCTCCCCAAGGGAGGATTCCCGAAAAGAAATCACCCCAAAACACGAACGGCGCACGCCCCAAGAGGGCTGCGCCGCTGCCTTTACTCTATATATCCAGAATACCAACTCGAAGGGGGTAAACCGGACATTTTCCAAACTTTATATTCCGAGCCACATCAACGGCTTAGAGAGAAACGGCCCGGTTTGGGGGCTTGACAAGACTTCGGGACTTGGACGGAAAACGGCAAATTGTCGAGATTCAACCTTCGTGGCCTCAACCGGCCGCAGAGGACTTTCTCGCGTTCCATTTCTCTTTCTGGTCCCTGATGAACTTGCGGTTCATTTCTTCAACTTGCGATCTCAAATCTTTCGGGAACAGTTGAATTTCAATTCCCGCTTCGCTTAGGAGCTGATCTCCAAGTCCGCGAATGTCGGGATTGGGGTCCAGCATCCCTATACAAACGCGAGCAACCTTTCGGTCAATGAGTCGCTGAGCGCAGCAGATTTTGGGTGCGTTTCTTTTGACGCAGGGTTCAAGCGTTGTGTAACGTTTCGCTCGATAGCTTCTCTTCCAACGCAACATACTCAGCATGAGATTCTGGCTTCTCACCACGATGAGCCTTGCTAGAACTTTGCCGTCCTTCACAACGACCGCACCTACTTTGGGATGCGGCCTCTCGTCTTCCGCGACACTCATTCTCGCCTCCTCAATAGCCAGGAGCGCGAAGCGGCGGTCATCGTTCGCATCGGTAGGCCTTGACGCGCGGTACTCTTCAGCGACAGCGTCGGCTTCCAGACGTTGGTTTCAGCGTGCTGCGAGCCGGTCCATCCGTCGGCTCCATTCAGCGAGCGAAATGGGATTCGGGCTCTCCCCCGTGGCAGCACCCCGCCGAGAAACCTCAAACTGCACAGTCGATTCGCATAGCGAAGCAGTCACGCAGTCGAAGGATCCCTTTCACCTGAGCAGCGCCACAAACGTAGAGAGACATTCACACGATGCTTCGTAGCGTCAAAAGCAAAAGCCCCGAGATTCACTCGGGGCTTTCAAAACCAGACACTGTTTGCCGAACACTTTCAATGATAAGTCAATAAAACGCCTTGTCAAGAACCATCAGTGCGGTCGAGTGACCGAGGAGGGCAAGGGAGTCGAACCCTAATGGCTGAAAAGCCACTCGACTGTTCGGCAAACAGCGTCCAGTACCCACTGGCAATACCCTCCTAAACGCCATCCGCCCGTAACGATTGTATGAGGAGGCGTCCAAGCACCAGCAGGCAAACCACACTAAATCTTGGGACGAATACCGATTTGGGAATTGATGAGGCTGCAAAAAAGAGCAACGGGTGGCCCGCCTTTGTTTGTTTCGAACTCTTGAGCAGTATCCCCACTGAAGGTGCCCCGTCCTTCGCGTTCTTTGCGAAGGGTGGTAATCGTAGCGTCAAAAGCAAAAGCCCCGAGACTCACTCGGGGCTTTCCAAATACTAGACGGCGTCCGCCAAACAGTTTCTATGATAGGCCGCCCATCGGCTTTGTTAACTTAGATTGCCCTCAGAACTCCCTGACGAGCCGCCGGAACTGCGAACGGGGGCTGGGTCCTTCGACTGCGCGGGGCGATTCGCATTCGCGAATCGCCCCACTTCGCTCAGGATGACAGAGTAATCAAGGGCGGACGAATGCGTCCGCCGCCATGTGTAGCTTTAGTCCCGCACCCCATCCATGAACGCCCGCAGCTTCCGCGACCGCGACGGATGCCGCAACTTCCTCAGCGCCTTGGCTTCGATCTGGCGAATGCGCTCGCGCGTTACTGCGAAGCTCTGCCCGACTTCTTCGAGCGTGTGCTCGCTGCCGTCTTCGAGGCCGAAGCGCATCTTGATTACTTTTTCTTCCCGCGGGGTCAGCGTGCGCAGGACCTGTCCGGTCTGGTCCTTGAGGTTCACGTTGATCACCGCCTCGGCCGGAGAAACCACGCCGCGGTCTTCGATGAAGTCGCCGAGATGCGAATCTTCCTCTTCGCCAATCGGGGTTTCGAGCGAGATTGGCTCCTGCGCGATCTTCAGGACTTTCCGAACTTTCGCGACCGGAATGTCCATGCGCTTGGCGATTTCTTCCGACGTAGGTTCGCGCCCGAGTTCCTGCACCAGTTGCCGCGAGGTGCGGATCAGCTTGTTTATGGTCTCGATCATGTGCACCGGGATGCGGATCGTACGCGCCTGATCGGCAATCGCGCGCGTAATCGCCTGCCGAATCCACCAGGTGGCGTAGGTGGAAAACTTATAGCCCCGGCGGTATTCGAATTTGTCGACCGCCTTCATCAGGCCGATGTTGCCTTCCTGAATCAGGTCGAGAAACTGCAGTCCGCGGTTGGTGTATTTTTTGGCGATCGAAACCACGAGTCGCAGGTTGGCCTCGATCAGCTCGCGCTTGGCCTGCTCCGCGTCCATGTCGCCCGAGATAATTTCGCGCTGGGTGCGCTTGAGCTCGGCGAACGATACTCCGGTTTCGAGTTCGAGTTTTTCGACTTCACCGCGAATCGCCCGCGCCTGCCGGCGATATTCTTTTTTCTGGTCTTCGCTGCGGGTCGCGTCGGCCTTGCGTTCGAGATTCTGCGTCTGCCGGTCGAGCGAGCGCATACCGTCGACGGTCTTGTTCAGGCGTTCGATCAGCCGCTTGCGCTCGGCGTTGGTGAATCCCAGCTTGCGCATCGCCAGCGAAGTTGCGACGATGGCGCGCGCCAGCTTGCGGCGGGCGCGGCGATGATCCTTCGGCTTCTTGGTCTTCGATACTTCGAGATACTTCTCCTCGAGCAACTGGGCCTTTTTGTACAGCTTGGCCATGTCGTCGATCTTGCCGGTGAACTCGTTCAGGCGATTTTGAAGAATTTCGTCAGTGATTTCTTCTTCATCGAAGGTCACCACTTCTTTGATCGAGCGCACGCCCTTCTTCAGGTCCTCGCCCATGGCCAGCAATTCGCGGATCACAATGGGCGACCGCGACAGAGCTTTCAGCACGCGCAACTGCCCGCGCTCAATCCGCTTAGCGATTTCAACTTCGCCTTCGCGCGTGAGCAAAGGCACCGTTCCCATCTCGCGCAAATACATGCGGACAGGATCGTTGGTTTTTTCCAGAGCCCCAGGAGTCAGGTCGAGCTCAACGTCCTCGCCCTCTTCGTTATCTTCAAACTTCTTATCGAGCGTGGACGAAGGCAGCTTGGGCCCTTCCAGCACATCGATTCCCTGCGTACCAATCGTAGTCAGCAGATCGTCCAGGTCTTCAGGAGAATGCACATCGTGCGGGATCAAATCGTTCACCTGGTCGTAGGTGAGATATCCCTTCTCTTTGCCTGTGTCGATCAGCTTTTTAATGTCTTCGAACTTGTCGTCAAGAGCCAATTAGGTGTGTCCTCAAACTGCATTTACGCTCCACGTGAGCGTGTGATAAATTTCCTTACAAGGGTGGGTATGTGGGTCTTGCGGGATGTGCATAGCACAAACTTTCAGAGTTTAGCACATAAGTGCTGTGCCGTCTATCGGTTGCCCGCCTTACATTCCGCCTGAGAACCACCGGCCCGCCGCTATCTTCAATTCTGCTTAATACTTAGATGGCAGCGGAGGCTTTTTTGTTTCACGCGCTTTTCTGCTTTCCGGCGCTTCTGAGGCCGTCTTCGGCGAGGCTGGGATCGCGCAGGGCGCGGCTGATGCGCTCCAGTTCGGTGAGCAATTCGCGCAGGCGTGGATTGTCGCCGGCGAGGCCGGGCTTTTTCAGATCCTGCTGGACTTCCTCCTGACGGCGGCGCAAATGGATTCGGCGCAGGGCGCGGACTGCGGCCTCGAGAACCTCGGCGGTGAGATCTTCGTCCTCCTTGAGCAGGATTAGGGCAAGCATCCGGCGATCGCTTTCGGTGGCCGGGACTTCAAGAACATCGACAAGTTCGGTGCCGGCATTGATGAGGGACTCGGCCAGAGCTTCGGTCGCAAGGCCGCGATGCAGGTTTTCATTCTGCAGGACGAAGCGGGCCTGACGGGCTGGGTCAAAGTCTTCTTCTGCGCCGTCGCGCGCGGAAATGTGATCCTCGCCGGACTGGATCTGGCGCGCTGAGGCCAGGGCGCGGATTAGGACTTTTTCCGCGTCGGTCACTTGGGCCTCTGCCGGGGCTTTCACGGCCCCAGTTGATCGTGTTGTTGCCACGTGCCTCAATTCCTGGCGGAGCACGGCGGAATCAATCCCGAGTTTTTGCGCAATCTCCTGCGCGAGTTCGTCGCGCACAATCCGGCTGGGCACGCGTTGGACGTGAGGAAGTAGATAGTTCACAGCTTTCCTTTTTCCCTCCGCGCTGGTCACATGGAACTGCGAACGCGCCCGATCAATCAAGTAGTCGAAGTAGTTTTGCGAAGTCTTGAGCGCGGCGGCATACGCGTCGCGTCCTTTGCGGCGGATGTACAAATCAGGGTCGAAGCCCTGCTCCAGAGTCAACACCTTGATGCCATCCTGGATCTGAAATTCTTCTTCGACCAGCAGACTAAGTGTCCGCTCCGCAGCTTTTGCCCCAGCCGTGTCCGGATCAAAGTTGACGACGACTTTCTTGGAGAAGCGCCCGAGTAGCTTGGCCTGCAGTTCAGTGAAGGCCGTGCCGGAGCTAGCGATCACGTTGTGGAATCCGGCGGCGTAGACCGAGATGCAGTCCATTTGGCCTTCGACCAGGATGGCGTAGTCGAATTTCTTGATCCACTCCTTGGCGAGATCGAGATTGAAGAGAACTTTGCCTTTGGAGTAGATCGGGGTCTCCGGTGAATTCAAATATTTGGGGCCGGATTTTTCGTCGGCGGCGAGGGTGCGGCCGGTGAATGCGATCACTTTTCCCGCTTCGCTGGAGATGGGGAACATTACGCGGTTGCGGAATTTGGAGTACATGGCGGAAGGTCGGACGTCGGACCTTGGACCTTGGACCTCGGCCTCCGACGGATCTTCCTCCCCTTTGTCATTCCGAGCGGATCGAGGAATCGGGGTCGGCTGAGGTCCGAGGTCCGAGGTCTGCCGTCCGTCGTCCTGCTTCCAGGAAAATAATCCGCTTTCGCGCAATAGGTCTTCGCTGAATTCAGATTTCAGGCGGTCGCGGAGGAGGAATCCGGAATCGGGGGCGTAGCCGATGCGGAACTTGGCGATCATCTCCTGATCAAGGCCGCGGCCTATCAGATATTCGCGGGCGCGGGCGCCTTCGGGGCGGCGCAGGCATTCCTGAAAGAATGCGACCGCGCGCTCGTGTACGTCGAGCAACTGGCCGCGCATACGCGCTTCTTTGGCTTCGCCCGGGGTCGAATAACTCGCTTTGGGGAGGGGAATGCCCAGCTTCTGCGCGACGAGGCGGACGGATTCAGGGAAAGTGATGTTCTCGACCTTCTGAATGAAGCTGAAGACGTCGCCCGACACGCCACAACCGAAGCAGTGATAGAACTGGCGGGTGGCATGCACCGAGAACGACGGCGTCTTCTCGCCGTGAAACGGACAAAGTCCGGAATAGTTCTGTGCCCCGGTTTTTTTCAGCTTGATGTAGTCGCCGATGATGCGGACGATATCCGCCTGCTGTTTGAGCGTGTACGCGAAATCGCCGGGGTTGGACATTTTTACTCGGGGACAGAGTTCTCCGTAGGAATTGTCAGCTAGAAAGCGGCTGATGGGAATATAGCAGTCGAAGTTGCCTGCGGAAAAACTGTGGAATTTGCCGTTATCCCGTTGAAGTCCTCGGAAAAGGAGGACGATATCGAGGACAAATGTGATTGCGATAGCCCGCAAAAAATCAGACTTGACGACTAAGGTTTACTGTGTATACTCAGTATAGAGACATGCACAGTGACCTCGTAATCTCGCAGACCGATGGCCGTCCGATGTATCTGCAGATCATGGAACAAATCAGGCAGAGGATCGCTGTGGGAGATTGGGCGCAGGGGAAGGAAATTCCCTCGATTCGCCAGCTGGCGGTAGCGCTTCGGGTCAGCGTGATCACGGTGAAACGCGCCTACATGGAGCTGGAGCGCGACGGCATCATCGTAACCCAACAAGGGAAAGGGTCGATCGTTGCGCCCGATCCCAGGCTGGGCGCCAAGCTTTACGACCAGGAATTAGCGAAGCACCTCGAGCGAGTTGCCCAACTGGGGGAACTGCTGGGCCTCACGCCTAAGGAACTTGCTTCCCGAGTGCGAGAAGCCGCGGACCGGTTGACGAAGGAGTACACATGAATGAACTCTCTGTCCATTTCGAAGGAGTGAGCAAGAGCTACCCTCACTTTGCTCTCGACGACATTAGCCTGGAGTTGCCGACGGGCACCATCATGGGTCTCATTGGTGCGAACGGTGCGGGCAAGTCCACGACGATCCGCATTCTGATGGGGCTGGTTCATCAGGATCGGGGTCTGGCGCGGGTCTTGGGCCGGGAGATGCCGCGGGAACAGTCGGCAGCCAAGCTGGATATTGGATTCGTATCGGAAGACATGCGTCTCTACGGATCGGCGACGCTGGCCTGGCATATGAATTTCGTGCGCTCGATTTACCCGAAGTGGGATCAGGCTTATTCCGAAACGTTGCTGCGGCGCTTTGACCTGAAGCCTCAGCAAAAGATCAAGGGTTTGTCCCATGGACAGCGGGTCAAAGCTGCATTATTGCTGGCCCTGGCACGGCGTCCGCGGCTGTTGGTGCTGGATGAACCGACCACCGGACTCGATCCGGTGGCGCGGCAGGAGGTTCTGGGAGAACTGATGGCGGTACTTGCGGACGAGGATCGAACGATTCTTTTTTCGTCGCACAACACTCTCGACGTGGAGCAGATTTCCGATCAAATCACGTTCATCGATCGCGGACGAATCATCGCTTCCGACAATAAAGAGATATTTCTGGACCGCTGGCGCCGCTTACGGCTCGTGCTCTCGCCGGAGGCAGACTTGCCCAGTCTTCCGGGAGTGATTGAGGTCGGCGGAAGCGGACGGCTTCCGGTCCTGGTCACGAACCGTTTCGATCCCGCGATGGTTTCGGCCTGCAATGATGCCGGTGCCACGGTTCAAGCCGTAGACCCCATGACGCTGGAAGAAATCTTTGTCGCCAACGTGCACAGCAGAAGGGAAAAACAAACAGTATGAATTACGCGATGGTGAAGCGACTCGTTTTAAAAGACTGGTACTTGCAACGTTGGGCAATCCTCGGCTCGCTCGCAGGGGTTGTGGCTACTCTGGGTATCATCGCGACGGGAGGGAAAGTCGAATTCCTTATCGGCCTAATTCTGCTCATCATGGTGATTATTTCCATCGGGGCACAGATGGCCGTATCTACCATCGTGACGGAACGGAAGGAGCAGACGCTCCCGTTCGTGATGAGCCTTCCGATCTCCTACCGGGAATACACCGCTTCCAAGATTTGGGGCAACCTGATCATCTTCCTGATGCCCTGGCTGACCATGGTGCTGGGCAGTTTCGGACTGCTCCTGTGGTCGCCCTCGCGTGGCTTGATCCCCTATGCTGCGATCATGTCGACGGAAATACTGCTGAGCACTTGCCTGATTCTGGCCGTGGCTTTGATCACGGAGTCTCAGGGCTGGACCGTCGCCGCCATCATGGTGGGCAATCTGGCTGTGAACGGACTTGGGTATGTCTTCGCCCACATCGGCGGCATCGCGAAGGGAATGTGGGGTTCCACGATTCAATGGAGCGGGGCAGCGTCGGCTGTGCTGCTGGCGGAATTCACGACAATCGTTTTGCTGCTGGGGGTTACTTTCTTCGTGCAGGCGAAGAAGAAAGACTTCTTGTGAGAGCCGACGGTTGACGGCTTAACCGGAAAGAATCCTCTTACGTTAGTGTTCTGGGGCTAAGCCACGATTTCTTGCTGCCCCGGTCGGCTACGGCTGTGCGGGTGAGTCCCCCTCTCCGTCCCTTGGCAAGCTGGTTTGACGATAGCGGTTGCGCGCGGTTGCCTCAACTTCGACCCCAATTTTGCCGATGGAGTTCCGGAGGGTCATACCGCGCTGTGATTACTACGGATCAATATGCCGCTTCGATTGTTGAGAAATACCGGGTGGTTCCGGATTCGAATTCTACTTCGCACCGGGCGGCGAATGTGATTCCGGTGATTAAGCAATGGGGGAAACAGCATCTGCTGGGGCTGACGCTTTCGGGCGCCTACGCCAAGAACACTGCCATCACGCTCGCGTCGGATGTGGACGTTCTGGTCTCGCTCAGTCCGATCGCGGGCATGGACATGAAGACCATCTACTGGAACCTGTTCAAGTATTTGAGCGATCAGGATCTGCATCCGCACACGCGCGATGTTTCGATTCGACTGCGGTCGGGGGGATTTAATGTGGATGTGATTCCGGCTTGCCGGGAGGGCGAAAGCTTGGGCAATGTTTTGTTCAATAAGCGGTCAGGGCAGGCGGTGCGGACCGAGATTGCGAGGCACATTCATCTGGTGGCGAATTCGGGACGGCAGCAGGAAATTTGCGCGTTCAAGATCTGGCGGGAGCGCAGGTCGCTGGATTTTCCTTCTCTCTATCTTGAATCCACTGTGCTGCATGCGTTAAGTAGCGAGCGCTTTGGACGACTGGCGGACAATGTTCTTGCCGTGCTGCGATATCTTTCTCATCGATTCGAGGAGGCGGTTGTTGCCGACCCGGCGAACGCGGACAATATTCTCTCCGACGATCTGTCTGGGAGCGAGAAGAAGGCGATTGCGACTGCGGCGCGCGATGCGCTCTATGAGGAGAACTGGAAGAAGATGCTCTGGTAGGAAAGCTCTGTGGTTATAAGGACTGGGCCAGGATCGGCATCCCTATCGCCGCTCTGGCCACGGCGCATCGGGATCTACCGAGCGCCGAATCATGTCCACCACTTCCCGCATTCGCGTGGAGGAGAGCATTCGTCTCTGCGGGTCGAGAAGATTCTTCTTTTGCAGTACTTGGATGAAATGGGCTTTGAGGTAAGAAACTTCCGGTAATCCGGTCTCACCTGGGGGCAGCGAAATGGTGGTTGGACCTGCTACGCCGTAGCTGCCGAAGGGCACGATCAGGATCGACGAGGCGTTGCTGCTGAGATTCCGATTGTCCAGCGATACCACCAGTACCCAATGGCGTTTCGGAGCGTCCTCCAGGTAAGCGGTCCAGATTTCTCCTCGCCGGGGCTTAGGGCTCGCGATCAAAGTCGAGGCCTTTCACATTGATGGAGAGCGCCTTCGCGAGTTGGTTCTCTTCTTCCAATGCTTCCGGGGACAGGCCGTCAAAATAGGCAGCTGTGTCGTTGGCCAGCCGTTCGCGATTTTCATAGACCAGAAGCCTCTGCACGGCCAGGTCGATAGCATCCGCCAAGGTGCGAGCGTCACCTTTCTCAATTAACTGTTCCAGGTAGGCGAGAGTGGCGGAAGAAATTGTCGTGGAAATCTTCTCCCGAGTTAAGCGAACTGGACTTGCCATTGCTACCCCCTTCGTATCAGTATCCTACATATTATCACCCTTCTAGCAAGATTTATGGGGGATTGTTGTCGGTCGATCAACAGTTTTATTTATCAATCACTTAGGTGACCTACACGTTCAATTCTACCAGGGTGGCGCCGCCGCCACCTTCGTTTTGCGGGGCCTCGGCGACGGAGGTTACGTGGGGATGCTGCTGCAGTAATTGGCGCAGGGCTTTGCGCAGGATGCCCATGCCGCTGCCGTGGACTACGCGCACGCGTGGCAGGCCGGCGAGGAATGCGCGGTCGACGAATTTCTCGACTTCGCGGGAGGCCTCGTCCACCGTTCGGCCGATCACGTTGATCTCGCTGGGCGCGGTCGCGCCTTCGTTTTCGTTATTCAACGAGATGGAGATTCCGCGGGCGCGGGCGGCTTTGACGGGTGTGTCGCCGGGCTGGGCTTGTGCGCTAGCCAAAACTTCGGCGATATCGTCGCGGGCAACCTTCATTTTCATCGCGCCCATCTGCACTTCGAACTGATGGTCATCGACTTTGCGCACGACTTGCGCTGAGCGGCCGGTGGATTTCAACTTCACGGTGTCGCCTTCGGCAACGTGCTTTACGACCTGGGGCTGGGCGTGGGGATCATTTTGATCGGCACCGGTGGAGTGAGCGACTACGGTCGAATCGAACTGCTCGCGGAACTCGCGGCGCAACTTCGCGATTCTTCTCTCAGCGTCTTTGGAAAGCTTCTGGGCGGCGGCGCGATCCTGGACCGCGCTGACGGCTTCGCGGGCGTGATACTCGAAATCGCGGAGCAGGCTTTCGAGTTTCTTCTCCATCTCGCGGATTTTTGTCTGCTGCTCTTTTTTTCCTTCGGCGGCGAGTTGGGCTTTCTCGCGATCCAATTCCTGTTCGCGCGCTTTCAGGCGCAGGCGTTCGTTTGCGGCCTCACGGAGGTCGGCGTGAAGTTTGTCGAGGAATTGGCCTACGTCGCGAGCCTGGGTGCCGAGACGGGAGCGCGCGCTGTCGATGATGGCGGGATTCAGGCCGAGGCGGCGCGCGATGTTGATGCCCGCCGATGCGCCGGGCACGCCGACTTTCAATTCATACGTCGGCTGCAGCGTCGCCTCGTCGAAGCCGACCGAGGCATTGAGCACGCCGGGCGTGTTGGCGGCGTAGACCTTGAGCGAGGTGTGGTGGGTGGAGATGACCGTCATGCAACCGAGAGCGCCGAAATGTTCGGCGATCGCAACCGCGAGTGCCGCGCCTTCTTCGGGATCGGTGGCGGAGCCAAGCTCGTCCAGCAATACCAGCGACTGCGCGGTTGCGGTGCGCGAGATGAAATCAATGTTGGTGACGTGGGCAGAGAAGGTGGAGAGATTCTGTTCGATCGACTGGTAGTCGCCGATGTCGGCGAGGACGGCGTCGAATACGGGGAGCTCGGCGCGGTCGGCGGGGACGGGGAGGCCGGATTGCGCCATCAGGGCGAGCAGGCCGACGGTTTTGAGGGTGACGGTTTTGCCGCCGGTGTTGGGGCCGGTGATGATCAGCTGGCGGCGGGGGCCTTCGAGTTCCACGGTGATGGGGACTACGGTCGCTCCCTTGGCTTTTAAGTTGCGCTCGAGTAAGGGGTGCCGCGCATTATGCAGCAGGAGGCGAGCTGGATTTTCGGCTTCCGGCTTTCGGCTTCCGGCTTCCGGAAGCCGAGACGCGGCGAGCCCGCGGACTTCAGAGGTGGTTTGCTGATTTGAACTGAGGGTCACGGCTACGCAGTTGTAGTCTTCGGCGAATTTTGCTTTGGCGAATTGGAGTTCGAGTTCGGCCAGGACATCGACTGCGGCCAGAATTTCTTCGGCTTGGGCGCCGATGCGCTGGGTCATCTCGAGGAGGATGCGGTGAATCTCGACCAGTTCTTCTTCGAGCAGGCGGACTAGTTCGTTGTTTTGTTCGATGGTCTCGAGGGGCTCGACGAAGACGGTTTGACCGCTGGAACTTGCGCCGTGGACCACGCCTTGGACGCGGCGTTTCTGCTCGACTTTCACGGGGATGACGAAGCGTTCGCCGCGGATGGTGATGAGTTCGTCCTGCACGGTGCCGCCTTCGGCGAGGCGGCGTAAATAGCCGCGCAGGGATTCCTGGATCGAGCGGCGCTGTTTCTCGATCTCGCGGCGGATGCGGGCCAGTTCGGGCGAAGCTTTATCGTCGAGGGTGCCGTCGGGCTGGATTTTGTTGCGGAAGCCGCGGAGGAATTCCGTGAAATCGACGACCTGATCGGAGAGCGCGCGCACGCCCTGCCAGTCGGATTTCATATTCGCGGGCGGATGCAGCACGATCTCGCGCCATTCCGCGGAGCGGTCGACGACCAGGATCACGTCGCGAATCTCAGTGGTCTCGAGGGCGGCGCCGGCGATGCGCGATTTCTCGACCAGAGTAACGATGTCGATCAGTGCGGAGAAATCGAAGCGGCCGCCGACGCGGCGGAATTCGCGAATCTCCTGCGCCAGGGCCTGCTGGCTTTGAATCCAGTCGCGGTCGATTGAGGGAGCGAGCGCGGCGACGCGGTCCCGGCCGAGAGGCGAGGAAGTGTATCCGCGCAGCAGTTCGCGTAGAGAGTCGAACTCAAGCACGCGCGCCGAACTGTGAGTCAGATTGCTGGTTGTCAGGTCACTGGTTGTCACGTCGCCGGCCATCGCAATTTATGGTAGCAGGAGCGGAAGGTCGCGATGGAAGTGGCGGGGTGGGCGAAGGTCCGAAGAGGAGATGAGAAATTAAGAAACAATCTGCGGATCAGTCTGCGCGATCAGTCTGCTCCCGCGCCGGCGACGTGGGCCGCTGATTCGCTGGCTGCGGGAATGCGGATGATGAACAGCGCGCCGCCTTCCAGCTGGTTCTGGCATGTGATCTGGCCGCTGTGATCCTGGATCACACCATACACGGCGCTCAGGCCGAGACCCGTTCCTTTGCCGATGGGCTTGGTGGTGTAGAAGGGATCGAAGACGCGTTGCGGCTCACGAATGCCGGGGCCGGAGTCGGCAAACTGCAGCATGGCCTCATCGCCGAGGCGGTGCGCAGTGATGGTGAGCGAGCCTCCACCGGCTTCCTCGAGAGCATCCATGGCATTCTCAATGATCTCAACGAAGGCCTGGAATAGTTGGTTGGCATTGCCCCGCACCTGGGGAAAATCGGAGGAGATGGACAGTTCCACGTGGATCTTGCCGCCGGGATGCTGCAATTCGAGCATCTGAGTGGCGCGCTGCAGCAGCACGCGGAGGTCGACGAGAGTCTTATCTCCCGGCGATTGCTGGGCAAATCTGAGCAGGTCTGCGACCAGATCGCGGGTGCGCAGGGACTGCTCCACGATCTTGCGCACCAGCCGGTTCTGCTCGTCGGTCAGTCGTTCTTTCCCCCAGAGTTGCTCGGAGAGGTTCATGATGGCGGTGAGGGGATGATTGATCTCGTTGGCCGCTCCCGAGACGAGAGTGCCCAGGGAGGCCAGTTTCTCTTTCTGAACCAGCGCGGTCTGCAGGCGCTTCTGGCTTTCGTATCCGCGGCGCGACTCCTGCAGGAGGGTCATGAGTGCCCGGTCCTGAAAATATTGGCGGAGGAAAACGAAACCTCCCAACACCAGCATCGCGGCCAACACGGTAAAGACGCGGAACGCGCGCGAGGGGGCTGGCGACTTGTCCGACAGAATCGTCCAAACCCCCAACACCGGAAGCGACAGCAGCGCGAGCATGGCGAGGCGCGGAATCACCTGCCTCCATCGCGGTTTCAGGCTGAACTCAGAGCTTTGCAGATCCCACTCCGGCGCCGACAGAGCGGTTGCTGCCATCCACGTCACGGTCCCAATCAGCGCAATATCGTACGGGCTCCCTGAATAATACGTATTGTTCGCGGCCGCACGGTCAAGGAACTGGGAATTGATACCGTACAACAGAGCGGCGGCGAAAAAGTGCAGATAAAGCCGCCGCCATCCGCCCGAACTGGTCCAGGCTGCGATCGCCAATGCACCCAGCATCAGTAGGTTCTCCAATCCGTAGAGGCGGTCGTAGTAGACGTTGTAAACATGGACATCCGGCACTACATACTGGTGCGGGACCACAATGAAAGCATAAAGAAAGATCCACCATCCCAGGAGCATCAGAAAATTCAACGCGCTGAGATGCACTTTCCCTTCTTTTTTCAGCAGGTCCGGTCGCCAGGCCACCGCCGCGATCATCGGCAAGGTATGAAAGAAGAGAATGATGTCGAAGAAAAAAGGATCTGGGATCGGCCGGCGCGCTATGCTTTCCCAATACGTCCAGGCGGTCTGATTGGAGGCCCAGAGCGAGAAACCCAGCGCCATCAGCACCCAGAAGCTGCGCTCTTGCCCGGACCGTGTAATGGCGCTGCGCAGCGCGATCCCCGCGGCCGCCAGCATCAGCGCCAGTCCCGCCAGATCGGCGAATGCGGTCAGCCCAGGGCTCTTGTGAGCAATCAGCGACACGCCCGCAAAGGCCAGAGTGATTCCGGCCGCGGCGACAAACCATCGGTGGCGTTGGAGCAGACTCATCCGAGCGGACCCATCCGACCCCATTCTATGGGACCCAATCCGGGATTCTAAGAACCGTCTGGGACTGCATAGGTTACTTTCGTTACACCTCTGAGCGCCTGAAGCGTGGAATGCTGATGGCGCCGGGAATCCCGTGCCAAAACGACGCTCGAACCAGGGGGCTACTGAATGGTCGCGACGCCGCACTCACCCGGTGCAGCGTGGGCGGGGACGCCCACGCGACAGCCGGCGGGACGCCGGCGCTACTCGGGACGCCGGCGCTACTTAAGGGATCCAAACTTGTTTCGGAATCGTTGAGATGTTCTAGAATCAGGCTAGGAAGAGGATGCGATTGTACCTTCCTGTGGTGACCCCATGGCATTTCCTGTGACCCGCCTTCGCCGCCTCCGCCGGACGGCGGAGATTCGCAACCTGGTGAGCGAGACTCGCCTCACTCCTGACGCTTTTGTCTATCCTATGTTCGTCTGCCCCGGAGAAGGAGTGCGCAAGGCGGTTCGATCCATGCCTGGGGTGTTCAATCTGTCGGTGGACGAAGCGGTGAAGGAAGCGCAGGAAGTTCATTCTCTGGGCGTGCCCTCGGTGATCCTGTTCGGCCTGCCCGATAAGAAAGATGATGTGGCTACCGGAGCCTGGGCCGACGACGGAATTGTGCAGCAAGCCGCGCGCGCGCTACGACGGGAAGTGCCCGGCCTGGTTCTGATGGGCGATGTGTGCCTGTGCGAATACATGTCGCACGGCCACTGCGGAATCGTGAAGCCTGCACTTCCGCGGTCGCGGTCGCTGGGAGCGGCTGCCATCGACGCGATGAATCAAGTGCGTGCGATGGCGGTGGAGAAATCTGAGGATATAGAAAAAGCATTCGACACACTGGCTGCCGTGGCCGCGCGCGCGGCGGAGTCGAATTACGAAATCGACAACGACGCCTCGCTGGAACTGCTGGCGCGTACTTCCGTGTCGCTGGCGAAGGCGGGCATCGACATCATCGCGCCGTCCGACATGATGGACGGCCGGGTGGCTGCGATTCGCCGCGCACTGGACGAGTCGGGACTGATCAACACGCCGATTCTTTCCTACGCCGCCAAGTTCGCCTCGGGCTACTACGGACCATTTCGCGAGGCGGCTGACTCGGCGCCGCAATTCGGCGACCGCCGGTCTTATCAAATGGATGGAGCGAACCTGCGCGAGGCCCTGCGCGAAATTGAAGCTGACATCGAAGAAGGCGCGGACATGATCATGGTGAAACCGGCGATGCCGTATCTGGATGTAATCGCCGCCGCGCGCCAGCGTTTCGATCTACCGCTGGCGGCGTATCAAGTGTCCGGCGAATACGCCATGATCGAAGCCGCCGCACAAAACGGCTGGATCGAGCGCGACCGCGTGATGATGGAGTCCCTGGTGAGTATCCGGCGGGCGGGGGCCAGCATTATCCTTACCTATTACGCGAAGGACGCGGCCAGATTGCTGGCGTAGGTTGATGGTGCTGAGCGGGCACTCCTGCCCGCTGAAGGAGGTGCCGCCGGTGCGAAGACTGGGCTCGCTTCTCCCCATTTCGCTGCTCTCCATTTCGCTTTTCCCCGCCGCCGTACTTCTGACTCTGGGATGGACGAGTGCTTCGGCCGTTGCTCAAGACTGCTGCCATGCTTCGGCGCGCCAAGCCGCGCATCCTGCCGCTGGTGCAAGTGCGCCCGCGCCCCTGCAATTACTCAGCTCGGGGGACCTGCGTAGGGAATTCAACGCTGCCCGCCAGAAAATTCGGATCGTCGCGCTGCTCCCTCCTGCCCGCGCCGAATGCCAGTTGGGCCACGCGGTGGTGGGGCGAGTTCTCCAGAAATTCCCGTCGCCCCGACTGCAAGCCCTGTTGGTGTGGGAGCCAATGCGCGTCGGCGACACCCCTGTGACTGCGGCGGAGCAGGCCGATACGGTTCGAGACGCGCGCATCGCGCAGGGCTGGAATGGTAGCCGCGACGTGGGGAAGCTCTTTGAGGCAACACTCGATCTGCATCCGATCGCATGGGATGTGTACCTGATCTACAGGCCCGGAATTCTATGGGAAGGAGAGCAGCCACCACCTCCGACGTTCTGGATGCATCAGCTCGACGACGCCGATCCTAGCTTACTGTTGTGCGCAAACTCAACGCGCTTCAGCAGCGAGGTGGGAAAGCTCCTGAACCGGCCAATTGATCGATTGTGGCTCCCTCGCGTGCCCTGCGAGGTAGCCAACAAAATGTGGAGCCGTTACCGGAAAGGTAACGGCTCCACGCGGGTTGATCGATATAGAAACGAAGCGCGGGCTCTCTCAGAAGTGATACTTGACCACTAACTGAATTTGCCGCGACCCTTGCGAAGTAAAGATCTCGCCATAGTTGGACGCGCCTGCGGTGTGCTGTCCGCTGTACTCTTGTCCGAAGTTGAAGATCGGCGTGTTGGTAAGGTTGGTGGCGTCCATGCGGAACTCGATCCCCTGAGTTTCGGTAATCCTGAAGTTCTTGGCGATGCCCAGATCTGCGGACTTGTATCCGGGCCCGTCGAAAGCGCCCACGGGACAATTACCGAAGGTCCCGGCAGCGGGCTCGGCGACCGCAGCTGGATTCAGAAAGTGTACTCCGTGGCTAACCGGATCAAACGTCATCGGAACCTTCGCGGGAACGCCGGGCACGCAATCTGCTCGCGTGGAAAACCCTCCCGTACCAGATGTGTCCGCATTGGCAAAGATGGTCTGGGCAAAGCCGGTATGGAAGATGAAGCCGGTACTCAGCCGCCATCCTCCCGCCACGGCATCGATGATATTGTTGACCCCGCTGCCAAATTGTTTGCCGTGGCCGAAAGGCAACTCGTACACGACATAACCGTTGAAGAGCTGGGTGATGTTCTGCGGGCAGCGGCCGTAGTCACCCCGCTGATTGTAAGGATTCTGTGGGAAAGCCCAGCCCGCGATGGTCTGCGCCTCGGTGGCCACGTTGTCGCCGTATTGTCCGTAGAATCCCGGCGTGTCGCTCAGGCACTTGGACCAGGTGTAATTCACCTGCGCCTGCAAACCTTTGGTTAGACGCTCCTGCACAAGAGCTTGCAGCGCATTGTAGTTCGAGATGCCATTGGATTCTGTGTACCTTCCCTGGCCTATCAAACCCTGCAAATTCGTCAGGTACGGACTGGCTACCACTCCGCTCGGGGTCAGTTGTTTCTGCAGCAGGTTGACGATGTTCATGAGGTGCTGATTGTTCTGGCCGACGTAACCGATTTGCACGGTCGTAGCATTGCCAAATTGTCGCTGCAAGCTCAGGTTCCATTGGTAGTGCACGGCAGGCCGGAGGTTCACGTCGAAAGCATGAATCGTCGTGCCTTTGAAGCATGTCGGATCGAACGTTTCCGCCAGGGCAAGCGTGCAGCCCGTTGGAAAGCCTACGAAGCCCTGGTCTAAGGTGCTGCCCGGCACGTCTGTAGCGATTGGATCGAAGGTCACGTTGTGCGCCGTTTCAAATGGAGGGTTTTGGGTGAGCAGGTTGTTCACGCCATTGCTCTCTGTGAAATTGGAGACGCCAAAAGCGGCACGCACGACCGTATTCTTCAAGGCCTCGGGCTGCCAGGCAATTCCAATGCGCGGCTGGAAGTTGGTGATGCCGTTGTACCGATGATACAGCGCACTACCCAGGCCGCTGTTGTTGACAGACGGCGTGATAATTTCTCCGGTGAACAGCGAGTAGTTGACTTCGTTGCCATCCGCCGCGGCGCGCGGAGTGTTTAACTCCCAGCGCAGGCCCAGGTTTAGCGTGAGATTCCGCCGAACGCGCCAGTTGTCCTGCCCGTAGACGGAATAGAGGCTGTTCTGGATGTGGCGATTGCCAGCGCCAGCGCCCAGACCCAGGTTGTTGGGGTCGCCCAACATGAAGTCGGCAAGACCCGACCCGGTTGAGCCGGCTGAAGGGTTGGCTGTGTATTGTCCATTGAAGTTGAAAAAGCCGGCCAATCCTTCATTGCCCGGGTAAAGGAAATTGTCGCGGTACCGGTTAAACTGGAAGCCCGCTCGAAATTCGTGATTGCCCATTGATTTCAGCACCGAGTCGCCAATCTGGATCACGGTGTCAGCGAAAACGTTGGCCGCCGAAAGATTGTTGCCGATGGTCGAAACGTTTCCAAATTGGCCGTTAATGGCCGGCAGGAACGAACTGGGCGAACCCGGAATGCCGAAGGTTTGCGGTAAATTCTGATTCACCGGATTGCTGTAGCCCTGGCTGACCGGAAAATAGCTGAATCCCAGGCGCAGATCGTTCAACATCGAGGACCCGAGGGCGTGCGTCCAATCGATCACGCCGTTGTGCAGAGGATAGGTGAAATTGGTAAAGCCGTTGCTCGCGAGTACGAACGTTTCCGTCGTTGGATTACGCACCGACTGCTGCGAATAACGCCCGGAGACATGGTCCTTATCGCTAGGCGTCCAGTCGATCTTCACGTCGCCCTGGTCGGCGCTGTTCAAGACGGTCTGCGAGTAGTTGAATTGGTTTGTGCCCGGAACATTGGCTCCAGGATAGAGCGGAGAATTGACGATGTTGGTCGCGGCGGTACTCAACGTGAGGCCGGCGGCCGTCAAGTTATTGTTGGGAATGGCTGCGCGCGCCCCAGGCGCAGTGCCAGCTTGCGGGGCATAGAGTTGATCGCCTGGGATCGAACACACTCCGGCGACAAAGGTTCCACCAGGGCCAGTGCACAGCTCTCCAAAATTCCCGCCACGCTCGGCCGGGCTCATCACCAGGGCCTGCTGCGTCGAGCCATTAGGATTCCTGAGTCCCTGGTAGTCGACAAAAAAGAAAAGCCGGTTCTTAATGATTGGACCGCCAAAGGTAGCCCCGAACTGGTTGAAGTGAAGAGCCGCCTTGGGAACACCAGTCAGGTTATTGCTCCAGGAGTTGGCGTTGAGTTTGTCGTTGCGCCAGAACTCGAAGGCGCTGCCGTGATAGGAGTTCGTGCCGGATTTGATGGTGGTATTCACGATGCCGCCAAGGAAATTCCCGAACTCGGCGGACGGGTTCTGGGTAATGAGGTTGAACTCCTGGATGGCGTCGGGGCTCGGCGAGTAGGCCACCTCATTGTTGTCATTCTGATTGTTATCGATGCCGTCAAGAATGTAGTTGCTGGTCTGCTCGCGATTGCCGTTGATATAAGGACGTCCCACCTGAAAGGTGTTCTGGCCCGACGTAAAGGACCCTGGATTGGTGCTGACGGCGCCAGGAGTGAGCAGGGTTAGCTCACCGTAGTTTCGGGTGAGCAACGGAACGTTTTCGGTCACTTCACTATCGATGTGCGTGCTGATGTCGGTGGATTCAGTTTGCAGCAGGGGGGCGGCACCAGACACCTCGACGGTTTCCGAGATCTTGCCCACTTTCAACTGCACGTCGACGCGCGCGGTTTGATTGAGCACCAGGGCGAACGGCGGGTACACGGCGGTCTGAAAGCCGGGTGCGGTCACCTTGACGCCGTAGCTCCCAATCGGCAGGCGCAACAAGTCGTAGGCGCCGGATTCATTGGTTTCCGCGCTCCAGACGGTTCCGCGCTCCGCGTCGGTGGCCCTGACGGTTGCGCCTTTGATGGGAGCCCCGCTGGGATCTGAAACGACCCCGACGATGGCCCCGGTTACATCCTGGCTCCAAGCCGGGGTAAATCCGGCGAGCACCACGAGGTTCAGAAGAATCAGTCCCCAAGTTAATCTTTTCATCGCACAGCCTCCTGAGAGCACGAGCCGAACAGCATGCAACAAACAGGCTCTAGTACAACCGCAGTATGCTATATAGCACATGAATGGTCGTGGTCAAGAAGAAAATTAAAAATCTATAATTTTTCTGTGGACAAACGTCGAAGAACTCTATATCACTCTTCTTGCAGGATCGGTTTCCGGCCGGAACTGTAACTGGCTTCGCATCATGATTGCGTTGAAAAAGGTACAGAAATTGAGACGATTGCGGCGGAAATCAGCGAAATGGTTGGTATTCCGCCCTGGCGACCGGCTGGAACGCTGGGAGGAACCGTGTCCTGGAGCAGCGTCCGCCCTATAGCAGTTCGAGAGATATGGGTTGAGTCTGACCGGTGGCAGGAACCGAGCTAAATCGATATTGCCAACGATTCGCTATATAGCATTCATGCCTGGCAGCACGGCGAACTGGCTGCGGGCCTGAATCGTGGACCCCGGCAAAGTAGGGGTATCTTCCGCGTTGCGGCCTTGCCGCAATCGCGGCCTGGAGTGTTAGTCTGAACGGCGAGTATGTCGACCAATCACCGCAACGGGACTCCGGTTTATAAGCGCATCCAGAATGCGATCCGCAAACGGATCGACTCCTCGGAACTGAAACCGGGGGATCCGGTTGCATCGGAACGCGAACTGGCCAAGACGCATAAGGTCAGCCTGATGACGGCGCGTCACGCGCTGGCGGGGCTGGAGAACGAAGGCGTGGTGGAACGGCGGCGGGGAGCGGGCACGTTCGTTGCCTCGCCCAAGATCCATTTCAACAAGCTGATGAGCTACACCGAGCACATGTCAAGCCGCGGGCTGAGTGCGCGGTCGCGGGTGCTGCTCGCCGAGATTATCGAGGACGAGGCTGAAGTGGCGGCCCGGCTTGGACTGCCAGCGACCAGCGCCCTGGTCAAGATTGAACGGCTGCGCGAGACCGGCGACGATCCTTTTGCGCTCGAAACCTGCTACCTGCCGGCGCGGGAGTATTCGGCTTTGGTGAATGCTCCGCTGGGAAGGACTTCACTCTTTGGCACATTGCAGCATGATTATGGCGTGGAGCTCGCTTACGCCGATGAGGAAGTCGACGCCACCGCGGCCGAAGCCAGCGTGGCCGAATTATTGGGAGTTCCGCGCGGCGCTTCGGTTCTACGCATCCGCCAGGTGATCTACTCGACCAAGGGCAAGGCGACGATCTACGGGGTGGGCTTCTACCGCTCGGAGCGGCACACGCTTTTCATTCGCCGCTTTCGGTAGTCTGCGAATCTGTGATCTGCTCTCGGCGTTCTCGACGCATAAGAAAATAAAAATCTTGTGTGAGAAATCCTGCGGAATTCGCTGGGCTCGGAAGACGAGACGAGATCGAGGACTCCAAGTCCTTGACCGTTTCGACCAGCGCAGGACAAACGTGACCGCCGTTGCTGCTGAGCATTCTGTTCTCTGCAGTCCGGTTTGTCGAGGAACAATCCGCGAAACACGAGCGTTTTCGCGTATTTCGGGTAAGGGTAGGGAACTTCTCTACAGTCAGGACTGTCTGGCGGAGCACGCAGTCTGGCGCTAACCTTTCTCTGCCTGAATTCCCTGCTAACAGGGAAAATAACAGGGAATTTCGAGAAGTTTACCCTCCAAAATCGCACTCCTTTACTCCAAGTTGCACATGCTGTGAGAGAAACAGCCCCCCGGCGCGAATCGTAACAGGGAATTAACAGGGACGTATCAGGGAATTTAATCCAAAGATCAGGGAGTGATTCTCGCTCTCGCGCATCCGACCAACTCACGTTTTATGCATGATCGATTGTGCGTCTACGTTTGCCCTGGAGGCCGTGCGTTCCCACGGGAGGGGAAATGATTTCACGCGAAGAGCTCTACGAGTTGGTCTGGTCCGTGCCGATGATTAAAGTGGGTGAGAAGTTCAAGCTTTCGGGTAGCTACATGGCTCGGGTTTGCTCCACTCTACGTGTCCCGCGTCCGGAGCGAGGTTACTGGGCTAAGCTCGCCGTCGGAAAAGCGCCTGAGAAGACCGCATTGCCAGATGCGCAGCCGGGTGACCAACTCGGCTGGTCCCAGGGTGAAGTATTACCAGCACCCTCTCGCGCCCGACTTGTGGCACTGACACCCGCGGGGGGAAGCGAGAGCGGATACATGGCGCCCGATCCAAAGGATCCGAACATCATTTATCTGAGCGGAACCTACGGCTCGGTTAGCCGTTACAACCGGCGAACTGGACTCAGCCAGGATGTAACTCCGTGGCCAGTGCCGACATTTGGTTCCGAGATTAATCAGCGCAAGTATAGGGATCCTTGGACCCCAGTTCTCATTTTTTCCCCCGCTGATTCCACAACGCTCTACCTGGGAACGCAATATGTGATGAAAACTCTCGATGGTGGTCTGCACTGGCAGACCATCAGCCCCGATCTCACCGGATCCACACAGCAGCCGGGAGACAAAGCGGAAGGAGTAGCGACGAGCGAGAACGCGAAGCAACGAGGCTATGGCGTCGTATTCACGATTGCGGCATCGGCACTAAACGGCGACACGATCTGGGCAGGAAGCGATACTGGACTCATTCATCTCACCCGCGATGGTGGGAAAACCTGGAAAGATGTCACGCCCGCCGGTCTGACAGCCTGGAGCAAGATCTCTTTGATCGAAGCTTCGCATTTTGATCCTGCCGCTGCTTACGCGGCTGTAGATCGCAGCCGGCTGGATGACCAGACACCCTATGTCTATCGAACCCGCGACTATGGAGCGACGTGGCAACTGATTACCAACGGCATCGCGGCAAACGCCTTCCTGCGCGGCATCCGCGAAGACACCGAAAGAAAGGGTCTGCTCTTTGCCGGAACTGAATTGGGGATTTACGTATCATTCGACGACGGCGGCGTTTGGCAGTCTTTGCAACTCAATTTGCCGGTGACCTCCGTCCGCGATCTTACAATTCACGGGGACGATCTAGTAGTCGCTACCCACGGCCGCTCCTTCTGGATTCTGGACGACATCACGCCCCTTCGGCAGGCGCTCGATGCCGAGAAGGATAATACGTTTTGGCTTTACCATCCGGCGCGAGCATATCGCATTGATAACGACTCCTTCCCGGGCACTCCTCTTCCACCCGAGGAACCAACCGCCGAGAACCCGCCTGCAGGCGCCATCCTTGACTATTTCCTCAAGTCTTCCGCCAGCACTGTCTCGCTGGAGATTTTCGATGCGCAGCAGAATCTCGTCCACAAATTCTCTTCGCAAGACAAGCATTCGGAAAAACGCCCACCGCTTCCGATTGGCGAGCGTTGGTTCCCCAAGCCGGAAGTCCTCGGAACTAATCCTGGGTTGCAGCGCTTTGTCTGGGATCTTAGTTGGAGCAGCTCCGGAGGACCAGGCGTGGATGAAGAATCGGAATTCCGCAACCCCAGGGGGCCTAAAGTCGTGCCGGGGATCTATACAGTCAGACTCACGGTTGACGGAAAGACGCAGACTCAGCCTCTGGAAGTCGTGATGGACCCCCGTTCCGCCGCCACTCCCGAAATACTTCAGCAACAGTTGCAACTCGGTCGACAGATATTCGCCGAAACCATGGAAGCCCGGCGCGCTCTTGCTGAGATCGCCTCGCTACGGAAACACCTTGCCGATCTGCAGCGGAAGGTCGGCGAGAAGGACTCGGCGATTAAGCCGGCGCTCGCGGATGCTCAAAATGAAATTTCAAAGATAGAGACCAGGCCAGGAGCCGTTGGGGAGTCCTCAGGTCTACAGGACGGTTTCGCTGATATGGCCGCGGCGCTGCGTGTGGTCGAAAGTGGAGATCGCGCCGTGCCTTCGCAGGCGGTTGCGGTTTACAACGAGTCCAGCCAGCGCGTCAAAGCTGCCATCGGAGAATGGAACGAGTTCAAAACAACTAAACTTCAGCGGCTTAATCAGAAATTGTCTGAAGCAGGTGTCGCTCCAATCGCGATCTCGAAAATCGAACAGGAAGTCCAATATCTAATGTCACGCTAAACTGTTTGCCGCCGCACAGAGCTGTGGCCGAGTCCCTTTCTCCTATTGCTCGATCATCGTCTCCGACTTGGCGGGTTTCTCGGATTAATATCGACAAACGCGCTAGCAGCGACCGGCCGATTGCTGACGACAGGCCGCCTTCTCGCTACTAATCTCTATAAGCCATTGGCGGATCAACTTCGTGCGGCCGACTATTCGCTCAGAGTCCAGTTCTTCGTTTCTGGCACGCTGATCTCTGGATCGCATAGTGCTTGGGGCAGCCGCTCCCGCTACTTAGTGCCGCTTTTCTCGGCTTTTTTTGTGGAGTAAGATCAATCGAATATCTTTGTGCGCAGGCGGACAGGTTGGACTAGAAAAGGAGTCAGCATGGTGTACCTCGACACAGGATTCCGTGGGTCGTCCGCTCTCCTCATTCTGCTCGTATGCCTCGTGTGGTCCAGCCCGCGTTCCCCCGCCCAGGGAACTAGTCAACAAGCTGCCTCAATGACACACGAAGCAGGTCTAGCCGCCTGGCAGCAGGTCTATTCTGTGCTGACAACTCCTCGCTGTATCAATTGCCACACCGCCACGAACTATCCGCAGCAAGGCGACGACCGGCACCGTCATTTGTTCAACGTCGTGCGCGGGCCTGGAGGCAAGGGCGTGCCGGGCCTGAACTGTGCTACCTGTCATCAATCCGCCAACGCGGATAGCACCGGTGTCCCCGGGGCGTACAACTGGCACCTGGCGCCTCTTTCCATGAAGTGGCAGGACAGTAACGACAATATCCTGTCGAGCATAGTGGTTTGCCAGTCTCTTACCGATCGCTCCAAGAGTGGCAGCCTGGATGGCCCCGGCATCTTGCGGCACCATGAGCAGGAGCCTTTGGTGCTGTGGGCGTTCCAGCCGGGACGCCGCCGCGACGGCAGTGCGCGATCTCTGCCGCCACTTACCCACGAACAATTTGTTGCCGCCACGCGAATGTGGGTCGATGCTGGAATGCCTTGTCCACAGAACCCTTGACTTCGGAGGTTCTTATGCAAACTTACAAGCTGACGGTAAACGGACAAACGAGAGAGCTCACCGTTGACCCGGGTACCCCGCTGCTTTGGGTGCTGCGCGAAGATCTGAAGATGACCGGCACCAAGTACGGTTGCGGCATCTCGGCATGCGGTGCGTGCACCGTGCACTTGGCAGGAGTCGCGACTCGCTCCTGCGTGGTTCCCGTTTCGCTCGTCGGCGACCGGCCGATCGTGACCATCGAGGGCATCGGAGAAGACCGCGTGGGCCGCGTCGTTCAAGACGCGTGGGTGACCGAGGACGTCGTGCAGTGCGGCTACTGCCAGAGCGGTCAGATTATGAGCGCTGTGGCGTTGCTCAAGAACCGCCGGAAACCCACTGACGAGGACATCGAGGAATCGATGGGCGGAAACATCTGCCGCTGCGGCACCTACGTTCGCATCCGCAAAGCGATCAAGGCTGCCGCGCAGCAGCTGGCGTAAAGGAGAACACCATGTCCGCGACCACCTTGTTGAATTCGGAATCAGGTCTCAGCCGCCGTCGTTTCCTGCGTGTCTCGGCGACGGCTGCCGGCGGGTTGATCGTCGCCCTCTATTTCGATTTCCCGGTCCAGGCGCAGGCTCCGCAACCGAAGACGTATCCTCCGGATGCCTTCGTTCACATTCAACCAGACGGCAAGATTGTGATTGAGGTGAATCGTCTCGAGTTTGGCCAGGGAGTGCAGACTTCGCTGCCGATGATTATGGCCGATGAAATGGACGCCGACTGGGCGCACGTAATAGCCGAACTCGCTCCGGCAGCCGATGTCTATAAGGATCCCGTGTTTGGGATCCAGATGGTTGGCGGCTCAGGCTCGATTGCTCATTCTTTTCAGCAGTACCGCGAACTGGGAGCAAAAACTCGCGCCATGCTGATCGCCGCTGCCGCGCAGCAATGGAAAGTTTCGCCAGCAGACTGTCGGACCGAAGCCAGTGTTGTATATGGTCCCGGCGGTCGATCTGCCAGATACGGCGAACTCGCCGACGTAGCAGCCCACATGCCTGTGCCGGAGAATGTGCCGCTCAAAAAAGCATCCGAGTTCAAGTTGATTGGCAAAGGCACGCGGCGGCTCGACAGCCGTCCGAAGTGCGATGGCTCCTTGAAGTTCGGCCTCGACCTCGACCTGCCCGGAATGAAGGTTGCAGTTGTGGCGCACTCTCCTATCTTCGGCGGAACAGCCAAATCTATCGATGACAAGGCGGCGCGGGGCGTGCATGGTGTGATGGATGTGTTCGAAATCCCTACCATCACCCGGGGAACCGCAGTAGTCGTTGTGGCGGACAAGTTCTGGAACGCCAAGCAGGCACGCGATCGACTTTCCATCGATTGGGATTTCTCTCGAGTCGAGCCGGCAGACAGCGAGCAGTTGTGGGCAAAGTACAAGGAACTGGCTGCCACTGCGGGCAATGTTGCCGTGACTCGCGGCGACCTCAGCGTGCTGGATGGCATTAGCGCCGCCAACCGGATTGAGGCGGAATACGAATTTCCCTACCTCGCTCATACCCCGATGGAGCCATTAAACACCACCATCCGGTTCGATGGCGATCATGCTGAAGTTTGGGCTGGTTCTCAATTCCAGACCGTCGATCAACTGGCTATCGCCGAAATCCTCAGCCTGAAGCCGGAACAAGTTACCTTTCACACCGAGATGGCCGGCGGCGGATTCGGGAGAAGAGCAACACCTGATTCTCATGTGCAACGCGAAGCGGCTGCCATCGCCAAACGCTGCAAAGGTATTCCCGTAAAACTCATCTGGACTCGCGAAGATGATGTGCGAGGTGGATACTATCGTCCCATGTTCGCTCACCGTGTTGAGATTGGGATCGGCGCGGACGGTATGCCTTTGGCCTGGAGACATGTGATCGTAGGACAATCTATCGTGGCTGACACGCCGTTTGCTTCTGTCCTCATAAAGAATGGAGTTGATGAAACTGCGGTTGAGGGCGCCGCCGACAATCCTTACGAAATCCCGAACTTTGTGGTCACAGCGCATCACCCCACTCCGAACGTACCGGTGCTGTGGTGGCGTTCTGTCGGGCACACCCACACCGCCTTGGTGATGGAAACGCTGGTCGATGAGCTGGCGGGCCGTGCGAAAGTGGATCCGATCGCCTATCGCCGGAAGCTGCTGAAACCGGATGAAACGAGGCTTCGGGCAGTGCTCGACCTGATGGACGAAAAAAGCTCTTCGTGGCGGAATCACCTGCCGGAGGGCCACGCCGCTGGAGTTGCATGTCATGAGTCGTTCGGGACAAATGTTGCTTGTGCCGTGGATGTCTCGATCGAGAACAAGCGGCCGAAGATCCATCGTGTAACCATTGCGCTCGACTGCGGTGCGGCCGTGAATCCGTTGACGATCGAGAGCCAGTTTCAGGCGGGTGTGAGCTTCGGCGTATCGCAGTTGATGGCGAAAGGGGCGATAACTTTCAAGAGCGGCCATGCCGAGCAAAACAACTTCGACAGCTACACTCCCCCGTACATAATCGACGCACCGGTTGAAGTCGACGTTCACATCGTTCCGAGCACGGAAAAACCCTCAGGATGCGGCGAACCATCAGTTCCGGTCATTTCCCCAGCTGTGGTGAATGCATTGTTTCGCTTGACCGGCAAGCGCTACCGTACCCTGCCGTTGCTGAGTCTCTAACCTGAGCAAGCAGGTTTGGATGTATCGTCACCGAGTTGGTCGTGGTGGCCAGATGACGCTCGTGCTGACGGACAATTCGGAAAGTATCAGGGTTGGAGAGTACTGACAAACGCGCCAGCGGTAACCAACCGATCGCCGGCGAGAAGCCGACTTATCATTATTAAGCTCGGTAAGCCCAGATCAGATCAGTTCAGGGTTGCCGACGATCCGTCCGAGTCGCGACATATCGATTGTTCTCTGCTTGAATCTGGTTCGACCTGAGCCTGCAGCCCAACGGCGGCAGCTATTTCCATGCCTCGATGGCTCACCGGATGTGCGATTTCGCCCAGATCACTTCGCTGAGGCCTTGTCGGCGGCGGCTTCCAACTCCGCTTTGAATCGCGCCGCTTTTTCTGGTTGTTTCAAGGCTTCGTAGTCTGCGACCAGATCCTTGCGCGCGGCTCGGATGTAGCTGGTTGCCGGGCTGGTCTGCTTGACCAGGTTGTCGTAGCCGGCCCGACTTTCCACTTCTGCTTCCTTGTAACGTTTCTCACGCATCAGCGTTCGGCCCAATTTGATGTGGGCTTCTCCGGTGTTGACGTTGTCCGCCCCCAGGGTCTCGGTAAAGCGGCGAATCGCGTCGCGAAACATCTGCTCGGCTCGCGGATAGTCCTTCTTGTCCATGTAAACGCTGGCCAGGTTCGACACTGCGACGGCAACATAGTTGTGATGATCGCCATACACGGCGCGATAGATATCGACGACGCGGCGGGCATACGCCTCTGCCCGGTCCAGATCATTGCGCATGTTGGCTACGTTTCCCAGTTCATTGAGCGTGTCGGCCACGGATTGGTGGACGGGACCAAATACGTGCTCCTGGATTGCGAGGGAGCGCAGCAGGACGGAATCGGCCTCGTTATATTTGGTCTCGTATTCAAGGGATCGGCCGAGCGAGGTCAAATCCGCCGCGACTTTCGGGTGACTGCTGCCGTAATAGGACTCGTCGATCTCCAAGGCCTGGCGTTCCAGCTTTTCCGATTCGTTGTAATACCCCAGGTCCTGCTGAATGGAGCCGAGCGCCTGCAGATCGTCGGCTACCAGAGGGTGACGGTCGCCGTAGAGCGAGCGATGCATCTGTAGCAGACGCTGGTAAAGAGACTTGGCAGCGTCATAGTGCCCGGCGGAGAATTGCGCGGCTGCCAGGGCGGAAAGACTGGCGGCGAGATCGGTCGGAGCCACCGAGGGGGCCGATTCGATCCGCACGGCCTCATTCAGAGTCTGGATGGCCTCATCGTAAGAAGCCCGTTGCCCTAGAATCTTGCCCAGGGCGAGCAATGCTTTGGCAATGGACGGATGTTCGGGCGGCAGATGCTTTCGATCCATTTCCAGGGCGTGCCGAACCAGTTGTTCGGCCTCTTCCATGTGTCCCTGGTCGGAGCGCAGCAGGCCAAGCGCCACGAGGCTCTCGGCGACTTCCGCGCTGTCCGGTCCGAACAGCGACTTGCGCTCATCGAGGGCGGAGCGCAGCAGGGCTTCTGCCTGATCATATTTGCCCAGCTTCTGATAGATGCCGCCGAGGTTCGCGTACAATTCTGCCTGAATCTTCGGTTCGCTGGTGAGGGATTTCGCCTGCTGCACGCCGCGATCCACGATGGTCACTACGCGCAGGGAATCCGACGGTCCGGCGGCTTCATCGCCGCCCTGAAACAGGTTGGCCAGGAACTGCTGGACACGCTGCGTGCGCGCGGCTTCCGCCAGAGCGGCATCCCGCGCTCTGGCCAGCCGCAGATTAAAAAACGCAATCAGAGAAACGACGGCCAGCAGGATAAGAGCCGCCGACATGACCGCCTGCCGGTGGCGCCGCACAAACTTGGCGGTACGGTATCGCAAGGTGTCCAGCCGCGCCTCGAGCGGCTCACCGCCCAGGTAATGGTCCACATCGCGCATGAGTGCTTCCGTCGAGGGGTAGCGGCGTTGCGGATCCTTGTGCATTGCGGTGAGGCAGAGCACGTCCAGGTCGGCCCACGCCGCTTTGCTGAGGGTCTTGCCCGCCGGAGACGGGCTTTGCCCGGCATCCAGCCATGCCCGCTTGACAACGGTGGACGGCTTGCCGGGTTCATGGTCGGTGATGATGGTGGCGGCTTCGGCGGGCGTGAGGTTCGAAAGATCGAAAGGAAGCTCTCCCGTCAGCAGTTCGTAGAGGATCACGCCCAGCGAATAGACGTCGGTGGTGATTCCGATGCGGTCGCCGCGAATCTGTTCGGGCGACGCATAGGCGGGAGTCATGAGCCGCAGGCCCATCGTGGTCTGGTCCACCGCCAGATCGAGGCTCTCGATTTGCTTAGCGATGCCGAAATCCAGCAGCCGCACCGTGCCATCGCTTTTCACCAAAATGTTCGAGGGCTTCAGATCGCGATGAATGATGGTGTTCGCGTGGGCATGCTGCACGGCTTCGCAGACAACGCGAAATAATTGCAGGCGTTGTTCAATCGGGCAGCTGTGGCTTCGGCAGTAGTGGGTCAGCGGGACGCCTTCGACGTGCTCCATGACGAAGTAAGGAGTCCCGTCCTCGAGCGTTGCCGCGTCATAGAGGCGGGCAATGGAAGGATGGTTGAGTTGCGCCAGGGTACGCTGCTCGCTCAGAAAGCGTTCGCGACGCGCAGGCGAAAGCCATGCATCCCGCAGGACCTTGATCGCGACCTGCGAGTGAAGGTCGAGCCTTTCGCCCAGATACACTACGCCCATGCCGCCTTCTCCCAGCACGCGGAGAATGCGGTAAGGGCCGAATTCCTTGGAGGCGAGCGCATCGGAGTACGCCAGCGTATTACGCGCCACTTCGGCCAGAGGGCGATCCAGCAGAGATTTGCCGTCGGCGTCCTGATCGAGCATCCCCAGCACTTCGGAGACGAGTTCTTGGTCTTCTCCGCAGCTGCTTCTTACAAAGGTCTCCTGCTCCGGCCGCGGCAGCCAGGCAGCTTCGTGGAATACATTTTGTAGGCGCTGCCAGTGTGCGCTGTCCATGAGGTGTTATCGACTCGCCCTGCTGTCGGGGCCGCGTGGGGGGAAGCACAGCCGGCACCGGGGAACGGGACGGTTTGTAATTATTCTTTCGTCGTTGCAGCACTCGCGCGCCGCAGTCTCTGCCCAAGCCATGCTTTGGCGGCCCGCCAATCCCGCAGAATCGTGGCTTCCGACACGCCTAGCAAGCTGGAAATCTCGCTGATCTCCAGCCCGCCAAAAAAGCGCGCTTCCACAATGGCGCCCTGACGCGGTTCGAGATGGCCCAATTCGGTCAATGCCGCGTCCAAGGCAAGCAGATCATCTCCGCCGGTCACAGCGCCGTTAAGCGATTCGTCAAGCGTAACGAAAATGGCGCTGCCGTTGCCTCCGCGCTTGTGGGAGTGCCGGCGTCGGGCGGCTTCGATGAGCAACTGGCGCATGGCGCGGCCGGCAATGCGCTTGAAGTGCAGAGGAGATTCGGCCCTGATCGCTGGGGACTTGGCGAGCTTCAGCCACGCTTCATTGACCAGGGTGGTTGGACTCAGCGTGTTGCTGGGGTCGCCCCGCTTCACGCTGTAGGCCAGGCGGCGGAGCTCTTCATAGGTGACGCTGAACAACTGGTCAAGAGCCTGCCTTCCCAGCCTTCCCTGGGCGGCGCTAACCGGGAGGAACTCCGGCGCTCCAAAAAAGTTTTGAGGTACCATGACGGTTTTCCCCTGCCGTTTACACAATGCGAGGTGTAAGCAGAAATGTGAATGCGCGGGATCCCCCCCGGCCGGCATTCCAGAGACCAGAAAGGGTAGCACTCGGAACAAAGGCACGACAACTGTTTTCCGGGCCCAATCGGAGGAGGAATGAGAACCCAAGGCAAGGTCTTGAGGGTGCCGAATGTCGCACCCGGCCTGATTATGATCCAAGGCCGACAGTTCAAGTTCTCCGGCAACACAGTCTGGAAGTCGGAGGTCGAGCCAACTCCAGGCCTCGTCGTCAACGTGGATCTCGATCGTGATCTGCAGGTGGTTGCGGTCACCCCGGTCCCTGAATCACAACTCGCCAGTGAACCGGCAGCCTATCAACCGGCGATGCGCAAGCTGAAACCCGGAAGCCTGGTGGCCCGCCTGGTGAAGAAAATTCGGGGGATTCGGTCCCCCGGACGGGAAGAATCGTGATGAAGTTCACCGGCAAAAGAGGAACAGCGGATCCGACGCCGGATTGTGGAAGGATCTCTCCCCTCGCTGTACGACTTTTGCGGATAACTCCCCCCAATATAAAGATCGAGCAAGCAACAGGAAATTCCTTTTTCAGGAGCTGAGTCTATGAAGCATTTTCGCGCCAATCTCGCCTTCGTCACCGTTGCTCTGCTGGTTATCATCGCCGGTCTTGCGGGGACCTCGCCGGCCCAAACCGCCGCTACGGACAGCGCCGTGCACCCCGTGCTCACGTTTTCGAGTTATCTGCTGGGCCCGTCGGACCGCGTCAACGCGGTCGTCGCCGCCAGCGACGGAAGCCTCTACGTCGCGGGCGTAACCCTGGCCCATGCGGGCGCCATGGATGCCAGAGCCCTCAGCGCCGGCGAAGGGGATGCTTTCGTGGCCAGGTTGTCGCCGGATGGATCGAAGCTCATCTACTTCACTTATCTCGGCAGTAGCGGGCTCGACGAGGCCCGCGCCATCGCGCTGGACTCCGCTGGCAACGCCTATGTGGCGGGCAAAACGCGCGCCACGAATTTTGCCGTGGTGCGGCCTCTGCAGCCTTCCTGCAGCTTGGACGGTGCCGGCGCCTGCCAGGGCACCGCCTTCGTTGCCAAGATCGGTCCGGGTGGTGGAGTCGTGTTTGCGACGTACTTCGGCGGCAGCGGGGGCGATGAGGCCAACGCCATTGTGGTCGATGGCAGCGGCAACATGTTCTTCGCCGGTTCGACCCATTCGCTCGACTTCCCAGTCACCGACGCGGTACAGCGCATCGCAGGCGGCAACGGCGATGCCTTCGTTGCCGGAATCTCCGCGGACGCATCCCACGTTCTGTTCGCAACGTACGTGGGTGGGTCAGACTTCGACGAAGCGCGTGCGTTGGCACTCGACGCCTCCGGCAATCTCTATATCGCCGGCCAGACCCGATCGCTTGATTTCCCCGTGAGCAACGGATTGCAGTCGCAGTGCGCGACGCGGGCGCAGGGTAGCTGCCCGGGTTCTGCTTTCGTGACCACGCTCTCGGCGAACGGACAGCAGATCGGCTATTCAACGTACCTGGGAGGAAGTGGGGGCGATGCCGCCAATGCCATCGTGGTCGACGGCCATGGTCAGGCATACGTCGCCGGCGTCACCCGCTCCACCGACTTTCCCGTCAGCCAGGCGAGCCAGAGACAGTTGCTGGGCAAAAGTAATGCGTTCATCAGCAAACTTTCCGCGCAGGGCTCGGTCTTGATGTTCTCCACCTATCTTGGCGGAAGCGGCGCCGACCAAGCGAATGCCATCGCCCTCGACGGCTCGGGCAACGTGGTGGTCGGGGGATGGACCTATTCGGCCGATTTCCCGAGGCAGGCGCCTCTTCAGGCGGCTTGCATGGTGAACAAAAACGGCGCGTGCACTTTCGACGCCTTTCTCGCAACCCTGGCTCCCGACGGCTCGCAGCTGCGATTCTCAACTTTCCTGGGCGGAGGCGGTACTGATATCCTCCGCAGCCTCTCCGTCGATAAGCAAGGATCGGCCTACCTCGGCGGCTGGACGACATCCCACGACTTCCCGCAGGCTAAAACGCCCCAGTTCCCCGCCGGAGTGACCGCGCCAACCTCTTCGCGGAAATCGGGAGCCTTCCTTGCCAAAGTAAGTGGATTGAACTCTCCCACTCCGTTGGCAAGCTGTGGTAACAACTGGACCGGCGGCGCCGGCGATAATAAATGGGGCACAGCCGGAAACTGGAGCTCCGGCGCGGTCCCGATTTCCACCGACAACGTCTGCATTGCCAGTACCTTTACCACCACCATCAACGTAGGCGGCCTGGCCGCGGCCAACCAAACCATTGCCAGCCTGAGCTCGGGCGATACCCTCAACTTCAACGGCGGCCCGTTGACCATCACGGGCAACGCCACGTTCGGCGCTGATCTCGCGATGGCGGGCGGCTCGCTGGTGTTCAGCGGCACCACGTCGATGACCACCATGCACCTGTCCGGCGGAGTCGTGAGTGGAAACGGGACGATCACACTCAGCAGCCTGCTAACGTGGGGGAACGGGGCGATCTGCACGGTGTACTCCGGCGGGGCATGCCCGGCGGGGACCAATGCAGTAGTGAACATCAACGGTGGCATGAAGCTCACGTCCGGGTTTCCGTCGTTGCAGGCGCGGACCCTGAATCTGCCGGCAGGTCAGACGGTGACCTACGCGGAGGGGTCGTCGCTCAACCTGGGGGCGGCAGCGGTGGTGAACAACACCGGGACCTGGGACCTGACCAATGATGGCAACGTCTTCCAGTCGGGCAACAACGACATCTTCAACAACACGGCCACGTTGAAGAAGACCACGGGAACGGGCAACAGCTACATCGATGCCATCTTCAACAACACGGGAGCGGTGACGGTTTCGGCCACCTTGCTGATGCGGGGAGGATCGGGATGCAGCACGCCGTGCACGGGGTCGTGGACGGTGAACACGGGAGGGAGTCTGCAGTTTCCGTCCGGGGTGTGGACATTGGGCACGGGGATGACGAATAACAGCACCGCCCTCGCCGGGATCCTGTTCGACGGTGGAGTGATGGATTTTGCCAACACGGGAACGGACACGTTCGTCGGACCGGTGTCGATCACGACGGGGGTGGTGTACGGGCCAGCGACGTTGAACTTTGCGGGGTTGCTGACGTGGGGGGCCGGGGCGATCTGCACGGTGTACTCCGGCGGGGCATGCCCGGCGGGGACCAATGCGGTGGTGAACATCAACGGCGGGATGAACCTCACGTCCGGGTTTCCGTCGTTGCAGGCGCGGACGCTGAACAATCCGTCGGGTCAAACGGTGACCTACACGGAGGGGGCGTCGCTCAACCTGGGGGCGGCGGCGGTGGTGAACAACACGGGCACCTGGGACCTGACCAATGATGGCAACGTCTTCCAGTCGGGCAACAACGACATCTTCAACAACACGGCCACGTTGAAGAAGACCACGGGAACGGGCAACAGTTACATCGATGCCATCTTCAACAACACGGGAGCGGTGACGGTTTCGGCCACCTTGCTGATGCGGGGAGGATCGGGATGCAGCACGCCCTGCACGGGATCGTGGACGGTGAACACGGGAGGGAGTCTGCAGTTCCCGTCCGGGGTGTGGACGCTGGGCACGGGCATGACGAACACCAGCACAGCCACGGCCGGGATTCTGTTCGACGGTGGAGTGATGGATTTTGCCAACACGGGAACGGACACGTTCGTCGGACCGGTGTCGATCACGACGGGGGTGGTGTACGGGCCGGCGACGTTGAACTTTGCGGGATTGCTGACGTGGGGGGCCGGGTCGATCTGCACGGTGTACTCCGGCGGGGCATGCCCGGCGGGGACCAATGCCGTGGTGAACATCAACGGCGGCATGAAACTCACGTCCGGGTTTCCGTCGCTGCAGGCGCGGACGCTGAACCTGCCGGCAGGTCAGACGGTGACCTACGCGGAGGGGTCGTCGCTAAACCTGGGGGCGGCAGCGGTAGTGAACAACACCGGGACCTGGGACCTGACCAATGATGGCAACGTCTTCCAGTCGGGCAACAACGACATCTTCAACAACACGGCCACCTTGAAGAAGACCACGGGAACGGGCAACAGCTACATCGACGCCATCTTCAACAACACGGGAGTCGTGACGGTTTCGGCCACCTTGCTGATGCGCGGAGGATCGGGATGCAGCACGCCGTGCACGGGATCGTGGACGGTGAACGCGGGAGGGAGTCTGCAGTTCCCGTCCGGGGTGTGGACGCTGGGCACGGGCATGACGAACACCAGCACAGCCACGGCCGGGATTCTGTTCGACGGTGGAGTGATGGATTTTGCCAACACGGGAACGGACACGTTCGTCGGACCGGTGTCGATCACGACGGGGGTGGTGTACGGGCCGGCGACGTTGAACTTTGCGGGATTGCTGACGTGGGGGGCCGGGTCGATCTGCACGGTGTACTCCGGCGGGGCATGCCCGGCGGGGACCAATGCGGTGGTGAACATCAACGGGGGCATGAACCTCACGTCCGGGTTTCCGTCGCTGCAGGCGCGGACCCTGAACCTGCCGGCAGGTCAGACGGTGACCTACGCGGAGGGGTCGTCGCTAAACCTGGGGGCGGCGGCGGTGGTGAACAACACCGGGACCTGGGACCTGACCAATGATGGCAACGTCTTCCAGTCGGGCAACAACGACATCTTCAACAACAAAGGCACGCTGCAGAAGAGGTCAGGAACGGGGGCCAGCTACGTCGACCCCACCTTCAACAATTCCGGTTCGGTGCGCGACAACGGCAGCAGCGGCACCACTGTGCTCTTCCGCGGCACCTACTCTCAAACCTCGGGCACCACGGAACTGGGCAATGGCGCGGCGCTGCAGTTCACCAACGGGACTGCGACGTTCAGTGGCGGCACCTTCACCGGCAACGGCAGCGTGGTCGGAAATCTCTCTAACACTGGGGCGAACTTCCAGGGCGGCACCGATACCACAACTGGCACGGTCGCGGTTTCAGGAACCTACAACCAGGGAGCGGCCGGTATCTTCACGGCCAAAATCAGCGGGGCGAGTTGCGCGCCCAACGACGAGTTCACCTTCACTGGGGCGGCGACGCTGGGCGGGCCGCTGGCCATCGCGACGGTGAATGGCTGCGCTCCGACTAGCGGTGCGCAGTTCACGGTGATGACCTTCGGCTCCAAGACCGGGACATTCTCCAGCGTCACCAAGGGCTGGTCGGTGACTTACAACACGACGTCGGTCGTGGCGACGTACTCGGCCGGGTCTCCGGCGGTTACGTTATCGCCCGCGTCGCTGAATTTCGGCGCACAGTTAATCAACGTGAAGTCGGCGGTAAAGAAAGTCACCGTGAAGAACAGCGGAACCGACGGGTTCTACGTTGCCAACATCAGCATCAGCGGGGACTACGCCGAAAGCGACAACTGCGCGGGATATGTGATCAATCCGGGCGCGACGTGCACGATTTCCGTGACCTTCACGCCCACGGCCATCAACACCCTCACCGGCACGATCACGATCACAGACGACGCGGGTACGGGCACGCAGACCGTATCGCTGACGGGCATGGGCACGTACCTGAAGGTCACACCCAGCCCGGTTGCGTTCCCGACGCAACTGCTGAACACGGCCGGTAGCCCGATCACCGTGACGCTGCAGAACACCAACCCCAGTTCCACGCTCTCCATCACCGGGATGAGCATCAGCGGGACCGCAGCAGGTGACTACTCGGAGAACAAGGCGTGCGATGCCGCGATCCTTGCGGCCAACGGCGGTACCTGCAGCTTTACGGTGACCTTTACGCCGGCGGCAGTGGGCAAGCGCCCGGGGACGCTGAAGATCACCGAGACCGGAGGCGCGAGCCCGCTTCCGGTGACGCTCTCTGGATCGGGGACGTATGTCACGCTGTCGCCTTCGCCGCTCGCCTTCGGGTCGGTGACGGTGGGCACGTCGTCTGCGCTGCCAGTGACGCTGACCAATAACAATCCCTCGGCGGCGGTGACGGTGACTTCGGCCACTATGTCGGGGACCGACGCCAAGGACTTCACCACCCAGTTGGGAGCTAGTTGCTCGTCCGTGCCGGCCAACGGCGGCACCTGCACGATCACGGTGACCTTTAAGCCCGCAGCGAAGGGGGCGCGAGTGGCGCTCATGACCGTGAAAGACAGCGACGCGGGAAGCCCGCAAGTGGACAACGTTACCGGCAGCGGCCAGTGAACCACGCTAAGGGAGCACCGCTGGAAATCCCGGCGGTGCTCGCTGGCCACGATACTCATTGAGTGTGATCTTTGTGCTCCTACAACTCGCGGCTCTAAGTTGCGTTCGCGCAACCTCTTCGTCAAATATGCCCGCACTCCCGTGCCTGGAATTGTGGACCGTTCGGTTGTGGTAGTTGCGTTTCTTGTTTTCGTGATCGCGGCCTAGATCCGGCCTCGCGCGATGATTTGGGAACTTTGCGAGCCATAAAAATCTCCTCCTTGGCCCGCAAGAAGAGGCACACTCTGTGCACACTCGCGTGGGTAAATACAGGAGGCATCCATCAGTTCGTGGACCCTTATTGGACCATAATTTCTGGTGTGCTTTCACACGGTAGAGGCCGGTCGAAATTGACGCTTCATCGGCGTCTCTTTGTCGAACTTGGGGGTGTCCTGCCAGCGCTTCCCAGAAGCCGACTTCTGGCCCGGCGTGAGTCCGACTCATCCCAACCGTTTGACCCTTCCGCGCATCCTCAGCGACAATCCTCTGGTTCGGTCCAGTAAAATCCGCCCCAGTAGAGTTCGATCCAGTAAATTTGTGGGTGCTAGGTGCCATCATGACTCATGACGCCGCCGTTGTGAAAGCCCGGGAGACCGCCAATCGCGCGCTGACGCCATCCGCAGGGCAAAATGACAAGGCGGGACGATTCTCCACCGAGGCTGTCGCGTCGCTTGGTGAGTCCGGACTGCTTGGACTGATGCTACCCACGGACGCCGGTGGTTTAGGTTTAGGTCCTCGCACGTTTGCGGCTGTGATCGCAACGCTCGCCGAGGCAGATGCTTCGGTGGCCATGGTCTATCTCATGCACATCCTCGGCACCGCGACCATCTCGGCGGCGCGCCCAGGCGCGGCTCAGGCACTCGCACCCATACTGAAGGAAATTAGTGCGGGCCGCCATTTATCCACTCTCGCTTTCAGTGAAGCCGGCTCGCGCAGTCATTTCTGGGCGCCGATATCCCGCGCGCATCGGAATGGTGACGGCGTCCGCATAAGCGCCAAGAAGTCGTGGGTGACTAGCGCGGGCCATGCGCAGAGCTATGTCGTTTCTGCGCTGGCCCCTGAGGGAAAGGGTCCCACCGATTCGACCCTCTATCTCCTTGCAGCGGATACTCGCGGCCTTTTAGTGGCGGGGCCCTGGGACGGATTGGGACTCCGGGCCAACGCTTCTTCGCCGGTTACGCTGGACGACTGCGAAGTCCCATCGCATTTTCAGCTTACTGATGACGGTGCGGGCTTTCCGGCCATGCTAAACGTGGTGCTCCCGCTTTTTAATTTAGGGACGGCAGCTGTGGCCTTGGGGCTGTGCCGAGCGGCAGTAGCTGGAACTGCCGCGCACCTCAAAAGCGCGAAGTTCGAGCATCTCGGCCAGAGCCTCGGAGAGAGTCTGCCTACGTTACGGGCACAACTCGCGACGATGCAGATTGATACAGACGGACTGTCGGCACGCATCGATGATCTGATTGACCACCTTGAGAGGCCCCGCGAGACAACCATGCTGCGCGTGCTGGAGACGAAAGCCGCCGCGGGCGATGTCGCGATCAGCGTTACCTCGGCAGCCATGCGCGTTTGCGGGGGGGCCGCGTTCTCAAAGCATTTGAACGTCGAACGCCTGTTCCGTGATGCGCATGCCGGCGCAGTCATGGCGCCAACCGGCGACGTTCTGCGCGAGTTCATCGGGAAGTCGTTGTTGGGAATACCGCTCTTCTGAGGCCAAGAACCCACAGCGGAACCTGCTCACGACTCCGCTGACAAGAATCAAAGAACTTTGGAGTGACACGGGTAAACAAATATGAGCAAAACAATCTGGCTGGGAGCTGTCGCCTATACTCCGAAAGTTGTGACCATCTGGGAGGGGATGCGGAGCTACTTCCACGGCGAAGCGCATCTGCCCGTTGAGATTGTGCTATTTCAGAGCTACGAGGCCCAGGTCGCCGCACTCCTGGCCCAACCAGGCGATGCGGCGCCACGTATCGATATTGCATGGAATACGAACCTCGCTTACCTGCAAGCGGACGAGTGGAGCGGCCACGCCTGCCGCGCGGTCGCCATGCGCGACACCGATCTCGGCTGGATGACAAAGATCGTCGCGGTGAGTGGAGGTCCCATTTCCACTGTCGCCGATCTGAAAAATCGAACGCTCGCGCTGGGCAGCCGCGACAGCGGACACGCCGCGATTCTGCCCGTTCATTTTCTGGAGCAGCAAGGCATGCGCGAGGGGAGGGACTACCGCGCTCTCCGCTTTAACAGCGACTTAGGCAAACATGGCGACACCGGGACCAGCGAAGTGGAAGTGGTGCGCGCCGTGCTCGACGGGCGGGCCGACGCCGGCGCAATCGGCAGCCCCTTCTGGTACACGGTTCGCAACGAGCATCTGGTGCCCGAGGGCGGCCTCCGTGAGGTATGGTCCTCTCCGGCCTACAACCATTGCATGTTCACGGCGCGGCCCGACCTCGACCCCGAGCGCGAGCGCCGTTTCGTCGACGCGCTCTCCGCCATGAGCTACGACAACCCGGTTCATCGTCCGATACTCGAGGCCGAAGGACTTAAGCGTTGGCTGTCGCCTCACGTCGATGGCTATGCCGCGTTGCGGCAGGCCGCCGCCCAACAGGGATTTTTCGAGGAACTCGCCAAGTCAGCGTAGAAATCCAGGGGTGGAAGTCTAGGTATGACGAATATCAGCACAGTTCCGAGTATCGATGAATACCTGCGCGAACGGTTGATGCCGGTGGAGGGCGCCATTCCGCACATTCCTGGTATCGAGATGTTCGGAAACTCGATTCCTGCTGGCACGGTCGGTGGTGACCTGTTTGAATACATCAATTTTCAGCAGCGCTATGACATCGACGCACGCATTCAACAGGCTCAGCGCCTATCCAAGGAATTTCTCGAACCGCTGCCTCCGGGAGCGGCTGTCCGCAATTCGGTTGACGATCACGTGCAATGGATGAGAGGAACCACGGGATATACGCTGAAGATGGAAGCGGATTACCGATTCGCACGGAGTTCGGAGCAGATACGTGTCGCAGAAGATTTGCGCGATCTTTATTCGACGGCTGGAGTTCTGGTAGTCGACGCGCAGGGGCACGGGGTAATCTCAGCGAAGATTGCTTCCACGGTTCATGACACATTTCATGCTTTAATGCTCACCGAACTGGACCGATACGGCAAGACAACGCCGATGCTGCTGGAAAATATCAACCTGCGGCTGGCGCAGTCGGTGACAGCCCGGAACGCACTGGGCATAACCGAAAAAGAAGGCGCGCGCGAAATCGCGACCATGCTTTATGGCGAAGTAGATCCTCTTGGCCATTTTCGTTTTGCAAATTTTGGGCACCCTCCCCCGCTGGTATTCTCGGCGGAATATAGCAAGTTCATGAAGATAGACGATGACCATATGGCACAATTCCTTGCGCTTGGGCTACAACTACCCGCACACCACCCCGATTTCAAGAAATACTATTCCCTGAATGTACCGCAAACAGAATTCAACACGGCCGATCTCTCCGAGATCACGCTCATGAGTCCGGGAGATATTCTTGTCCTCTATACCGATGGTGTTTACGACGGCAGCGACCAGCAAGGACGGGAGCAACTTGAGGCGGTGATGCGCGAACATTACCGGCAACCCGCCCGAGAAATCTGCAACGCGTTGCTGGATTACGCGACGAAGCAGGATGGCCTGCTCCGCCAGAACGGCGATGAGGTCTTGATCGACGACAAAACCGTGTTTATCGTCAAACGTACGTAAAAGCTTTCTCGCTGTTGGACGACCTTCACGCGCAGTTAAAGATTCTGGCCAGCTTATTGGCATGTTCGCCTTCGCGGTCGAAGGCGCGGCGGACCGCTGCGAAGGACTCGGAGAGAGGAAATATTTCGCGCGTGACCAACAGATCGGCATCCTCCGCGCCGACCGGATGCCAGTACACGCCATCGGCTGTAATCGTTACTTCCGGCACTAAGTCGGCTCGACTAACGGCGATGCCTTCGCTGGCAACCCCACGCAACGCAATCCGGCGGATGACTCGGTCATCTGCCGCAATCTTCTCCTCATCGAGGAACTGACGGAACGCCTCAGCCTCAGTATCTGTCGAAACCGTGGCCGCAAGCCGCACTCGAAAGCCATGCGCTCGAGCGCGCTGAATCCCTTCGCGAGTGCGCGCCCATGTGCCCGGCCCGCGATGGAGGTCGTGCAGTTCTGGGGTAGCGCTGTCCAAGCTGATTTGCAGGACGATCCGATTACGGGGCAACGCTCGCAAGCTTTCTGCGCGCCGCCCCGTGAAGAGCATCCCGTTGGTCAGCACCGTGGTCGGGGCTGCCGCAGCGCAAGAAATCAGGATCTCGCCGATGTCTTCCTGCAAGAACGGCTCGCCTCCGGTCACGAAGATTTCTTTAACGCCAAGCTCCGCTGCTTCGCGAGTGATGCGCTGCACGCGTGCCAGCCCGAGTTCACGTCGTGGCGCGGTCGGCGAGGAACGCACGCAGCAGTAGTCGCAATGCAGGTTACAGTCGAAATTCGTGTAGAGCCAAAGCCGCGAGCCCACCGGACGATTGTCTTCTGCCGGCACCCGGGCAGGCACCGGAACCGACCCGCAGCGGAAGACCCAGCGCGTGCGGCCCTGTTCGGCCGTGGCGTCCAGCAGTGAATTCCCCGTGAACCGGCACCATGTTTCCAGCTCAGGGCCAACGCTTTTGTCGTCACCTAGCAAGGCAACGAGGTCGCCCGGGCGGCATCGGCGCAGCACAGCGATCACCTCCAGCAGGAGGCCGGACGCGAATGTCTTTCGCCCAATATCCAGCTCGAAATCAGCCCTCATCGGAATGCGCTTATTTTACAGTTCCGAGAGTCCCCGAAATAGCTTCGTCCGGTGCCGACTTATTGCGCGGGCATCCACTTGTCCGAGCCCGTCAGCTTGACTGAAACGTCAGAAATAAAAATGTGCAGCGGCTTGCCATCGGCGAAGCCGCGATGCTCGGTCGAGAACAGAATTGGACCTGCCTTTTTGTAGCCAGTCCAGGTTGCGAGGACGCGGCTCGGCGGCTTGGCCCCGCCGCGGTGGTAGACAAAGTACACGACGCGGTTGTCTTTACCGAGGTAGAGATCCCAGGTGTCGCCGGGCGTGTAACCGCCATCAGCGGGATACTTCACCGGTACCAGTTCGGCCATGCCGGGCCCCACGGGCAGATTAAACTTGCCCTGATCGATCGCGCTGGCACTCTTGTCCCAGTAAGCGTGGAAAGGAAACAGGGTCCAATAGTTATCGTTGATGAAACTCGGGTCGACTTCGTTCTTCACGGCATCGGTTTGGGTGCTGGGGTCGGTGCGCACGTAGGAAACCTTGACCGGCTTACCGTCTTTGTCCATACTTTCAAAGGTAACCTTGTTCGTCTTGGGCTCCCACTCCCACTTGTGAGCAGCTTTGAAAAGTCCGGTAATTTCCCCGTTCCAGGTGTAGCGGATGGCCTCAACCTGATCCCAGGAATCTACTCCAAAGGTTTTGGCGACCTGATCGAGAATTGGCGCACGCTGCTGCGCCCAGGAGTTTGCAGCAAGGGCCAGCGCTCCGCAAAGCAGAAGGCCCCTCAAGGTTATGCGGCGGGCATTTTTCATAGAGTTCGCTCCTCGGGTGAGTTGTACGGATGCGGTGTAGGATGACGGCGTAAAGCTCCCGGATACAATTATGATTTTCGGCGCCCTGTCCTTCGCACCGTCTACTCCATTGAGCATCGAGGGGGGGCCGACTGCGGGCTCCGGCGCAGAGCGATAATCGCTGCAGCGATCGCGACGCATCCGTATTCCAGCAGCATGACCCAACCGGGAAGCGCCCCCCATGGACGCCCAAGTGTGCGCAAACGCCATTGGATGTACACGGGGATAATGCTCACAGTCCAGACGGCGATCAGCAGCGTTGAGGCCGACGTCAAAAAAGGCAGCAGCCAGAGAAGGTACCACGGGAATACGGCGGGGGCGAACAAAAGACATCCTGCCATGGGCCAGGCAAATAGGTCCGGAGACGACTCAGGCGCTGCGCGTCTTAGCCGGGCTGCGGTCACTAATCCGACCAGCACTGCCAGCCCGGCCAGCAACTGCGGAGGCGCGACTCGATCGAGCATCGCAAACACCGGACCATTAAACCGGAAATTCTGCACATACGTACCAAGCGAGCCGATCGGAATGCGGCCGTGATTGAGAAATGGCAGGTACAGGAGTCCAACCACGGCTGCCGCCAGCGCCGCGTCGCGAATGCGAAGCCGCTTCCAGTAGAGGGGCAAGAGTACGATCGGCAGGAATTTCACTGCTATAGCCAGCCCCAGTGCGACGGCCGCAGTCGCCCGCCATCGGCGCAATAGCGCAGCCGCGGACACCGCCAAAAATAGCGCGCCTACAATGTCAATGTGACCGCTTCCCGCCACCTCAATGGCCAGCAATGGATTCCAGGCGAACGCCAGAACCAGGTGCGCTCCCTGCCGGGTACGACGCAAGATATCGAGCAATACGAAGCAAATTGCAAAATCGCAAAGTACAAATGCTACTTTCATTGCATATGTAGATTCGTGAATCGCGGTCAGTGCGCGAAAAAAAAGCTGCGCTCCTGCTGGATATGGGCTCGGCAGATCCGGGTTGTTCAAGTTGCGGGTTTCCGGAGTGTGGAGTCCTTGAGCGGCCGGATCGCTGGGAATGACCAGATAGGGGCTGTAGCCCAGCCGCTGCAGGCGGCCATCCCAAACGTACCGATGAATATCGTCATCGGCTCCCGGGGGAAGCCGAAGAAATTCAACGTGCCACACCGCGGCCAGGATGAGCCCAATGACGACAACGCGTCGGGAAACGCTTCGTTCAAATTTTGGCGTAGCGAAAAATTCACGGATCGCTAATAGGTAAGCGATTCCCGCAAGCGTCAAAGAAGCCATGAACCACGGTCCACCCCGATCGCCGAAGTTGCGTGAGCAGATCGTCAGCGCCACGCACAAAGTGGCGCCGACTACATACACTCTCCATTCAGGAGTGATCTTCACAATTCTCTTGCGCCCGTCCGCAACTGCGCTACCGCATGGCCCCACTCTTTCAGCCACCGCGCCGTGCGGGGCGCCTTTGCCGGAGCCAGACGCAACTCCTCTGCCAAGCGAGTCAGGTCGTCAGCTACATCAATATCGTAAAAAGGATCTGCGAAACCGATGGATAGCTCAAGAGCCCGTGCTCGCGATAGGAGTCTCTCCAGCGCAGTGCGGGTGCCCATCCCGTCGCCTGCGAAAAGCGTAGGGTGAGAAGCCGTCGCCCCGACGAGATAGTAGCCCCCGTCGCGGGTTGGTCCCACGACTACGTCGTGTGTGGCCAGAGTTTCGAAAGCGTCTTCGAGAACAGAACGCGGCAGGTGTGGACTGTCGCTGTTAAAGGCAATAACGCGTCGTTGATGACCTTCTGCGAAGTGCGCAAACACCGAAGTGAGGCCTGCAGCAAGACCTTCACCTATCTGGGCAACTACGCTCACTTCGTTGCCTGCCAACTTTGTGAGCTCGCTTATGTCCGAGTCCGGGCATATGATGGCAACTGCCACATCGTTCAATGACCGCGCCAGCGCCAGTGTGTCGTCCAGAAGGCAGCAATAGAAAGCGGCGACGGCCGCAGGAGCAAGGCCGGAAGCAAGGCGGGTTTTGACCTCGCCCGGCCTCGGCGCTTTCGCCATGATCACCAACACACGTTCACTACCTGGCCAACGCACGACCGTCTCGCTTGCAGATTTCATAGAATGTTGACGCGGACCTACGCTGGCCGTTGTGTTCCGGCTCTTCGATGCCGAAAATAATAGCGCATTATCAAGCTGAGAATGAACCAGGCGGCGCCGACCGTGCCCTTCAGCGTACCGCTGATCTTCGATTTTCCGATACGCGGGTAGTAGCTTACCGGGACTTCAATCACGCGGAATCCAGCCATGGCACCTTTGAGAATCATCTCAACCGCCCAACCGTAGGTGGTCTCTTCGAGCACGAGCGCGCGCAGTACGTCGGCGCGTCCGGCGCGAAACGGGCCGAGATCCGTAATGTTTACTCCGTAGAGAAGCCTGATCAGGCTGGCGGCCAGACGATTCCCAAATACCTGATGCCAAGGCAACGCTCCAGCAGAACGCTGCCCCTGCAGACGGGAACCGAGCGTGATGTCCGCACGCCCCTCCGTAATTGGCGCTAAAAGAACTGGCAGTTCGGACGGACGATCGCTGTAGTCGCCATCCAGGAACACAACCACGTCGGGGGAATTTGCCGCGGCCAGACCGGTAAGGCACGCTCGCCCATAGCCGCGGCGCGGTTCCTGGACCACGCGGGCTCCCATTCTCGCGGCGATCTCGGGCGTCCCGTCATTCGAATTGCTGTCAACAACGATGACCTCGGTCGTGAGGTCGGACGGCAGATCCGCCAAGACGCGCTCAATCGCCTGCGCTTCATTATGGGTAGGGATGATGACGGACACTCGCACAGGGCATCAGTTAAATCAACCACCACGGAGAAGTTGGCCACCGTTGCGCCAGCCAAGCATCAACTCCCCATCTTCGGCCGGCGCTTCCGATAGCAAGCCCGAACGATGCCAGCACAGGAACCAGCAGCTCCCAGATCCATGAGGTTCCCCACTCCGAAATCCAAAGGCTGCCGAGATAAAGAAACGCCACAAATGCGGCCGGTCGGGTAAGCAGACCGATGATGAGCAGGACACCAAGAGAGATCTCGGTCATGGCCTGCATAGGAGCAGCCAGCGCGGCGTGGTTGGCAACTAGGCCCTCGACCGCCTTCCACACAGCCGGCGAGTGACCCGACTTGATGTAGTAGTTGATCAGACCAGCGTACTCCGCTGGCTTGTAGAGGCCTTTTCCCAAATTCTCGAAGAAGACCGACACTAACATTGCCCCAATCGTGACGCGCACAATCGCTAGCCCGCTTGCGGCGGACAGCCGCTTCGTCTCACGTGGTCTCGGGCTTGGGTTCGTTCCCATGACACTCTCGCCCCCTGTGATGATGAACTTTGGGCGGACGACCAGCTTCGTTCGGAAGAACGGTAAAACATCCTATGCCGTTCTTCGTAGTATTTCCAGTGGATGTACAAAGAACATTCACATCGCTCACAGACGAACTGTATGGAGGCAATCCACACTCGGATGACTACCCCTAAACGCGTCTCTTGTAACTCATTCCAAACTTCCCGCTTGTCGACAATCCGGAAACTATCCATAAACGAGCTTCGGGGGAGATCTCCGGATCGTCGAAAGAGGACTTCTGGCTAACGTCCGTTAGAGTCGGGCGCCGGCCATAACTTCCGATTTGCCCGTTGCTGGGGCTATGCGTTGCTGACCTCGGCTGCGAGGCGGGTCCACTACAAAATCAAACAGTCGACTAGACAGCGCGGATGACAGTCTGTTGTTCAAACTTTTCGGAACATTTATTGAGGAACTCACCTCTGATCTCGAGCCGCTCGATGTGCTATGACCTTCCTCTGAACGTCTGCTAAGTATTTTCGCGCGTGCTCGCGTGTGTTGATCGACTGTACCCGCGTCAAAATCTGCGTTCTTTGATCCGGGGACATTTCGAGGTCCTGCCGAAGCGCCGAGTTGATAATCACAGGGAGTGTTCCCTGATCAACCGTTTCCTCCGGTCTGCTCGCCACCAACGTATTCAAGTCCCTGACGGCCATGCTCATTACGGGCTGTGCCGCTGCGGCGGAGGCGGGAGGCAAGCTTAAGGGCGTATCCTGCCTGGCCGTCTGGAAGGAAAGCAACTGACCTGGATTGTTGGCTTGACGGTCGCGGGCAGTGAGCGGTCCTGCCCCGAAAACTGTCTTGATCATGGCCAGAATGGAAGCATGATCGTACAACCTGTGGTCGATCGTATTCTTTGGAATCGATGGCGAGACTACGATTGCCGGCACGCGAGGCCCATATTGTTCGAATGTAAAGCCGTACTGGTTATATTTGCCCGTTGGCTGAGAGTCCCCGGGTGGCACCGCAGCAGGTGGGGTCACGTGGTCGTAGAATCCGCCGTGCTCATCCCAAGTGATGATCAAAACACTCGTGTCCCAAACGGCGGAATTTCGGATTGCCTCATAGATTTCCTTAATCAATGCTTCTCCGAGAGTGATGTCGGTGAGAGGATGCTGGGAGGTGCTGTTCCGGTACTCGTTCAACACGTCATAGCTCGGCTCGATGAAAACATAACCGTACGGAAAACTGCTCTGCCTCAGATCGCCGGCAAACTCGCTGTAGTGGTGAATGTCGAAAAGGCTGATTCCCTTGAGCGCGGCCACCATCGGAAAGTCGTCGCCCGCATAGATCCGGTGGGGTACGCCCTTCTGCTTGAGAGCGTCGAAGATACTGCCCGCCTTGAGCTGAAAGCCTCCAATTGTCTCCCATCCCACGATTTCCTGGGTGGTCGGACTATGGTCGAGACCGCCGGAGGTACCTGCATGGACGAACATTCGATTCGGCCAAGTAGGGCCCGGCATCGATGCATGCCAGTTGTCGCAGACAGCGAACTCCTCGGCTAACGCCGTAAGAACGGGAAGCTGCTCCGGAGAGAAACACTTCAAGACCTCTCCCGGGGTGGCGCTTCCTCCACTGGCGGCATAAGAAGCCACAAATCCACTCTTATCGATAGACGGATAAGCTCCGCCCGGCGGATAATTTGTGCCAGGCCCACAAAGTTGCACTAGAACATTCGTAAACTCGTGGCCAGGATCGGCCGGCATCACAAGATCGGCACCCTTCGAAACGGTATACGTCGAGCGATTAAAGACATTCGATTCGCTTCCCGTCAGGCCATTCACTCGCGTCGGTTCGCCAGTTTGGGCGTCACGCCCGCTGATCATGGAGAAGCCGAGCATGTGATCGAAGGCCCGGTTTTCAAGCATAAGCACGAAGAGATGTTGTACGGACATCGAAAACGTTCACCTCTAAGTTCTTCAAAATGGGTCCGACCGCTGCCTTCCGTAGGGCCATTGCATAATATGACCGCCTCTGGTGATCTAGGCCGCCTTCTTCTGCTTCGCCTTCAACAGGACATGGGGACGGACTACATCATTGAGGTTACGCCGTTGCGAGGGGACCAGCATTCCTAATTTCTTCGGTGGTGGGCGCACTCGACCGCGTCCGCGAAGACCTTCTCACGAAATAGGATTTTCGGCTAGACTCAGGGGCACAAGTTTCAAATCCGCGCTCCCTGGCAGGCAGATTGGAAGTCATACTCGGAGTGGGGCGGGGAGAGGCGTTAGCGATGAAGCGAACCTGGAACTGGGCAGTATGGACCGGCGATCAGAGGCGTTCGTGTCGTAAGACAGTGAAAAGGAGAAGGGGGCCTTGAGGCGACCTGAGCCGCCCCGATAAGCTTACCGTCTCTCCAGGGCTGACGGTAAATCATGACTTTGCAGCGAGAAGCAATTCGCGTAAAGAACCTGGACGTGCGTCTCGGGAATTGCACTAAACGGCAGAACTGGGATTCACTGGGCCGATGTTGGCAGACCGATTCGCCGCAGCAGGTCGGCGTAGCGGGGGTCGCTTCGCAGCGGGTCGAGTCGGGGATCCACCCCGAGGAGGGGCATTCAATCCGAACGATCCCGATAAGCC
>Ga0210407_10000044_pt1 | contig 174942 bp, 144 predicted proteins | sample IncBWC27MmetaG_FD_150860 | JGI IMG/M metagenome (GOLD analysis project Ga0210407, IMG submission 150860) | Forest soil microbial communities from Barre Woods Harvard Forest LTER site, Petersham, Massachusetts, United States - Inc-BW-C-27-M | ecosystem: Environmental > Terrestrial > Soil >...
TTAACAAGGCGTTAACGGCAGCCCCTGAGCCTTCAGAAGCCTAAGCCTTCAGAAGAAACTCAGATCCTCGGCGCGTCCGCCGCGCGCGACCGCGGCGTACTCGATCGCCGTGAACAAGCCGCCGGCCACGTAGATTTTCCGGTTGAGGGATGCAGCCAGGGTGCGGCTCACGTGGAAGGCATCGGCGACCGTCGCTGCGACGTGAACGTCGGCCAGCGGATTGGTCTTGCGCGCGGCGGACGCTACCGCCGCCGCGTCGCCGCCCTTGTGACGGGCGCTGGTGCAGATAATGGTGTCGAAAGAGGGTGCGAGCGCGCCCACGATCTCCTGCGATTTCTTGTCGAGGGAAACGCCGACCACGAGGATCCAGTCCAGCGCGCCATGGATTTCCCGCAGGCTTGCGAGCGATTGCCTGATGCCGTCGGGCGTGTGACCGACGTCGATGACGGTCAGCGGGTTTTGAGCAATGGCTTCGAGCCGGCCCGGCCAGCGTGTTCCGTGTAAGCCCGACCGCACCGCGGTTTCGATCCGGGCAAAATCTTTTTCCTCCGACGCGCGGCCCAGCCAGCGCAGGAACAGCGTAATCGCAATCGCCGCGTTGTTGAACTGGAATGCGCCGAGAAGGGCAACCTCCAGCGACGGGAACTCGTAGCGTCCGGAGGTGAAATCGAAGCGCGGGCGTGACGCGGAGGCGATTTCGCCGTCGATCCTGATCTCGTCGCGGATAAACAGGCTCGCGACCCCGCGATTACGATTATATTCGAGGATATGCGGCCGCAAACTCCGGCAGTTCTCGCCATAAACGATGGTCCCGCCGGTGGCACAGGCGTCACTCTTGTCCGAGACGATCATTTGCAGTGAATGCCCCAGCAGGTCCACATGTTCGTAATCGACCGATGTGACGGCGGTCAGGTGCGCTCCGATCAGGCGAACCGGATCGTAGCGTCCGCCGATGCCCGCTTCGAACACGGCGAACTCGCATTGACTCTCCTGGAAGTAAAGGCAGGCAAGCGCAAACATCGCCTCGAACGCGCCGAACTTCTCATCAGGGCGCAGCGAAACCGCCGTCATCGCGGCCCGGACCCGTGCAGCCAACTGTCCGAGAGGTTCGTCGCCGATCGGCGTACCATCAAGCTGAAAGCGTTCATTGACGCGAAACAGATGCGGTGAAGTGAACAGTCCCGCACGCAGTCCGTAAGCCTGCGCGATATTGGCGCAGAATGCGGCGGTCGAGCCCTTGCCGTTTGAACCGGTCACGACGACGGAGTTGCGCGAAAGCCTGGCGCGGTCCACGGCAAGGACGTCGAGCAACGCCGCCAGCCGGGCCAAACAAACGCCATCGCCGTATTTTGGCAGATCAAACATCGAGCAAGCCAAGGATGGAAAACGTGTGATGCCAAATCTTCAGGATCAGATCGGCCCGATCCACTTCTTCCAAAAAGCGGATCGACGGATTTGAATTGACCTCGATGATCCGCAAATCGTCGGGATCGCCGCCGATGTCCGCAAAGAGATCGACGGCAGCAACGCGCAGGCCAAGCGCCCGCGCCGCGTCTGTTGCCATGGCAACTATCTCGGCGCGCGGCTGTTCCAGCTCCATCGTGCCGCCAGCGCTGAAATTGGTCCGCCCGGGAATCTCCCAATGCGTTCCCGCGCCAAGCACGGTATCGAGCAAGGGCTCTGTCATCGTCACGGCGATCGGCGAAAGGCCGCGCGCCTGCAAGTCGCTGTTGTGCGCGACCAGCAGGTCGCGGATCGATCGCACGCCGTCACCCAGCAGGAAAGGCGGATGCTTTCCGGCGCCATAGACGATCTCGCCGTCGAGCAGGAAGATCCGGTATTCGCGGCCCGCAACGATCGGCTGGATCAAGACTGAATCGTAATGTTGCGCGACCCGGCTCAGATATCGATCGAGCGCGGCTTCGCCGTGGACGATTTCGGCAAAGTCGCCGCGCGATCCCGTCAGCGGCTTCGCGAACGCGGCAAAGTTCAGTCCGCTGAAACAGGCAAGGGCGTCCTGACGCTCATGGCCTTCAGGGCGATGGGCGCGATGCCTTTCACTCAGGAAGAAATATTCGCCGCCGAGCGTGGCGATGCCGGCATGTTCCAGAATTCTGTTGGCGAAATATTTGTCGGACGCAAGTGTCGCCGCCGTGGAATTGTTTTGCGGATACCATGAGCACCTTCCGGCGCCGAATTGAACGCTTTTCGTTTTCGACGTTACGCTGAACAAGAGCCCCGTCCCGCCGTCGAGATCTCGAAATTTCAGCTCGAAACGGCCACAGGCATATTCGGCGTAGACCGACTGGTCCGGATAAAAGGCGGGTTTTCCCACCCGAAGATCCCGCAAATTACGCATGCACGGTCCGGCGATCTGGCATTCCGGAAGTTTTTGATGATTTATCTCTAGCGAATTTTTGCCGTGGGCGCGGCAATTAACTGCTCGATTGGTGCGGAATTCGGCAAGTAAATTGCGCGCAATTCGCTTCCCGAAGAGGGTTTGTAGCAAGCGCCATTTCCACCGGCTGGCCTTGCGTTTTTGTGACGTCAATCGCCCGCCTGCACCTGTTGACTATCTCCGATATTGGGCTAGTTGAAGCGCAATTCCTCAATCTTTGCAGGGGTTTTTTGCCTCAACTGTTCGTCTTTTGGGGCCGATCGACCTGTTCGTTCTATCGCAAGAAAAATCGGAAAAATAAAACACATGAGCGCGTTTTATAGAGAGAAGGTTCTTTCTGTCAGGCATTGGACCGATACGCTTTTCAGCTTCAAGGCCACCCGCAACACCGGCTTCCGATTCCAGAACGGGCAATTTGCGATGATCGGGCTCGAGGTCGAGGGCCGTCCCCTGATGCGCGCCTATTCGATGGCGAGCGCCAATCACGAAGAGGCGCTCGAGTTCTTCTCGATCAAGGTTGCCGACGGACCACTGACATCTCGCCTGCAGAAGATCAAGGAAGGCGACATCATCCTGGTCGGGCGCAAGGCGACCGGCACCCTGGTTGCCGACAATCTGATCCCGGGCAAGCGCCTGTTGTTGCTGTCGACCGGCACCGGGCTTGCCCCGTTCGCAAGCCTGATCAAGGACCCGGACGTGTACGACAAGTTCGAAAGCATCATTTTGGTGCACGGATGCCGGCAGGTTTCCGAACTCGCCTATGGCGAAGAGCTGGTGGCGACGCTGCGGGACGACGAATTGTTCGGACCGCTTCTGGAAGAAAAGCTTGTCTATTATCCGACCGTCACCCGCGAGCCGTTCCGCAATCGCGGCCGCATCACCGACCTCATCACTTCCACGCAGCTGTTCAATGATATCGGCCAGCCGCCGCTGGATATCGCCGAGGACCGGATCATGATGTGCGGCAGTCCCGCAATGCTGGAAGAGCTGCGCCAGATGTTCGAGGCCCGCGACTTTACCGAGGGCAGCCACGGCGAGCCCGGCCACTTTGTAATCGAGAAGGCTTTCGTCGAGCGCTGAGGCGGCAGCGCCGGCGCGACAAAGCTGCGCCTCTCGCAAACCCTCGATCAAAGATCACCTAATCGACGATGAAAAGCCTGGCGCCGGTTCTGGTCGATGACCGGTGCGCGGCATCGCGAAATCGGATACCTGATAGCTCATGCCGGCGGAAAGCGTTTAGTGTCCTTTCGATTCCGAAGGTCGCAAACGAGGTTGCCGCAAAATGATGCGAACTTCGGAATCGGGACACTAGATCGCCGATGTTCAGGGTGCGCCAGTAAGCCTCGCCGCTCCCGCCCGGATGCATGATGGGAGCGACCTGGCTCCAGTCCGTGACCGTGAAGGGCAGCGCCGGAATTTTCATTCGGCAGATCCTTCCGTGCTCGCATCGACGGTGGTCCGACAATTCGGAGAAGAGTGCACCCCGTGGACGGATTGATGCCAGGGCTGAAGGGCGGTGAGGCTGGTTGCGCACGCCTATCGTTGATGATGCGGCAGGTCCGCCTCTGCTGTAAAGTTTCGGGGAACATGGTTGCGACTGGGTCGACGCGGTGATTGCGGAAGAGAACAAAACCTTGTCTTTGGTCAGCCGGGACGTGCGGGAGAAAACCGCCTTCGTGCTGGCGGGCGGCGGCAGCTTTGGCGCCATTCAGGTCGGCATGATGCACGCGCTCGCCGCCAACGGCATTACCCCGGACATGGTGGTCGGCTCCAGTGTCGGAGCCCTGAATGGCGCCTATTATGCCGGCAATCCGACATTGAAAGGCGTGTCGCAGCTTGAAACCATCTGGCGCGGCCTGCGGCGAGCCGACGTCTTTCCGCTGACCCTTCGCACCCTGTTCGGATTTGTCTGGCGGCGCGATTTTCTGATTACGCACGACGGCATTCAGAAGCTGATCGACGATCACTTGCCTTATCGCAATCTTCAGGACGCCAGACTCCCCGTTCACATCGTCACCACCGATATCGTTTCCGGTAACAGCGTCGTGATCTCGGATGGACCGGCCGACGAGGCGATTATCGCTTCCACCGCGATTCCGGGCGCGTTTGCGCCTGTCCGCTACAAGGATCTGTATCTGGCGGACGGTGCGATCTCCTCGAATACCCCGGTCAAGGTCGCGGTTACCAAAGGCGCGCGGCGCCTGATCATTCTACCGACGGGTTACGCCTGTGCCGTTGAGAAACCGCCGGTCGGCGCGGTCGCCAATGCACTTCATGCGCTAACGCTTTTGATCACCCGCCAGCTTGTGAGCGATCTGGAAAATCTCTCTCCCGACATCGAGTACTTCGTGGTGCCGCCACTATGTCCGCTGGTGGGATCGCCTTACGATTTTTCCCGAACTTCCGATCATATCGAGCGTGCGATCCGAAGCACCGAGGCCTGGCTTCAGAAAAGCGGCCTGGAGACGTCAGGCATTCCCGGCGAGATACGCCCGCACGGCCATTGAGGTGCCGCGGTGCAATTCATGCCTCACCGGCAAGGAATAAAGCGATGGCGTACCGGGTCTATGGTTCCAGGCCGTCAGGCCAGGTTGCACTGCGGAACTATTGGCCTGTCGACCCGGCCAGACGACGGATTGATTATGCTCGGCATGATCCGGTAGCCTCGCGCCGGTCGATTGTCATATCCATGATCGATACCGGCGATAGGGTCGGTACCGGTCATCCGGCGATAGGCGTCAGGCTGCGAAGTAAGAACAAGATGGCTAGAGGCCGCCCGAGGGGGTTTTATGGAAACGCTGATGCTTCCGTTCTCGCCGCGCTTCATCGTTCTCACGATCTGCGCCGTGGTGACGGCGCTGCTTTTCGGTATCGGGATCGTCGACCACAAGGCGTTCGATCTGGTCCTTGTCCCGCTGCTGATTTTTGGCGCGCTCACCCTGCTCGGCATTCGTGATCTCACGCAAAAGAATCATGCGGTGTTGCGCAACTATCCGATCTCCGCGCATCTGCGCTTCCTGCTGGAAGAAATCAGGCCGGAGATGCGGCAGTACTTCTTCGAGAGCGAGAAGGACGGCATGCCGTTTTCCCGCGACACCCGCGCGGTGGTCTATCAGCGCGCGAAGATGGTGCTCGACAAGCGGCCCTTCGGTACGCAGGAGGATGTCTATCGCGAGGGCTATGAATGGATTCACCATTCGGTGGCACCGAAAGCGCGTGCCAACGAGCAATTCCGCGTCCTGATCGGCGGTCCGGACTGCACCAAGCCCTATTCGGCCTCGGTCTTCAATATTTCAGCCATGAGCTTCGGCGCGCTCAGTCCGAATGCGGTGCGCGCGCTCAACGCCGGCGCGAAGAAGGGTGGCTTCGCGCATGATACGGGGGAAGGCGGCGTCAGCCCCTACCATCGCGAAAAGGGCGGCGACCTGATCTGGGAAGTCGGCTCGGGGTATTTCGGCTGCCGCAACCGCGACGGCTCCTTCAATCCGGATGAGTTTGCCCGCGTTGCCCGCGACGATCAGATCAAGATGGTCGAGCTCAAGATCAGCCAGGGCGCCAAGCCCGGGCATGGCGGCGTGCTGCCGGCGGCGAAGGTGTCGGAGGAAATCGCAAAGATCCGAGGCGTTCCCGTCAACGAAGACTGCATCTCTCCGGCAACGCATCGGGCGTTCAATACTCCGCTGGAGATGATGGCGTTCATCGACGAGATGCGACGTCTGTCCGGCGGCAAGCCGGCCGGCTTCAAGCTGTGCATCGGCCATCCGTGGGAGTTTCTCGCGATCTGCAAGGCGATGCTGGAGACAAAAATCTATCCCGACTTCATCGTGGTCGACGGCAACGAAGGCGGCACGGGTGCGGCACCGCTCGAATTCATGGACCACATGGGCATGCCGATGCGCGAGGGCGTCAGTTTCGTCCACAACGCGCTGCTGGGGATCAATGCGCGCGACCGCATTCGTATCGGCGCCTCGGGAAAGATCGCAACTGCCTTCGACATGGCGCGCGCGATGGCGATCGGCGCCGACTGGTGCAATTCGGCGCGAGGCTTCATGTTCGCACTCGGCTGCATCCAGTCACTGAGCTGTCACACCGACCGCTGTCCGACCGGCGTAACCACGCAGGATCCGACCCGCAACCGCGCACTGGTGGTGCCCCACAAGATCGAGCGGGTCTACAATTATCACCATGCCACCTTGCACGCGTTGTCAGAGCTTCTCGCCGCCGCCGGGCTCGAACATCCCCGCGAATTGCGGCCGATCCACTTCTCCCACCGCACCGCCACGACCGAGGTGCAGACCTTCGCAAAGCTTTATCCGTCGCTTCGCCCGGGCGAACTGATCGACGGCACCGACGATCCGCGCTTCCGCGACGCCTGGGCGATGGCGCGTGCCGATACGTTCGCGGCGACGGTGTAATTGGCCTGCGAACGGCCCAACAGCAATGCTTCTTGATTGAACGGACTTTCGGCAGAGCTCGGTTCACCTCTCCCCGCTGGGGAGAGGTCGATTTGCGCAGCAAATCGGGTGAGGGCCGTGGTCTCGCGAGAGACCTTACCCCCTGACCCCAACCCTCTCCCGATCGAAGTCGGATTTATCCGACTTCGACAGTTGATAATGCCCAACTCGGGTGAACCCGAGTTGGATGGGAGAGGGAGCACACCTTCGGCGGGGTTATAGATCAAACTGATTTCATCGCGCGCCGGCTTCAGTGCGGATTTTCCAGGCTGAAGGTTTCAGACTGTTCGTCATACGCAAACAGCTCGGCGTAGCGCGCCCATGACACCACCGTCTTGAGCGTTTCGTCGGCGTTTTCCTCGGACATGTAGTCCTCGAGTTCGTTGCGGAACCGCGCCGCAGGCGCGGTATGCGACGGTCGCTCGTCAAGCACCCGGCGGATCAGCCCCATTACCGGCACATAAAGCATGAGATGGTCGGCAAACAGCCGCTTGCGGGCGTCGGTTTCGAGGTTGGCGAAACGCTTGCCGGCTTCCGTCAGCATCAGGTCGCCTTCGCTCAATTGCGCAAACCTCAGCAGTTGCAGCGACTCGCCGAGATGGAATAATTCGTCGGCTTCGAGCTGGAGCTGATTGGCGAGCACGGGCAGGTCGGCGTGGCCGTTATACGGCGGCCCCGCCAAAGTCTCGATCAGACCCGAGAGCACGTTGGACGAGACATGGCTCAGGGTCATGCCCATGCCTGTGCCCTGAATGCCCTCGGCCGCCGGCGTCCTGACCTCGGGCCGCTGGGTCATGCGGGCATAGATGTTGTCGACAAGCTGGCGGAAAGCCGGATCAAGACGATTGCGCGGATGCGGCAGGTCGATCCTGATCTCGGCGGCCACACGGCCGGGATTGGATGAGAACACCAGAATGCGGTCGCACATCAGCACCGCTTCCTCGATGTTGTGCGTGACCATCAGCACCGATTTGATCGGCAGCCGGCCTTCGATCCACAGATCGATCAGGTCGGTTCGCAAGGTTTCGGCGGTCAGCACGTCGAGCGCGGAAAACGGCTCGTCCATCAGCAGGAGGTCCGGATGTACGACGAGCGCGCGTGCAAAGCCGACGCGCTGGCGCATGCCGCCTGACAATTCCTTTGGAAAGGCTGATTCAAATCCGTCGAGGCCGATGAGATCGATTGCCGCGAGCGCTCGCCTGCGGCGTTCGGTGCTCTCGACGCCAAGCGCCTCCAGGCCCAGTTCGACGTTCTGCAGCACAGTCAGCCACGGAAACAACGCGAAGGACTGAAACACCATGGAGACGCCGTTTGGCGGCCCGGCAATGGTCTCGCCGCGGCACTTGGCGTCGCCCGAGGATGGCGTGATCAGGCCGGCAATGATGCGCAGTAAAGTCGATTTGCCCGAACCGGAGCGCCCGAGCAGGCCGACGATTTCGCCGGAATGGATAGTGAGATCGACTTTTTCGAGGACCAGAAGTTCTTCGCCGCTGCCTTTTGGAAACGACCGGCAGACGCCGCGCATATCGAGCAGGCTGGTCTCTTTGGTAACTTCGAGCATGGTCTTGTCCTAAAAGCTATCCCAGACGAAGGCGTCGTTCCCCGAAAGCGTAAAGTGGCCTCCAGAGCAGCCGGTTGAAAAGCGTCACCAACACACACATCACGGTGATGCCGAGCACGACCCGGGGGAAATCACCGGCTTCCGTCGCAAGCGCTATATAGGCGCCGAGTCCGCTCGCCGTCAGGTGGATGTCACCCCAACTGGCGACTTCGGCAACGATGGAGGCGTTCCACGATCCGCCCGAGGCGGTGATGGCGCCCGTGATGTAATAGGGGAAAATGCCGGGCAGGATCACCTTGATCCACCAGCGCCACCCCTTGAGATGGAAACTGCCGGCGGCCTCGCGCAGATCGGTCGGAAACGCGCTGGCGCCGGCGATGACATTGAACAGGATGTACCACTGCGTTCCCAGGATCATCAGCGGGCTGAGCCAGATGTTCGAATTGAGGCCAAAGCGCACGATGACCGCCACGAACACCGGGAATGCGAGGTTGGCGGGGAACGCGGCAAGAAATTGTGCGAGCGGCTGGATGCGTTCGGCGAGTTTGGGCCGAAGCCCGATCCAGACGCCGACGGGCACCCATATCAGCGTCGCCAGCGAAATCAGGACGATCACGCGCAGGAGCGTGATGAGGCCGTAATTTATGGCGGTGAGGACGTCAGGGAGGCCCAGCGTCGCCGACATGTATCGATACGCCCTCCAGCCGGCGTAGAATGTGCCTGCGACGACAAAAGCGAGCCAGATCGCATCGACGGCGCGGGAGGGCGGACCGGACCTGAGGGGGACCCGCAGGATTTGGGGGATCGCCAGATGCAGGTTCGAAAAGGCCCGGTTCAGCGCCGCGAAGGGATATGTCAGGGCACGCAGCGCGCGCGTCCGGCGGAACAGGTCGAGCATCCAGGAGGTCGGTGCGGTCCCGGAAGCGGTCTGCTCGAAGCGGAATTTGTCGGCCCAGGCGACGACGGGGCGAAACAGCAGCTGGTCGTAGGCAATGATCACCAAAAGCATTGTCAGGATGGCGTAGCCGATCGCCGGCAGATTTTGCTTTTGAATGCCGAGCGCGACGTAGGAGCCGATACCCGGCAGCGTGATCGTCGTGTTGCCGACCGTGATCGCCTCCGAGGCCACCACAAAGAACCAGCCGCCCGACATCGACATCATCGTGTTCCAGATCAGGCCAGGCATCGCGAAGGGCACGTCGAGCCGCCAGAAGCGCTGCCATCCGCTCAGATGAAAACTCTGCGAGGCTTCGTCCAGGTCCTTCGGCACGTTGCGGATCGACTGGTACATACTGAACGCCATGTTCCAGGCCTGGCTTGTGAAAATCGCGAAGACGCAGGCGAGCTCGGCGCCGAATACCTGGCCGGGGAAAAGGTTCAGGAAGAACACCACCGTGAAGGTGAGAAAACCGAGGATCGGCACCGATTGCAGGATGTCGAGCAGCGGGATCAGCACCATCTCGGCCCGTCGGCTTTTGGCGGCGAGCGTGGCGTAGAGAAGCGTGAAAATGATCGAGCAGACGATGGCGAGCAGCATCCGCATGGTCGTCCGCAGCGCATAGAGGGGCAGATTGGCAGGGTCGAGCGAAACCGGAGAGGTGTCGAGGGTAGACAAGGGGAGAGTGGTTTGCTCGCCGCCATAGACGATCAGCACCATGGCGCCGGTCACCAGCACCAGCGCCACGGCGTCCCAGATGTTCGGCCGCAGCGCCTGTCCCAGTCTCGGCGTGAGAATTTCTTCAAGCGTCATGCGGGTTCGCCTTGTCGCGGGCCTGCCTGGTGGACAGGCGAGATCGAGTATCCGTGCCGCGTCCCGTATTGATAGGCGCGGTTTGTGATGGGTTTATAGTCGAACGGGGATGAAAACGCAGAGAAGGACCAAGGGCTTCATCTCAGAACTCGCAGCAGGGACGCAACCGCCTGAGGGAGGTTCGTTGCAACTAGTATTGGGTGTGGATCCGGAAACCGAACACCGAGACAGGACCGCGATCACGATTATAGGCCGGGTTGACGACCAGCTGATAGTCGAGCGTGAGCCTCGCCGCTGCCACCAGGAAGCTGTAATAGGTTTCGAGGATCCTCTCGGTGCCGGGATGGGGCAATTGCCCGTCGCCGACCAGAATGCCGAGCCCGCCGGCATTGAGAAACTCCTGGTGTACCTTGGTGATGCCATTGACGACGCCGGCGATACCGAAGGTGTCGTCGTCGCGTCCCCATTTCTTTCCGGAAATCGAAAGGCCGCCGGTAACCGTCCGGTCGATATCAGTGAAGTCATACGGCTCGATATTGCCATTGGCCCAGCCGGCACGGGCAAAAAAACCCGACATTCGGCATCAATTGCTGCTCAAGGTTACAGCAAAAAGGTCGGTATCTATTTGCCAGGCTTATTTGCCCATCCCCTGTTGCACTCCAGCCACAATCGCAAGCCCGAGACCGCTCGAGGAGAGTTATTCCAGAAGTGGTCCTACACTCCAGCTCGCGGCAGAAACGGTTGGTTCGAGGCTGAGGCGGCCGACCACCTGTTCGAGAATCGCGTCGCTCTTCACGGCAGAGGTGAGCTGCGCGGTCACTTCGACGCGGCCGCTTTCTGCAAGATCGGTGCTGTCGAGGCGCCGCAGGCTGAGCTGGCCGCTGCCAGTGCTCTGCAGCAGCAGAGCGCGGATATGCGCCTCCTCGGGATTTCGGCAGACGACGCGAACGCGGTAACAGGAATCGGTTTCTGCTTGCGTGATCGGCTGGCGGTTGATGATACGAACCAGCGGCCGCAACGTCAGATTGACAAGAACGACAAAGAAGGTCGCCAGCGCGGCGTGCAGCGGATGGCCGCTTCCCGCAAGCAGTCCGACCGCTGCCGAACACCACAGCGTCGCTGCGGTGTTCAGCCCGGTCACCTGAAGTCCTTCGCGAAAGATAATTCCCGCACCGAGAAAACCGATGCCGGACACGACTTGCGCGGCGACCCGTGTGGGGCTTGCATCGTCGGTGAACAGGCTTTCGAACACGACAAAGCTGGCCGCGCCGATGGCGACGAGCGTATTGGTCCGCAAACCGGCCATTCGCTGCCGCCATTGGCGCTCGAACCCGATACATGCGCCCAACAGGGTGGCCATGGCCAGGCTGATCGCGGCCTGATCAATCGAGCTGTTCACGGTGAAAATCCCTACTCAACTTCCCCGCGCCGTCGGTGACGGCCCAGAGCCGACTAACTCTGCACCGCTCCAGCCAACGCGTTCCTGATAAGACAGATTGAAGACCGTTGTGTGAAATCCTGCGCTACCGATGCAGCGCCCTCGCGCGGCGCAAGATTTCGCTCGCCAGCAAAAGGACGCCGACCCCCGTCGCTTCTGGCGCTCGAAGGCATCCTGCGCCGTCATTGCCGTCGAGACCCGGCGGATGACAGCGGACGATTGAACCCGAATGCCGATGGCGATCCGGAAAGGCTGCGCGTGCCGCGACGGCCCCCGGGTTCTTCGATGCCAATCTCGCCAGGGTCGATCTGCCAGCGGCACTCCAGCCGGTTACCATCGGCCAGGACCCAATGACACGCCAGCCCCGGCGGTGGAGACCGACGCTGGCCCGCCGGGCGGCGAAGACCCGGCAGATTGTCATTGGCATGCGCAGCCACAGTCCCACGCGGCATCCCGGGCCGGGGTCCGAGGCGTCTCAATCCTGCAATTCGCAACGATGCGTGTTTTTTGAACATCGCCCACCTCCATTTCCGCGTCTGGCGCGGCAGGCCGGTGAGCGAGGTGGTCAGCCAGGCGCGACCACCAACCCCACGCGGCAAATGCCGGCGCGACCGATCTTGATCTCTTGCGGCAGCGCTGTTCCGATCAATGTCGGAGCTGCGTTGCCATCGGGGGTACTGCCCATTTTCTGTTTGCGCGGTTGTTGTTGTTTCCTGCCTGGACGGAATGTCCTTGACAGCCGGCCGGCCCATACGCCCGGTTCTTGCTGGTGTCAAGCGCTTTTCTATATCCTCCCCGGAGGATAACTGATTATCCTGCCGGGAGGATAGGAGCAAAAAATGCAGGACCACCCACATTCGGCGATTGCCCAACGCTTGAGGCGCGCCAACGGACATCTGGAGACCATCATCGAGATGATCGAACAGGACAGGCCATGCGCGCAAATCGCCCAGCAATTGCAGGCCGTGGAGAGTGCGATCGAGAACGCCAAAAAGGCCCTGATCCACGATCACATCAGCCACAGCCTGCAAAAATCCTACGCGGCGACGGCAAAAGGCCGGGCGGCGCTGCGCGAGTTCAGGCTGATCGCGAAATATCTCTAGTCAGGGCTATGGCGGGCGTGTCCCATGAGAGCTGCCCAACGGCCCTGGTCAACGCCCCGGTTGAACTCGTCTGGTCGCTTCTCATGGCACCTGGCGGATGGGAAAATGTGTTCGATATTCGTGTCCTGACCGTCGATCCGCCTGGACGGGCGGTGGTCGCACAACTGGTCCATGGCGAGACCGGACCCAGAATTCTTCATCTCAGGCTGACGTTTCGGATGGTGGAAATCGACCCGCAACACCACGCTCTTTGGCTGGACGTAGACTTGCCGTTCGGGATCGCGGTTCGCGAAAATATCAGATGCACGTCTCTCGATGGCTCACATTGCCGCGTGGACTATCGCTGCAACTTTGATTTTCCCGCGGGATGGCGAGGCGCAATCACGAGAGGGCTGTTGAGCCGCGCGCTCTATTCGGGCCCCGAAGACTCGCTCTCTCGCCTCAAACGCGCGGCCGAACTGCGCTTTTTGGGTCAGGCGGCCAGGCGCCTCAGGGGGTCGCCAAACGATGCTGGACCTCGACCGTGATATGCGAGAGGTCGGGGAACCTTGCCAATCTCTTCCGGTAGTGCGCCGGCTCGTGGGTCTCTGACGTGGCGACCGAGACGATGGCACCGAGATGACCCGGTCCGAGCCGCCAGAGATGGAGGTCGGTGACGTGATCGCCCTCGCTTTCGATCGCGGTACGGACCCTCTCTGCCATGCGCGGGTCGGGGTTGCGGTCGAGCAGGATGGCACCAGTGTCGCGCAGCAGGCCCACCGACCAATTGGCGATGACGAGCGCGCCGATGAAGCCGGCCAGCGGATCCATCCACAGCCAGTCGAATGCCCGCGCCAGCAGCAATCCGACAATGACGAGCACCGAGACGGCGGCGTCCGCCATCACGTGAACTACGGCGGCACGCATGTTGTTGTCGCGGTGATGCGCGCCATGGCCGTGGTCGTGTTCTTCGAATTCCAGTTCGCGGATTTCGGGCTCATCGGATCGGCGTGGCGCACCATCGTGGTCATGACCATGCGCGTGCCCGTGCGAATGATCATGATCGTGGCGGTGGTGAAGCCCGCCGGACAACAGCCAGGCGCTGGCGGCGTTGACGACCAGACCCAGTACCGCGATCGGAATCGCCTGGTTGAACGCGATGGGAACCGGGTCAATCAAGCGCGTCACCGCTTCATAGCCGACCAGGAGCGCGATCATCGCCAGCACGATGGCGCTGGAATAACCGGCGAGATCGCCGAACTTGCCGGTTCCGAACGTGAAACTGCGATCGCCGGCATATTTGCGGGCATAGGTGTAAGCAAGCGCGGCGAGCAGCAACGCGCCGGCATGGGTCGACATGTGCAGGCCGTCGGCGATCAGGGCGAGCGAGCCGAACAGGGCGCCGCCGACGATCTCCGCGACCATCATCACCGTGCAGAGGATGATCACCGCCCAGGTCCGCCGCTCGGCCCTGTCGTGATCGCTGCCCAGGAAAAAGTGGTCGTGCGGCGGAATCTGGAAAACCGAGTTGCTTTCCATCATGGCTTTGCTCATTTCAGATAGGTGTGGACCACTTCGATCAACTGATCTGCCGCGTCGGCGTTCAGCGCGCCGGGATTCTTTTCAGGGTTCACCAGATGGGTACGGATATGGTCTTCGACCACTTCGGCCATCAGCCCTGCGACGCTGCCGCGGATGCCCGCGATCATGTGCATGATGCGCTCGCAATCCGTCTCTTCGTTCAAGGCGCGCTCGATCGCCTCGACCTGGCCGCGGATGCGGCCGACGCGTGCCAGCAGCTTCTTCTTCTCTTTGATCGTGTGCGACATGGTGGAAATATAGGGTACCCCCCCTATGCTATGTAAAGCCCTCGTAAAGCCCTTGGGGCCCGCCCGCGGCCGATGAGCTGACCCGCCGGGATGGGGACCGCCGGGCAGGCCGGGTGCGGCACGGGGGTGGGGGAGGCGCCCGTGTTGGACGCAAGACAAACGTGCGAATTCCGGCGGGATTTCGTGGAGTTAGGGCATGATCCGGAAATGTGGGAACCGGTTTTCCGAAAAGATCATGCTCAAACAAAGAGATGAGATCATGATGCGATTCCAATTAATCGCATCATGATCTAGTCGGATCGCCGTCAGATTTTCGCAGATGTCGACAGCGTTTTCGCGTCGAATCTGTCGATGTCGGCGAGCAGTTCGCAAAACGCGCGTGCACCGGAATCGATCAGGCGCTCGCCTTTCTCCGCGGATGCCTGTGTCGCATCACCCACCGCGCCGGATGGGTGAAGGTCCTGCGCCTGCCAGGCGAACGGCGCGGGACGATTGGTAGAGAGCCAGCGATAATCCTTCGCCGTCGCGATTGCCGATGAACGAAAATCGGCAATCGCTTCGTTGCGGACATGCTGAGCGTATCGCGCCAGCATGATGGAGGTTTCGACTGCGCCGCCGTGAACGCCGTGCTGCACTTCGGCTGCGACGAACAAACCTGCCGTCGCGCTGAGGCGCGACCAGCCCGTGGTGACGACGAATAGCCCGTGTTTTGCGCGCAGGTCCTGCGCGACAACGCTCATGCCGGCGCTGTTGCCACCATGGCTCGTCACCATCACCAGTTTTTTCACGCCGGCGCGCGCAACGCCTTCGCCGAGCGCGAACCATGTCTGCAGCGCGACTTCCGTCGGCAAGGTCAGCGTTCCCGGAAAGTCGACATGTTCCGTGGAAATGCCGACCGGCTGAAGCGGAAGAAAGGTCGCAGGTAGCGCGTCGGGGAGCAACTCGCGCACACGCGCCAGGTAGGCCTGCGCAATCATCACGTCGGTGCCGAGAGGCAGATGCGGCCCGTGCTGTTCGGTGGCCGCCAGCGGCAGGACCGCGATCCATCGCTCGAGGTCCGAGCCAGCAAAATCAGGCCAGTAGACATCGGTCCAGTCACGCGGAGGGACGGTCGAATTCATCGAGCAGACTTTTTACCTGGTGCGGTGGTTTGACCGGATTTGCAAGATGGTTTCGTATTGGTTACGAGAAAAGCCATCGGAACCCGATGCTTCCTTTCATTCCATGCTTCCTATCATGTGCCCAAACGACCCGTGGAGTCCAACATGAACCCGGCTCTTTTGCCGCGAGCGTTAACGGTCCTCCTGATGGCCCTGGTCATTGCCCTATCGCCGGCAAGCGCCCAGACCAGGCTCGACAAGGTCTCGTTCGGGACCAACTGGGTGGCCGAGGCCGAGCATGGCGGATTCTTCCAGGCCGTGGCCGACGGCACCTATGCGAAATACGGGCTCGACGTCACCATCGTGCCGGGCGGCCCGAACGACAACAACCGCATGCTGCTGATCGCCGGCAAGCTCGATTTCTTCATGGCCGCGAACACGCTGATGTCGTTCGATGCGGTCGCCAACAACGTGCCGGTCGTCACGGTCGCCGCCATCTTCCAAAAGGATCCGCAGGTTCTGCTGACGCATCCGGAATCGAAGATCACCAAACTCGAGGATCTCAAACCGCTGACGCTGTTCGTCTCCAAGGAAGGCATCTCGAGCTATTTTCAATGGCTGAAGTCCGAATACGGATTCAGCGAGGAAAAGGTCAGGCCGTACACCTTCAACCCGCAGCCGTTTCTCGCCAACAAGCAAAGCGCAATGCAGGGTTATGTCACCTCGGAGCCCTATGCGATCGAGAAGAGTGCCGGCTTCAAGCCCGGAATCATTTTGTTGGCCGACTATGGCTTCAACAGCTATTCGACCCTGATCGAGACGCGCCGCGATCTGATCGACAAGAGGCCCGACCTGGTCCAGCGTTTCGTCGACGCCTCTGTCAAGGGCTGGTATCATTACCTTTACGGCGACAACAGGGCCGCCAACGCGATGATCCGGAAACTCAATCCGGAAATGACCGACGAACTGATCGCCTATTCCATCGCCAGGATGAGGGAATATGGCATCGTCGATTCCGGTGACTCGCTGCGCGATGGCATCGGCGCCATGACTGACGCACGGATGGCAAGCTTCTTCGACAAGATGGTGCGTGCCCGCGTTGTCCGCCCCGACATTGACTACCGCAAGGCCTACACGCTTCGCTTCGTCAACAAGGGCGTCGGCGTGGACGAGCGGCCAAAGAATTAGGCACGGGCTAGTGTGGCGGTTCAGAAGTCCGCATCATTATTGCCGCGAGTCTGTCATGCGGACTTCTGAACCAAAAGCCACACTAGAATCATAGATTTGCCAGTGTCCTTTCGGTTCCGAAGTTCGCATCAGAGGTCGTCGCAAAATGATGCGAACTTCGGAATCAAAGTAGCTCTAGGGTGACGGGAGGCGCAGCCTTGACCGAAAGGGAAGCCGATGAAGCGGGCCTTGCGGTCAGTCTGCGCGGTGTCACCAAGGTTTATGACAGCGGCCTGGTCGCGCTGGGACCGATGGATCTCGAGGTGCGCAAGGGAGAGTTCGTCTCCCTGCTCGGGCCGTCCGGTTGCGGAAAGTCGACGGCCCTGCGCCTGATCGCCGGCCTCAACGCACCGACCTCCGGCACAGTGCGGGTGTCCCGGCCTGCGGCAAAGACGGGCGGCGCGCATCCTGTTGGCTTCGTGTTTCAGGAGCCAACCTTGATGCCCTGGACCAGCGTGCGCGAAAATGTCCGCCTGCCGTTGAAACTCGCGAATGTGCGCCCGGGCGAATCCGATGCGCGGATCGACGAGGCATTGGCGCAAATGGGGCTTGCCGAATTTGCCGGAGCATACCCACGGGAATTGTCGGGCGGCATGAAAATGCGCGTCTCGCTGGCGCGCGCTCTGGTCACCGATCCGGACATTCTTCTGATGGACGAGCCTTTCGCCGCGCTCGATGAAATCACGCGTTTCCGGCTTAACAACGATCTGCTCGCGCTGTGGCGCAATCTGCGCAAGACCGTCGTCTTCGTTACCCATTCGGTATTCGAGTCGGTTTATCTGTCGCAGCGGGTCCTGGTCATGACGTCGCGGCCCGGGCGCATCGCCAGCGAGATTGCGATTGCGACCGCGGAGCCGCGGGCTGAGGATTTTCGGACCTCCTCCGATTATGCGGCCTACTGCCGCAAGGTTTCGAACGCGCTCGCGCCATCCTATCCAGGACGATCCGTCCCATGACCTTGCTGGATACTCCTCCATCAGCGGCCGCGCAGACGGCACCCGACAGCCGAAGCAAACGCCTGGTGCGCATCCTGCTGCCGGTCGCCGTGCTCGCGATCGGCATTGCGGCATGGGAGTTCGTGGTGCGGATCAACCATATTCCGCCCTATGTGTTGCCCGCACCATCGGCCGTGTTCATAACCCTGGTTTTGGACTGGCCGGTGCTGTCGCAATCGCTGTTGACGACGCTTCTCACCACGCTCGAAGGCTTCATCGCGGCGGCCTTCGGCGGCGTCGCGCTGGCGTTGTTGTTCAACCAATCGAAATGGCTGGAATATTCGCTGTTTCCCTATGCCGTGATCCTGCAGGTCACGCCGGTGATTGCGATTGCGCCGCTGCTCCTGATCTATCTTCCGCAACAAACCGCCGTCGTGGTCTGTGCCTGGATTGTCGGGTTTTTTCCGGTGCTGTCCAATACCACGCTCGGTCTCAATTCGGTCGACCGCAATCTCGCCGGCCTGTTCAGTCTTTACGGTGCCTCGCGGCTGCAGACGCTGCGTCTTCTCAAATTGCCCTCGGCGCTACCGTTCATTCTCGGCGGATTGCGGATTGCGGGCGGCCTGTCGTTGATCGGCGCGGTGGTGGCCGAAATTGCCGCAGGCTCGGCCGGCGCGGGCTCGGGCCTTGCCTATCGAATTGCGGAATCCGGCTATCGCCTCAACATTCCCCGAATGTTCGCCGCCCTGCTGTTGCTCTCAGCCGCCGGAATTGTCATTTATGGGCTCTTGGCGCTAACCTCGCATTTGCTGCTGCGACGCTGGCACGAGAGCGCGCTTGGAAAGGAAAGCTAGTACCGCCGATCTGAAGTCCCTGCGCACTGGCGGCGAGTCCGTACACGGACTTCAGATCGAAAGCGGTACTAGTGCGGTGAATTTGAAGTTCCTATCAGTGTTACTGCAATCTCATCATAGGAACTTCAAATTCAAAAACCGCACTAGAAACATTAACTTGCTAGTGCTCCTTTGATTCCGAAGTTCGCATCAGAGATCGCCGCAATTGCTTGCGAACTTCGGAATCGGAGCACTAGCATCATAGGTTTTCTAGTGCCCTTGGCTTTCCGAAGTTCGTGTGAGAGGGTGCTGCGACGTTCCACGAACTTCGGAAAGAGGGCACCAGATGGTGGGCGGCAATATTTCGTCGGAAAAGATCGATCTTCTGGTTTACGGTCCGAACAAACCGATCGTCGACAACGGTTTTTCCGATCAGTTCGTGCTCCACGCTTCTGAAACGCGCGCCGATCTCGACCGCCTGAATCCGGCGGTGGCGGCAAAAATTCGTGGCGCCGCTGTCACTTACGGCACGGTTCGCTGCGACGGCGCCGTCATGGCCATGTTCCCGAAGCTCGAAATCGTCGCTTCGTTCGGCGTCGGATATGACCACGTCGATGCCAATTACGCGCGCGAACATAACATTATTGTGACCAACACGCCCGACGTCTTGACCGAGGAGGTCGCCGATATCGCGCTCGGACTTTTGATCTCGACCTTGCGCGAATTCATCAAGGCGGACCGCTATCTTCGTTCCGGCCTGTGGACGTCGGCGCAATATCCACTGAGTGTCGGCTCGCTCCGCGATCGCAAGGTTGGAATCGTCGGCATGGGCCGCATCGGCCAGGCGATCGGGCGCAGGTTGGAAGCCTCCCGTGTTCCTGTGGTCTATCATTCGCGCAATCCGGCGCCGGGGGTCAGCTACAAGCACTATCCCGACCTGATCGAGATGGCGAAGGCAGTCGACACGCTGGTAGTAATTGTCCCCGGCGGCCCCTCAACCGCCAGGATGATCAACGCCGACGTCTTGAAGGCGCTCGGGCCGCGCGGCGTGATCGTCAACGTGGCACGCGGCTCGGTGGTCGATGAAGGGGCGCTGATCGCCGCATTGAAGTCAGGAACCATTCTGGCAGCGGGCCTCGACGTGTTCGCCAACGAACCGAACGTGCCCGAGGAATTGCGCACGATGCAGAACGTGGTGTTGCTGCCGCATATCGGCTCCGCTTCGGTGGTGACGCGCAATGCCATGGATCAGCTCGTGGTGGACAATTTGAAAGCCTGGTTTGCCGGCAAGGCACCACTGACGCCGATTGCAGAAACACCGGCGAAGGAGCGCTGATGCCAGTGTGGCGGTTCAAAAGTCCGCATGATCTCGGCCGCGAGTCCGCCGTGCGGGCTTTTGAGCCAAGGCCACACCGGATCGATAGCTTGCTGTTGTCCTTGCGATTCCGAAGTTCGTAAACGTGGCTCCGAAGAAACATACGAACTTCGGAATCGGGATACCAGGCCGCCCCGGCATCGCGCTTGCGACGCTTGCGGCCATGCTCATTTGCACGCCGCAGGCCTCCTCGCAGGATGCTGCCTCGCTGAAGCGGGAAATGATCGGCCAGTGGGAGCTCTCGACCGCCGAGCGCAGCAAAACCTGCGTGGTGACGCTGAAGAACGATACGACGTCGCAAGGCCTCAAGCTTGAACTGGAGCCGGCTTGCGCGAAGTCGTTGCCCTTCACCAAAGAGATCACCGCCTGGAACGTGAAGGGGCTCGATATTGTCCGCCTGCAGGATGCCGCAGGCCAGCCGGTGATTGACTTTACCGAAGTCGAGAGCGGAATTTTCGAAGGTATGAGGCAAGGCGAGGGCATTTACCTGCTGCAAAATCTCGCCGCCGCACGTTCGCTCGCCAAGTCGATGGATCAGATGATCGGCGATTGGGCGATGGTACGCAATGACGGTCGTCCCATCTGCGGCCTGACCCTGACCAATACGGAAGCCAGGGCCGACAATTTCCAGGTCTTTCTCAAGCCGAAATGTGATCCCGCCGTCGAAGCCTTCAAGCCGACAATGTGGCGGCTGGAGCGTGGCGAACTGCTTTTGATGGCGGCCAATGGCGAGACCTGGCATTTCCAGGCCGACGACAATGCGCAATGGCGGCTGGTGCCCGACAGTGCCGATGCCCTGATCATGCTGCGGCAATAGGTCCTCAACCTGACCGTCGCTTGGCAGCTTCTGCGGGTCGCAGTGAGTACCGGCGGTCGAGCCGTGCCACATTCGACCGGGCCAAGAGAGGCTTGGGGCGCCAAATTGCCCCGCTGGCGCGGTCCTCGATCCATTTCAATGTGGCGGCAGAACCAGTAAAGTCCACCTTGCGGGACACTGCTGGCAGGAGACGAACTATGCCTGATTTTCCGCTAAGCCTTATCGAGATCGAAAGGCGCATTGCCGCGATCAGGGGGAACCTCCGGGAACTGGAGGAGCAGGCCGCCGCCATTTCCGGCGCGGCGGTCGAAGAGCTGAATGCGCGGCGTATCGCCGATCAAGAGGCGCAACTCCAGCGCCTGGTCACGCAGCGGGATGAACTGCTTCAGTCGAGGTCGTCAGCCTCGAAGCAGGCAATGGGCGTGAAGCCGCATATGCGGGTGATCGGCGCAGATGGCGTATTCATCGGAACCGTCGATCGGGTCGAGAACGGCAGGATCCGCCTCACCAGGGCCGATAGCGGCGAAGGCCGCCACAAGGGTCATCATCATTACATCGATCTCGGGCTGGTCGCTGACATCGAGGGGCAGAACGTCAGGCTGTCCGCGAACGCTGCGGTGGCGGTGACTCTGGAAGAGGAACGCTCCGGCAAGGGCACCTGAAGCGGCTGGTCCCACAATGGCGCGCGTGCGGCCGTTTAAATGACGTCGATCGAGCTTATCCCTGCTCACGCCGATGATCTTTCTTCCCCGCCGCCATGGCTTCGCCTCGGCATTTTGGCCGCGCCGAGGCAGGAATTTTCTGCTTCCGTCGCGGAAATCCTGAGCCAGGTTACCAAACCGGATCGGGACCAACGCTGGGGCGCGTTTTGGGCAACCGAAAGCTTCGAAGGTCAGGTTCGGGCTGTTGGTTTGTGTTCCTTCAAGGCGGAGCCGAGCGATCTGCCCGAGGTGGAGATCGCCTACTTCACGTTTCCGCATCGCGAGGGCCGCGGCATCGCGACCGCCATGGTCCGCGAATTGACCGAACGAGCTTTGCAATACGTCTCTCTCGTCATCGCCCACACGCTTCCGCTCGAGAACGCGTCGTGCAAGATATTGCGGCGGTGCGGTTACGAGCGGGCAGGTGAGATGATCGACCCGGAAGACGGGCTGGTCTGGCGCTGGCAGTATCCGACGATTGCTTCGCGCGACGCAAACAAATAGCCGAGCATATGGTCGGCGCCGCGCCAATCCTTTCCCAATACTCAAACCACAGTTCATTCCAAAACAAGCGCGATCCCACGATCGAGAACAATCTGTCGCTTTCCGCGGCGGCATTCTCGCCCGGTGGCCTCGCTGCGTCCGATAATTCAATCGATTCTGTAGATTGAAACATCATAAAATACTTGTTGGATCGATCCTTAGTCATGCGTCATCCTCTCTCGCATCGAAGCCGGGACGAAGGAAACGACGAATGACCGCCCAAGACGCCATCCACGCATTGTGGGCCGCTTCGATCGCAACACCCATTGATTCGAAGACCAACGGTGCGCGTGTCATCGCCATCGCGCTCGACCTATCGCTCGCGGGCATCTTCGCGCTGTACCAGAAAACGAAGATTTATCTCTGTCATATGTCGGGAGTGCGCTCTCATCGATTTTAGCGAAGTCAACGGGGTGGTTACTTCGCTGCGTGGGAACAGCCTGAACTCTTCAGTACGAGATACGAGCAGCATTCAGATCACTGCGCCAATCGACGTGAGATGAATGGCGCGCACGATGTGCGTCCCCCACAAACCTCACTCAACATCTTTGTCGCGATCAACCTGGTCCCGTCGGACCAACAACCAAGGAGATTGACCAATGGATACAATCAAGAAGCCCGAAGACATCAACCAGCCGCGCCGGCGTTTTTTTGGCACTGCAGCTCTGACGATCGCTTCCGCTCAGTTGGCCTTGAACAGCTTTGCCGAGGCGCAACCAAGCAAAGCGGAGCAGGCAGGTGTGCGCTCGATCAAACCGGGAACTAACACGTCGTTTGGCCCCTTGAAGCAGATCGACGCTGGCCTTCTCAATGTCGGATACGCAGAAGCTGGGCCTGCCGATGGTCCGCCGGTCGTTCTTCTGCACGGCTGGCCCTATGACATTCACAGCTTTATAGATGTCGCGCCCTTGCTGGCGCAGGCCGGCAACCGCGTGATCGTTCCCTATCTGCGTGGCTATGGCACGACACGCTTTCTCTCCAGCGCAACGTTCCGGAACGGCCAGCAGGCGGCGGTCGCGATGGATATTATCGCTCTCCTGGACGCGCTCAAGATCGAGAAGGCGACCCTCGCCGGATTTGATTGGGGAGCGCGGACGGCCAACATCATCGCGGCGCTCTGGCCGGAGCGCTGCAAGGCCATGGTCTCCGTGAGCGGTTATCTGATCGGCAGCCCTAACATGGTGCCGTTGCCGCCAAAGGCTGAACTCTCATGGTGGTACCAATATTACTTTGCAACGGAAAATGGCCGGGCCGGCTACGAGAAATATCGGCACGATTTTGCGAAGCTCATCTGGCAGCTGGTTTCGCCGAAATGGAATTTCGACGATGCCATATTCGATCGCAGCGCAGCGTCCCTGGATAATCCGGATCAAGTCGCCGTCGCAGTCCACAATTATCGCTGGCGAATCGGCCTCGCCAAGGGCGAGCCTCAATACGACGATCTGGACAAGCGACTTGCGGAATTTCCCGTCATCACGGTGCCTACCATCACGATGGAGGGCGATGCCAATGGTGCGCCACATCCGGAGCCTGGTTCCTACGCCAAGAAGTTTTCGGGCGAGTACCAGCACAGGACTATCAAGGGCGGTGTCGGACACAACCTGCCGCAGGAAGCGCCGCAGGCCTTCGCCAAGGCAATCGTCGAGGTTGCCGAGATTTGATCGGCGTTAGAGAGGACCTGCGGAGCGGTCACATCCACCCCGCAGGGCATCACACTGCGCACTCTTCTCTGTACGAGGACAACAGTCAGATGACAGGAAGACACGGTGGCCAAGGCTTGAACTTTGTAATCCCCGTGACGAAGCGGGACAAATCATCGGGGGCGCCGCTGGATATACCTGGGCAGGCATTTCCGAACTGAGACAGATGTGGATCGACGAAGCACATCGGAGGCGCGGATATGCTCGATCAGATCAGCCGCATTCCCTTCAGGCTCGCATGTCCGCTCTTGCCTACGATGATGTGGTCGTGGACGGAAATTCCGAGCGGAGCGGCAATGTCGATGATGGCCTTCGTCATCTGGATATCCGCACTTGACGGAGTCGGATCGCCGGAAGGGTGATTGTGCACCAGGATCAGGGCGGTCGCCGACAGTTCAAGGGGCCCGCTTGATGACTTCGCGCGGATAGACCGGCGTGTGGTCCACGGTGCCGGTCTGCTGCACTTCGTCCGAAATCAGCTGGTTGCGCTTGTCGAAGAACAAAAGACGGAGCTGCTCCTTGTCGGCAAAAGCCATGCTGGTGCGGCAATAGTCGATCACCTCATGCCACGACGAGAGCAAGGTGCGCCGCTGCAACTGGCCCTTGGCGATGCGCTGGGCGGCGGCGGCGATCAGTTTGATTTCGGTGATGGTCACTTCGCCCACGCCGTCGATCTCGCGCAAGCGCGTCTCGGGCGCGTGAATGGTTTCGGCGAAGGAGCCGAACTTCTTCAGAAGCGATTTGGCCAGCGGCTTGACGTCCCCGCGCGGGATGGCGCGAAACAGTACCATCTCCAGAAGCTCGTAATCGCTGAGCGCGTCCGCGCCGGCGCTGCGAAACCGCTCGCGCAGCCGCATCCGGTGGCCGTGATAATGCGGCACCTCGGCCGGCTGATCGGGCGTATCGCTGGTGTTCGCAGACATCCGCGCCACCATGCAACGGGAATTGAATTTTGCAACCGGTAATTGTCAGGCTTGAGGATGTCTGTCGCTCCTTCCGGGCTCTCCAATCAAGCGATCGTGATCGGCCGCGGAATTCCGGGTGCGGTCACATTCCGCGCGCCTCGAGTGTCTAGTGCGCGATGGCTGCGAGTCCTCGACTGGGTGGGAACTCGGCGCCAGTTTACGAGCGTGAAAACAGGATGTCTGAACCGAGGGAATGTCAGGCCGAGCAGGCCGGCACCGACCTGAATCAAGCTTTCGCCGAGTTGCGCCCGGCCATGCTGGCGCTGGCTTACCGCATCACCGGCAGCCGCGCCGACGCCGAGGATATCGTGCAGGAGTGCTTCCTGCGCTTTCATCGGGCTCGGCCGGAGGAGGCCGTGCGCTCGCTCAAGGCCTATCTCGGCACCATCACCGCGCGGTTGAGCCTCAATCGCCTTCGTGACCAAAGGGCGCGGCGCGAGACTTATGTCGGCGAATGGCTACCCGAACCGATCGCGACCATCGAGGAGCCTGGCATTGTGGCTGAAGACGTTTCGTTTGCCCTGCTCATGGTGCTGGAGCGTCTGTCTCCGGTCGAACGTGTGATCTTCGTGCTGCGAACCGCCTTCGATTTCAATTTTGCAGAGATCGGCAAGATTGTAGGACGCGACTCGGCCGCCTGCCGCAAGGCCTTCAGCCGCGCGCGCCTCCGGGTGCTCGCCGAACGGCCGCGCTTTTCGATCGACCGCGAACGTCATCGGGCGCTCGTGCGGGGATTTATGGAAGCCACCCGCGGCCAGGATCTCGAGCGGCTGGTGTCGCTGTTGGATGAGAAGGTCGAACTGCATGGTGATGGCGGCGGCAAGGCATTGACCGCCAAGAAGCCGGTCAGGGGCGGCCGGGCGGTGGCGCAATTCGTGCTCGCCGCGACCCGCGCTCGTCCACCGGGGACCTTCGTGACCGAAATCGATCTCAACGGCGCCCCTGCCCTTGTCTTGCGCGGGCGGGAGCCCGGAAACGTTGCCGCCGCCTTCCTTTTCGAAACGGACGGCAAGCGCATTTGTTCGATCTTCAGCGTCGCCAATCCCGACAAGCTTGCCGCGCTCAGCCGCGCGCTGCGCGGCAGCGGCGAAGATTCCGTGACCACAACCGACAAAGGAGCAGAGCTGTGATCGTGACCCCGTCCACCTTCATGCTGATCGAGGAAGTCCTGGTTGTGATCGCCATCATCGTGGGTGCGGCGTGGTACTTCTCGCGCCGGCGGCGCGGCGGCGCAGCGGCCGGCCCTGCCACCCCAAAATATCATCCGCTGTTCGTCCTGCTTCACTGGGCGGTTGCGTTTGCGATCGCCAACCTTCTGCTGCGCGGCGCCCTGATCATGCGGTACATCCCCAACAGCGATCCGGAAAAGATCGACGGTCTCAGAGCGCACATGTATGCGGGGACGCTCGTACTCACGCTGATGCTGATCCGCCTCGTGGTTCGCCGGAAAACCCAGCTGCCGCCGAGGGCAACCGCGCGCAACCGCGGGCTCGATTGGCTCGCCAAAACCTCGCATCGCCTGCTCTATGTCCTGGTGCTGGGGCAGGCGCTGAGCGGTCTGTATATGGCAGTGCAGACCGGCCTGCCCGACGTGCTGATCTTGGGCCGAGGCACCTTGCCGGAAGATTTCTGGATGTTTTCAATCCGCAGTGTCCATTATCTGGTATCAAGGCTCTTGATGGCGACCATCGCGCTTCACATTACTGGTGCGCTCTATCACTCCTTCATTCTCAAGGATGGGCTATTGCGCCGCATGAGTTTTGGCCGCCGGACCCCGGCGCATGATGTGGGGAGAATTGAGAGCGACCGTCGAGGGGTGGCTCAGCCAGCCAATGCCGGTCAGGCGGTATAGCGGCTGATGCGAAGGCGTTACGCCGCCACCGGTGGCTTTTCGTTGTGGCGTTCGGAAAGCGTGAAAATCTCCGCCCCGGTCGCGGTCACGCCCACGGAGTGCTCGAATTGTGCCGACAGCGAGCGGTCGCGGGTGACGGCGGTCCATCCGTCGGAGAGGATCTTCACATGCGGCTTGCCGAGATTGATCATCGGCTCGATGGTGAAGAACATGCCCGGCTTGAGCAACACGCCTTCGCCGGGCCGGCCGACATGAATGATGTTCGGTTCGTCATGGAACATGCGGCCGAGCCCGTGGCCGCAAAAATCACGCACCACGCTCATGCCTTGCGGTTCGACGAAACTCTGGATCGCGTAGCCGATGTCGCCAGTGGTTGCACCGGGCTTCACCGCAGCGATGCCGCGCATCATGGCCTCGTAGGTCACCTCGACCAGGCGCTCGGCCTTGCGCGCGATCGGCGGAACTGCATACATCCGGCTGGAATCCCCGTACCAGCCCTCGACGATGAAAGTCACGTCGACATTGACGATGTCGCCTTCCTTCAAACCCCGCTCTCCTGGCATGCCGTGGCAGACGACATGGTTGATGGAGGTGCAGGTGGAAAAGCGATAACCGCGATACATCAGCGTTGCGGGATAGGCGCCATGGCTGAAGGCGAATTCGCGGACGAATTCGTCGATCCGCGAGGTCGGCACACCCGCCTTGACGACGTCGGTCAGCTGATCGAGGCACTTGGCCACCAGCGCGCCCGCCTTGCGCATGCCGGCGAATCCGCTGGCTCCGTGCAACTTGATCTGCCCGGTTTTGCGCAGGGAAGTATCGGAGGCTTCGACATAGCTCATGAGTGGACGAGTCTTTGGAAAAAGGATTGATTTGAAGGGTCTAATTTAATGATTGGCGCCGTCAGCGCAAGCCGGTGTGCTGGATTTGACATTCGCTTCTGGGCCGCCACCAAGCCTCTATTGCGAATGTCAAATCCAAAACCATACTGGAATCCAATATTTGCCAGTGTCCCTTTGGTTTCTGACGTTGCCAAACGGGACCTGCGCGATCTGAAGCGAATTTCAGAACCGGAGCACCAGGTGCGGGCCGGCCGGAACGGCAACTGCGATTGCCGGGGAATAGCCAGGTGCGGCGTCAGCTCGAGACCTCCACGGTGGTGTCGACGGGCAGGGTACCACCGCGGACGCGGATTTCGCGCACCGGGTAGGGGACGCGGATGCTCTCGCGCTTGAACGCTTCCCAAAGCGCCAGCATGACATCGCTCTTCACATTGTCCATGCCGTCGGGGTCGGCGATCCAGAAGGTCAATGAGAACTTCATCCCGGCTTCGGCAAATTCGACCAGGATGCAGTTCGGGGTCCTGGACTTGATGGCGCGTGGCGCGGCGGCCGCGATCTCGATCGCGAGCTTGCAGACCCGCCTCGGATCGGCGTCGTAATTGGTGGCGAAATTGACCTTCACCAGCGTGTTCTTGTCGGTATAGGTCCAGTTCGTGACCTTCTGCGTCACCAGATCCTCGTTGGGGATCAGGAATTCGCGGCCGTCGCCTGCGGCCACCGAAATATAGCGCGTCTTCATCGCGCTGATGCGTCCCGAGCTGTCGCCGATGGTGACGAGGTCGCCGGGCTTCACCGACTTGTCCGCCAGCAGGATGATGCCGCTGATGAAGTTGGCCACGATCTTCTGCAGACCAATGCCGATGCCGACGCCGACTGCGCCGGAGAACACCGCAAGCGCCGACAGATTGATACCGACCGCGCTGAGCGCGATGGCAACCGCCACGACCATCAACCCGAGCCGGATCATCTTCACCAGCAGCACCTGAATCGAGGGCGTCAGGTCGGTGGATCGGTTGATCCGGCTCTCGGCAAAATTGCTGGCGATGTTGGTCAGCCACAACGCGAGGATCAACAATAACGCAAGCTTGATCACGAGTAACGGAGTGAGGCGCAATCCGCCAAGCACCACCGAGACCGAGTCGAGCATCTCGATGGCCGGATCGAGCTGGCCGATGATACTCAGCGCCGCCACCAACCACGCCGACAGCGAAATCACCTTGACCAGGAATGCGTTGCGGATGACGGAGGTGAAGAGGCGGATGAGCAGCCAGGCGATGGCGAGTTTGGCCGCCACGACCAGCAGGTAACTCCGGCTTGGCCAGGTCGAATGAGCCATCACCACGCGTGCGGCGATGATGAGCAGCGCAAAGAGAGCGGTCGAGAAGCTGCCGATCAGGACGCGCGCGAGCCGCCGCAGCGGCACCGGCCAGCGCATCGTGAGCGCGGTCGTGTCGAAACGCGCACGCAGTGCTGCCTCGGCTGCATAGGCAATCCCGGCGGCAGCGAGAATCAAGCCAAGCTGCAGATAAAACCAGGGCGAAGTGACCTCCGCACCGACCGAGCGTGCCGCGGTCTGCAGGAAATCGATTATTTCTTTCGGGTCCATCTCTAGCTCTCACAGGTCAGATAACACCGTTGCGCCGCTCCAATGCGAATTTTTGGCGCAGCCCACACAACCTGGTGTTCGTATCGTCGCGCGGCATAGTGGTTTACGAACTCCGGAGTCGAAAGGACACCGGAAAATCCATGATTCCGGCGTAGCTTTGGTTCGGCAGTCCGCATAACGAATAGCAATGATACGGACTTCTGAACCGCCGCACTAGCCGCCGGCGCCATCGCCTGCCATCGAGCGGGATAAGTCTTTAAGGCGGCGCCGGCAGAAACCGGTTGGCGTCGAAGTGTGGCGACGATAAGGATGCAAATACTAGTGGAGTGGATTTGACATTCGCTGCGCAACCGGTCGCGAACTCGCCAGCGAATGCCAAATCCCAAACTCCACCAGAATCTTACATTTTACTATGGTCCCTCTAACATTCGCAAAAGTGTCGGCTGTAGCGGGATGCGAATGTCAGAATCGGGCCACTGGTGTCCCGGTTCTGACAGGAAATCAGAGGGACACCGGCAAATATCGGGTTTTCGATGTGGATTTGGATTTGACATTCACTATGAGGACTCGCGGTGATACCGAAGCGAATGTCTAATCCGCCACACCAGGATTTGCAGAAAGCCCATGACCTCTCTGGATTCGGTCAGTATCGCCATTCTGCTCGGTGCCGTGCTCGTCATGGCCGGCATTTTGTCGAGCCTGCTTGCGCTACGCTTTGGTGCGCCGTTGTTGCTGGTGTTTCTCCTGATCGGCGTACTCGCCGGCGGATCCGGCCCCGGGAAGATACACTTCGATGACCTGCACTCGACCTATCTGGTGGGATCGGTTGCCCTTGCGCTGATCCTGTTCGATGGCGGCCTGAGAACGCGCTTTCAAAATATCCGCACTGTGCTCGCCCCATCGATGGTGCTGGCGACCATCGGTGTTCTCTTGACGGCGCTGATCACGGCGCCGGTCGCCAGATACGCGCTCGACCTGAACTGGACGGAGGCGCTCCTGGTCGGCGCCGTGGTCGCCTCCACCGACGCGGCCGCCGTATTTCTGCTGATCCATGCCCAGGGGCTGCGCTTGCGCCCGCGCGTCGGCGCAACGCTGGAAGCGGAGTCCGGCACCAACGATCCGTTCGCGGTGTTCCTCACCTTGATGCTGGTCGAACTGATTTCAGTCGGCGAAAGTTCAGTCACGCATGTTTTGCTGGAACTCGGCCGCGAGGCCGTCTTCGGTGCCATCGCCGGCGTCATCGGCGGCCGTCTGGTGGTGCTGGGGCTCAATCGCGTGGCGCTGCCGCAGGGCCTGCACGGACCTTTCGTCACCACCGCGGCGCTGGTGATCTTCGGCGTGGCGCAGATCGCGCACGCCTCCGGGTTTTTGGCCGTCTACCTCGCCGGCATCATTATCGGCAATCAGCCGACGCGCGCGCACAATTCGGTCGTGACGTTCCTGGACGCCGCGACCTGGCTGGCACAGATCGTGATGTTCGTTCTGCTGGGTCTGCTGGCATCGCCGCAACGGCTCGTCGTCAGCATCCTGCCGGCGGTGATCGTCGCGCTGGTGCTGATGCTCGTTGCACGCCCGGTTGCAGTGTTTCTTTGTCTCGCACCTTTTCGGTTCAACTGGCGGGAAAAGATCTTCATCGCCTGGACCGGCCTGCGCGGCGCGGTCGCGATCTTCCTGGCCTCGATCCCGATGTTGGTTGGGCTCTCCAAGGCCTATCTGTACTTCGACGTCGCTTTTGTCGTCGTCATCATCTCGCTGCTGCTGCAGGGCTGGACTCTGACCGCAGCGGCGCGGCGGCTCCATGTCGCCCTGCCGCGCGCCGAACGCGGTCCCCGTCGCGTCGAACTCGATCTGCCCGGTCAGCTCGAGCAGCAATTGGTCGGGTACTCCGTGCGGCCGAAGAGCCTTTACTTCCGGCGCGGCCTGATCCCGTCCTGGTCGAAGCCGACGCTGGTGATCCGCGACGAACACATCCTCTCGCCAATCGAGGCCGATCCCGTCCGCCCCGGCGACTACATCTACCTGCTGGCGCCGCCGGAAAAAGCCGAGGCCCTGGATCGATTCTTCATCGACATGTCGCCGAGCTCGGCGCCAGACCCGCATCTGCTTGGCGATTTCACTGTTTCCGGCGAGCACACGCTTGGCGAACTGGTCGATGTCTACGGCGTGGCGCTCGACGAAGAGCAGGCCGGACTGACGCTTGCCGATTATTTTGACATTCACCTCGACCACGCGCCGAAGGAAGGCGCCACTTTGGAACTCAATCCCATTGTGCTGGTGGCGCGCAGCATCAGCGGTGGAAGGGTCAGTGTGGTAGGCCTTCGCCTGCCCGAAGATCCCGAGGAAGTTCCCGTGAGGACGGGCTTCGAAGCACTCAAACGCAAGCTCAAGAATTTCTGGTCGTCGGTCGCGGGAATTTGAATTTGGCGAACTGGCCTCTGGGCCTTCACGCGAAAGCCGGTTGCCACCAGGGTCCGGAAGCCCTCGCTTTTGTTACCAGAGAGCAGTCAAGAAAATGCCGCAACAGCCGAAGATTTGCGCAGTTCCGTGGCAGCAAAATGGGAACACATCGCGCCCGGAATGGTTTCTCAGCCATGTCGCAGATACATCGCACTAGTGCGGCGAATTTGGTCGCCGCGATTGCTTGCGAACTTCGGAATCGGAGCTCTGGTTGCGGGATGCGACAGCTACATGGAATCGACCAGGAGTGACCCATGCGAAAATACATCATCCCCATCGTCGCAGTGATAGCGCTCGCAAGCGCAACGCCGGTCATGGCTTATGACACGGGCGGCCTCCTTTCGATGCAGGAAGCATTGGACGTTGCGACCGATATTGGTTTGACCACCGTATCCCACACCCAATTTGCCGGCGATAAATGGGAAATCCAGGGTCGGGACAGGACCGGCCGTTATATTGAGGTCGCTGTCGACGCCACCACCGGTGACGTGCTTTGGGTCAACCGCTAGCCGTGAAAGTCATGGTCGCGGCGCGCGCCCGAGCAGAGCGTTCCTAGAGCGGTGGATTTGGTAACACTTCCGCTCCGCCCAGCGCGGTCACGCGACCGCGCTGGAGCATGACGACCTGGCTTGCCAGTTGGCGCATTTCGGAAGCGTCATGGCTGACATAAACCATCGGAATGCCGGCTTCATCGCGCAGGCGAACGAGATAAGGCAAGATCTCAACCTTGCGTTCTTCATCGAGCGATCCCAGCGGCTCATCGAGCAGCAGCAGGCGCGGTCGCAACAGCAGGGCGCGTCCCAACGCCACGCGCTGGCGTTCGCCGCCGGACAGACGGCCTGGACGACGGTCCAGAAGATGGCCGATGTCGAGCAGACCGGTGACACGCTTGCGCTGCGCGGCGTCGTCGGCAAGGCGATTCATGCGCCGCCCATAATCGAGGTTCTGGCGCACATCGAGATGCGGAAACAGCCGCGCATCCTGGAAGACATAGCCGATTCGGCGGCGATGAACCGGGACGCGCACCGACGCAGCCGTGTCGTCGAGCGTCTCGCCGTCGATGCTGATGCGGCCGCGATCGGGCCGCAGCAATCCGGCGATCATGTTGATCAGCGAGGTCTTGCCGGCGCCTGAGGCGCCGAACAGTCCGGTGACGCGGCCTTCGCTTGCGAAGGAAGCCTCGACCACGAATTCGCCGAGCCGCTTTGAGATGTCCACCTGCAGCATGATCAATTTCCGTGCAAACGCCGCAAGGCGCGCCGGGCAAACCATTCCGAGCCAATCAGCGCAGCCATCGCCAGCAATATGGAAACCACCACCAGCCGCAGCGCGGCGCTGTCGCCCTCCGGCGACTGGATCAGCGAATAGATCGCGGATGAAATGGTCTGGGTCTCGCCGGGGATGTTCGACACGAAGGTAATGGTCGCGCCGAATTCGCCGATTGCCTTGGCAAAGCCGAGCACCATCCCGGCGAGCACACCCGGCAACGCCAGTGGCAAGGTTACCGTCAGAAAAACCTGCCAGGGCGCGGCCCCGAGAGTTCCCGCAGCCTGCTCCAGCCTGCGGTCGACGGCCTCGATCGAAAGCCGGATCGGCCGCACCAAAAGCGGAAACGCCATGATTCCGCAGGCGAGCGCCGCGCCCGTCCAGCGAAACGCGAATACGATTCCAAGATGGTCGGCGAGCCATTCGCCGACCAGACCGCGCCGCCCGAAGGTCAATAGCAGCAGATAGCCGGTGACGACGGGCGGCAGCACCAGCGGCAGATGGACCAGCGCATCCACCAGCGCCTTGCCCCAGAATTCGCGACGCGCCAGCAGCCAGGCCACGGCGATGCCAAGCGGGGTACCCACGAGTGTGGCGACCGTAGCGACCCGCAGCGAAAGCTCGATCGCTGTCCATTCCGTTGGCGAGAGTTCAAGCACGAGGATTTAGGTGGTTGGGCTTACGAGAAACGAGAATCCGAATCTTTCGAAGATGGCTTTGGCGGCCGACGACCGCAAAAAGGAAAGATAGGAGAGGGCTTCCGGTTTTGCGGTCGTCGTCGCCGCTACCGGATAGATGATCGGGGGGTGGGAGTCAGCCGGGAAGGTGCCGATGACTTTCACGCCGGGCTCGATACGCGCGTCAGTGGCGTAGACGATCCCGAGTGCCGCTTCGCCGCGCGCCACCAGCGTCAGCGCCGCCCGCACGCTCTCGGCCATCGCGAATTTCGACTCGGCGGCCTGCCAGGCGCCGAGTTTTTCCAGCGCCGCCCTGGCATATTTGCCGACCGGTACGGCGCTTACGTCGCCGGTTGCGATCCGGCCGCTGCCGGCGAGCTTCGCAAGATCGAAGCCGGGGCCGATCGTGACCTGGTTGATGCCGGAGTCTTTCGGCGCGATCAGGACAAGGCTGTTGCCGAGCAAATTGACGCGCGTCGCGGCGTTGACCGCCTTCTTATCGATGGCATAGTCCATCCAGTCGGTGTCGGCGGAGATAAAAACGTCTGCCGGCGCGCCCTGCTCGATCTGCTTTGCCAGCACCGAACTTGCGGCATAGCTTGCGATCACCTTGATGCCGGTCTTGGCGGCATAGGCCGCATCGACGTCGTCGAGCGCATTCTTCATCGATGCCGCGGCAAAAACCGTGATGTTTTTGTCCTTTGCCGGGGCAGGCGAAGAGGATGATCCGCACAGGATCGCGATGGTGACAAAAACTGCGGCAAGCCGAACCATGGGCGCGCTCCGTGCCCGACCGCGCGCTCGCGCGCGATGTCAGGTATTGGTCAAGGTGAGATGCGACGGGCAGAAAGCGCGTTCCACTGTGGCCTGACGGCTTACGGCCATCAGGTGGTTATCGCACGCAAAACCATAACAGGCTCGCAAGGCTGGTAAAACCGTTAAAATTGCCGCGGACGACGGGTCTTGCCCGTCAGCATCATTCGGAGGGCAGGATGGCAATCGAAACCGAATTCTCCCTGACGCCGCTGACCTGAAGCACGAACGGGCTTGCCGAGATCTCGTATTTCATGGTCTTGCGAATACCGTCGCAGTCGGTAACGCCACTGAACGCTTTCGGCTTCAAGACATGCCCGTCCTGCACCAGGTCGACCCAGCCGCCCGCCGACAGGCTGATGGTGTAGATTCCGGGCTTGGATGGCGCCTTGAAACTGACGAAACCGGCGAATGTGCCCTCTTTCGGTGCGCGTTCCGGCGGGGTGGGAAGCTTCGCCTCGGCCGGCGCACTGAGAGCAAGTATGGCTCCGCTCGAAGTCAAACTGGTCATCTCGGTGCCCGAGGCAAGCCTGGCGCGATCCGGTGCGGTGAGTGCGGCGCGCTCGTGATCGATATTCCATTTGAACTTGTCGCAGCCGCTTGGCTCTTCGGCCGACCTTGCAGGGGCGGCTGCGAGCAGGACCAACGCGACACAGATTAGCGCTCGCATCATTAGTGCACCGCGATCATGACGTCGGAGGCCTTCACGACGACGGTCACCTGGTCCCTGACTTTGATGGCGAGCTCATCGACCGCCTCATTGGTGATCGCGGAAGTAATGATCTGCCCGTTCCCGATATCGACCCGCACATGGGAGGTTGTTGCGCCTTTCTTGACGTCTACGACGGTGCCCTTGATCTGGTTGCGCGCACTGATACGCATGATGGCTCTCGCGATTTTGAGCCGTGCGGTGACACCGCGTGCGTGACGGCTCTCTGGTCGAACTGGGAAGGGACCATCGTCCCGGCGGGGCCTTCGCGCTTGCGGCGTCGACGGTGGTGGACATTAACGCATTTGCAACCTGCAGCGATAGTCCTCGCCGGAATATTAGTGCTTTGCGTCCGGCGCGGCCAGGACCTGGCGGCAGGCAGGAGGCAGTTGCGCCATGGTCAGCGGCTTCGGCTTCGGTGGCTCAATTTGCGGCTTCGGGTGGATCACCTCGTCCCTGAACCAATAGGCGAGATCCGCGGGACTGCAGGCCTCGCCTTCGGTGGGTTCCGGCTGGCTCTCACATTCGGTGCCGCCCGACGGGCATTTGATGCGGATATGGAAATGATAGTCGTGGCCGTACATCGGCCGTATCTTGGAAAGCCAGCTGCGGTCGCCTTTGGCTTCGCGGCATAGTGCTTTCTTGATCGCGGCATTGACGAAAATGCGCTGCACGCTTGGCTCCTGCGCCGCGTCGCGAATCATTATCAGATGGCCCGGCATCCAGACATTCGGATCGATATCAAGCCGGTCGGGCCGCACCATCATCACTGCCGGCATCTCCTCGCGTTCCTCGCGCGACAATTGCCGGTCCGGCATCGGCGTCAGCCAGATATCGGCATCGAGACCGACCTGATGGCTGGCATGTCCGGTGAGCATCGGGCCGCCGCGCGGCTGTGACATGTCGCCAACGAGGATGCCGGGCCAGCCGGCCTCCTTGTGCACCTTGGCCGACAGGCGCGCTACCAGCGCGACGAGATCCGGATGTCCCCAGTTTCGATTACGCGACAGCCGCATCGCCTGCCAGGTCTTTCCGTTGATTGGCAACGCCTGCGCGCCGGCGATGCAGCCGTGGGAGTAAAAACCGATCGCCCGCGTCGGCATCGCGGTCGGCAGCACCTTGCGCGCGAACAATTCCCTGGCGCCGATCGTGGGATCTTTCGGATTGGCGAGCGGCGGCAGCGGCTTGGGGTTGATGCTTCCCTTGTCCTGCGCGATCGCGGCACCGGCTGCGATTTCACCGGCGAAGACGAGGAAAAAAGGGAGGAAAATGTACCGGCGATTCATGGCATCATTCTACATTACGCGCGTAACGCCTGGAATCCGTTGATCGCGGATATGCAACGCCAATCGCGTTTTGCTGCGCAGGGTCCATCTCTAGCGTCGTCGCAAGCATTTTTGCGAAAGTGCGTCATGATTCGATAAAGCGGAGTTTTGGGGCGCAATCATGAAACGGCCGTCGGTGGGCGACAAAAGCCGGTGCCTGGGTCGCGAATTATCTGGTCCGTGCGCTTCTGCGCCTGTTCAGATGATAGGTGAGAGCCAGAGCCAAGGCGGTGGTGCAAGGCTTTGCCCGGCCGAGTAGGAAATGACGCGGCCTCGCGCAATCCGCCCAGGGAAGCGTCCATCGCTTCTGAACAGCTCGCGCTGTTCACGCTTTTTCGGATCATGCGGCTAGTGCGGTGAATTTGAAGTCCCTATCACTGTTGCTGCAATCTCATCATAGGAACTTCAAATTCAAAAACCGCACTAGAAGCATTAACTAGCTATAGCGTTTTCGAGCGAAGTGGATACCGGTTCGCGTGAAGAAAACGCGTCAAAACAAAAGATTAGAGCCTCGGTTCTGATTCAATCAGAAGCGAAAAGGCTCTAGTGTTCTTTCGATTCCGAAGTGCGCATCACAGGTCGCTGCGAATATTTGCGAACTTCGGAATCGGAGCACTAGATGGTCGGTCCGCGCGGCAACGCGCTGTTGGTCAGGATGTTCGTGCCGACGTCCTCATAATGGGTGTCGCGGGCCTGGATCTGCTGCGCGATGGCGTGCATGTCGCGGAAGCGTCGCTCGAACGGGTTGGCCCTGAACACGGCGGTGGCGCCGGCCATGTGATAGGCCGCGTCAACCACCGAAGCCGCCTGATGGATCGTCCAGGTCGAAGCAAGGCGGATCGCCGCGCGGTGCTCTTCGCCGAGATTTCCGCTGCGGGTCAAATCGTGCCAGGCGGCTGCGGCTGTCGAATAGAGATAGGCGCGTGCCGCCCGTAAATTTCCTTCGGTGCGGCCGATCAATCCCTGAACGGCACTGTTCTCGCGCATCGCCGTGATGCCGACCGAGTGCTTGGCGCGGGCGAGATCAACGGCCGCATCGAGCGTGGCGCGGGCGACACCGAGCGAAATCGCGGCGAAACCCAGTCCGAACATGGTGTAGGTGGTGATCCTGTAGAGCAGTCCCTTTTCGCGCAGCGCCGTGAAATCGTCGCGCAGCGCCGCGAAGTTTTCCGGGATGAACAAATTCTCGACCGAATAGGAGTCGGTGCCGGTGCCGAGCAGCCCGATGACGTCCCAGACATCGTGCATGGTGGCTTTTGTCGCCGGAAAAACGATGGTGCGGATTTCCGGCGTACCGTTCGGCTTCATCCGCCTGGTGCCGTCGGCTTCCAGCACCTGGACATGCGCGCCGAGCCAGTTCGCCTGGCGCGAGCCGCTGGCGAAATCCCAGCGCGCGGTGATGCGGTAACCGCCGGGGACGACATGGACTTCGTTGGCAATCGCGCCCCAGGCCAGGATGTCGGTCGGCTTGCCAAAAATCTCGCGCGCGACATCCGCATCGAGATACGCCGCCGTCATGGCGCAGACCGAGCATTGGCCGAGGCACCACGCCGTGGAGGCGTCGGCTTTCGCGATCTCCTCCAGCATCTGCATGAACACTTCCGGAGGCGCCTCCGCCCCGCCAAAACTCTGCGGCAGCAGCGACCGATAAAGCCCGTTTTCGATCAGCGCGGAAACCACCGGTTGCGTCAGGCGGCGTGTCCGCTCGATCTCGTCGGCCTCTTGCGCGATCAGCGGTGCCAGCGCCCTGGCCCGTTCCACGAGGCCCGAGGCGCCCAAGGCTTCGGGCTTCAAGGCTTCGGGCTTGTTCATGGGATTTCCTTGCCCTTTATCGAGTGATCAATTGCGGGCCATGTTGGTCCATCTGGCGGCGCGGATCAAGATGGGGATCGCCGGATGCGCAAGCGCGGCAAGCATGCCTGTCACCTTGCCAGTCCGAGGACAAGAAGGAGCGAGCGGTCAAGCCTTTCAGATGTTTTTGCGTCGATGCGGCCGATAACCCGCCGAATGCGGTCACGGCGTAGTGCGACCAGTTTATCTGTCATGATTTGCGACCGCAGGCGAAGGCCGTTCTCCGGTGCGGGTTCGATCAGTGGCCGGAGCAAATGTCTGTCCTGCAGGTCCGACGAAACGGGACAGATCAGTATGGCCGAAAAGTCGGCGATCAATTCGTCGGCTCGAACGACGATGCCGGGCCGCGGTCTTCCCAGATCGCTCGGGACGACCGTCAGCACGACATGACCTCGCGTTATTTCGACGATTCCCAATCGTAGACCTGCTCGATCCAGTCATCGATCGCGTCATTTTCGGGATGCCGTGCAATCAGCTTTGCCTCGCGGCGAATTTCCGCGAGCACCTTGGGATTGCGCAAATCCGGCACCCAATGCTGCACCGGACGCAGCCCCTGCGCGCGCAGCCGCGCGCGACGCGCGGCCATGCGCTGTTAGGGGGTGCGGGGTTTTGACTTTCTTGGGGTCGTGGCCATGGAAGGACCGTAACATGTTACGGCGAAAAAGCAACGGTTTGAGCGAAATTCGTTAATTGAGCTTGGGAAGCTGAGCATCCAACTGGCTTCGTAGAGTTGGCGGACATTGGCCCGACTTCACGTAGGTCGCTAGCTGCCGATCTTGGAAATCACCATGGATCAGCGTCATCAACTGTAGCTGCCGATCGCTCGTTCTCTTCTGGCCTTTGCCAAAAGCAATCATGGGCAGAAAACTGCGTTTCCAATCGAGACGCACCACTGCGCTAGAGCAGACTTTACGGCAAAACCATTGCTGCGCGGCCATCTTCCAATGATATGGAAGGTCGCGAAAACTCATCCGAGCTCGCGGGTGCGCAAGGCTTGTTAGATTCGCAAGTCGCAGTCTGAATCTTTGTCAGAGCTAGCTTGATAGCCTCCGATACGGCGCTATCCGTGATTGCTTTGCCAAATTTCTGATCGAATGTTTCTTGGGCTACAGAATTACCCGCTAACATTAATAGCCACGCGGCGACGCAAAGCCCGATAATGCGCAAATCTCACTCCCTCAAAGTCAGATCGACGGGGCTCCGCAAGATCGAACGAGTGACGCGGCATATCCTGCAGGAAAGTGGGCATTTGGAACTACTACTTTAAGTAGATGAACAATCAACTATCCACCTTCAGCGCGGCAATAAAAGCTTCCTGCGGGATGTCGACCTTGCCGAACTGGCGCATCCGCTTCTTGCCTTCCTTCTGCTTCTCCAGAAGCTTGCGTTTGCGCGTGATGTCGCCGCCATAGCATTTGGCGGTGACGTCCTTGCGCAGCGCGCGCACGGTTTCGCGCGCGATGATCTTGCCTCCGATCGCGGCCTGGATCGGGATCTGGAACATGTGCGGCGGGATCAGCTCCTTCATCTTCTCGACCATGGCGCGGCCGCGGCCTTCCGCGCGGGTGCGGTGAACCAGCATCGAGAGCGCGTCGACCGGCTCGCCGTTGACGAGGATCTGCATCTTGACGAGATCGGCCGGCTTGTAATCGGTGAGATGATAATCGAACGAGGCGTAGCCCTTGGAGACCGACTTGAGACGATCGTAGAAATCGAACACCACCTCGTTGAGCGGCAATTCGTATTTCACCATGGCGCGGTTGCCGACGTAGGTGAGCTCCTTCTGCGAGCCGCGCCGGTCCTGACACAGCTTCAGCACGCTGCCGAGATATTCATCCGGCGTCAAAATCGTGGCCTCGAGCCAGGGTTCCTCGATCTCGGCAATCTTGACCACGTCGGGCATGTCGACGGGGTTGTGGATCTCGATCACCTGCCCATCGGTGAGGTGCATCTTGTAGATCACCGAAGGGGCGGTTGCGATCAGGTTGAGATCGAATTCGCGTTGCAGCCGCTCCTGAATGATTTCGAGATGCAACAGCCCGAGAAAACCGCAGCGAAAGCCGAAGCCGAGCGCAGCGGAGGTTTCCATCTCGAAAGAGAAACTCGCATCGTTGAGCCGCAATTTCCCCATCGCCGCGCGAAGGCTTTCAAAATCGTCGGCATCGACCGGGAACAGGCCGCAGAACACGACGGGAATGGCCGGCTTGAACCCCGGCAACATCTCTGTCACCGGCTTGCGGTCGTCGGTGATGGTATCGCCGACGCGGGTGTCGGCCACTTCCTTGATCGCGGCGGTGATGAAGCCGATCTCGCCCGGACCAAGCTCCTCGATCTGCTGCATCTTCGGCGTGAAGAAGCCGACGCGCTCGACCTCGTAAGCCGCGTTGGTGCCCATCATCCGGATGCGCTGGCCCTTCCTGAGCACGCCATCGACGATCCGAACCAGCACCACCACGCCGAGATAGACGTCATACCAGCTGTCGACCAGAAGCGCCTTCAATGAAGCCTCGCGGTCACCCTTCGGGGGCGGCAGCCGGTGGACGATGGCTTCCAGCACCTCGTCGATGCCAAGCCCGGTCTTGGCCGAAATCATCACCGCGTCGGACGCATCGATGCCGATCACGTCCTCGATCTGCTGCTTGACCTGATCCGGTTCGGCGGCGGGAAGATCGATCTTGTTGAGCACCGGCACGATCTCGTGGCCGGCATCGATGGCGTGGTAGACATTGGCGAGCGTCTGCGCCTCGACACCCTGGCTGGCGTCGACCACCAAGAGCGAGCCTTCGCACGCGGCAAGCGACCTCGATACTTCATAGGCGAAGTCGACATGACCGGGCGTGTCGATCAGGTTGAGGATATAGGTCCTGCCGTCCCTGGCCGCATAGGTCAGGCGCACGGTTTGCGCCTTGATGGTGATGCCGCGCTCGCGCTCGATATCCATGGAATCGAGCACCTGTTCCTTCATCTCGCGCGCCTGCAGCGCCCCGGTGGTCTGGATCAGACGGTCGGCCAGCGTCGATTTGCCATGGTCGATATGCGCAACAATGGCGAAGTTGCGGATGTTCGAAACAGGGATGGATGTCATGGGCGCGGGATAGCATTCGCATTCCCGCGCGGCAACCATATTAAGCCATTCCGGCGAGGCTTCTTCACGCCAAGCTGATTCCACTTCAGTGAAAAACGCGCTAGTTCAGAAGCGCGGGATCCGCCAGTCGGAACTTGATATCGAATAGCGGCACCTTTCGATTCGTCGGGGGCCGCTGTAACAAGAGACCACGACGGCATGTCATCAGCATCATTTTCGCCCTCCGCCCGGGTATCCCGCCGCCGCTGGCTCAGTCCACGCCGGCTGGCGGCGTGGCTGGTGGCATCCGCAACGGACCGCCACGAGGCTCCGGTGCTGGTGATCGGCTTTGCGGCGGCCCATGCGGTTCTGTGGACTTTCATCCTGATCAATCTCAAGGCGGCGCAGGACGTCCACATGGACGTCGCCGAAGCCTTCGCCTGGGGCCAGAAATTTCAGCTCGGCTATGGCAAGCACCCTCCGCTGTCGGGCTGGGTCGCCGGGCTCTGGTTCAAGCTGTTCCCGATTGCCGATTGGTCCACCTATGCGCTGGCAATGACGATTCTCGCCGTCGGCATGGTGATATGCTGGCTGATTGCGCTGCGCGTCGTGGATTATCGCCGCGCGTTCTTTGTCGTGGTGATGCTCGCGATCTATCCGATCTTCAATTTCAAGGGATACAAGTACAACCCCGATCTCTTGCAGCTCGTCACCCTGCCGCTTTTGGTGCTCGCCTATCTGTACGCCTTCGAGAAGCGCAACGTCCGCGCGGGCATTTGGCTCGGGCTCGCCGCTGCATTGGCGCTGATGACGAAATACTGGGTGCTTACCATGATCGGCGCGATCGGGCTCGCCGCGCTGATTCATCCCGACCGGCTGAGATTCTTGCGCTCGCCGGCGCCGTGGGTGGCGATGCTGGTCGCCGTCGTGGCGATGATTCCACATCTGATCTGGCTGAAGCAGGTGGAGTTCGTGCCGCTGACCTATGCCGGTGACGTCTATGGACTTTCAGACTTCGCGCAGAGCGCGATCCTGGTTCGCGGGTATATCGGCCATAATCTGGCGTTGCTCGCTTTGCCGGTGGCGCTGGCGGCGCTCGCGATTTTCTGGACAGGCTTGCTGCGTCGTCCCTCGCTTGCGGCTTCGCGTGTCTGGTCGCCGGGTCCCAACGCCGGCGTGAACACATCGCAGGCGCTCAACATCTGGATCATTCAGCTCGTGGTCGCGATCGGCCCGCCGCTCGGCGCGTTGATTTTCAAGGTCTACATGAAGACCGATTGGGGGATCTCGCTGTTCTTTCTGACCCCGCTGGCGCTGGTGGCCATTCCCGCGCTGCGCCTTCCGGCCATCGCGTTGTTCCGCCTTGCCGCGATCTGGCTGGTGTTGACGCTCGCAACGCTGCTTGCCTCACCCGGCATCGCGCTTCGCGAAATCGCGGGCAATTCGTCTGCAAGCTACACGGCGCGCTCCCAGCTTGCCCGCGAACTGACCGAGATGTGGCATCAACGATTCCACAGCCGCTGGGCCGTGGTCGCCGGCACCACGGAAATCGGCGAGCCGATGACGTTTTACAGTCCGGATCATCCAGCGCCGCTTACGCCCGGCGAAATCTGGTCCTCGGGTCTGACCTCGCTGGAAGATGCAAGGCGCCTCGGTTTTATCGGAATCTGCGATACCTCGGACTACCGGCTGCCGATCTGCGAAGCCTGGATGGCGGAGAACGCCAAGAACGCCGAGCAACTCGCCGTCAGCACGCAACGCTTTTTCCGCGGACACCCCGGTCCTTCCTCGACCTGGAAGGTCTATATCGTGCCGCCGGCGAAATGATTTCGCTCACCTCTCCCCGCAAGCGCGGGGCGAGGGAGCAGCTCTCACGTGCCTTCCTCGTTGAACTTGCCAGCGACGAGATCGGTGATGGCATCCAGTGCAGCCTGCGCCTCCGGTCCGCTTGCCGAGACGGTGATGGACGTGCCGGGACCCGCGGAGAGCATCATCAGGCCCATGATCGAAGTGCCGCCGACGGTTTCGCTGCCCTTCGTCACCCACACTTCGGCGTCGAAACGCTCGACCATCTGCACGAACTTTGCGGAAGCGCGTGCGTGGAGACCTCGTTTGTTGATGATCGGAAGTTCGCGGGAAATTGCGCCCGGCGGGATGCTGGGGCCGGGAACGTCTCCGGGCGACGAACCCTCGTCGCTCATTTGCCGGCGAGCACGCGGCTCGCAATGGTCACGTATTTACGGCCGGCCTCCTGGGCCATGGCAATGGCGTCTGGAAGCGATCGCTCCTCGCGAACCTTGGCTAGCTTGACCAGCATGGGAAGATTGATGCCTGCGAGCACTTCCACCTTCGGGCGGCTCATGCAGGAGATCGCGAGATTCGATGGCGTGCCGCCGAACATATCGGTGAGGATGGCGACACCATCGCCACTGTCGACACGATTGACCGCCTCGATAATGTCGCTTCGACACAAATCGGCATCGTCCTCTGCCCCGATCGTGACGGCTTCGATTTGCTTTTGTGGACCCATGACATGTTCGAGTGCGGCCTTGAACTCGTCAGCAAGCCGGCCATGGGTCACAAGTACTAGACCAATCATCGAGAACTCCTCGCGGGTGCTTTTGGTGCACCGCACGAACGCGCCACTTTGACCATCCAGAGCCCCCGCGCAAGAGGCGATCGTCACGATTCTCCCGGAAATTAGTTGGATGGGAGAGAGCTTCGCGCCTCGGACCACTAGAACTATTCGGTCGCGATAGTGGGGTTGATATGGTTACCAATTCCCTTCCGCCAATCCGCCGAAGGCTGGGGCGAAGATGAATTCGCTGACAGGGACAGGGCGGCTACGACGAGCGGGAGCCCATCAAAACCGTGACCTACGGGGATACGTGGTATTGAAATACCATCAATCCGTGCAGACAAGGCCTCGGGCGCCGGCAACCGTTCGGCGTCTTCGGCGTCGAGATCGACCACGAGCCCGACAACAGCCTCGTCGGCAAATTCGCAGCGGCGAATGCCGAGCCCGCGGATTTCGATCAGGCCGGCGAGTGCCGGCGCCGGCCGCACCGTGAGCACGCCTTCCTTCGCCGCAACATGGACGCGGTCGTCGCCAACCAGAACGGCCGGCGCGACCTGCCCGGCGCGGCCGGCAAGAACGAGATCGAACGCAAGGCGCGATTTGCCGGAGCCGGACGGTCCGCGGATCAACACGGCGCGTTTTCCCACCAGCACCGCGGATGCGTGGATGCTGGCGCCCGTGGCCCCCGTCATGGCCCGGGCAGCCTGACCACGAAGCGGGCGCCGGCCACGCTCGGTTCGCCCTCGGCGCCCGGCGCGCCGGCGCGGTTTTCCGCCCATATCCGGCCGCCATGGGCCTCCACGATCTGTTTCGAGATCGACAGCCCCAGGCCCGAATTTTGCCCGAACCCCTGGTGGGGCCGGTCGGTATAGAAGCGCTCGAAAATCCGCTCCAGCGCGTCTTCGCGGATCCCCGGCCCATCATCATCGACGACGATGTCGATGTCCGACCGCACGCGCCGGCACGTGATCCGAACCTTGCTGCCGACTTGCGAGAAAGACTGGGCATTGGAGAGAAGGTTGGAGACCACCTGGCCGAGCCGCGAGTCGTGGCCCGGCACCGAGAAGGTGTCATTGGCCCCCCGTCCTTCGAAACGCAGTTCGACCGCGATATTATTGCCGCGCCGGGTTTCGTTCGCCACCGACGCCAGCGCCGTGAGCAGGCGGCGAAGGTCGACGGAGGTCATGTCCTGGCGCTGCAATTCGGCGTCGAGACGGCTTGCATCGGAAATGTCGGAAATCAGGCGATCGAGCCGCTTGACGTCGTGTTCGATCACCGCGAGCAGCCGCGCGCGACTGTTGTCGCTGCGCGCCAGCGGCAAGGTTTCGACTGCGGAGCGCAGCGAGGTCAGCGGGTTCTTGAGCTCGTGGGCGACATCGGCGGCGAACATCTCGATCGCCTCGATGCGATTATAAAGGGCGTCTGTCATGTCGCGCAGCGCGCCGGACAAATGCCCGATCTCGTCGCGGCGGCGGGTAAAATCCGGAATCTGGATGCGGGTGCGGATGCGGCGACGGACGCGTTCGGCACTGTCCGCAAGCCGGCGCACTGGCCCCGCAATGGTACTCGCCAGCAACAGCGACAATACGATCATGACTGCGGAAGCCACGCCGCCCACCTTCAGGATCGCCAGGCGCTCGGCCGTAACCATCTGGTCGATGTCGTCGCCCTGGGTCGAAAGCATCAGTGCGCCGTGGACCGCGCGGAAGCGCTGCACCGGAACGGCGACCGACACGATCACCTCGCCGCGGTCGTTGACGCGCACCACGCTGCTCTTCTGGCCTTTCAGCGAATGCGCGACTTCCTGATAGCCGTTGCCGTTCTCCGGTCCGAGTTCGCGATAGAGCGGCAGGTCGCCGCGGTTGAGCCAGGTCCGGATCGCGATCATCGTCCGTTCGGCGATACCGGGCTTCTCGACCGAGGGCGGCGGCAGTTCGAAACGCAGCACGTCGCCGCGGCCGTAAAGGCTGCGGCTGTCGAGGATGAGGCTGCCATCGCGGTCGTAAATCCTGGCGCGGGTCTTGGTCGGCGAAATCAGCCGGCGCAGCACGGGCGCGACGCGCTCGGGATTGATCGGAAAATCGAGCCCGGAAGATTCGTCCGGCGCACCATAGGTTTCGCCGGGTTTGAGATCCTGCAGGCGATCGGGGTCGATGGTGATGGTGTTGGTCTCCACCGTCGCCGAGGCCGCGATGGCTCCGGCGATGATCTCGGCCTGCACCAGCAGGCTTTGTGCGCGCGCATCGATCAGGCCGGCGCGGAATTGCGAGAGATAGAGGATGCTCGCCACCAGTGCGACCAGGCCGGCGATGTTGAGCGAAACGATGCGCCGGGTAAGGCTGGAGAAGCTGAGCGTGAAGAAGAACTGGCCGACCCGGCGCAACCAGTCGAGCAGCCACTCGCGCCCCGACAGCGGCGGGGTTTCGCTTGCAACGGTGTCGAGAACGACGGGCGGCGAGGCGTCGTCGGCACTCAGGCCTGCATCAGGTTGCGTTCGATCAAGCAATGGCCAAAACCGCCAGTTTCCAAAGGTCCTGCGATCCGTCCCGTCGCATCCTACCCTAGTGCGGTGGATCTGACATTCGCTTCGGTATCGCCGCGAGTCCTATAGCGAATGGCAAATCCAAAACCGCACTAAAAGGGTGCGCCGGCGTCAGTCGGCGAACCGCGCGCCCCCTCAGGTTTCCTTGAAGCGATATCCAACGCCGTAGAGAGTTTCGATCATCTCGAAGTCATCGTCCACGACCTTGAACTTCTTGCGAAGCCGCTTGATGTGGCTGTCGATGGTGCGATCGTCCACATAGACCTGGTCGTCATAGGCCGCGTCCATCAGCGCATTGCGGCTTTTGACGACGCCGGGACGCGTGGCCAGCGCCTGCAGAATGAGAAATTCGGTCACGGTGAGCGTCACCGGTTCGTTTTTCCAGGTGCAGGTGTGGCGCTCCGGATCCATGCGCAACAATCCGCGATCCAGCGCCTTGGCGTCGGTTTCCTTCGGCACGGCGGTGGGATCTTTCGGTGCTGCGCGACGCAGCACGGCCTTGACGCGCTCGACCAGCAAGCGTTGCGAAAACGGCTTGCGGATGAAATCGTCGGCGCCCATTTTGAGGCCGAACAATTCGTCGATTTCCTCGTCCTTGGAGGTCAGGAAGATCACCGGCAAGTCGGATTTTTGACGCAGCCGGCGCAGTGTTTCCATGCCGTCCATGCGTGGCATCTTGATGTCGAGGATCGCAAGGTCCGGCGGACTGGTGCGGAAGCCATCGAGGGCGGACGCACCATCCGTATAGGTCATGATGCGATAACCTTCGGCCTCGAGTGCAATCGAAACGGATGTCAAAATGTTGCGGTCGTCGTCGACCAAGGCGATTGTGGGCATGAGCCTGCTTTCAGATACTGCTACTTAGGTTGCTGAAACGGCGAATAATTCGGTGATGCGCCGCATAAAATGGGCTTCGAACGGGATCAGCGAGCAATGCAAGCTGGGCTGAAGTGTGACCGAGTTCCTTAAAAGCGCCTCATCCTGCGAAGCGCCCGACCCATATGAAGGTCCGTTTACCCGAGAAAAGGGCCTCAGTGCAATAGCTTGACGAGGTAATATCGATGCAATTGACCCCCGATTTCGACCCGGCGAGGCTGGCCCGCTCCTTGCTGCGGCGCCGCCGTGAGGGGGCACTGGCGACCCTGATGGCAGGCCGTGGCGATCCCTATTGCTCGCTGGTGAATGTCGCAAGCCACGCCGACGGCTCGCCGATCCTGCTCATCTCTCGGCTGGCTGTGCACACGAAAAATATCCTTTCCGACCCGCGGGTTTCGTTGATGCTGGACGAGCGCGGGAAGGGCGATCCGCTGGAGGGGGCGCGGATCATGCTGTTGGGGCGGGCCGAGGAAGTCGGCGCGCCCGATCTCCAATTCGTGCGCCGGCGTTACCTCAACGCTCATCCGTCCGCGGAAGCCTTTGTAGACTTTAAGGATTTTTCCTTCTTCCGGATACGCGCCAACGCCACCCATCTGGTTGCCGGTTTCGGACGAATCGTGGACCTGAAGCCGGAACAGTTTCTGACCGATATTTCCGATGCGTCTGCGCTTTTGGAAACCGAGCAAAGTGCCATCGACCACATGAACGCCGATCATCGTGACGCGATCAACCTCTATGCGACAAGGCTCGTGGGCGCGGAGCCGGCCGACTGGCGCTGCACGGGCTGCGATCCGGACGGGCTGGATCTGCAGGCCGGAGCGCAAACCGTGCGGCTCGACTTTCCGCAGCGAGTCACCGCTCCGGGCGAGCTGCGCAGGGTACTGGTCCGCCTGGCGGAGGAGGCACGGGCGAATCAGTAGGGGCTTATTCACAGTCGATGTGGGTCTGTTTCGCGGGCGTGCGCCCACAACTCCGGCGTGCGTCGATCCGGAAGCCGCCATTGGGCTATCCCGCGAACTGCACAATGCCGGCTTGCCGCAGAGATCGCCAATTTCCAAGACGCAACCGAGGTCCGTTTGCCGGTTTGTTGCGGATTCGTTCGAACTCGCAGTGGCTTGCCGGGTCAATTGATTGTGCATCGCAATAGGAGCCGGGGCCGTTCGGATCGCGGCTGATTGTCGCTTCCCAAAGCGCCACTGGGAAACATCCGTGCCCTCTCATATGAAATTGAGCCGGATCAAAATGTCGCCTTTAATGAGCCGGCCTTGGGAATAAACCAATAGCAAGGGATCGGCTTGGCAAGCAGGGCGTTCCTGACTAATAGGTCGCCGAACCTTGACTGTAGGGTTATATTCATTTTGACGGTAACCGCGACAAAGGCGCGTGCGGCGGCCTTCGCGCTTCGATATACGCGGGTTCGAGGAGGATTGTTTCCGTGCAAGAGACTGGTATTCGCAACGGCGCATTCGGCGCCGACAAGTTCGGCTTAAGAAATCTCAAGCGCGTGCACTGGAATCTTGGCGCCCCCCAGCTTTACCAGCACTCCCTTTCCGCCGGCGAGGCGGTGGTGACCGCCGATGGTGCCTTGTGCGCGGATACCGGCGATTTCACCGGCCGCAGTCCCAAGGACAAGTTCACGGTGCGCGATGCCACCACCGACAGGAAGATGTGGTGGGCCGGCAACCAGTCGATCACCTCGGAGCAGTTCGAGGCGCTTTATGCCGACTTCCTCAAACACGCCGAAGGCAAGACGCTGTTCGCACAGGATCTCTACGGTGGCGCCGATCCGAATTTCCAGATCAAGACGCGCGTCTTCACCGAACTCGCCTGGCATTCGCTTTTCATCCGCACGCTGTTGATCCGCCCGCAGCTCTCCGAGCTCAGGGATTTCGTGCCAGAACTGACCGTCATCGACATGCCGAGCTTCCGCGCCGATCCCAAACGGCACGGCGTGCGCTCGGAGAACGTGGTCGCGATCGATTTCGCCCGCAAGATCGTCCTGATCGGCGGGTCTTATTATGCCGGCGAGATGAAGAAGTCTGTCTTCACCACGCTGAACTATTATCTGCCAGCAAGGGGCGTCATGCCGATGCACTGCTCGGCCAATGTCGGGCCCAAGGGCGATACCGCGATTTTCTTCGGCCTGTCCGGCACCGGAAAAACCACGCTCTCTGCCGATCCGCAACGCACGCTGATCGGTGACGACGAGCACGGCTGGGGCAACGACGGCGTTTTCAATTTCGAGGGCGGCTGCTACGCCAAATGCATCAAGCTGTCGGAGGAGGCGGAGCCTGAGATCTACGCCGCCAGCAAACGTTTCGGCGCCGTGCTCGAAAACGTGGTGCTCGACGAGGACACCAGAGAGCCGGATTTCGACGACGGCTCGAAAACCGAGAACACCCGCTCGGCCTATCCGCTCGATTTCATCCCCAATGCCTCGCGGACCGGCCGTGCCGGTCATCCGAAGAATGTGGTGATGCTCGCCGCCGATGCGTTCGGCGTGTTGCCGCCGATCGCGAAATTGACGCCGGCGCAGGCGATGTATCATTTCCTGTCCGGCTATACGGCGAAAGTTGCCGGCACCGAGCGCGGGCTGGGCTCCGAGCCGCAGCCGGAATTCTCGACCTGCTTCGGCTCGCCGTTCCTGCCGCTCGATCCTTCGGTCTACGGCAACATGTTGCGTGAGCTGATTGCGCGCCACGGTGTCGATTGCTGGCTGGTCAATACCGGCTGGACCGGCGGCAAGTTCGGCACTGGCAGCCGCATGCCGATCAAGGTAACCCGCGCGTTGCTGTCCGCGGCGCTCGACGGCAGCCTGCGCAATGTGCAGTTCCGTACCGACAAATATTTCGGCTTCGCCGTCCCGACCGCGCTGCCGGGCGTGCCGAGCGAAATCCTAAACCCGGTCAATACCTGGAAGGACAAGGACGAGTTCGACAAGACCGCCCGCGCTTTGGTCGGCATGTTCCAGAAGAATTTTGCCAAGTTCGAGGCCCAGGTCGATGCGGATGTGCGTGCGGCCGCGCCCGATGTGAGGCTCGCGGCCGAGTGAGGTTCGCGTTTCCCGATCGCTCCAAAGATGGAGTGTCCCAGTGACGAATAAGGGCGGCAGCATGCCGCCCTTATTTGATTTTCAGCGTCATCGCAGTGAGAAGCGCACTTCGTTCGCGTGTGGTCGTATCCCGCGAATGCGGGGTATCCAGTACGCCGAGGCTTCTCGATTTTGAATGATCGTCTCTGGAATACTGGATCATCCGCATTCGCGGATGATGACAGTCATCGGGCTCAGCCCATCGCTCCGCGCTGGGCGGATGCCTGCGACGGCGGCCCGTGCACCGGCACGTTCCAGATATCCTCGGCATATTCGCGGATGGCCCGGTCGGAGGAGAACCATGCCATCCGCGCCACGTTGAGAATCGAGGCGCGGGTCCAGGCCGGAACAACCTGCCAGCGGGCGTCGATGCCGCGCTGGGCTTCGAAATAGGAATCGAAATCGGCGCTCACCATGTAATGATCGAGATGGCGCAGGGCGTGGGCGATCGACTCAAACCGGCCAGGGTCGCCAGGTGAGAATTCGCCGCTGCCGATCGCGCTGACCGCGCGCGAAAGCTTTGGCGAGCGGCGGATCACGTCGGTGGCGTCCAGCCCCTGCTTGCGCCGCACCACCACGTCCATCGCTTCCATGCCGAAGATCGTGATGTTCTCCGCACCCACATGGTCGCGGATCTCGATATTGGCGCCGTCCAGCGTGCCGATGGTGACCGCGCCGTTGAGCGCGAGCTTCATGTTGCCGGTGCCGGAAGCCTCCATGCCCGCGGTCGAAATCTGCTCGGAGAGATCGGCGGCAGGAATGATCGCTTCCGCAAGACTGACATTGTAGTCGGGGAGGAAGGCGACCTTCAGGCGGCCTGCGATGACGGGGTCGTTGTTGACGATTTCGGCGACGTCGTTGATCAGCTTGATGATCAGCTTGGCGTAGCGATAGCTCGCCGCGGCCTTGCCGGCGAAGATTTTCACGCGCGGCACCCAGTTGGCTTGTGGATCGTCCTTGATCGCGTGATAAAGTGCGATGGCCTCCAGGATGTTGAGCAATTGACGCTTGTATTCGTGGATACGCTTGATCTGCACGTCGAACAGCGCGGCCGGATCGACCTTGATGTTCAACCGCTCGCCGATCAGGCGTGCGAGCATGAGCTTGTTGTGGTGCTTGACGCTGCGGAATCTTTCCTGGAACGCGCTGTCGCTGGCGCGCGCCTCGAGATGCGCAAGCCTCGTCGGATCGTCGAGCACGGCCTCGCCGCAGGCCTCGCGCAAGAGTTCGGTCAGCTTCGGATTGGCGACCATCAGCCAGCGGCGGAAGGTGATGCCGTTGGTCTTGTTGGTGATGCGGCCGGGATAGAGATGGTTGAGATCGTGGAACACGGTCTCCTTCATCAGGTCGGAATGCATCGCCGAGACGCCGTTGATGCGGTGCGATCCGACGAAAGCCAATTGTCCCATCCGCACCCGGCGGCCGGATTTCTCGTCGATCAGCGAGACCGAGGCGCGGAAATCGACGTCGCCGGGACAGCGCTCCTCGGCGAGCGCGAGATGGGCGTCATTGATGCGGTAGATGATCTCCAGATGGCGCGGCAGTATGCGCTGGAACAGCTCCAGCGGCCAGGTCTCGAGCGCTTCCGGCAGCAGCGTGTGGTTGGTGTAAGAGAGCGTGGCGACCGTGACCTGCCATGCGGACTCCCACGGGAAGTTGTGCAGGTCGACCAGAATGCGCATCAGCTCGGTGACGGCGAGGCTCGGATGGGTGTCGTTGAGCTGCACCGCGGCCTTCTGTGTGAGTCCGCGCAGCGGGCCGTCGGAAACGAGGTGGCGCCTGACCAGATCCTGCAATGAGGCGGAGACGAAGAAATATTCCTGTCGCAGCCGCAGCTCGCGCCCTGCAGGGCTTTCGTCGTTCGGATAAAGAAACTTGCAGATCGATTCGGCGCGCGCCTCTTCGGCGACGGCCCCGATATAGTCGCCGGTGTTGAAGACATCGAGCTTGAGCGGGTCGGGCGAACGCGCCGACCACAGCCGCAGCGCGTTGACGTGCTGGCCGCGCCAGCCGACGATCGGGGTGTCGTAGGCGACCGCCTGCACGGCTTCCGCCGGATGCCAGATCGCGCGGTCGCGTCCCTTTTCCTCGACATGTTCGACGCCGCCGCCGAAATGCACGTGATAGATCACTTCCGGCCGCTGGAATTCCCAGGGGTTGCCGAAGCTCAGCCATTCGTCCGGATATTCCTGTTGCCAGCCCTGATTGATGATCTGGCGGAACAGGCCGAAATCGTAGCGGATGCCATAGCCGATCGCCGGGATGGCGAGCGTTGCCATGCTTTCCATGAAGCAGGCCGCGAGCCGCCCGAGGCCACCATTGCCGAGAGCCGCATCCGGTTCGCATTTGCGCAATTCGGAGAGGCTTTCGCCGAGGTCGCCGAGCGCGGCTTCGAACACTGCAAGCAGTCCCATATTGTTCAGCGCGTCGGTGAAGAGACGGCCGATCATAAATTCGAGCGAGAGGTAGTAGACCCGCTTGCTGCCGGCATCGTAGCTCTGCTTTTCCGCGGTGAGCCAGCGGTGCACGATGCGGTCGCGAAGCGCGAGCGCCGCGGCATGATACCAGTCCTGCCTGGTCGCCATGCCGGCGTCCTTGCCGATCGCAAGGCGGAGCTTGGCGAGAATGGCGCTCTTGATCTCCGCCAGCGCCAGCTCATCGACGGGCTGACCCGGCGCCGGAAAATTCACGGGGAAGGATGGGTCTGGCAAACTTTTCGATCCTGCGACTGATTGAGACGAATCATACGCGCCTTAGGCCACGATCGAAACACGCCGTGGTATCGGGTGCCATGCATGCACGGGTTTTTATGCAAGGACCGGGCCGATTTAGTGGGGAATTGGCATTAGTTAACGCTACGACCGACTACCACCGGCCTTCTAGCCGTCGTCGTCTCGGCGAAAGCCGGGACTTCTAGCTGAGGCATCAAAGTTTGTAGGGTGGGCAAAGGCGCTCTTGCGCCGTGCCCACCATCCTTCTGCAAACTCGCTTTGAATGGTGGGCACGCTCCGCTTTGCCCACCCTACGATTTGGGGAATCCATGGATGAAAGAGGCTGCCAACTGAAGCGGCCTTACTTGGCAAATGTAACTGTGGACGGCAGTACGCCAGTAAGTTGCAAGATCACCATAACGACAACGGCCGGCCACAAGAGCGGTATCGTTAGGTAGAACACCGCCAGAATTGCTAAGTCATGAGTGGAGTGGTGACGCTGGAATCCGCCGTTAAGCTGACCAGAGCGACAGCAACTCGAATATCAGCGCTCCAGCCAGGTAAAGGATGATCCGTCTCAGTTTCATCGTGTGGTTGTGAATGAGGATATTCCCGAAATCAACTTGGGACACTGAGGGTCAATATACGGACAGTACCCAAAGAGGTTGGAACAAATTAAGAACACTTTAGCAAGCCTTTGATATATCATAGTGATTCGGCATCTTGCCATACAACATCTAGGGTCTGCCAAGCCTCATGAGGACTACATGTCCACCATCGCCTTTGATCAATTCGCACTCACCCGCATTGCCGACTTCGCCCGCTCGCTGTCGCGGCTGCATCGGGCCTCCCACCATCAGCTCGTCGAGGACGATGCGATCGATCGGGAATTCAACGCCGTCTGCCTGTCGGTCTGGGGCTATTCGACCGACGATATCAGCGACGACCTGTTCAGCGATGGCGACCATGCCTTTCTCGACGCGCTCGATGAGGCGCATGCGCGCCTGTTCGCAGCCGAGCAGGGCTATGACCTCGTCGATGATGAGGGCATGCTCACGGACTGGTGGGGCTATTGCTGGATGATCCTCGCCGAAAAGCGCGGCCTGCTGACGCCTGAAAATCGCGCCGCGGCGCGGGCTAGAATCGAGGAAAAATACCGGTCAGCCCCGAACGTGATCGGCGTGATTGTCGGAAGGTAGTGGAACGAGCAGTCATTCCGGGGCGATGCGATAGCATCGAGCCCGGAATCTCGAGATTCCGGGTCTGGTCCTTCGGACCATCCCGGAATGACCTGAGAAGTGTAGTCCCCCGGTCCGTCTAACAACGAGCGGCACCAACTATCGCCTAATTCGCTTCCGCGCGCTTGTCCCTCGCCGAGACCGATTTCGGCGCGGAAGTGACGGGCGGGATCAGTTCGCGGTCCCTCTCCAGCCGCGTCTCATTGGCGAAGGTCTCAGCCGTCGGCGGCGCCACCTTCATCTCGCTGAGCCGGGCGCGCACTTCCGCGGTGAGGCCTGGATAGGAAGCGACAGGTGTGAATTCCGCGGTCTGGTTGTTGCCGACCCTGATGCCGGAATAGGCGACCAGCCCGTCGGTGGTGGCAACGACGTCGCCGGCGCGCAACGACGTATCGAGCGTCAGATCGACCGGGGCAAGCCCCACAGAATTTTGGCCGTTGCAGGTGCAGTCGGCGCGCAGCGCCTTCCGATAGGCGTAGGCGTTCTCGCTCTCCGCGTAGCGCTCGCCGGCGAGCGTGACGGCGCTGTCGATGCTGGAGCCAAAGAAGACTTTTGTCAGACTCGCCGGACAAAAGGCCTGGCACACCTGCGCCGGCGTGCCGGCTCCGCGCGTCAGCGGAAAATACTTGCCGTCGCAGCTTCGCACGCAGAATGCGGGTCCGCTGCTAGATGCGACCGGCCGTGACGGCGCGGTGGGCTGGTTCTGACCGAGCGGATCGGCGAAAAAGTTGGTTTGGGTCGAAGCCTGGATCTGCTTCTGAAAGGCGCCAAAAAACTTTTCAAACAGGTTTTCGGCGGAAACTGTGCATGGCGCAAACGCAATCGTTCCGGCCAGGCAAGCGGACGCGGCGGGCAACATGCGGCGCCGCTTGTGCCGATCTGCCAACTCTGTACGCAACGCCTACTCCATCACGCGCTACAAACGCCGCTCCGGCATTGCTGCCGCCAGCGCTCCTGACATTAATGCGCGATGGTAAACGAGCTATGAGTGAGGGTTGGCTTAAGGAAAAGAATCCGGTCCGCTCAACTGTTGAGGAATTCGCTGGCCCTGTAGAGCCAGCGAAACGGCAGTCCGGCCTTTGCGAAGGTCTCGGCGGCACCTTCTTCGCGATCGACCATGGTCAGGACCAGCGCCACCTCGGCTCCGGCCTCGCGCGCCGTCTCCACAGCCTTGAGCGCAGAGTCACCGGTGGTGGTGACGTCCTCGATAATCGCCACGCGCTTGCCCTGGAGGGTCTCGTTTTTCGCCAGTCCCTCCACCGCAAGCCGGGCTCCATGCTCCTTTGGCTTCTTGCGCACGAAGAAGGCTGCGATCGGATGGCCCTTGATCCAGGACAGCTGCGCCACCGCGCCTGCGAGCGGCACCGCGCCCATTTCCAGACCGCCGACCGAATCGAGACCGTCGTCCTTGAGCGCCTCATAGGTCAGTTCCGCAAGCAACGTCGCGCCTTCCGGGTCCAGCATGGTCGGCTTGAGGTTGAAGTAGAAATTGCTTTTGCGGCCCGAGGCCAGCGTGACTTCACCCAGCCCGAAGGAACGTTTGCGGATGATCTCGGCGAGGCGAGCGCGGGAGGCAGACTTGGACAAGGCGATCTCTCGAAAAGGGAGGCGCAATCTATTCGCGGACGGGCACACATGGCTAGTGTGGTGGATTTGACATTCGATTCAGTCTGGCCGCTGAATCCTTAAATCGAATGTCAAATCCAAAACCACACGAGAAAGTCAAGTTTGCTGGTGTCCCTTTGGTTCTGACATTCGTAAACGAAGGCGCCGCGGCATAGTACGAATGTCAGAACCGGGACACCAGTGCGGAACTTGCACCGTCAACAGCATGAGGACGTAACCAAAGCCCGCCGGTTGCGCAGTGAACTGTCGCGCACCGCGCATGAACAGGCGATGTACAAGGCACGATTGTAACATCCTCCCGTTCGGGCTACGGGTATCCGGCTATTTTCACGGGAAACGGCAGGAAATGACGATTGAACTCTATACCTGGAACACGCCGAACGGCCGCAAGATCAGCGTCGCGCTGGAAGAAATGGGACTGCCTTACAAGGTCTTCCCGGTCAACATCACCAAGGGCGAGCAGATGGCGCCAGAATTTCTCGCGATCAGCCCCAACAACAAGATTCCGGCGATCGTCGATCCCGATGGCCCAGGCGGCAAGCGCGTCAGCATCTTCGAGTCCGGCGCGATCCTGCTCTATCTCGGCGAGAAGACCGGTAAATTCCTGCCCTCATCCCTGATCGAGCGAATCCCGGTTTATGAGTGGCTGATGTGGCAGATGGGCGGTTTCGGCCCGTTTCCCGGACAGGTGCATCACTTCATCGCGCTGGAAAACGAGCAGGACCGCGCCTATGGGCTCAAACGCTTCATGGCCGAGACGAGACGGCTCTATGGCGTGCTCGACCGGCGGCTTTCGAACCACGAATTCGTGGCGGGCACGTTGTCGGTGGCCGATTTTGCGATCCTCGGCTGGGCCTGGCGGCATCCGCGCCACAAGGTGGAGCTGTCCGATTTTCCCAGCGTCAAGCGCTGGTACGATCAGATGATGGCGCGTCCCGGCGTCACGCGCGGGATGGAAGCGAAGCTGGATTAAGTGAGGAGCGCGCTTGCCCTCTCCCCTTTGTGGGAGAGGGTGCCCGAACAAAGTGAGGGCGGGTGAAGGGTCTCCTTCTGCGGAGTCAAACCCCTCATCCGGCTCAATCTCCTTCTGTCGATTTCGCCACCTTCTCCCGCAAGGGGAGCAGGTAAGAAACCTCACGCCCTTCTCGTCACTAGAGCCTTTTCGGTTCCGATTGAATCAGAACCGAGGCTCTAATCTTTTGTTTTGACGCGTTTTCTTCACGCGAACCGGTATCCACTTCGCTCGAAAACGCTATAGCGCCATCCGCACCGCAAGGCCACGCGGAGGTCAGGCAGACGAGTTATACGCGTTGATGCCACGTACGAAATGTTCGAGCGCGCTGCGGAGCGCCCCGGCGAGTTCTGGATCGGCCGCGATGCTGCCGGCATCGTGGGTAGTTCCGAGCAGCGCCAACGTGATGGAAGCGTCCTTGATGAGCCGCGCCGACATCGTCTCAAGCGTGAGCGTCAACGCGGCGGCTAGCGCATGGGTGGCCCGCGGCGAGGTATTGATCAGCGCCACCGGCTTGCCCGGAAAATCCTCGCTCCCCACCAGCCAATCGAGCGCGTTCTTCATCACGCCCGAAACACCTCGTGCATATTCGGGGCTCGAGATCAGAAGTCCGTCCGCCGCACCGATCACTGCGCGAAACCGAACCACTTGCGCGGGAAGATGCCCGCTTTCGAGATCGGAATTGAAGAAGGGGAGCTTGTCTATTGCCTCGAACAGCTCGATCTCGACGCCGGCGGGCGCAAGGCTGCGGGCAGCGTGAAGCACGCAAGTGTTGAGGGACGACGCGCGAAGGCTGCCGGAAATCGCAAGGAGCTTCATCGATGGCCGCCACGTTGACTCAATGCGCCTCGTCCCAATTGTCCGCGGCGCGGGCATCGACATGCAACGGCAAGGAGAGCAGCACGGCCGGGAACGGCGCGTCCTGCATCACGTGCTGCACCACCGGCAAGGTGGCCGCGACTTCTTCGTCGGGCACCTCGAAGATCAGTTCGTCGTGAACCTGCAGCAGCATCTGTGCGGAAAGCTTCTTCTCGGCGAGCGCATCTTCCATCCGGATCATGGCGCGGCGGATGATGTCGGCGGCGGTGCCTTGCAGCCTCGCATTGATCGCGGCGCGTTCGTTGAAGGAGCGGACCGAGGCGTTGGATGCCTTGATGTCGGGGTAATGGCATTTTCTGCCGAACAGCGTCTCGACATAACCGTGAGCGCGGCAGAAATCCCGCGTCGCGTCCATATAGGCGCGGATGCCCGGAAAACGCTCGAAGTATTTCTTGATATAGGCAGACGCTTCCTCGCGCGCGATGCCGAGCTGATTGGCAAGTCCGAACGCCGAGATGCCGTAGATGATGCCGAAATTGATCGCCTTCGCCCGGCGCCGCACTTCGGCCGGCATGTCCTTGATCGGCACGCCGAACATTTCGGAAGCCGTCATGGCGTGAATGTCGAGCCCGTCGCGGAAGGCCTGCTTGAGCACGGGAATATCGGCGATCTCGGCGAGCAGCCGCAATTCGATCTGCGAGTAGTCGGCCGATACCAGCTTGTGGCCGGGCGAGGCGATGAAGGCGCGGCGGATTTTGCGGCCGTCTTCGGTGCGCACGGGGATGTTCTGCAGGTTCGGCTCGTTCGACGACAGCCGCCCGGTGGTGGTCGCAGCCAGCGCGTAAGTCGTGTGGACGCGATGGGTCTGGGGGTTCACATAGGTCGGCAGCGCGTCGGTGTAGGTCGATTTCAGTTTCGAAACCTGCCGCCATTCCAGGATCTTCTTCGGAAATTCGTGGCCCTGCTCGGCCAGCTCATCAAGGATCTGCGCCGAGGTCGACCACGCGCCGGTCTTGGTTTTGGTGCCGCCGGGAATAGCCATCTTGCCGAACAGGATGTCGCCGATCTGTTTCGGGCTGCCGACATTGACCGGCTCACCGGCGATCTCCTGAATCTCGGCTTCGACCCGCGCCGCGGTCTGGGCGAACTCGCCCGACAGCCGCGACAGCACCTGGCGGTCGATCGAGATGCCGCGTCGCTCCATGCGCGCCAGTACCAGGACCAGCGGCCGCTCCAACGTTTCGTAGACCGCCGTCATGCGCTCGGCGACCAGGCGTGGTTTGAGCACCCGCCACAGCCTCAAGATCACGTCGGCATCCTCGGCCGAAAACGCGGTCGCCCGGTCGATGGCGACCTGGTCGAAGCTGAGTTTTCCCTTGCCGCTGCCGGTCAGCTCGCCATGGGTCATGCTGGCGTGTCCGAGCCAGGCTTGCGCCAGCGCGTCGAGCCCATGGGAATTGCGGCCGGCATCGAGCGCGTAGCTCATCAATTGCACGTCGTCGTAGTTGGCGAGCGTGATGCCGGCCTGCGCGAACATCACGGCGGCAAACTTGGTATTGAATCCGATCTTGAGAATGCCTGCCGATTCCAGCATCGGACGCAGCGCCTCCAGCGCCTCGCTCGTGCTGATCTGGTCCGGCACAAGGCCCGTGGCGAACAGGCCGGCGCCATCGCCGGACTGCTTGTGGGCGAGCGGAACGTAGCAGGCGTCGTTGGGCTTGAGCGCCAGCGCAATGCCGCAGAGCTCGGCCTGCATCGGATCGATCGAACTCGCCTTGGTTTCAATGACGAAATGTCCGACATCGTGCGCCCGCGCGATCCACGCCTTGAGGTCGGCAAGCTTGCAGATGGTCTGGTACTTGTTGCGATCGACCGGCGTTTTCCGGGCTTCCTCGGCGCGCGCTGCGGCGAGCGCCTGGGGCGTGCCCTTGAGGCCCGAACTCTTGTCGCTTCTGCTGTCGCCCGACCTGTTCGATGCGCTCCCTCCCCTCTTGAGGGGGAGGGTTGGGGAGGCGGGTATGCCGGAAACATCGAAAGGTGCACCCCCCTCCCGGACGGCTTCGCCATCCGACCTCCCCCTCAAGGGGGGAGGTGAGGAGTTGGCAACATCCGCTGTGACGTTCGCCGGATCGATCTGCGAATACTCCGCGACGCGGCGCGTCAGCGAGGAGAATTCCATCGCCTTCAAGAATGCAATCAGCCTGCGTGGGTCGGGCTCGTGCACTGCGAGGTCGTCGAGCGGCACTTCGAGCTTGACCCTGTCGTCGAGCAGCACCAGTTGCCGCGAAATGCGCGCCTTTTCCGCGTTCTCGATCAGCGCTTCGCGCCGTTTCGGCTGCTTGATCTCGCCGGCGCGCTTGAGCAGCGTTTCCAGGTCGCCATATTCGACGATCAATTGTGCCGCGGTCTTGATGCCGATGCCGGGCACCCCCGGCACGTTGTCGGTGGAATCACCGGCGAGCGCCTGAACCTCGACCACCTTCTCCGGTGGCACGCCGAATTTTTCGATCACCTCGGCGATGCCGATGCGGCGGTCCTTCATGGTGTCGTACATGGTGACGCAGTCGGTCACGAGCTGCATCAGATCCTTGTCCGAAGATACGATGGTCGCGGTGGCGCCGCGCTCGCAGGCTTGGCGCACATAGGTGGCGATCAGGTCGTCGGCTTCAAAGCCGGCCTGCTCCAGACAGGGCAGATCGAAAGCGCGCACCGCCTGGCGGATAAACGCAAATTGCGGAATCAGATCGTCGGGCGCGGGCGGCCGGTGCGACTTGTAGTCGGCATAGATCTGGTTGCGGAAAGTGACTTCCGACTTGTCGAACACGATGGCGAGGTGAGTCGGTCGGTTGTCCGGCGGCATGTCGCGCAACAGCTTCCACAGCATGTTGCAGAAGCCGAGCACCGCGTTGACCTGCAGACCGTCGGACTTGCGGTTCAGCGGCGGCAGGGCGTGATAGGCGCGAAAAATATAGGAGGAACCGTCGACCAGAAACAAATGGTCGCCCTTCGCAAGTGCCGTGGCGGCAACGGGCTTGGGGGCAGCTTTGGCGGAAGTCGCCGGGGATGTCTTTGAAGATGTTTTAGGCATGGCGGCAATGTAGGGATTTTTGACCGGATTGGCACCCGTTTCTCGCGCCCAATCCATTTCATTCTCCCTTGTTCATCCAGGGGACATGCCCTTTTTCACGGTTTTTCCGGTTTCCCCTTGACGCTAAGATGCTTTAAGACCCGCCCCAAGAATCACGCCGTTAACTATTTCGGACAGGTTGAAAGTAGCGGCGAATTTGAAGTTCCTATCGGTGTCTCGGCTACTCATCACAGGAACTTCAAATTCGAAGCCGCTACTCAAATTAATAAGTTGCTGGAGCTCCTTTGATTCCGAAGTTCGCATCAGAGGTGGCCACGATAGCTTGCGAACTTCGAAAATCGGAGCTCTAGATGCATATCGCCATGATCGGTACGGGCTATGTGGGGCTGGTATCGGGTGCGTGCTTTGCCGATTTCGGCCACCAGGTCACCTGCGTCGACAAGGACGAAGGCAAGATCGCCGCCTTGCGCCGTGGCGAAATTCCGATCTTCGAGCCGGGGCTCGACACGCTGGTTGCCACCAATGTCAAAGCCGGCCGGCTCAATTTTACGACCGATCTTGCCGCCCCCGTGGCCGAAGCCGATGCCGTGTTCATTGCGGTCGGCACGCCGTCCCGGCGGGGCGACGGGCATGCCGATCTCAGCTATGTCTATGCCGCCGCCCGCGAGATTGCCGCGGCCATAAAGGGATTTTCCGTCGTCGTCACCAAGTCCACCGTGCCGGTCGGCACCGGCGATGAGGTCGAGCGCATCATTCGCGAAACCAATCCCGCGGCCGACGCCGCGGTCGCTTCCAATCCGGAATTCTTGCGCGAGGGTGCGGCGATCCGCGACTTCAAGTTCCCGGACCGGATTGTGATCGGCACTGAGGATGAGCGCGCCCGCAAGGTGCTCGGCGATATCTACCGGCCGTTGTCGCTCAATCAGGGGCCGTTGATGTTCACGGCCCGGCGCACCGCGGAGCTGATCAAATACGCTGCCAACGCCTTCCTCGCTACCAAGATCACTTTCATCAACGAGATAGCCGACCTTTCCGAGAAAGTCGGGGCCAACGTGCAGGAGGTTGCGCGCGGCATCGGGCTCGACAATCGCATTGGAACCAAATTTCTGCACGCAGGTCCCGGCTTCGGCGGCTCATGTTTCCCGAAGGATACGCGCGCGCTGGTCAAGATCGCGCTCGATCACGACGTGCAGCTGCGCATCGTCGAGGCGGTGCTTGCGGTCAACGACAATCGCAAGCGGGCGATGGCGCGCAAGGTCTCGAATGCGACCGGCGGCAGTCTGCGCGGCAAGACGGTTGCCGTGCTCGGCCTCACCTTCAAGCCGGACACCGACGACATGCGCGAGGCGCCGTCGATTCCGCTGGTGACCGGACTCCTCGACATGGGCGCGAAAGTGCGCGCCCACGATCCGGTCGGCATGGAAGCGGCGCGCCGCGAATTGCCCGAGATCGAATATTGCGACGACCCCTATGTTTGCGCGCGCGGCGCGGACGCGATGGTGGTGGTGACGGAATGGGCACAATATCGCGCCCTCGATCTGGAACGGCTGAAGAGCGAACTGGCGCATCCAGTGGTGGTCGACCTGCGCAACGTGTATCGCCCCGAGGATATGGCCACGTACGGTTTCACGTATGAAAGCGTAGGCCGTCCCGCCGAGCCAAGGAGCTGATGGGCGCTTTCTTCCCCTCTCCCCTTGTGGGAGAAGGTGCCCACGATACGAAGTATCGTGGGCGGATGAGGGGTCTGCACCCGCGGAGAGAGACCCCTCACCTGTCGCGATGCTCACTGCGTTCGCATCTCGCCACCCTCTCCCGCAAGGGGAGAGGGGAAGAATCAGCCGACGCGGCCACAACACGAGCTAGATTTGCCCCGCACCTTCGACACGCCGCTTCCGATCGACGCCGTGCTGGACGAACTGGCGGGCACGCTTGAAAGCAACGCCAGCACTGTGCTGGTGGCCCCGCCCGGCGCCGGCAAGACCACGCGGGTGCCGCTCGCGCTGCTAGATGAGCCATGGGCGAGAGGCAAGAAAATCATCGTGCTCGAGCCGCGGCGGATCGCGGCGCGCGCCAGCGCCGAGCGGATGGCGCACACGCTTGGCGAGCGCGTCGGCGAGACCGTCGGCTATCGCGTCCGGTTCGGCTCCAAGGTATCGCGCGCCACTCGGATCGAAGTCGTCACCGAGGGGATTTTCTCGCGACAGATTCTGGACGATCCCGAATTGTCGGGTGTCGCGGCGGTGCTGTTCGACGAGTTTCACGAGCGCTCGCTCGATGCGGATCTGGGACTGGCATTGGCGCGCGATGTGCAAACCGGATTGCGCGAGGATCTCCGCATCCTGGTGATGTCGGCGACGCTGGATGGGGCGCGGGTCGCCAGACTGCTCGGCGACGCGCCGGTGATTGAAAGCCAGGGCCGCGCTTTTCCGGTCGAGACACGCTATCTCGGCCGAAAGCCGGACATGCCGCTGGAGCGGCAGATGGCGGACGCCATAGCGATGGCGCTTCGTGCCGATCACGGTTCGGTGCTGGCGTTTCTGCCGGGCGCTGCGGAAATACGCCGAACCCAGAATTTTCTTGCCGAGCGCGTCCACGACGCCTTGATCGAGTTGGTGCCGCTGTTCGGGGCCCTTGATGCCTCCGTGCAGGACCGCGCCATCGCGCCGGCCGCGCCGGGCCGCCGCAAGGTGGTGCTTGCAACCTCGATCGCCGAGACATCGTTGACCATCGAGGGCGTGCGCATCGTCGTCGATTGCGGGCTTTCGCGCCTGCCGCATTACGAACCCGACATCGGCCTGACGCGGCTCGAAACGGTTCGCGCCTCGCGCGCCGCGGTCGATCAGCGCCGCGGCCGCGCCGGGCGTACCGAACCCGGCGTGTGCTACCGGCTGTGGGATGAGCCACAGACCGCTTCCTTTGCGGCCTATACCAGGCCCGAAATCCTCAGCGCCGATCTGTCTTCGCTGGTGCTTGACCTCGCGCAATGGGGCGTGCGCGATCCCGCAAGTCTTGCCTTTCTCGATCCGCCGCCGGCGCCGGCACTGAACGAGGCGCGCGAACTCCTGGGCGAACTCGGCGCGCTCGATGACGAAGGCCGGATCACCGCGGAAGGCAAGAGCCTGCGTTCGCTGGCGCTGCCGCCACGACTGGCGCGCATGATCGTGGATTCGCATCGCCTGGGTGCCGGCCGCTCTGCGGCCGAAATCGCCGCGGTGCTCACCGAGCGCGGGCTCGGTGGCGACCACGTCGATCTCGACGCGAGGTTGGACGCCTTTCGCCGCGACCGCTCGCAGCGCGCCGACAGCGCGCGCACGCTAGCACAACGCTGGGCGTCGCAGGTGGCGCTTGCTTCTCCCTCCTCCCTTGGTCGGGGAGGGGGGCCCACACGGGCAGTATTACCCGTGGTCACCCCCGCCCCCAGCCCCTCCCCACAAGGGGGAGGGGAGCCCAGGCATCTCCCCGGAAGGAAAGCAGATCCCACACAAAGCGGGGGCAAACCCTCCGTTGGCGTCATGCTCGCGCTGGCCTTTCCCGATCGCATTGCACGTAACCGCGGCAATGGCAGTTTTGTTCTGGCCAACGGGCGCGGGGCTGCGATCGATCCAACCTCCGCGTTGTCGCGCACGCCCCATGTGGCCGTCGCCGAACTCACCGGCACCGCCGCGCAAGGCCGCATTCTGCTGGCGGCGCCGATTACGCAGGCGGAGATCGAGGCGCATTTTGCCGATCAGATCGAGACGGTGGACGAGATCACCTTCGACCGTACCGCCATGGCGCTGCGGGCACGGCGCAGGAAGACGTTGCACGCGCTGACGCTGTCGGAAGCGCCGCTGGCGCTGCAGCCATCCGAGGAAACCGCCCGTATCCTCGGCGAGGGCCTGATTGCGGCCGGTTTTCAGCAATTGCCGTGGTCGAAGCCGGCCTTGCAATGGCGCGACCGCGTGATGTTCTTGCGAAAGGCCGAAGGCGAGGGCCCGCAAAATCTCTGGCCCGATCTTTCCGACACAGCGCTTGCGGCCCAACGCGAGGCATGGCTGACACCGCTGCTTTACGACAAGACGTCGTTGAAGGAGATTTCATCCGGCGAGCTTTCGGATGCGTTGATGACGCTTCTGCCCCGGGAATTGCGTACGCGGCTTGATCGCGAAGCACCGACGCATTTCGAGGCACCAACCGGCTCACAATTGGCGATCGACTACGAGGCCGAGCAGGGGCCGACGATTGCGGTCCGCCTGCAGGAATTGTTCGGCCTCAACATTCATCCCTCGATCGCCCGTGGAAGGATTCCGCTGGTGCTGGAATTGTTGTCGCCGGCGCACCGGCCGGTGCAGGTGACACGCGACCTGCCGGGCTTCTGGCGCGGCAGCTATGCCTCCGTGCGCTCCGACCTGCGCGGACGCTACCCAAGGCATCCCTGGCCCGAAAACCCGGCGAGTGCGCCGCCGACCCGTCGCGCCAAGCCCAGGGGAACGTGAGCGAAGGGAACATGAGGGAAGGGAACATGAGGGAAGGGAACGTGAGGGAAGGGAACGTGAGGGGCTGAACGCGGGATTCATGCTTGCGGCATTCTGCGCCACCTTGGTTTGCGAAAACAAAAGCAGGTTCTCCCGTTAACGCTTCGCTCATCCTTTTCGGCAAAATCGCTGGCCTCGCCCGGCATCGTCGGTCGAACTTTTCCCGCCGGCATGATGTGATCGGCGAATCCTCTGATCAGGTGTGGCGCGATGCGTAACATATTGATTTTTGCCGCGATCCTGGTCGGCCTCGGCACCTTCATGGCGCAGATGGCCGACAGGGTGACGCCGGCGCCGGCCGCCGCCACGCTTGCCGCTTCGGTCCGAAAAGCCTCTGTCGCCGAAACCGTATCGCAGGCCGGAGCGCGCAGTCTCGCCATCCCGCGCGACGCGCGCGGTCATTTCCAGACCGAAGGTCGCATCGATGGCCAGCGGATCGCATTCATGGTCGACACTGGCGCCTCGGTCATCGCCCTGAACGAAAGCTCGGCGGCGCGGTTCGGGTTGCGGCCGACGCCCGGCGATTACCGGGCAGCCGTCACGACCGCGAACGGCTTGGTCAAGGCGGCGCCGACGCGCCTTGCCATGGTTGATATCGGGGGCCTCGTGGTACACGACGTCGACGCGATGGTGCTGCCGGATGAAGCGCTTTCGGAAAACCTGCTCGGCCTTTCCTTCCTCTCGAGGCTGAAGCGGTTCGAATACGCCAACGGCAAGATGATACTTGAACAGTAATCGGGCCGCATTCGCCCGACGAGCGAACCAGTTCCCCGGCGAATACGTGGCAATTTACCTTGAGAAGGCGGTTCTTCGGCCTTCCGCGCGGCTTCCGCATTCGCTATGGCTGCTCTGTCCGGTTCATATCGTCACAAGGCCGATTTTGAATGTTTCCGAAGCCGAAATCTGTGCTTGTCCCCAATACCTATGCCTTCGAGTCCGAGCCGATGGTCAAGCCGACCGGCTTTCGCGAATACGATGCCCGTTGGTTGTTCGGCAAGGAAATCAACCTGATGGGAGTCCAGGCGCTCGGCATGGGGCTCGGCGCACTCATCGCCGAACTCGGCGTCAGCCCCGAGGTCGTGACGGGCCACGATTTCCGCGGCTATTCGGCTTCGATCAAATACGCGCTGATCGCGGGGCTGCAGGCCGCCGGCTGCAAGGTCCACGACATCGGGCTTGCCATGACGCCGATGGCGTATTTCGCGCAATTTGCGCTCGAGGTGCCCTGTGTGGCGATGGTGACGGCTTCGCATAACGATAATGGCTGGACCGGCGTCAAGATGGGCGCCAACCGGCCGCTCACCTTCGGCCCCGACGAGATGACGCGCTTGAAGGAGATCGTGCTCAACGCCGCCTTCAGGAACAGGGCCGGCGGTTCGTATCAGTTCCACGAGAATTTTCCGGCGCGCTACATCGCCGACCTCACCAGCCGCCCAAAACTCAAGCGCAAGCTCAAGGTGGTGGTCGCCTGCGGCAACGGCACCGCGGGCGCCTTTGCGCCGCAGGTGATGGAAGCGATCGGTTGCGAAGTGGTGCCGCTCGACACCGAACTCGATCACACCTTTCCGAAATACAATCCCAATCCGGAAGACATGGAAATGCTGCACGCGATCCGCGATGCGGTGCTCGCGCACGAGGCGGACGTGGGTCTGGGCTTCGATGGCGATGGCGATCGCTGTGGCGTGGTCGACAACTCAGGCGAAGAGATTTTCGCCGACAAGGTCGGCGTGATGCTGGCGCGCGACATGTCGGCGATCCACAACAACGCGCAGTTCGTGGTCGACGTAAAATCGACCGGGCTTTTCCTGACCGACCCCGTGCTGCAAAAGCAGGGCGCGACCACGGCCTATTGGAAAACCGGCCACTCCTACATGAAACGCCGCACCCATGAACTGGGCGCGCTGGCGGGCTTCGAGAAATCCGGCCATTTCTTCTTCAACAAGCCGTTCGGCCGCGGCTACGACGATGGCCTGGTTTCGGCGATCGCGATTTGCGACATGCTCGACCGCGCAGGCGGCAAGTCGATGGCGGACCTGAAAAACGCGCTGCCGAAAACCTGGTCATCGCCCACAATGTCGCCGCATTGCGCCGACGAGACCAAGTATGGCGTGGTTGACAAGGTGGTGAAGCACTTCGAGGCCGCGCAGGAAAAGGGCGAGAAAGTCGCCGGCGAGAGCATCCGCGATCTCGTCACCGTCAATGGCGTGCGCGTCACCGTCGAGGATGGCAGCTGGGGCCTGGTGCGGGCCTCTTCCAACAAGCCGGAGCTGGTGGTGGTGGTCGAAAGTCCGGTCTCGGAACGGCGAATGCGCGACATGTTCGAGGCGATGGATTCGGTGCTGCGAACCCATCCCGAGGTCGGCGAGTATAACCAGAAGCTTTGAGGTCTCGTGTCCCGGGCGTGGCGCAATATGAGCGAAGCGATAGTGCACTGCTGACCCCGGACCCATGCGCAGCAATTTCGTGGCCTCTGGGTCCCGGCCCGGCGTCGCAACACTTCGTGCTGTATCGCGTCCGGGACGCGGTTGCGCCCTACGCCACCCGCAGCGAACCGAGGAAGCTGCCGACCTCGGATTTCAGCCGGCTCGACTGCGACGACAAGCCGTTGGCGGCATCGAGGAGCCGCGACGTCGCGGTCTGGGCCTCATCGGAAGCGCGCGTGACGCTAAGGATATTTTCGCTCACGTGCCTGGTGCCGTCGGCTGCCTGCTGCACATTGCCGGAGATTTCCTTCGTCGCGGCCCCTTGCTGATCGACGGCCGCGGCAATCTGGCTCGAGATTTCGTCGATCTCCGCAATCGTTCCGCCGATCGCCTGGATCGCGCTGACCGCTTCGCCGGTCGCGGTCTGGATACTCTGAACCTGCGCGGAGATTTCCTCGGTCGCCTTCGCGGTCTGATTGGCCAGCGCCTTGACCTCGCTCGCCACCACCGCAAATCCCTTGCCGTGTTCGCCGGCGCGCGCCGCTTCGATCGTGGCGTTCAAGGCCAGAAGATTGGTCTGGCTTGCGATATTCTGGATCAGCGTGACGACCTCGCCGATCTTGTGCGTGCCGCTGGCCAGTCCCTCGACCACGGAGTTGGTGCGGCGTGCCTCCTCGGCTGCCTTGCCGGCGATTCCGGCCGAGCGGGTCACCTGTTTGGCGATCTCGCCGATCGAGGCCGTCAATTCCTCGGTCGCTGATGCAACCGTTCCGACATTGGCCGAAGCGCGTGTCGATGCCTCCGCCGCCGCGGCCGTCTGTTGCGTGGTTGCCTGGCTGTTGCGGTTAATCGAGGTGGACAGTCCCTGGATTTCGCCCGCCGCCACCGCGACGGCTTCGACGATGTGGGAGATCTTGCGCTCGAAGCCGGAGGCGAGTTCGCGCATTGCCGCCTCGCGTTCCCGCTTGGCTCGATGCTCGGTCTCGGTACGCTCGGCATTGGCGCGCGACTCGGCCACGTTTGCCGCTTGCGCTTCGGCGGTCTTCTGCGCCGTCGTCTCGAACAGATGCGAGAGCTTGTGGGCAAGCCAGATCAATACGCCGGCCTCGATGAGGAGGATGACGGCATGAAGCACGACCCGTCCGAGGTCGGCGCCGCCGGGATAAACCGCCGCGGGCAGCACCAGGTTCAGAATCAGGTGATGCAGCGCCACCGCTATCGTGGCGGCAATGATCGGCCGATAGTCGCAGTAGGAAACGAGGCAGGCCAGCGCCGCGAAGAAATACATGTGGGTGTCGATCTGCCAGCGATGCCCGGCGAGCTGGAAGGTGAACACCGACACATCGCCCATCAGTGCGACGGCAAAGATGAGGCGGGTCGAAAGTTCGTTGCCTATCATGCGCCATGACAGCGTCGCGGCCGCAGCCATCGCCGCAGTGATCAGGAAAGGCAGCATCCAGTCGGTCCCGCGCGCCATGCTGATGGCGATTGAGACCGGAACGTGTAACCAGAGCACCGCAAGCAAGGCCCTGCTGGTCGTCTCACGCAATTGTTTGAGATCACTGCTCTCGATCATCCTCGGTTTCCCCCGCCTTCAAACGTCAAACAGGCCGCGACCGCCTGCGGGTCGATCGCAAGCCAGACACCGGCCTGGCGCAGCCGGTCCACTCCGCCAGGGTTGTCAGGCCGAACAACCAGTACGGCTGGAATTGCCGTCGTTCTTATGATCGAGGCGTTGGCGGACGCCGCGGCCTGGAACGCTTGCTGCGCATTCCACCAAATCGGGAACACAACTGCCACCACCTCGGCATCGGCGCGAATCTGAAAGGAGAATGCGGCGAGCGTGATCCAGCTCAAAAACAGCAGGGCGGTCGCGTTCAGCCACGCAGGCCACCGGATCGCTGCACTGCCGCTTTCGTGCCCCATCGCGGCAAATTATCGAGTCAATGCTAATTACTGGTAAAAATGCCGCCGCCCGCCGAGAAGACATCGATAATACAAATGGTTGTACTATGGCTTCAGAAAACGGCGGGGTTGTTGCAACGGACGACATTGCCGCGCAAGGGATCGGGAAAGGCACGGCGAAGCGAAACGCCGTCCCTCACGCCCGTGACGCTTTGATCGGAGTCGATCCGTTCGCTAGCTCATCGCCGGTATCGGCAGGGCGGTCACCGACTTGATCTTCTCCATCGCAAAGCGCGACGTGACATTCTTCAACGGCACCGCGCCGATCAGCCTCTTGTAGAACACGTCATAGCTCTGCATGTCTGCGACCACGACGCGCAGCATGTAATCGACGTCGCCAGCCATCCGGTAGAATTCCATCACCTCCGGCATCGCGCTGACGGCGTCGGCGAATCTGCGCAACCACGCTTCGGAGTGATCGGCGCTTTCGACCGACACAAAGACGGTGATGCCCAGCCCGATCTTGTTCTGATCGACCAGTGCGACGCGGCGGAGGATGACGCCGTCGGCTTCTAGCCGCTGGATGCGTTTCCAGCAGGGGGTGGAAGACAGCCCGACACGGTCGCCGATCTCGGCAACAGACAGCGAGGCATCCTGCTGCAGGACGGTCAGGATCTTGCGGTCGATAGCGTCGAGCCTTCGATTGGGCTCCAGGGTGTGAACGGCTAATTCGGTCATGAGAAGAACTTTCTTCCAATAAGGGGGTTTGTGACCCTATTATAGAGAAAATCCTTCTAATTCAAGTCCGTTATTGCCCGGTGGACGCTGTTCCCACGGCTTGGGCCTGGCTCAAAAGCGCTTCAACTTCAGCACGTTGGGGTGCTGCGAAAGCGCCTCCGAAGCGAGTGCATTTCAGGGCAGCGGCGGCAGAGGCGAATTTGAGCGCCGACCGCAGATTCTGGCCCTCGGTGATCGCGAGGGCAAACCCCCCGTGGAAGACGTCGCCTGCCCCCAACGTGTCCACGGTGTGGACCGGGAAGGCCGGCGTCTGCTGCAGGTGGTGATGCTCGTCGAGCCAGATCGTGCCCAGCGCGCCGCGTGTTCCGGCCAGAAACGACGGAGTTAGTTTCGCGATCTTCTTGAGGGCCTCGCCGTCATCGGCGATGCCGGCGGTCTCCTGCAGGGGCTCGCTGGAGAACACCAGATGCGAGGAGGCGGTGAGAAGGCCCTCGCGCAACGACATGGCGCGGTCGACGTCGACGATCACGGGAATGCCGCGCCGCGTCGCTTCGGCGCACAGATTGGTGCAGAACGCCGCGCAACGGCTCTCGGTCAGGATGGCGTCGCAGTCCTCAAGCAGCGTGTTGGTGTCGGGCAGGCGCACCTTCCACAGTTCGGGATCGCGGAAGGTGACGATCGTGCGCTCACCGCTTGGATCGATCATGATGTTGGAAATCGGCGTCACCAGGCCCGGCATATGGACGATGTGCCGCATCTCGATGCCTTCCTCCGCCATTTTATCGAAAATGTATCTGGACGTTGTTTCGCGCGCATCGCCCATCGGCCCGCAGATCGAGGCGCGGCCGCCGAGCCGTGCGATTCCGATCGCCCCGTTGAGCGCATTGCCCCCGCAAATCTCGTCAAAATGCGTGGCATTTTCCTTGGAGCCGCGCGCCGGCAATCCTGGCACGCGAAACGTCAAGTCGCGCACCGGCATGCCGATGCAGAGAATCCGCGGAGGTGTTTTTCGCGGGGTGCGCCGCGCAAGTATTTGGGCATCATTCATGGCTATTCCGGACGGTGCGGGAACCTGAAGCTCCGATTCGAAGGCTTGCAAGCTATCGCGGCGATCTCTGATGCGAATTTCGGAATCAAGCAAGCTCCGGGAAATACCGATTTCTGGTAACGGCTTTCGAAATCGAAGTTCCCGCAATGAGGCCACAGCCGCATCGGGAGGAACTTCAAACTCACCGCACCGGATGTACTAGCGCGGTGAATTTGAACTTCCTATCAGTTTTGCTGCAACCTCGTCATAGGAACTTCAAATTCAAAAACCGCACTAGAAAACATCAAGTGACCAGTGCTCCTGATGATTCCGAAGGTCGCATCGGTGGTCGCCGCGAATGTTTGCGAACTTCGGAATCGGAGCACTAGCGCCGGCCCGAACGTAACAGACGCGGCCGTCATGGGTTCCCCCCATGCCCGCGGTCCGAACCCTTGACCCAACGTCCGAGCAGATGATGTGCAATCGCAAACGGGTGCGGACCTGCAAGGCCATCGGGATGTTCCCGCCTGATCATCAGGGCGGCTTCCGCATGATCGAACCAGCGTGCGTCCTCGAGTTCCGTGCGATCGACAACGATATCTTCGTTGAGCGCGCGCGCGGTGCATCCGATCATCAGCGACGACGGATAAGGCCACGGCTGGGTCATGTAGTAGTTGACGTCGGTGCAACGGACCCCGGATTCCTCGAAGATCTCGCGGCGAACCGCGTCCTCGATGGTTTCCGCGGCTTCGACGAAACCAGCAAGGCACGAATACATGCCGGGCAGGAAATGCTTCTGCCGGCCGAGCAGGACCTTGTCGCCTGAAGTCACCAGCATGATCACGACGGGGTCGGTGCGTGGAAAATGCTCGGCCTTGCAGTTCGGGCAGTCGCGCTTCCAGCCCCCTTCCTTCATCGCCGAGCGGGTCCCGCAATTGGCGCAATAGCCATGGCGCTGATGCCAGTTCACGAGCGATTTCGCCATCGCGATCGCCGAAAGCTCGCTGGCCGGGACGACGCCCTGCATGGCCATGCCGCGCAACTCGCTCACCGCAGCGTCGTCTCGGGTCAGCAGCTGCTCCACTGCGCCGGGCGAGATTCCCATGCCGAACACCGGCGCGCCTTGGCGCAGCCCTAAGAAGATCGTGCCGGGATTGGCGCCCAATTGCCTGGCCTCATTGAGGCCGAGCAGGGCGCGGGGACCGGTGGCCTCACGTCTCACCACCAGCGAATCGCGATAGACGACATAGGCACGGGCGTCAGGATGGGCCTCGAGCGCGAGCAGTTTTTCCTCGTCACCGCGCAGGTGGGCGGCGCGATCGAGAATATGGGAGATGAAGCCCGGCTGGCCCAAAGGAAACGAATCGAAAGCTGTCATGTGTTCAACCTAGTGCTCCGATTCCGAAGTTCGCAAATATTCGCGAAGCCGCGGCACAAATGATGCGGACTTCTGAACCGCCACACTAGCAAACCTAAAATTCCAGTGCCGGTTTTCCATTTGAAGTCCCTGAACGAATTTGGCGCTTGTGCTGCAGGAACTTCAAATAGGCGGCGCTAGCCAGATCTTGCGGCGGAGTGCGCTGATAAATTTCTGGACTTCCTCCGCATCGTGCGCAAGCGGGGGCACCACGCCCCAGACCGGGCGCGGCCAGGCGGCATCGCCGGAGCGGCGCGCAATGATATGGACGTGAAGCTGCGGCACCATGTTGCCAAGGGCTGCGATGTTCAGCTTGTCGCATCTGGTGATCTCTTTGAGGGCACGGGCGGCGCGGGAAATTTCGGTCATCAGTTGCGCTTGTTCGACCTCGTCGAGATCGATGATCTCCACGATGTCGGGCCGTCGCGGCACCAGCAACAGCCACGGGTAATTCGCATCCTTGATGACCAGCACCCGGCTCAGCGGCAGGTCACCGATATCGATCGTGTCTTCCTTGAGCCGCGGGTGGAGCGACCAGGCGGTTTCGGACATGAGGGCTCCCGAATACCCTTCCTCGGGCGTGGACGAGGTTTCATAGCAAGGCGCCACACCCGGCGAAAGCAGATGATCCAGTTTCGCTTCCGCACTCCGTCGAAATCGACGGTCCGGGGCCTCTGGAAAGGGCCGCCTTGCGCCGGGTTTGAACGGTCATGAGCCCGCTTGCTTTCCGGTCGTTTTGGCCCCAAATAAGGGCCGGGAGATTGGCGGTGGACGAGCCACTCGCCAACCGGGTCAGGTCCGGAAGGAAGCAGCCCTAACGAGGTCCGGATCGGGTCGCTCGTCAGTCTCCCACCTTTATTTCTGGCGAATCGCGCAAAAAACGGCAGCCTGACCTCGCGTCGGATCTGCTCCCGCTGTTCCGCAAAGCCGGCCTCGAGAGATAATCAATTGCGGATCGATCGATGACCGACGCTGGCGCTCCTTTGATGCCCCCTCACGATTCGGAAAGCGCACTGCAGGGTGGTTTTGATCTTTCCGGCGCGGCCAGTGCCGGCAAGCCCTATCGTGTGCTGGCGCGGAAATACCGCCCTGCCACTTTCGACGACCTGATCGGCCAGGACGCCGTGGTGCGCACGGTCTCGAATGCCTTCGAAACCGGGCGCATTCCACAGGCCTGGATCCTGACCGGCGTCCGCGGGGTTGGAAAGACCACGACCGCGCGGATTCTCGCCCGCGCGCTGAACTACGAATTGCCTGATGGCTCGGTGCAGGGGCCGACCATCCACATGCCCGTCATGGGGGTGCATTGCCAGGCGATCATGGAGAGCCGGCACATGGACGTCCTGGAAATGGACGCCGCCTCCCATACCGGTGTCGACGATGTCCGCCAGATCAACGACAGCGTGCGCTACGCCCCGGCGAGCGCGCGTTACAAGGTCTACATCATCGACGAAGTCCACATGCTTTCGACGGCGGCGTTCAATGCGTTCCTGAAAACGCTGGAAGAGCCGCCGGAACACGCCAAATTCGTCTTCGCCACGACCGAAATCCGCAAGGTTCCGATCACGGTGCTGTCGCGCTGCCAGCGCTTCGATCTGCGCCGCGTCGAGGCCGATGTGCTGATGGCGCACCTTGCCCATATCGCGACCAAAGAGGGCGTGGAAGTCGAGCCGGAAGCACTCGGCATCATCGCGCGGGCCGCCGAAGGCTCGGTGCGCGATTCGCTATCGCTGTTCGATCAGGCGATCGCGCACGCTGCAGGTCCTGTTCGCGCCGATGCCGTGCGGCAGATGCTCGGGCTTGCCGATCGCACCCGCGTGATCGATCTTTTCGAACATCTGGTTGGCGGCGACATCGCCGGCGCATTCCGGGAGTTTCGCGAGCAGTATGACACCGGCGCCGATCCGGTCGTGGTGCTGTCCGATCTGGCCGAATTCGTCAATTTCGTCACCCGCGTCAAGATCGTGCCGGCGACCGCCGACAACGTCGCCTTCGGCGAAACCGAGCGGCTGCGCGCGCGCGAATTCGCCGCCAAAATCTCGATGCGGGTGCTGTCGCGGATGTGGCAGATGCTGCTCAAGGGCATTACCGAGGTGCAAGGCGCCACGCGTCCCGCCGCGGCTGCGGAAATGGTGCTGGTGCGCATCGCTTACGTGGCCGACATGCCGACACCCGACGAGGCGATCCGGATGATCGAGCAGAATGGCGGGGCTTCGCCCGTCGTTGCCGGCAACGCGCCGCCGCGCAGCACGCCGGCCGCGCCGGTTTCCTCCATGTCGACTTCGCCCGTCAGGCAGGCGCCTACCCCTCGTGCCAATGCGGAAGCTTCAGTGCGGCCCCAGATGATGGCGCCGCCTCCGGAATTTCAGTCCATGCCGGCGCGCCGGATTGCAAGTTTTCCGGAACTGGTGGCGCTCGCTGCCGAAAAACGCGATTTGCAAACCAAGGCCGCGCTGGAGGCCGATGTCCGGCTGGTCCGTATCGAAGACGGACGGTTGGAGGTGGCGCTGGAGCGCAGCGCGGCGCGAACGCTGATCAACGACCTTTCCCGCAAGCTCGAGCAATGGACCGGGCGGCGCTGGACCGTGATCGTATCGAACGAGCCCGGACAGCCGACGCTGCGCTCGCAGAACGAGGCGGCGAGGAGCCAGCGCGAGCGTGCCGCGGAATCCGACCCGCGGGTACAGGAGGTGCTGGCGCGTTTTCCCGGCGCCAAAGTGGTCGAAGTGCGCAAGCTTGCCCCCGAGCCGCCGGAATCCCATTCTAACGGTGAGGACCTCACCGAAAGCTCCGATGGCGACGATCTATAATTCTGGAAGGAATCTGTCATGGCTGACTTTCTCGGCATCATGAAACAGGCAGCGCAGCTGCAGTCGAAGATGCAGGCGATGCAGGAAGAGCTCGGAAATGTCGAAGTGGAGGGCATTTCTGGCGGCGGTCTCGTCAGCGTGCGGATGACCGCCAAGATGGAAGTCAAGTCCATCAAGATCGATCCGTCGCTGATCAAGGCGGACGAGCGCGGGATTCTCGAGGACCTGCTGGTGAGCGCGCATAACGACGCCAAGCGCAAGGCGGAAGCCGCGATGGCGGAGAAAATGCAGGCGCTGACCGGCGGTCTCGGCTTGCCGCCGGGCCTCGGTCTTGGCTAGTGGAGTGGATTTGACATTCGCTACCCCAACTGGTGCCACTTTCCGAAGTTCGTGTCCCGTTACAGCACCCACCATTCACGAACTTCAGAAAGTCATGGGCACCAGCGAATTTATTGACTCCAGTGCCGCTTTTCGATTTGAAGTTCCTGGATATAAAGTACGCCGCTTGTAGCGCAGGAACTTCAAATCGGCGGCACTGGCCGCGGATTCGCAAAGCGAATGTCGAATCCTGAACTCCACTAGATTTCATATTTGGTAGTGGTCCTTTGATTCCAACATTCGCAAAGGTATCCGCTGCAACGGGAAGCGAATGTTAGAATCGGACCACTAGCAGATGGCCATTGCGGTTGCCGGCCCCGAAATCGAACGCCTGATTCAGCTCCTGGCACGCCTGCCGGGGCTTGGGCCGCGCTCGGCGAGGCGCGCGGCGCTGCACCTGATCAAGAAGCGCGAAGCACTGATGACGCCGCTGGCCGCCGCATTGCAGGTTGCGATCGACAAGATCCAGGTCTGCAAGACCTGCGGCAACATCGACACGCAAAATCCCTGCACGGTCTGCACCGATCCGCGGCGCGATCGTTCCATCATTGTAGTGGTCGCCGACGTCGCCGACCTCTGGGCGCTGGAGCGCGCGCACGCGACCAACGGGCTCTATCACGTGCTCGGGGCGACACTGTCGCCGCTTGACGGCGTCGGTCCGCAGGATCTGACCATCGAGGCACTGGTCAAGCGCGCCCATGATGCTTTAGTGACTGAAATTATCCTGGCCCTGAACGCAACCGTCGACGGTCAGACTACCGCGCACTACATCACCGACCTCCTGCAGGACGCCAATGTCAGGGTGACGCGGCTCGCCCATGGCGTTCCGGTCGGCGGCGAGCTCGACTATCTCGATGAGGGCACGCTGTCGGCGGCAATGCGGCAGCGAACGCTTTTCTGAAGCGCGATGGCTTCAGGTTCGATCACCGCCTGGTCGTCATTGACGGTCGTAGGGTGGCAAAGCGAAGCGTGCCCACCGTTGAGGATGGAGTTAGCGGAGAGTGGTGGGCACGGCGCGAGTGCGCCTTTGCCCACCCCACACGTTCTGGCCAGATGAGCGAGGCGGTGGTGACGAAATGGAGCCTGGTGACGAGGCATTGATGGCGCGATGTTGCCGCATCCATTAATGTCATCGCCCGGCTTGACCGGGCGACCCAGTATTCCGGAGATAGCAGCGAAAAATCGAGAAGCCGCGGCGTACTGAACTGGATCACCCGCTTTCGCGGGTGATGACGGGTGATGTCTCCAACGCCGCGAAATGCTTGCGCCGCTGCAGGTAGGCAAGCAGGATCAGGCTCGGCACCGCGACCACGACGCAGATAACGAAGAACAGCGGCCATCCGGTTGTCTTCGCGACATAGCCTGCGCCTGACGAAAGGTAAGTTCGCCCGACTGCGGCCAGCGCGGTGAGCAGCGCGTATTGGGTCGCGGTGTGCAGCGGATTCTGGCACAGCGCCGACAGATAGGCGACGAAGATCACGGTGCCGATGGCGCTGGTGAAGTTTTCCGCTGATATCGCAAAGGCCAGCGCCCATTGATTGACGCCGACCAAGGCAAGCCACGAGAACGACAGGTTGGCGACGGCCTGCAGCACGCCGCCGATCCATAGGCTTGCGGCAAGGGAGTAACGCCTGGCAACAAAGCCACCGGCAAAGCCGCCGATCAGGGTCGCGGCAAGTCCAACGCCTTTGACGATCGCGGCGTAATCGTTGCGCGAAAAGCCGAGGTCGATCACGAAAGGCGCGGTCATGCTGCCGGAAAAGGCGTCGGTAAATTTGAACAGCACCACGAAGGCGAGCGCGGCAAGCGCGTCTTTCCGGATCAAGAATTCCGAAAACGCGCCCCAGGCGGCATGGATCACGCGCGCAAACGCGGTCTCGCTGCCGGTCGCTGCTTCCGCGCGCGCGGATTGCGCGGGTTCGGTGGCGACGAGCGCCGTGACGGCGCCGATCAGGATCATCGCGGCCATCGTCACATAGCCCCACATCCAGGCGGAGGAACGCAGTGTCCCGGCGCTCTCATAACCGCTCACCAGGAACAACGCACCGGCGGTCGAGGCCAGCATGCCGATCCGGTAGGCGGCGACATAGCCCGCCATGCCGGCAGCCTGTTCGCTCTCGGGCAGGCTCTCGACCCGAAAGGCATCGACCACGATGTCCTGCGTCGATGACGCCGTTGCGACCAGCAGTGCGGCGAACGCCACGAATGCGGGCGAGCGCGCTGGGTCGGCGAGCGCGAGCAGCAGGGTCGCCGCGATCAGCAGCAATTGCGAAAACAACAGCCAGCCGCGTCGACGGCCGAACTGGTGCGTGAAGAATGGCACGTGCAGCGCATCGACCAGCGGCGCCCAGAGGAATTTCAGCGTATAGGGCGTCCCGACCAGCGCAAAAAGTCCGATGGTGCCAAGATCGACGCCGGATTCGCGCATCCAGACCAACAGCGTCGAACCCGACAGCGCCAGCGGCAGGCCGGAGGAAAAGCCGAGAAACATGACAATGAGCACCCGGCGTTGCAGATAGACTGCAAGACTCTCACGCCAGCTAACGCGCGTAGCGGGGTTTGGGGAAGATGAGGTCGTTTCCGGTGTCGACATGGAGCGGTGTTAGCAGATTCTGGCGCAACAAATGATAATGTCGTCGCCCGGCTTGACCGGGCCACCCAGTATTCCAGAGGCCTATCGACCGCCCTTGGCGATCTCCGGAAAAAGATCGATCCAGTTCGGATTGTCCCGCTCAATCAGTGAAATCTTCCACGCACGGGGCCATTTTTTAATCGCTTCTCGCGATGGATGGCCTGATCAATCTGGTCGAAGATTTCGAAGTAAACGAGTCGTGTCACGTCGTAACGTTTTGTGAAACTCTCGGCGATCCTCGATTTATGTTTAGCCACGCGTCGGATGAGATCATTAGTCACACCAATGTATAAGGTCCCACCAATGCGGCTGGCGAGAATATAGATGTAGTAGCTGCGAGTTCCCATCTGCCGTCTCTGGAATACTGGATCGCCCGGTCAAGCCGGGCGACGACAGCAAGATTCGCGGCGGCAGCCTGCGTCAATTTTGCTCACTCCCCCGCCTGCAGCTTGCGCGGCAGCGGGAACAGTTCCGGCGTGGCAGGCCTGACGGTACGGGGCGCTTCCAAAGGCGCATCGGCCTTGCTGAAGTCGAGTTCCTCGATTCGACCAGCGCGCTTTTCGATCTTGTCGGCGGAAATCAGGATCTGGCGAACATCCTCGTTGGCGTCGGCAAAATGCTTCTGCAACTTGAGCACGCGCTCGCGCAATCGTCCGAGATCGTCGCCGAGATTGAGCACTTCGGTCCGAATCTGGTCGGCGGCGTCGCGCATCCGTGCATCTTTCAGGATCTGCTGCATCACCTGGATCGCCAGCATCAGAAGCGACGGCGACACCAGCACGACGCGCGCGCGATAAGCCTTCTGGATCACATCGTCGAAGCGATCGTGAATCTCGGCATAGACCGATTCGGAAGGCACAAACATCAGCGCGCTGTCCTGGGTTTCGCCCGCGATCAGGTATTTTTCGGCGATGTCGCCGACATGCTTCATGACATCGGCGCGCAGCCGCTGGCTGGCTATTCTCTTTTCCTCATCGCTGCGCGCGTCGTGCAGCGCGGTGATGGCCTCCAGCGGGAACTTGGCGTCGATACAGAGCGGGCGCTGGTCGGGCAGGAACACGACGCAATCGGGCCGCTTGCCGGTCGAGAGCGTGTGCTGGAATTCGTAAGCGCCCTTCGGCAGGCCGTCCTGGACGATCGCCTCCATCCGCGCCTGGCCGAAGGCGCCGCGCGATTGCTTGTTGGCCAGCACGTCGCGCAGCGTCGTTACCTGCGAAGTGAGATCGGTCAGATTCTTGTGGGCGTTGTCGATGATGCCGAGCCTTTCATGCAGCACGCGGAGCGAATCCATCGTGTGGCGCGTCGTCTGTTCCATCGACTGGCCGACGCGGTGGGTCACCGAGTCAAGCCGTTCGGTCACCGCACGTGCCATTTCGGCCTGGCGGCCGGCCAATGCCTGGCCCATCGCATCGACGCGGCCGGTGGCCTCGCTTTGCGCGCGCAGCACCTCGGCAAGGCGGTCCTCCAGCTCATCGGCGCGCTCGGCCTGCGCCATTGCCAATTCGAGCCCACGCCGACCGGATCGCGCGACCACGATGGCGATGACCAGGAGCAGGATGAGGGCGAGCGCACTGAGACCGATCAGCACATCGCCGGTATGGACCGGCCATTCGCCGATCCTGAAAACAATGTCGTTCATGCCGCCGTTGTAACCGATTCGCCCTTGAATACGAACGAAGAGGGAACGATTATGTGGAACGCGGGCGATTTTTGTGGTTAACGCTTCCTTAAAAAACATGGTTAAGCGCCGGTTAATGCGCTCATCCCGACACATTGACCCCCGCAAATCCCAAGCTTAAATCCCGCCATGGCATTAAGAGAAATCATCATCCTCCCCGACAAGCAGTTGCGGCTCGTCTCCAAGCCGATCGAGAAGGTCACAACCCAGATCCGCAAGCTCGCCGACGACATGTTCGAGACCATGTACGACGCGCCGGGAATAGGTCTCGCCGCGATCCAGGTTGCCCAGCCGTTGCGCCTGATAACCATGGATCTCGCGCGGAAGAACGAGGAGGGTGAGGTCACGCCGCAACCGCGGGTCTTCATCAATCCCGAGATATTGGCCTCATCGGAGGAGACCTCCGTATATGAGGAGGGCTGCCTGTCGATTCCCGAATATTACGAGGAGGTCGAGCGGCCGGCGAAGGTGCGCTTTCGCTTCACCGATCTCGACGGCAAGGTGCACGAGGAAGACGCCGAGGGCTTGTTCGCTACCTGCATCCAGCACGAGATCGACCATCTCAACGGCGTGTTGTTTGTGGACTATCTGTCGAAACTCAAGCGCGACCGCGTGATGAAGAAATTTTCCAAGGCTGCCAAGCGCGCAGCGGAGTAAGGGATAGAGTTTAGTCATGTCTGTCATGGCCGGGCTTGACCCGGCCATCCACGTCTTTGCGGCGACAAGAAAGACGTGGATGCCCGCGACAAGCGCGGGCATGACGAAAGGAAAATCGACACCTCGTCACACGTGGAAAAGTTCATGCCGCTACGTCTGATCTTCATGGGTACGCCCGAATTCGCGGTGCCGACGCTGCTTGAACTCGTGGCCCATGGCCACCAGATCGCGGCCGTCTATACCCGCGCGGCAAAGCCCGCCGGCCGCGGCATGAAATTGCAGATGAGCCCGGTCGAACAGGAGGCCCGCCGCCTCGGCATTGCCGTGGTGACGCCATCGACACTGAAGACGCCGGAGGCGCTGGGGGAGTTGCGCGCCTGCGAGGCAGACGCCGCCGTGGTCGTGGCCTATGGCATGATCCTGCCGCAGGCCGTTCTCGATGTCCCCCGGCTCGGATGCTTCAACCTGCATGCCTCGCTGTTGCCGCGCTGGCGGGGAGCCGCGCCGATCAACCGCGCCATCATGGCCGGCGATAGCGAGACCGGCGTGATGGCCATGATGATGGATGCCGGGTTAGATACCGGCGATATCGCGATGGCCGAACGTGTCACCATCACGGATGCGATGACGGCGGCCGACTTGCATGACGCGCTGGCCCCACTCGGCGCCGACCTGATGGTGCGCGCGATCGGCGCGCTGGAACGCGGCATGCTGCAATTCAGGCCGCAAGGCGGCGAGGGCGTGACCTATGCCGCCAAGATCGACAAGGCCGAAACGCGCATCGACTGGAACAGGCCAGCGCGCGACGTCCTGCGCCATATTCACGGACTGTCGCCATTTCCCGGCGCCTGGTGCGAAATGACGCTCGAAGGCGCGGCTCAACGGGTCAAGATCCTGCGCGGCGAAATCGCCGGCGGATCCGGTACGCCCGGCGAATTGCTCGATGATCGCCTGACGGTTGCCTGCAGGCAGGGCGCGTTGCGAATCCTCCAACTGCAGCGCTCCGGCAAGCAGCCGATGAAGGCGGAGGAATTTTTGCGCGGCACGCCGATCAGGGCAACGGCGCGGTTAGGCTGATGCCCGTCGTCAAACACCACTGTCATACCCCGCGAAGGCGGGGTATCCAGTACGCCGCGGCATTGAGATCGAATCGAGATTTCAGGGAATACTGGATCATCCGCTTTCGCGGATGATGACTTCGGTCTTGGACGGATATGCCCCGCTATAAACTCATCATCGAATATGACGGCGCCCCGTTCAGCGGCTGGCAGATTCAGGACAATGGCCCGTCGGTGCAGGGCGCGCTGGAAAACGCGGTCAAGGCAATCTGCGGTGAAGAGATTCGCGTTCATGGCGCAGGCCGCACCGACGCCGGCGTGCATGCGCTCGGGCAGGTCGCGCATTGCGATATTGCCAAGCCCTTCGCGCCCGGTCGCTTGCGCGACGGCCTGAACGCGCATTTGCGGCCGTTGCCGATCGGCGTTCTCAGCGCGGAAATCGTGCCTGACAATTTTGAGGCGCGGTTTTCCGCGAAAAAAAGGCATTATCTCTACCGCATCGCCAATCGCCGCGCCAATCTCGCGCTCGACGTCGGGCGCGCCTGGCGGCTGCCGCGCCCGCTCGATACAGACGCCATGCACCTGGCCGCGCAACGTCTTGTCGGCAAGCACGACTTCACGACATTCCGCGACAGCGAGTGCCAGGCGAAATCGCCAGAGAAAACGCTCGACCAGCTCGACGTCGCAAGGGATGGCGATGCCGTCAACATCCTGACCTCGGCGCGCTCGTTCCTGCACAGCCAGGTGCGTTCGATGGTCGGCTCGCTGGTCTGGGTGGGCGAGGGGCGCTGGGATGCCGATGATCTTTCTGCCGCATTGGCCGCGCGCAACCGCGCCGCGTGCGGCCCCGTCGCGCCGCCGCAAGGGCTTTATCTGGTCCGGGTGGATTATTGACCTGGTGTCATACCCCGCGAAGGCGGGGACGATGACAGAAAGTGCTACGCGAAATACCTGTCCAGGATTCCCCGGTAGATCTTCGTCAGCTTTTCCAGATCGGCCACTGGCGTCCGCTCGTCGATCTGATGCATGGTCTGGCCGACCAGGCCGAACTCGATGACCGGGCAATAGCTGGCGATGAAGCGCGCGTCAGAGGTGCCGCCGCTCGTGCTCAGTTCAGGTTTGCGGCCGGTGACTTCCTCGATCGCCGCGACCGCAAGATCGGTGAAGGCGCCGGGCTTGGTCACAAACACGTTGGAGTTCGACGGCTCCCACACGATCCGCGCGCGGATCCGGTTTCCCGCCACTTTCGCAAGCCGCTGCTCGACCAGTTCGCGCAATGTCGCTTGCGTGTGGAGATCGTTGAAGCGGATGTTGAATTTCGCGCGCGCCTGCGAGGGGATGACGTTGCTCGCGGCATTGCCGACATCGACAGAGGTGAATTCGAGGTTGGAGGCCTGAAACTGCGCGCTGCCGTGATCGAGCGGCTCGTCGCTGAGCGCCACGATCAAGCGCGCAATATCCGGCACCGGATTGGCCGCACGATGCGGATAGGCAACGTGCCCCTGGATGCCCTCGACATAAACCGTGCCCGATTGCGAGCCGCGGCGGCCGATCTTGATGCAATCGCCGAGCGTCTCGACATTCGAGGGTTCGCCGAGCACGCAGTGGTCGAATTTTTCGCCACGCGTTGCGGCCCATTGCAACAATTTGACGGTGCCGTTGACGGAAATGTCTTCCTCATCACCTGTGATCAGGAACGAGATCGATCCATTTGTCTTGCCGCCGTGATCGGCGAGATATTGCAACACGGCTGCGGCGCTGCAGGCGATGCCGCCCTTCATATCGACGGCGCCACGGCCGTACAAATACCCGTCCCTCACCTCGCCCGAAAACGCCCCGTGCGACCACGCGCCCTCGTCGCCGGCCGGCACCACGTCGGTATGGCCGGCAAAGGTGAGGTGCGGCGAGGCGGTTCCGAGGCGCGCGTAGAGATTCTCGACATCGGCGGTGCCGGTCTCGCCGAAGGTGAGACGATGCACCTCAAAGCCTGCACCTTTGAGGATTTTCTCAAGCACGCCAAGCGCGCCAGCGTCGGCCGGCGTTACCGAGGCACAGCGGATGAGATCACGGGCAATCGAGAGGGCATCGGTCATGCCTTTCGCATAACATGCGCGCGCGCCGATCGGCTAGGGGTTCGAGATCGCGTACCAAAGCGCGATGGGATCAGGTTGAATCGCCATCGCGCTTTAGACCTTTGTTTGAGCATGATCTTTCCGGAAAACCGTTACACACTTTTCCGGATCATGCTCTAGTCCCGCAGCAGTTCGTTGATGCTGGTCTTGGCGCGGGTGCGCTCGTCGACCCGTTTGACGATGACGGCGCAAGCGGTTGCGGGGCCGGGCTGACCGTTCTTGAGCGGTCGTGAGGGCAGGGTGCCGGGGACCACGACGGCATATTCCGGCACTTCGCCGACGAAGGTCTCGCCGGTATCGCGATCGACGATCTTGGTCGAGGCGCCGAGGAAAACGCCCATCGCCAGCACCGCGCCCTTGCGCACGATCACGCCTTCGGCGACTTCTGAGCGCGCGCCGATGAAGCAATCATCCTCGACGATCACGGGTTCGGCCTGCAGCGGTTCCAGCACGCCGCCGATGCCGACGCCGCCGGAGATATGCACGCGCTTGCCGATCTGCGCGCAGGAGCCAACCGTGGACCAGGTGTCGATCATGGTCGCTTCGTCGACATAGGCGCCGAGATTGACGAAGGACGGCATCAGGACGACGTTTCGGGCGATGAAGGCCGAGCGGCGGACGATGGCGCCCGGGACGGCACGAAAACCTGCGTCGCGGAAGCGGTTTTCGCCCCAGCCGTCGAATTTCGAGGGCACCTTGTCCCACCACGATGCCTTGCCCGGGCCGCCCGGGATCGCGCTCATGTCGTTGAGGCGAAACGACAGCATCACCGCTTTTTTCAGCCATTGGTGCACCTTCCACTTGCCGCTCGCCTCGCGTTCGGCCACGCGCGCCTCACCCTTGTCGAGCAGCTCAAGCGCATGGTCCACGGCGTCCCGGACTTCGCCTCTGGTCGCGGCAGAAATACCTTCGCGGGCGTCGAATGCGGTGTTGATGGTGGATTCCAGAGCAGCAGCGGACATCGTGTTTCCTTGAGAGGCGGATGGAAGCGGCTTTTTCGGAATTTGAGAGGGCAGAGTCAAGAATACTTGACCGTCATGGCCGGGCTCGTCCCGGCCATCCACGTCTAAAATAGCGGCCAAGGAAGACTTGGATGCCCGGCACAAGGCCGGGCATGACGAGAAACGGCGCTCACCGCGCGAGCCTCTGCAAAAATCCCGTGAGGTCGTCGGTGACGTGATCGACACAAGGATCGTCACGTCCTTCCATCTCCCAGTCCTCGCGCACGACTTCCCGGCTGCCGTCGGGCACCACCAGCACCGTGGTCATGCCGAGCTGATGCGGAATCACGAGATTGCGCGCCAGATCCTCGAACATCGCCGCCTTCCGCGGATCGACCCCGTAATCCTTCAGAAATTTTTGGTAGGTCTGGGCCGCGGGTTTGGGTTCAAGATCGGCGGCGATGATGTCGAACACCGCTTCGAAATGCGCATCCATCCCGAGTCGCTGCAGGACCTTGTCGGCGTGATCGGTCGAGGCGTTGGTCAGGATCAGTTTGCGTCCGGGAAGTCTGGCGATCGCGGCGCCCATCGCCGGATTCGGCTGCAGCGGCGAATGATCGATCTGGTGCACGTAAGCGAGAAAGTCATCGGCGCGCACGCCATGTTCGGTCATCATCCCGCGCATGCTGGTGCCATAGCGGCGGTAATAATCCTTCTGAATCCGGCGCGCTTCCTCCGGCGAGACCTTGAGCCACGCGCCGATGAACTCGCCGATCCGCCTGTCCACCTGTTGCCACAGGTTGACGTGATGCGGATAAAGCGTGTTGTCGAGGTCGAACACCCAGGTGTCGATATGCGTGAAGGGGCGTTTCGTGGTCATCCGAAACTCAACCTGTCGTCCCCGCGAACGTGGGGGCGGAATCTCTCGATAAGCCAGATCGAGAGAGATCGTGCCCACAAGCGAGGCCCTGTGGTTATGGGTTCCGGATCGCGCTCGCCGCGCTCGCTTGTCCGGGACGGTTTTGCTTGTGGCGCGCGCATCACGGCATCGCAAAACGCAACGTCTTGCCGCCGCTTCCCATGTCGACGGCGGCAAATCCGGTCGAGGCAAAACCTCTCGTAGAGCAGTCGCCCTGCTCGCTGATTTCGAATTTGTTCTCACGCGTGCAAAGCGCCGTCGTACCACCCCAGTTCAGCGGGCGGTCCTTGAATTTGACGGTACGGTTTTCGGCATCGACCGCTTCCGCGAAGCTGAAAATCCGCCTGGTCTGGCCGGTCACGTCCGGATGCAGGCATTTGCCGGGATCGATCCGATACCAGCCGCGGCTGACCACCGTCTTGCCGTCGTCGATACCGACGGCGGCCATGACCCTGTGCGGCGTTTCGTTGCACCAGGTCAGCCCGGCGGAAGACGGCGACTGCACCGCCTCGATCATGGTGGTGAAGAAATTCGGCGATTGCACGAAATCCGCGGTGAGCCCGCGGCTTTTCAGGAAGGCGGCCAGGGCGGCCTGCGTTTTGGGACCGTCGACACCGTCGATCGGAGCGGCGTCAAAACCCGCGATCACCAGCAACCGCTGCACGCCGGCAAGCCTTGCCTGCTCGTCATCATATTCGCTGTCTTCGGCCAGATAGGCCACCAGATTGCCGTCCTCGGCCTTGCTCGGAACGATCTGGGTGAAAGCGGCGGGCGTTTGCCCGGCGCGGCATTGGCGAGCGGCTGCGATCACGAAATTGTCGGGCGCGACGCAGAGCGTGTCGCCGCCGTTTTGCGGGATGGGCGATGCGCCGTAGACAGGGAGCGCGCGTGCATTGAGCAGGATACGGTCTGCGGTCAGCGTGCCCTGAACGACCACGCGGCAGGCCGCCGGATCGATGCGAAACCATCCGCGGGTTGCAGTCGCCGACTTGTCGTCGATGCCAATCGCGGCCTCGATCACGTAGCTCATGCGATTGCAGAGCTTGAGGTCGGCACGGGCCGAGGTCGGGAGAATGAAAAAGATAACGGCCACCAAAAAGGGCCCTGCGTGAGCGAATGCTTTTCGTCCCTTGTCATGCCCGGGCTTGTCCCGGGCATCCATGTCCTCCTGACGTTCTCGCCGCCAGCAAGATGCGGATGGCCGGAATAAATGCGGCCATGACGAAGAATGGTTTCGCTTCATCACTTGTGGATCAGCGTGCCGGTGCCCTGATTGGTAAAGAGCTCGAGCAGCACCGCGTGCGGTAGTTTACCGTCGATGATGACGACGCCCTGCACGCCCTGTTCCAGGGCGTAGATGCAGGTTTCGACCTTCGGAATCATGCCGCCCGAAATGGTGCCGTCGGCGATCAGCTTGCGCGCGTCCTTGATCGAAATCTCCGAAATCAGCTTCTTCGATTTGTCGAGCACGCCGGGCACGTCGGTCAGGAGCAACAGCCGCTTGGCCTTCAAGGCGCCGGCCACCGCACCGGCAAACGTGTCCGCGTTGACGTTGAAGGTCTGCCCCGAGCGCGAGGTCGCAAGCGGAGCCAGAACCGGGATCAGTTCATAGCCGATCAACTGATTGAGTAGCGTCAAATCGACCTTCTCGGGCTCGCCGACGAAGCCGAGATCGACCACCTTTTCGATATGCGAATCAGGATCGACCATGGTGCGCGTCGCCTTCGAGGCCATCACCATGTTGCCGTCCTTGCCGCACAGTCCCACCGCCTTGCCGCCGGCCTCGTTAATGTAGCCCACGAGCTGCTTGTTGATCGAACCCGCAAGCACCATCTCGACGATCTCGATGGTCGCGGCGTCGGTGATGCGCAGGCCCGCGGCGAATTCGGATTGAATGCCTAGCCGCTTCAACATTGTCGCGATCTGCGGGCCGCCGCCATGCACCACCACCGGATTGATCGCGGTCTGCTCCAGAAGCACGATGTCGCGGGCGAAGGCCTTGGCGACGTCTTCGGCACCCATGGCATGGCCGCCATATTTGATGACGATGGTTTCATCGTCATATTGCTGCATGTGCGGCAGTGCCTCGGACAGGATGCGGGCCTGATCGAGCGGACTGATGTGGGGCACGTCGGTCATGAAGCGGGTCTCGCGGTCTCCAGATTAAGCATGATCTTTTCGGAAAACCGGTACCCACTTTTCCGGATCATGCTGTAGGTGGGGCGGTTTCTATCCGATTGGCGGGCACGGCGCAAAGGATGGTCTGCACTCTTTACCCGCGTTACAAGCGTTCCCCGGATACAGCGCAGCGCCATAAGCGCGTTCACGCGCGTCTTTTACATTCTTTGCGGCGTGGTGCGCTGCTGATCAGGGGTCCATCGAGCGGCGAAAAATGGGTCCTGGCTCTGCGGAGCAGCGCAGCGGACGATGCTTCGCATCGCCGCGAGAACGCTGCACCGCGTCCGGGACACGATCAGGATGCTTTAGTTTCGCCGAGGCCATGCGGCCGCGATCGCAAGCACCAGCCAGCTTGCGATCAGAAGCGTGCCGCCGGTGGGTGCGGCAAGCGGAAAAAGGCCGTGGCCGGCAAAGTGCCGCAAGCTCAGATCGCCGGCAAACGAGGCTGCCGCGACCACGAAGCCGCCAGCGGCGAGGAGCCCGCCGGTCGGATGAATGACGCCACGCTCGGCCAGGGAGACGGTCGCGAGCACGGCGGCTGCGTGAAACAGCAGCATCGAAGATGCCGGCGCAAGCCGCGCGGCATCGCCCTGATGGGTGGCAGCCGCCGCCAGAATGACGCCGTCGGCGCCCATCACGCCCGCCAGGATGATCAGAATGCGAAAGATGCGTAACTCTCTCATCGCCGGCGTTCCTCGAGCAGCCGCATCATCGCACCGCGCAGTTCCGGCAGACCGGCGCCGGTTTGCGAGGACGTCGCAATGATTTCCGGAAATGCCGCAGGGTGTTTTGAAAGCGCCGAGCTGATTTCGGCGATGCGCCCTTCCACCTCGGCCGGCTTGACCTGATCGATCTTGGTCAAAACGATCTGGTAACTCACCGCCGATCGGTCCAGCGTCTTGAGGACGTCGAGGTCGACCTCCTTGAGGCCGTGCCGGGAATCGATCAGCACGTAAACCCGCCCCAGACTGCTGCGGCCATTCAGGTATTTGTGGATCAGTGCCGTCCAGGACGCCACCTTGGCCTTGGGCGCTGTGGCGTAACCGTAGCCGGGCATGTCGACGAGACGGAAGCCGGCACCCTCGGGCCCCTCGAAGAAGACCAGTTCCTGGGTGCGCCCGGGCGTGTTCGAGGTCCGCGCCAGCGCGTTGCGGCCCGTCAGCGCGTTGATCAGGCTCGATTTGCCGACATTGGAGCGACCGGCGAACGCAACCTCCAGGCCTGCCATCGTCGGCAGGGTCTCGATCGAAGGTGCGGCCCAGAAAAACCTGAAATCGCCGGCGAAGAATTTGCGGCCTCGCTCGATCAGCTTCGCATCAATATCGGTGGTCATGCGAAGGTTTCCCATTCGTCATGGCCGGGCTCGGCCCGGCCATCCACGACTTTCCTGGTGAAACACGGCCAAGACGTGGATGCCCGGCACGAGGCCGGGCATGACGGTTGAGCGTATTTCTTCGCCGCGCACTGAAGTTCGATGAGCCCTATCCTGGCCTCAGGTCTTGGACTCGGCCTTCTTCGAAACGAAGGTCGCCTTCAGATTGTCAAACAGTTCGACCTTCACGCCGTTGCGATGCATGATGAAGCTCTGCTGCGCCACCGACAGCAGGTTGTTCCACGCCCAGTAGATGACGAGACCCGCCGGGAAGCCGGCAAGCATGAAGGTGAAGATCAGCGGCATCCAGCCGAAGATCATCTGCTGGGTCGGATCGGGCGGGGTCGGGTTGAGCTTGAACTGCAACCACATCGTAATGCCCATGATGATCGGCCACACCCCGAGCCAGAGATATTGTCCGAACACCGGAATCTGCGTGGGATCGAAGTGCAACAGTCCGAACAGGTTGAACAGGTTGGTCGGATCGGGAGCCGAGAGGTCCTTGATCCAGCCATAGAACGGCGCGTGCCGCATTTCGATGGTGACGAACAGCACCTTGTAGAGCGAGAAGAACACCGGGATCTGCAATGCGACGGGAAGGCAACCGGCGATCGGGTTGATCTTCTCCTTCTTGTAGATCTCCATCATCTCCTGCTGCTGCTTCACCTTGTCGTCGGGATAGCGCTCCTTCAGCGCCGCCAGTTGCGGCTGCACCGATTTCATCTTCGCCATCGAGACATAGGATTTGTTCGCCAGCGGGAAGAACAGAAGCTTCACCAGCACCGTCACCAGAAGGATCGAGATGCCGAAATTGCCGAAGAAGCGGTAGAAGAAGTCCAGCGCCAGGAACATCGGCTTGGTGATGAAGTAGAACCAGCCCCAATCGATCAGAAGATCGAAGTGGTTGAGCTCGAGCTGCTTGTTGTAACCTCCGAGCCCTCCGATCGGGAAATTGATGCCGACAACGCCGGCTTCCTTGGCGCCGGCGAACAGCCGCGCAAAGGCGCTGCCGGTGCCGCCGATCGCAATCGTCTGCGGGTCCTGCAGATAGTCGGTCTGATAGGTTCTCACACCACCGACGAGATTGGACGAGAAGCGCGCCTGCAACTGGGCGCGGGTGTCGGGCAACAGCGCCGAGGCCCAATATTTGTCGGTGATGCCAAGCCAGCCATTGGTGACCTTGAAGTTGACCGCCCTGGCGTCGTCGATTTTCTTGTAGCCGTATTCCTGCAGCCCATAATCGCCGAGATAGCCGATCAGGCCCTCATGCAGGATGTAGTACCCGGCGACCTTCGGGGTGCCGTGTCGCGAGATCAGCGCAAAGGGATAAAGCGTGACCGGCGCGTTGCCGACATTGGTCACTTCGTCCTTGATCGTAAACAGGTAGTGGTCATCGATCGCAATGGTACGCCGGAAGGTCAGCCCATCGCCGTTGTCGTATTTCAGCGTCACCGGATGGCTCGGCGTCAGGCTGCCCGTGTTTTCCTGCTGCCAGACCGTGTTCTGGTCGGGAATCCGCGCCGTCGAGCCGCTGGCGGCGACCCAGCCGAATTCCGCATAATAGGGATTCTCGGTACCCGAGGGGGAATACAGCACGATCGGCGGCGAGTTGGGATCGACGGTCTCGCGGAACTGCATCAGCGACAGGTCGTCGACGCGCGCGCCTTTTAACGAAATGCTGCCCGAGAGGCGGGGACTTTCGATTCTGACGCGCGCTGTGGCGGCAATCGCGCTGTCCCGGCTCACCGGGGTCGCCGAGGCCGGCTGATTATTGGCGGGCGCATTGGCCGCCGGCGCCGGCGCCGTTCCGCTTTGAGGCGCAGCGCCGCTTTCCTGCGCGGGCTTGGTCGTCTGGGTCTGCGCAACCTGCGCGGCGCGCTGCTTTTCCATCTGCGGAACGTTGTAGAAATATTGCCAGGCCAGCAGCACGAGCCCGGAGAGAATGATGGCGAGGATGGTATTGCGATTTTCGGTCATCGATCAGGTCTCGTCATTCATTCTGTGTTCGCGTCGCGTAGCCTTTGAAGCCTCGCGGTTGAGGCGATGAAGCCCCGCGTGCAGATCCTCGAGCATGCTCGAAAAATCACGGGTCAGGGCGGCGCGGCGACCGACTAGCACATAATCACTATGGGGCCGGAGCGATACGGCATCTAACCGTTTTACCAATTCGCGAAGTCGCCGGCGGATGCGGTTGCGTTCGGTTGCACTACCGTTCTTCTTGGTGACGGTAAAACCCACCCGGGCCGGGCCACCATCGTCGCGACGGCGGCATTGCAGCACAAAAGCGGCCGCGCTGACCCGCGCGCCATTGGCAACAGCGAGGAAGTCCGCCCGCTGCCTTAGCCGATCCATGGCAAGATCTCTCCGGGAGGCCCGGGCTAGTGTGGTGGATTTGACATTCGATTTAGTCTCACCGCGAGTCCCCAGATCGAATGTCAAATCCAAAACCACACTGGAATCCGATATTTGCTAGTGTCCCTTTGGTTCTGACATTCGTAAACGAACGCGCCGGTACGAATGTCAGAACCGGGACATTAGTGCGGCTTTGAATTTGAAGTTCCTATCAATCCCTCTGCACCACTATTACAGGAACTTCAAATTCAAAGCCGCACTAGAAACCAATAATTGCCAGAGCTCCCTTGATTCCGAAGTTCGCCTCAGAGGTCGCCGCGATAGCTTGCGAACTTCGGAATCGGAGCTCTAGGCGCTCAGACGTTTGCGGCCGCGGGCGCGCCGTGCGGCGAGCACCTTGCGGCCACCGGTCGTGGCGATGCGCGCGCGGAAGCCATGGCGGCGCTTGCGCACCAGTTTGCTGGGTTGGTAAGTCCGCTTCACGGGTCGTTCTCCGCTGAGACCTGGCCTGCCGGGGCTGGCGATCTGCCTGATAAGTGAGTATGTCCGCGGATGCTGCCAGGCCCAAGCGGGCCATTTTCCGGCCACAAACGAGCCGGCCCGGTCGAACCGGGCCACCGCGGACAAGTGGCGCGGCTTATACGGGAGCGACCCCTTTTCGTCAATTGCGAGGTCAGCGGATCGAGCTTCTTCGAAACGGCACATTTGGCGCGAATAATTGAGCATTCCCGGTGTATTAAAGATGGGATGAGGGCTCACCTCCTGGTGCGGTGAATTTGAAGTTCCTATCAGTGTTGCTGCAAAGGGAATTTCCGGACGCCGCAGGACGGTCCGGATCGCGCAGGGGTTCTAGGAACGGCTTTGCGTCATTAAATCTTTATTTGACCGTCCCCGTGGCTGGACGCATCCTTAAAACGTGAGGCCCTGAAGGGAGTTATGGCGTCAGCGAACGACGAAAGGACGACCACCGAAAAGCTGCAGCCAACGCTGCGGCGCCGCTTGGGCTTGTCCGGTAAGTTGTTGCTGCTCACCATTCCGCTGGTCATGATCGCGGAAGTCCTGATCTACGTGCCCTCGATCGCGAATTTCTGGATGAACCGGCTCAACGGCAAACTGGCGGCTGCGAATACAGCCGCGCTGGTGCTGGACGCGGCCCCCTCCGGCATGGTTCCGGAATCGCTGTCGCGGCAAATCCTCGACAGCATTGGCGCGCGTGCGGTGGCCATCAAAATGGGACAGCAGCGGCGGCTTCTGGCCTCTACCGGTTTGCCGCAGGCGATCGGCCATGACGTCGACATGCGCTCGCTGACGGCCTGGTCGTCGATCGTGGATTCCTTCCAGATGATGCTGGAGACCGGCAATCAGGCGATCCGGGTGATCGGGCCGCCGCCGGGCGGAGGCCAGTTCATCGAGGTCGTGATCGACGAGGCGCCGCTGCGCCAGGCGATGTATGTGTTTTCCCGCAACCTGCTCCTGGTTTCGCTCGCGATCGCGATCCTGACCGCCGCGCTGGTCTATCTTGCGCTGCATTTCCTGTTTGTGCGGCCGATGCGGCGCCTGACCGAGAACCTTGTCGGTTTTCACGAGAATCCGGAAAGCCCGGCGCGGATCATCGTTCCGTCGAATCGGAGCGACGAGATCGGCGTTGCCGAGCGCGAATTGTCCGACATGCAGCGCGATCTGGTGTCGATGCTTCATCAGAAGAGCCGGCTTGCGGCGCTCGGGCTTGCGGTTTCGAAAATCAACCACGATCTGCGCAACCTGCTCGCGTCCTCGCAATTGCTGTCAGATCAGCTGGCGAGCGTCCCCGACCCGCGGGTGCAGCGCTTCGCACCGAAGCTGATGCGCTCGCTGGAACGCGCCATCGCATTCTGTCAGTCGACACTCTCCTATGGCCGCGCGCAGGAGGCCGCGCCCGACCGCCGCATGATCCTGATCGAGCCGGTCGTCGGCGAAGTGCGGGAATCCGCAGGCCTTGCCGCCGATGCCTCGGTCACCTGGATCAGCGCGATCGAGCGGGGGCTGATGATTGACGCCGATCCCGATCAGCTGTTCCGCGTGCTGCTCAATCTGGTGCGCAATGCGGCCCAGGCGCTCGAAACCCTGCCGCGCGGCGACGCCGCCGCCATGCAAATTCGCATTACCGGGCGGCGTGAAGGCGCGGTCGCGATCATCGAAGTGTCCGACACCGGTCCAGGCATTCCGCCGAGGACGCGCGAACACCTGTTTGAGGCTTTTCAGACTTCAGGCCGGCCGGGCGGCAGCGGGCTCGGGCTTGCGATCGCCGCCGAGCTGGTTCGCGCCCATGGCGGAGAGATTCACCTCGTGGAAGGAACCATCGGCGCGATGTTCCGGATCACAATACCAGACCGGCCGGTGGAACTACTGACCGTGCGTAACGAGCGGGCAAGAGCTTAGGGTATTGATAATTGCGCGAGATTCCGGGTTCGCACCCCGAACTCGGGTTTACCCGAGTTCGCCCCTGTTATTTTCCAAGTCGGCAACACCGACTTGGATGCGCGACCCCGAGCCGGACCCTGTAGAGGCCTCCGTTCCGGACCTTGCCAATTCGGGCCGGAGCGGGTAGCTAAAGCGCTCTTTCGCGACCTTCCGGTTAGATTTTTGATGCAAAGGGCCGTTGAGCCCGAGTGTCACGCGAAAAACGCGCCCGTAGCTCAGCTGGATAGAGCACCAGACTACGAATCTGGGGGTCGGACGTTCGAATCGTTCCGGGCGCGCCAATAACCCATTGATTTCGGTTACCAATCTTTGCTCGATTTTCGAGGGCTTGACAAACCGGCACCTCGGGGCTGCACCGGGGCAGCACAGCGCAAGGAGATCACCTTTCACAATCACTTGGGGGGAAACCACCGACAGTTCGCATCAACGATCAAAGTTGATGACACCTCACACGATTTGAATGTCGGCGCCTGCAAATGCTGCGGGGAGCCCCGCTACAGACTGATGCGCTGTAACGGAGCCTCGTTCTCCGTCTACGAAATCTCGTCGGCCGATTGTGAGAATCTCGAAGTGTACGTTGCCGAATTGCATTCGGTGCTTGCAGTGGATGTTGAGACGAAGTTGACCTTCCTCAGGGAAATCATCGCTGAACGAAATTCCCGAGGTTTCTTTGAAACCGAAGGAATGGGCCCGTTTCGTGTAGGCCTGATCGATAAGGCTCGAATCCACTTTCAAAGAAGGGATTGATGGACGAGATTATAGATCGACATAGTGACTTAGATCATGACGTAGCGTCGGCCTTCATTCTCGGATGTATAGCGACCGAACTGCATTGGCTCAGAATGCACGAGGCTGCAGTAGCCGAAGGATACGCTCATGTCGAGGGACGAGAAAATCGCTATAAATACGACCCAACCTCGCCCGGTTCGAACTCGGAAGATCGATTGGCGCGCCTTTTTCCGCCGCGCGCGAGGCCTGCGTAACCGCGGTCGTTTGAACGGTGACGCAAACCGCGGAGTCCGGCGCGGATCGGTGTTGTCCTTCATATTGCCGGAGGCAGCGCGAATGACATCAATCACCCGTCGTTTGTTCCTGTCGCTGGCGACTGCTCTTGTTCCGGGCGCGGCGATCGCGCATCACGGCTGGGGCGGATACGACACGTCCAAGTCGTTCACCGTCACCGGCGAGATTCTGAAATCGACCTACGAGAATCCGCACTGCGAGATCGAGATGGAGGTCGACGGTAAGCACTGGCGCTTCGTCCTCGCGCCGCCTTCGCGCATGGAGCGGCGCGGCATCACGCCGGACATGATCGCGCCTGGCAAGACCTGTACCGTTTTCGGTTATCCCCATACGAGTAATCCGGACGAGGCGCGGATCGAATACATTATTCTCGACGGCAAACGCATCGAATTGCGGTAGACCAGCGTGGAACATCAGCCAGCCGCGCCGATCTTCCTGGCATTGCAGGAGAGCGCGCTCGGTCATGTGATGCGCAGCTCACCGGCGCTTTATCCCGCGGTCGAGATTCTGCATATCCTCGGCTTCGTTGTGCTGGTGGGATCGATCCTGGCGCTCGATTTGAGGCTGCTCGGATTGGGGCGCGCGATTCCGATCCAGCCGATGGCGCAATTGCTGCTGCCTTTTTCACGCTTCGGTTTTCTGCTCGCGATCAGCATGGGATTTCTGTTGTTCAGCGCCGATGCGGCGCATGTAGTGCGCAATCCTGCGTTCCAGACCAAGCTGCTCCTGATTGCGGCGGCGCTGGTCAACATCGTGATCGCACATGCCGGCCCGTGGCGACGTATTGCGCTCTGGCGCGCCGAAGCGTCCGGCGGCGCCAAGGTTACTGCGCTCGTGTCGTTACTGCTGTGGCTCAGCGCCATCTGCGCCGGGCGCCTGATCGCGTATTTTTAACGGGGGCCGCCACCATGGGCCGCATCTGCTCCGCAATCTTCGCAATCCTGGTCGGCTTCTGCACCGCGGCGGACAACGCCGACGAGGCCGAAGCTTTTGCACGCAGGCCGGCATGTCGCCCTGATGCGGCCATACTGTCCCACTTCTTCAAATTAAGGTTTGATATTTCACTTCCGGTTTGGGTCATCGGCGACTGAGCTGGCCGGTGCGTTTTGGGACGACGTGCGCTTTGGCGAAAACGAGCTGCAACAAAGAGAAACACCGGATCCAGAACACGCAAATTCCTTCGTCTTTTTTTGCCGCTTGCGGCGCTCAACTCAATATGTGTGTTATAATTCAAGACCCGCTAACGTGATACCACGCCGTGCGGAGCTCAACATTATGCAGTATCCGGACCACACGCGGCGCTCGCTTCTCCTCACCACTGGGGTTTGTTCTCACGCCGGCTGTTCCATGATCGGCTGGCTGAAGGCCGAGCACAGCGACAAAGACATTCTTAAGGGCTTTTGTCACAACTCCGAGTTCAATCCTCGGGAAAGCGCGCAGGTCGCGTTCGTGCCCGCGCTCCGGCGTCCGGCGGCGCCGCGGCTGGCGATAGCGGATGGCTCGCTCACCGTAGCTGCAACACTCCTTGGAAAGGTAGGTGCTCAACAACCAGGCTGATGGGGCGTGGTCGTATCGGATTCGCATGCCCCAGAACGATCGCACCACCCACCATAGGGTGGGTGAAGAGATAAAGCACAGGGAGATAGCGTCCATGACCAGAAAGCAATGGCTTTTCTCGACTGTTGTCGCGTTTGCAACCCTTGCCTCAACCGCTGTCGTCGCCGGTCCGATCGAGAATTACAGTCCGGTGACATCAGCCCGGCTCGAAAATCCAGAGCCGGGGAACTGGCTGATGACACGCGGCAACTACAAGGGATGGAGCTACAGTTCGCTCGATCAAATCAACACCAGCAACGTGAAGTCGCTGGTACCGGTGTGGAGCTTCTCCACTGGTGTGGATTCTGGGCACCAAGCGCCGCCGATCGTGAACAACGGCGTAATGTTCATCTCGACGCCGTACATCCAGGTGGTCGCGCTGGATGCGGCCACGGGCGATCTGCTTTGGCGCTACAAGCCCAAGTTTCCCGAAGGGTTCAGCGCCCTGCACAACACTAACCGTGGCGTGGCGCTGTATGGCGACAAAGTCTATTTGGCCGGGCTCGATGCCGTGCTGGTCGCGCTTGACGCCAAGACCGGCAAGGTCGTTTGGAACGCGAAGGTCGAAGATTGGAAGACCGGCTACTACATGACCGCGGCGCCCCTGGTGGTGAAGGACAAGATTCTGGTCGGCGTCGCGGGCGGCGAGTTCGGCGTGCGCGGCTTCGTCCAGGCGTTCGACGCCGAGTCTGGCAAGTCGGTATGGAAGACCTACACGGTTCCGGCGCCCGGTGAGCCGGGAAGCGACACCTGGGAGAAGCCCGACACCTGGAAGACCGGCGGTGCCTCCACCTGGATGACCGGCAACTATGATACAGCGTCCAACACGGTCTATTGGGGAACCGGCAACGCCTCCCCATGGTTCGGCGATCAGCGACCGGGCGACAACCTGTACACCTCCTCAACTGTCGCGCTCGATGCCGATACTGGCAAGATAAAGGGCTATTTCCAGTACCATCAGAACGAATCGTGGGACTGGGACGAGATGAATGCCCCGATGCTGGTGGATTTCCAGAAAGACGGCGCCACTACCAAGGGCCTGCTCAAGCCGGCGCGTAACGGCTATCTGTACTGGCTCAAGCGCAATCCGGATGGCGGGATTTCTTACATCAACGCCCAGGGTTACGTGCCACAGAACGTCTTCAAGAGCATCGATCCAAAGACTGGACGGCCTGAGATCGACCTGGCGCACAAGCCGGCCACCGGCAAGGCGGCCCAGTTCTGCCCCGGCCTGTGGGGCGGCAAGGATTGGCCGTACGAGGCCTATAACCCGAAGACCGGAATGGTCTACATTCCGTCCAACGAGAACCACTGCAATAACCTGGAAGGGAAGGTCGAGGAGCGCGTTCCCGGACAGTGGTGGACGGGCGTTGCCATCCCGGATTTTCACTTCTCGGTCGACACCAAGGCGAGCTTCTACGGCGAGATCCAGGCGTACGACGTCAACAGCGGCAAGCGGGTTTGGCGCAACCTGTATTCGGGCTCGATGATGTGGGGCTCGATCCTCACCACCGGCGGGGGGTTGCTCTTCACAGGCGGCACCAACGACCGTGAGTTCCGCGCCTACGATGCCAAGACCGGCGAGCAACTCTGGCACTTCAAGACCAACTCCGGGATCATCGCGCCGCCTTCGACCTACGAGGTCAATGGCGTTCAGTATGTGGCCGTGGAGTCCGGCTACGGAGTCGACGCGGCCTTCCAGCAGGAGCTGATGAGCCAGCTGGTAGGTTGGCAGAAGGATGTGCCGCAGGGCGGCGTCGTCTGGGTCTTCGCCGTTTCCAAGTGAGTGCCTCTTTGTTTGCGACCGGCCGCCAGCAATGGCGGCCGGTTTCTCGGCCGGCCGGGTTTCGTTGCCCTGTCAAGCAACCTCACTCGTTAGGATTCTAACGATGCAACATGTTCGAGCGGGGTCAACACTGATCTGCATCTGTGCCGTTACACTGGCCGCCGCGCTGGCGAGTTCTCCGGCCTCGCCGGGGTTCGAACAGGCGCAGGCCGATGAATCGCCCGCTTATGTGGTCGAGGTGACCGACGTGTCCGCCAAGGTCGGCGAGCCGGCGGTGCTGCACGCCACGTTGCGCATTCGCGACGGCTATCGGGTTCTCCAGGGTTACAACAATCGCGTGATCGAACTCTCGTCGTTTGACGATGGGGTAGCGTTCGAGCGTCGCGTGGTGCGGGGTACCATTCAGGAAGGCAGCCTCGACTTTGCGATCGGCGTGCGGGCCACCAAGCCCGGCAAACACCCGATCAACGGCTACTTCAGGGTCGGCTACATCCACGGCACCGACGAGTTCGCAATGGTTTCGCTGCGCCTGATCGCGAACGTCAATGGCACCGAGTAATGGAAGGAGCGAGCCGCATGCGGTGCGATGATTGGCTGCACTGTCGCTGCTACAGGCGTCGAACGATCCTCGGGCTGGCGCTTGCGCCACTGTTGGCCGGTTCCGCACGCGCGGCCGAGGAGGGCGAGGCTGCCAAGCCGCCGGCGCCGGACGATCGCTTTGCGTTTCTGACCGGTCCGAAGAAGGGACAGGTGGTTCGGGCCGAGGACCTTGCGCTGGGCGGTCCGCAGGTGCAGGCCTTTCCGATGGCTCCGGACGGCACAGTGCGCAGTGACAATCGCCTCAATCTGGTAATCCTGGCGAGGTTCGACCCCACCGCACTGACCGACGAGACGCGCGCGCGCGCCGCCGACGGCGTAGTTGGCTACTCGGCGACCTGCACGCACCAGGGCTGCCCGGTGAACATGTGGTCGAAGGAGCGCAACGCGTTCGTCTGCTCGTGCCACGCCTCCATCTTCGATCCCAGAAACGCCGCGGAGGTGATCGATGGGCCGGCTCCGCGTCCGCTTCCGGCGCTCGGGCTGAAGCTGAAGGACGGTGTCGTGACGGTTGCTTCGACCTTTTCGGGCCGCGTCGGCGCCACACCAAACTGATCCGCGACCTCTCATTCCGACCGTCCGGACGCCGTGAGCAGGATAACCAGGTTCATCTCGGCGATACCTGGCTCGATGTGCCGGCCCTTCGGCGAGAGTTGAAGGTCGACGGGATCTGTTCCTCCTTGAAGGTGTTGGCCATCGCCTCGTGGACGAACAGCCTTGACCCGGCGGCCGAGATTGGTCGACACGCTGGCGTCGGGCGAACTGGACGGCGACGCTTGCCTCAATCTGAAGTCACCGAGCGAGCCATTTTTTCGCCGCCGCCGGCAAGCTCACCCGCTTTCGACAAACGAAAAATGCAAGAATAACTTCAGCTCTACGGTGATTTCTGATAGCCTCACAGCCCTGTATGAAGGTCCACCTGCACAACAACGAACAACTAACAGCAGGAGGCATGCGCAAAACCAAACTATCGAACAGATCGTGCAATGAAGTCTGTCAGCCTGACTGATGCGATTTTGAATCGCGCAGCTGGCCAAGTCGGTCGACGCCGGCGAATGGAAGCGTGTTCCAGCCAGCGTCCGGAACGGACATCAGAGGCTTAAGAAGAGCGAGAAACGATCATGATCAAATTGAAGATTAATGGCCAGGAACATAGCTGGGACGGCGACCCGGATCTTCCCCTTCTCTGGTTTCTCCGTGATGAGGCTGGCCTGACCGGCACCAAATATGGCTGCGGCCAGGCGCTGTGCGGTGCCTGCACCGTCATCGTCGGCAAGGAAGCGGTGCGCGCCTGCATCACTTCCGTCTCCGACGTGGTCGGCCGCGAGGTCACCACCATTGAAGGCCTTCACCCCACCGGCGACCATCCGGTGCAGAAAGCCTGGCGCCAGCTCAACGTGCCGCAATGCGGCTTCTGCCAGGTTGGTCAGATCATGCAAGCGGCAGCGCTGCTCGGCGAGAACCCCAAACCCTCGCACGACCAGATCCGCGAGGCGATGTCAGGCAACATCTGCCGCTGCGGCTGTTACCAGCGCATCGAAAACGCCATTCATCTCGCTTCAACGGGGGTGTAATCATGAACATCCTTGCAAACCCCAGGAAAGTCCGTGGCTTTGAGCAACACATCCGGCCGATCAAGGTCGAGAAGGTCTCACGCCGCAGCATGCTGAAGGCTCTCGGGATCGCCGGCGGTTTCGTGCTCGCCGCCCCCGTCATGAGCCGCCCTGCCTTCGCTTCCTACCAGACCGGTGCCGACAAGATGCCGCACGGCACCGTGGTCGATCCGCGCGTGTTCGTGGCGATCGCCCCCGACGGCATCGTCACCATCGTCGCGCATCGTGCGGAGATGGGAACCGGCGTCCGCACCAGCCTGCCGCTGATTGTCGCCGAGGAAATGGACGCCGATTGGTCGCGGGTCCGCGTTCGGCAGGCCCACGGCGATGAGGTCAAATACGGCAACCAGGACACCGACGGCTCGCGCAGCACGCGGCATTACCTGATGCCGATGCGCCAGATCGGGGCCTCGGCCCGCAAGATGCTGGAGCAGGCCGCGGCGAAGCGCTGGGGCGTTCCGGTGACTGAGGTAAAAGCGGTCAATCACGAGGTGGTCCACGAGGCGAGCGGACGGAAGATCGGATTTGGCGGTCTGGCCGCTGATGCTGCCAGGGAACCAGTACCGGCCATCGACAGCCTGAAGCTGAAGGACCCGAAGACCTTCCGCTATCTCGGCAAAGGCGAGATCGGCATCGTCGATCTGCACGACATCACCACCGGCAAGGCCGGCTACGGCGCTGATATTCGGCTGCCCGGCATGAAATACGCCGTCATCGCCCGCCCGCCCGTGACCGGCGGCAAGCTGGTATCGTTCGATTCCGCTAATGCCGTGAAGGTCTCCGGCGTCGAGAAGGTCATGGAGGTCAAGGGATGGCCTTGGCCGTCAAAATTCCAGCCGCTTGGCGGAGTGGCCGTGATCGCCCGCAACACGGGCGCGGCGATCAAGGGCCGCGATGCACTGAAGGTCACCTGGGACGATGGCGCCAACGGCAAATACGACTCGGCCGCCTACCGGACCGAGCTCGAAGGGGCCGCACGCAAACCGGGACTTATCGTGCGCAAGGAAGGCGACGTCGACGCCGCCTTGAAGAGCGCCGATAAGGTGATCGTCGGCGAATATTATCTGCCGCATCTTGCCCATGTCAGCATGGAGCCGCCGGCCGCAGTGGCCGACGTCAAGGGCGACAAGGCCGAGATCTGGGCGCCGGTGCAAAGCCCGGGCGGCACGCGCGAGGACGTTGCCAAGACGCTCGGAATCCCCGAGGACAACGTCACCATCAATGTGACGCTGCTCGGCGGCGGCTTCGGCCGCAAGTCGAAATGCGACTACGCGCTGGAGGCGGCGCTGCTGTCGAAGGCGCTCAACGCCCCGGTCAAGGTTCAATGGACGCGCGACGACGACATCCAGCACGACTTCCTGCACACGGTCTCGGTAGAGCGGATCGAGGCCGGCCTCGACAAGAACGGCAAGGTGATCGCCTGGCGCCACCGCAGTGTCGCGCCCAGCATCGCCTCGACGTTTGCGGCGGGTACCGTCCATCAGGCGCCGTTCGAACTCGGCATGGGCCTCATCGACAATCCCTTCGAGATCGCCAACCTCCAGTGCGAGAATCCGGAAGCCGCAGCATACACCCGCATCGGCTGGTTCCGCTCGGTCTCCAACATCCCGCGTGCCTTTGCGGTGCAGTCGATGGTCGGCGAGCTCGCGCACGCCGCCAACCGTGACCAGAAGGAGATGCTGCTGGAGCTCATCGGCTCACCGCGCATCGTCGATCTCTCGTCGGTGAAGGATCCCTGGAACTATGGCGAGCCCTACTCCAGCTATCCGATCGACACGGCGCGGCTGCGGCGGGTGGTCGAACTGGTCGCCGACAAAGGCGAGTGGGGACGGTCGGTGCCCAAAGGCCGTGGGCTCGGGATCGCCGTCCACCGCAGCTTTGTCAGCTATATCGCGACCATCGTCGAGGTGGCCGTCGACGACAAGGGCAAGCTGACGGTGCCGCGGGTGGATACCGCCATCGATTGCGGGACCTATGTCAATCCGGAGCGCATCCAGTCCCAGATCGAGGGCGCCGCCATCATGGGGCTCAGCCTCGCCAAATATGGCGAGATCACCTTCAAGGACGGCAAGGTGCAGCAGAGGAACTTCGACGACTTCCCGTTGCTCCGGATCGACGAAGCACCACTGGTGACCAATGTCTACATCGTGCCTCCGGGGCCCGACACGCCGCCCAGTGGCGTCGGCGAGCCTGGCGTGCCACCGTTTGCACCGGCCTTGATCAACGCCATCTTTACCGCGACCGGCAAGCGCATCCGGGCGCTGCCCATCGGCAAGCAGCTGGAGACGTAAACTTAGCGTTGGTTCACAAAGGCCGATTCATCGATCCGGTTCGATGGCGAAGCGATTGCTCATACGAACGATGCGGCGGATATTTTCCGCCGCATTATCGGTGCTTAGTCTTTTGAAAACGCGCGTAAAGGGTACAAACCGCACAAAATCGACGGCGCGCGTTGTCGTCTTGTCAGGCGCGATTTTTTCGACAACCGTAAGCTGCTGAGTGGCGTAAACGGGCCCCGCGCGCTGCGGCCGGCTCGGAAGCAAGGCGGGTTCTGAATAGCAAGTGTCAATGTCGCCTTCGGGTCTTGGCCGTGTGAAAACGCGAAGGCACTCAATCTGTAGAAGAAATTCGTCCAAGACCGTTTCAGGCATCCAATTCGCAAGCGCATTGAAATTAAAATCGAACTGAAGAATGTCATTCTCGTCGCGTTTCGAATTTTTGCGTTTCTACATGTTGGGCGGCAGCTTCGCGATCTCCGCTTGAGCCAGCCTGCGGCACTCGCCGCCGCGGGTCGATTCTAATCGGGATTTCCCGTGCATATCCTTTCAGATTAGCGGCGGGGGAAAAGTGGCCGCCGCCTAACGTGCAGCGCGCCTAACGCCTGGGTGCTTTCCATTCAGGTTTCACGGAAGGCTCGAGAGAAGCTGTCGAACACCGGCTTCATGATGTATTCGAAAAACGTACGCTCACCGGTTTTGATGTAAACGTCGGCCGGCATCCCCGGTGTGGGCGTGAACTCGGGCATGCGCTTGAGAATGTCATCCCGGTCCAGGCGTACTCGAACGACATAGAATTCGCGTCGCGCGTCATTCTCGTTCTTGATCTGCACCTGCTCTGCCAAGGCGTCTGCTGAGACGTAGATGACGGTCGCAGCGACCATCGGCGTGACGCGCTGATTGAGCGCGGACAGGCGCACCAGCGCATCTTGGCCCACGCTCAGATGCGAGATATCCTTGGGATTGACGTGTGCCTCGATGATGCGCTCATCGCCGATCGGCAGAAGCTCCAGGATCACGGCGCCAGGGGCGACGACACCGCCCGCCGTGTTGAAATTCTTCTTCACCACAATGCCCCGGACCGGCGAACGGACGTCGACCCGGTCGACCACGTCCTGCGCGGCGCGGATCTGCTCCTCAACGTCGTCAAGATCCGTCTCGGTCTCGCGCAGCTCCTTGATCGAATCCCGGAGCGCCGTCGAGTGAAGGTGGACTATTTTTTCGTTCGCCTGAGCAATCCGCTCCTTCGCGTCGGCAATCCGGCCTAGATACTCGCCGAGGTCTCCCCCGAGACTCGCCTCGGAACGTCGCAGCGCCAACACATCCGTCTTGCGAACCAGTTGCTGTCCCAGAAGCAAGTTCTTGTCCCTCAGCTCTTCCGCAAACAGCGCAATGCGATCCCTGGTGGACTGCACTTGCGCTTCATATCCGCGAATACTTTCTTCCAGTCCCGCGATTTGCTTCCTGAGCACGCTCTCTTCGGCCGTAAGGCTGGCCTGGCGAGCCCAGAGCTCGGCGCGTTGCCGCTGAAGAATCGCTTCGATGTCCGGATCACGAACGCTCTCGCCGAATGCCGCCGGAGCTTCGATTGTCTCCGAAGAGCGCATTTCGGCTTCGAGACGCGCCTTCATGGCGAGCAGTCGATACTTCTTCAAGACCAGGCGTCTCAGCTTGGCGTTGGCAGCCGTGTCGTCCATGCGAACGAGGACCTGGTTCGCTTCGACAACATCACCCTCCTTCACCGCTATCTCCCGGATGATACCGCCCTCGAAGTGCTGGACCTGCTTGTTCTGCCCGGTCGCTACAAAAGTGCCCGATGCGACGACCGCACTGTTCAGTGGAGCAACCCCGGCCCAAACACCGAAACAACCGAGCCAGACAACCAGTATGCCGATCCCGGTGAGAATCGGCCATGTGGCGCTCAGGGGAACGCCGCGGCACCACGCGCCGATGCTGTCCGCTTCCGCTCTCATGCCGTCCTCTCGCGCTTGTCGGTTTCTTCCGATGATTCGATGCGTGGCTGCGACGGCTTGTCTGCTCCGGCTCCGCCGGGCGACCGAACCAGGCGATGCAGCACTTCGCTTGGAGAGCCGAATGCTTCCGCGCGTCCCGCCCGCAGGACGAGCACTTTGTCCACGCTGTTCAGCAGCGCCGGACGCAGGGTGACGACCACTGCGGTGACCCCACGCGTCTTGGCGCGCTGCAGAGTCTCGGTCAAGGCCTGCTCGCCCGCCGCGTCGAGATTCGAGTTGGGCTCGTCCAGCACGACAAGAGACGGATTGCCCAAAAATGCCCGGGCGAGCGCGATGCGCTGTTTCTGTCCCCCGGACAGGGGCCCGCCGCTGCGGTCGAGCACGGTCTCATATCCCTGCGACAGCAGGCAGATCATTTCGTGGATGCCCGAGAACGTCGCCGCCTCGTAGATGCTGGCGTCCGGCAGGTCGTCGCGCATGCGGCAGATGTTCTGCTTGATGGTCCCTGGAAACAGCTCGACCTCTTGGGGCAGATAGCCGGTATATTCCCCGAACTGCCGGCGATCCCAGTTGCGCAACTCCGTGCCGTCCAGCCTGACCTTGCCCGCGGTCGGCACCAAGCAGCCCACCAGAATGCGCGCAAGCGTCGACTTGCCCGATCCGGACGGTCCGACGATGGCCAAAGACTCTCCAGGCGCAAGCTCCAGCGAGACGCCATTGAGCACCGGCTCCTTTGAGCCGGGTGGCAGATACAAGACCCGGTCGACGCTCAGGCGCCCCTGCGGTTTGGGCAAAAGCAACTTCGGCGTCTCGCGCTGAAATGACTCCACGGCCTGCGTGACGCGCTCGTAGGCCGATCGCGCCTGAACACAGCTGCGCCATCCCTCGATCAGGCCTTCGAGCGGCTGCAGGGCACGGCCGGCAATGATCGAGGCCGCAATCATCATGCCGCCGGTGATCTCGGCTTGGAGGGCCAGATAGGCGCCCGTACCGAGGATCGTGATTTGGGCCACCAGCCGGACGAACTTTGACGCTCCGCCGATCCAGAAGTTCCGGTCGAGGGCCCGGCTCTGCACGGTCAGAGCCGGCGCCTGCCTTCGACCCCAATGCAGGATGCTCTCGCTCAGCATCCCCATCGCATTGATCACCTGCGAGTTTCGCGCCAGCGACTCGGCCGCCGCATCGGCCTCGGCGGCATGAAGACCTGCCTGGCCCAGCGGCTCCGAAGTTGCTTTCTGGTTGATAACCGCTATCAGCGCCAGAGCCAGCCCCGACACGACAGCGATGTAGCCGAGTTCCCGGTGGACGAGGAATATGACGCCGAAGTACAGGGGCGACAACGGCGCGTCCATCAACAGAAGCATGACGGGGCTCGAGATGAATCCGCGCACCTGGTGAAGGCTGCGAATCCCCTGGATTGTGCCGCCTTCGCCGGCCCGCGCGTTGTTGATGCTGCTCGCCAGCACCGGGCCGCCAAGCAGCACTTCCATCTTGGTCGCAAGACGCCCAAGCACTTGCCGACGCAGAATGTCCACGATCGAGAGAATGCCGATGAACGCCAGCGCGAGAACCGAGAGCATCAGCAGTGTCTCGAGACTGCGGCTCGTCAGCACCCGGTCGGATATCTGGAACAGGTAGATCGGCAGCGTAAGCATCAGCAGATTCACGATGACCGAAAATGCCGCAACCGCGATCAGATTTGCGCGCGCCACCGATCGCCAGACGGCGAGCGGGTTGACAGGTCCGACATAATCGCGGGTCTCGCTGCGGGTTACGACGCGAAGGTGGTCTGCAGGATGGCTGCGTGGCGGATTACTCAGTGTCTCGATGGCCGCCATGTTTGCAACGCGTTACAAGATGGAATCCACATGTCCGAGATGGGCCGTTGATTGGTGACTCGTATCCACGATGTCGGGTGGCGGCGGCCCCTGTTGCTGGGTTTGATGCTGGACATCGGCGACCACCGGTGCCGAACTGTCGTGAGCCGCTGTGGCATCGGGCGGAGATGCGGCAGGCTGAGAGGAACCGGCCGTGTCGCTGCTTAGCGCGACGCCGTACTGCGTGTATTGCGTTCCGCTGTACAGAGCATTTGCCGGCGGTGGGGCGTCGGGCAATGCGATCACATCGCCAGCGGTGGCAATCTGGCCCGGGGCTGCCGAGGCAGACGGTGCGCCCGTTCCGGCGTTGGTCGGGGCAGCCGCCGCTGATTCAGGAACCTCGATAGGTGTGTGAGTTGCGGTTGCGGCAGCGAGAAGCGTGTCGGCTGGTCCGGAGACATTGCCGATGCTGGTATCAGAAGTGTTGGTGTCACCTGTGGCCGCATGCAGCAGGTCGGCGGCGGGATCGCTTGGCGAGCCGCTTTCCCTGGCGTGCAGCGATGCGGTGATGTCGGCGACCGGCGCAACACTCGCAACAGTGTCGCTTCCCGCACTCACGTCCGCAACCGAATGTGAGACATCCTGGGTCGGCGTGCTGACGGGGTCGGTCGCAGTTGCGAGCACCGGCTGCACAACAGCCTCGACTGGCGCGGTCGTGGCGGCCACGTCATGGGCCAGCGTGTCCACGGTGTCGGTCGCGGTCGCAATCACCGGCTGCACGACAGCCTCGACCGGCGCGGTTGCTGCGGCCACTTCATGAGTGAGTGTGCTCACGGTGTCGGTCGCGGTCGCAATCACCGGCTGCACGACAGCCTCGACCGGCGCGGTTGCTGCGGCCACTTCATGAGTGAGTGTGCTCACGGTGTCGGTCGCGGTCGCGATCACCGGCTGCACGACAGCCTCAATCGGCGCAACCGCCGCGGCCGTGTCATGGCTGAGCGTGCTCACGGTGTCGGTCGCGGTCGCGATCACCGGCTGCACGACAGCCTCGACCGGCGCAGTAGCGGCGACCACGTCATGGGCCAGCGTGCCCACGGTGTCGGTCGCGGTCGCGATCACCGGCTGCACAACAGCCTCGACCGGCGAGGTCGTGGCGGCCATGTTCGGGGTCGGCGTGCCCATGAGCACATTGGCCTCCGACGATTCGGGCGCCGAGCCGGGCGGCAGACCAAGGTGGTTGTCGGCTAACACGTTGACGGAGCTCCCGTGGGTGGCGTGGTGAGCGCTGTCATGTTGCGAATCGTCATCGCGGCCGCCAATGTTCGCCGCGGCGGCAGCTTCGCCGGGCTTGGCCGCGTCCGGCTGCGCCAGAAGCTCGGTCCGACCGGCGTGATCTGCCTGCGTTTGTGCCGAAGAGGCGAGCCCCTGGTTGGTCTCGTCGGCTGCCGTCGTTTTGGAGAGATCAGTCGCCGATGAATCGTTGTTTCCCACATGTGACGCCGCGGCTGCCTGAGCGGCTCCTGCGTTCTCGTCCCCGGCGGCTGCCGGTCTGAGCGTAGAGGAAAGAAACTCTTCGACGGCTACTAGCGGGGCAAGGAAGAACGACCATGTCAAGAAAGTGAAAGAGCCGGTTCGCTTGTCAACACGTTGTGCCCCGGCTTCAAAAATCTTCCGTTGCTGTTCGACCAGTTCGCGTTTTTGTATTCTGTTCATGATCGCTCGCCTTCTAGGTTCCTCGTTCTGGTCAATAGCAACCCTCGTGCGGTAGCCCCGCCTGCGAGTGAGCATTTTCGACGCGTCAGGCGTCGTGCGACGTGTCCGCCGACATGTCGGAATGCCCCACGTCCAGGTGATCCGCCGGACCCATTTGGTTGATGGCGTAATCGAGCGCATCGTCGGATGACATGGACGCGAGCGCGGCAAGCGCCTCCGAGTGATCAGGACCTTTCGAGTGATCGATATCTTGCGAGCCGAGATCGGTGTGCGAGAAGTCGAATTTCGCCAACGCTTCGCCGGGGTTCTTGTCGAAGTCGCCGGACGGCCTGGTGTCGCTATGATCCTTCGGGTCGGGAATGCTTGTAGGGCTACCCCGTTCGGACATGGTTCCCTCCTCGCTCCGGGTTTGCGGCGGTCGCGCGGACATGCCTTCTCCGGGACCTCGCCGTCACTACCTACCGTCGCCACACGCAGATGGATGCAGCGCCGAAAAATAAATTCATGCGTCATCGAGCTGACGGCGCATGGCCATCAGCTCTCTCCGAATCCAGGCCTTGACAGTGCCGACGGGAACCCGGAGGTATTCGGCAATTTCCTCGTGCGTGCGCCCATCGATGATCGCCAGAAGCAGGCTCGCGCGGCGGTTTGGCTCGAGCTGATCGAGCATGGCCCGTAGCGCCATGCTGTCCGGAATGCAGGACGCGGGATTCGGGATGATCTGTTCCCGCTCGCAGATGGCGTTCAGCGTGTCGTCCTTGAGCGGGAACTCGCGCCTCGCCTTCGCCTGCATCTTGAGTGCGGTGTTGCGGACGATTGCATAGATCCAGCCCCGCGCGGATCCACGCGCAGGATCGAAGTCTTTGGAATATCGGAGAATCTGCGCAAAGGCCTCGTGGATGACGTCCTCTGCACGTGACACGTCGCGGACAATCCGGTGCGCCACCGCGCGCAACTGTTCCCTCTCCCGAACGTAGATCTCGCCGACGGCAGAATGTGATCCGGAGGCGCACTCGAGCAGGGCTCTCTCGTAATCGGGAGCCGTCTCGCAATCGGGATACCTGTCTTGCTGCCCTGCGCTCGTGCGAGACCTTGCTTGTGCGAAGTCGGTACCTTGGTGGGACATGATCGAAATAACCTGTCGCAAAAAATAGACGCGACCTGCCGATTCCCGTCTAGGTATTCCCGTGTTGGACAGTGTTGGTGACTGGTATTTTCCAAGAAAATGCAAATGCGTATTGAAAGGCCCAAACCACACGCACGAAATTTGTTCCTGGAATTTTTTTCCCAATCTTAAATTTCCGCATCACGGACCGTGTCTTGTCATCTGGATCCGGGGCCAATCCGGACTCGACTAGCAGGGTTATCCTGCAACCAGTGCAACCATCGAATGAGCGAGGAAATGAAGCTCGCGCGCCTCGTTGTTCGAGCCATGCCAACCGGCGTTGCAATGCGCTTGTTGCACCCCTGCCGAAGAGATCGCCAGCAAAACCGATCTGCATCACACGGCAATGAAAGCACGCTAGTCGTACCTTCAAGGCGCGAACGCGCATAACATTGCAAACATCAATCCGCGTATTCCACTCTAGCGCTTATGCGCTTCCTGCTGGTGTCGAACTTTTCAAGAGAAGTCGTCGATCAATTGCGTTGAGACCATGGAAGGTTGGCGGCGCGCAAATCAGCAACCACTCTCTGACTGGCGTGACTGGCGTGACAAGAGAATGGAAACGAGCGTTTGGCTTGCCGCAAAAAATTTTTGCACGACAGTGCATCCAGATTGGCGTCTTGCAGCTAGTGATAACGTGGCAGCTGTTGGAGCAACTGTCTCGACACTTAAATCGAACCCCGAAGGGAGACGAACATGCAAGAGATCACCAATTTCACTCACCCCATCGAACTGTCTGATAAGGAACTCGATCTCGTAGCCGCTGGCTGGAGCAACGGCGGTGGCAGTAACTGCGGCTGCCGGGAGAGCGGCGGCAGCCTCATCAACGTCAGCAACAACCAAACCAACGTCGGCGTCAACATCCTTGGAGAACAAAACCAAGGCAATTTTAGATTCTAACGGCAAGATCGTGGGCGAACCGCTTCTGCTTAGCAAGGAGCGGTTCTCCACCGCATCGTGCGGTATCCATCCGCAGCCGTGGCGCGGCGAAGAGATACCATGCGCAGCTCTTGAATCGACGAATGAGAGCGTAAAGGTGCGCCATGGCTAACCGGCCGACTCTATTTCGCCAGGAGGCAATCGACTTTCTGCATCAGCGCAACAGCTGGGGCGAGGTCGTATCGCTGCAGCCGGTATCCAGCACGATCCTTGGCTGGACCCTTGCGGGACTTGTTGCGGTCAGTCTGTGTTTTCTCTCCATCGCGCAATACGCACGCAAGGAGACCGTGAGCGGTTATCTAGCCCCGACCTTCGGCACCGCCAAGATTTTCGTGCCGCAACAGGGCTTCGTCAAAGACATAAGGGTGAAGGAGGGTCAGGAGGTTGCAGAAGGTGACCCGCTCCTGACCGTAGTCACTTCGCAAATCAACGCGAACGGCGATGACGTCAACAGCACCGTGCTCGCAGTGCTGGCGCAGCAGCGCAATGTCATCGAGCGCCAGGTCGCTGCCGAAGAGCGTCGGACCGCCTCGGAACGCGATCGCCTCGCCTCCACGATCAAGGGGATTGAGGGGGAGATTGATCAGCTCGAGGACCAACGCAACATTCAAAACGAGCGGCTGAAGCTTTCGGAGAGTTTTGTAGCAACGGGCGCTAAGCTGGTGGCGAGCGGGGCGTTGGCAGCGATCGAGCTCAAGCGCCGCGAGCAGGGCGCACTCGAGCAAAAGCAAAACGTGGTGACGCTCGATCAGCAGATCACCGCGCGGCGGACCCAATTGACCGACGCGCGGCATACGCTCGAGCAACTTCCGGCCGTTGTTGCGGAGAGGGTCCGGGTACTGCGCAATGATCTCTCCTCGATCGAACAGCGCGTCGCCGAAGTGAACGGGCGGCAGGCTTACGTTATCAAGGCGCCGACGAGTGGGCGCGTGTCCACACTGCAGGCGACTGTCGGCCAGATCGCCGATCCAAAGCATATGCAGCTCGAAATTATTCCTGTTGATGCGCAACTGCAGGCGGAGCTGTTCTTTCCGACCCGCGCGTTTGGTTTTGTGCGCCCCGGCCAGCAGGTAAGGTTACTTTACGATGCATTTCCCTATCAGAAATTCGGCGCCTACCGCGGCAGCGTGACAGAACTCTCTCACGCCATTCTGAGCGGTAACGAAACGAAGGGGCCGATCACCCTTAAGGAACCGGCTTACCGAGTGACTGTGGCTCTCGAGCGGCCCGACATCGATGCCTATGGGCGCAAGATGCCGCTGCAGCCAGACATGCTGCTGAAGGCCGATGTCATTCTTGAGCAGCGCTCGCTGCTGAGATGGCTGCTCGATCCGGTGTTGAGCGCAAGGATGTAGCCGCATGCAAGGACTGTTGAATTTCAGCGGACGCAGGTTCCTCCCGGTCATCAGACAGACAGAGGCGACGGAATGCGGGTTGGCATGCCTGGCCATGGTGGCGTCCTATCACGGCCATCGAACCGACATGAATAGCCTGCGCCGTCGGTATCCGGTGTCCCTGAAGGGTGTCACGCTGCGCGACCTAATTGAGATAGCAGCTCACCTGGACCTGGGATGCCGGCCGCTGCGAATCGAGATCGGCCACCTCAACCAACTGCGCCTTCCCGCTATCCTGCACTGGGACATGGTTCATTTCGTTGTACTGAAAGCATTCAAAAAGAAGGGGATCGTGGTGCACGATCCGGCAGCTGGCGAGAAATGGTTTCCGATCACGGAAGCATCAAAACATCTCACTGGCGTCGTGCTCGAACTCTCGCCCACAGAAGGGTTCTGCCGCGCGGACGAGAGAGTGAGATTACCATTCTCGGCGTTCTTTAGCGGAACAAGCAGAAACACTCATACTCTGACGCAAATATTGGTTCTATCGGTGGTCATCGAGATCCTCAACCTCGCCGCCCCCTTTTACATGCAGCTCACGGTCGATGAGGTTATCGCCAGAGGGGACGTCGATCTCCTTCTCGTACTCGGGCTTGGGTTTGCGCTTCTCGTCCTGATCAAACTCGGGTCGACCGCGACCCGCTCGTTCATTGTTCTTGTTCTGCAGAATACGTTGAGCTTCCAAATAGGCGCCCGACTGTTTCATCATCTGGTGCGTTTGCCGCTCTCCTTTTTCGAAAAGCGACACATCGGTGACATTCTGTCACGGTTCAACTCGATCGAGCCCATTCGCAACATGCTCGCGGAGGGGCTGATCACGGGTTTGATCGACGGTCTCATGTCGATGTTGATGCTGGGGTTGATGTTCACCTACAGCGCCCAGCTCGGATTTGTTGTCCTGTCCTCGTTCGCACTCTATGCCGTTTTGCGGCTCGCTCTTTTCAGGATGTTTCGACAACGGAGCGAAGCGGCCATTCACAGTAAAGCAGACGAAGACTCCAACTTCATCGAAACTGTGCGGGCGGTCCAGAGCCTAAAGCTACTCAACCGGGAGAACGAGCGCGAGAGCCAATGGCTGAACCGTTATGCAGCGTATGTAAATGCCAACGTGCGGCTGGGGCGGGCGAAGATCAGCTTCAAAGCGATGAACGACGCGATATTCGGCCTGGAGAACGTAGTCACAATCTACCTCGCCGCTCGCCTCGCACTGGATAACCTTCTCACGGTCGGCATGATATTCGCATTCGTTAGCTACAAGCTGCAGTTCGCCGAACGGACAGCGCTGCTGATCGAGAAGCTGGTGGACCTGCGCATACTCGGACTGCATCTGGAGCGCCTATCCGACATTGCGCTCACCCCACTGGAGCGAGGGCACAGCCAGGACCTGTCGTATATGCGACCGATCCGCGGCGCGATCGAAATGCGCAACGTCTGCTTCCGCTATGCAGAAGCAGAGCCTCTTATTCTCAACAACGTCAACCTGTGCGTTGCCCCAGGACAATTCGTGACAATCATGGGACCCTCTGGCTGTGGCAAGACAACCCTTGTCAAAATCATGCTTGGTTTGCTCGAGCCAACAAGCGGCGAGGTTCTGATCGACGGCCTTCCGCTAGGCCAGATCGGGCCGCGCGTTTATCGCGAACAAATCGGCGCGGTGATGCAGGAGGATCAATTGCTCTCGGGATCGATTGCCGACAATATCTGCTTTTTTGAGACAACCTTCGACCTGCAAGGGATGATCGAGTGCGCGCGCATTGCCGGCATCCACGACGATATTATGGCAATGCCGATGAGCTACAATAGCCTCATCGGCGACATGGGAAGCTCATTGTCCGCCGGGCAGAAACAGCGCGTACTCCTGGCGCGGGCACTTTATCGCCGACCAAAGATCCTGTTTCTGGACGAGGGTACGGCGCATCTTGACACCGAAAAGGAGAGAGAAATCAACGCGAATCTTCGGCACCTGAAAATGACTCGCGTGAGCATAGCGCACCGACCCGAAATCACCCAGGGCGCGGATATGATCGTCCATCTAGCCGCTGTGGCCGGGCCGCTGCAGGTCGGAGTTGCAAGCCGCAGACCGGCAGCGGCGTCTGCCCGCGATACCAGTCTTACCGAGTTTGCCGCCGAAAGCGTGAAATCAGCCGAGACCGCGAAAGAACGCAACGACTGGTCTGATGACGGCAGCAAGAGCGATTATTCCAAACATGCGGGGAAGGACGACTACTCGAAAGAAGGCAAGGTCGATTACTCTGCGTGCGATGGCGCCTGGAAGGACGCCGGCAACGGCGACCGCCAACTGGACGAGCACGACTGCGAGCCGCAGAAGGATTGTTGCGGCACCAAGCCGTCCAACGACTGTGGCAACGGCGACACCAATCGTAATCCGGGTGAGGCCTTGGCCAAGATCGACTTCTCAAGGTGGTGATTTCGGCTCTAACGGGGCGGGTTGGTAATATAGGCGTCGGTGCCGTCCCGAAGGCGCAGCCCGCCCCGAGAGCCAACCCGGCAGCCAACGCTGCGCGGCCGCGAAAATGCGCGAAGGGCCAACAGGCGACAGCACGCTACGATGTTTTATCTCTGCGCCGAACGGCTATTATTTTGACTTCGATGCAGCGGATCGCACCGCGTTCTGATATTCGGCGAGGAGTTTTGCGTCCTCGATTGAACCGTGATGATGCATCTGGCGCCAGCGACCATTGATGAGCTGAAAAACGCGGGTAGTGCGGATGTTGAGGTCTTTCTCGGCGCCGCCATCGACGTAGGTGCCGCGCTCGCGCCCTACCGCCCAAAACACGTCGCCGGCCCGATGGATCGTGTAATCCCAGAAAACAACATGAACGTCGGCTGGACTTTTGAAGACGCCCTCGTACATCTTGTGCGGCTGATCAGCACCTCGCCGAATTCCGCCCAGCGGATTGTCGATCGCAACGTCGTCGGAAGCAGCGAAGTTGTCGTCGATCATCTTGAGATCGCGTGAATTGAACGCGTGATAGAATTGAGCCAAGGCCTGTTGCGGCTGGCTCAGGTCGCCGAGTTCCTCGTTGCCGGTTATAGGCTCTTGTATCGGCTTCGCTCCTTGCGCTTTGGCTGTGCCAATCGGCATCGACATCAGTACAACGCCGGTCAAACCAAGCACTGCCGCTATGAGGGCATTTTGACGGGCTCGCGGTGCAGACATGGGCTCCCTCCGTTGACCCCCCTGCACTACAGGATATCAAATTGGCAAATCAGCCGATACGCGGGCTAAATCACAAAGCGCCGAGTTAGTCAGGGCCGCTTGGGGTCAATCTCAACCAATTCAGCCGGCACAGCTCCCCCATTGATGTCCGCTTCGCGCCAAAAGCGACCGGGCGATTTCGCGTGTGCAAAATGTCGCGAAGGGCCATGAGCGGACCTCCACGGGGTTCAGCATCGTGTAAGTCGAGCTGTTAGACTAAACCTCGATTATAAACTGTCTGACGATGCCGCATGTAAAGTGACTAGCGACGGTATCGACGAACTTGACAAAGTCGACATGATGATCAGCTTTGTCAGAAATGGTTCGGACCACGGTAAGCGGTACATCACGCTCATGGCAAACTTGAGCTACAGCTGCTCCCTCCATCTCCACACACAAGGCATCAGGAATTTCCCTTCCGAGTGTGTTTCGCAAGTCGGCGTCCGCGATGCTCCCGCACCCGGAGGCCAATCCGGGCAAATTTTATTCGTGAATTATTTCATGCGGTCGCATCCGCCGAGCCCGCACTCCTCGTTGTAAAACGCGGCTACACTCGCGAACCACATGTCCGGGTCACTCAGCTGGCAGAAATGCCCCACGCCCGGCATCAGCGTCAGCCGTGCGCGCGGGCAGACGTGCTCCTTCAGGTGTAGAGCGACCTTCGCCGGCGACACCGCGTCGGCGTCGCCCCAGCAGATGTGCACCGGCTCTTTCACGAGGGAGAGCGACGGCAGCCAGCGCGACTTTTCGAAGCGCTTGCGGTCCTTGAGGTACTGGATCACCAGGTGGTTCATCCGGTGCCCGTGCTGTAGCTGGACGTTGGCCCACATTAGCCCGGCGTCTTCCGGCGTCAGCCGGTCATTGCCCTGCGCGCTCTGCACGGTGCGGTTGAAGGCGCTCCAGTTGGCGGACAAGCGGCTGAACAGCGGCCCGGCTGCGCCCAGCAGCGCCTTCTGACCCAGCCGCAGCTGCGCAAGATCGAGCACCATGTTGCCATTGGTGAAGGTGAAGCTCTTGAAGCCCGCCGAGAGCCACGCGGGCAGCAGGCCGCTGACGTGCCGCGCGACCAACTCGGTGTGCACGCTGTCGCCCATGTCGTGCGACAGCACGTGACCGCCCGTCACGCCGCGCTCTTTCCACACCTGCAGTGCTACGTCGGCCTGCTCGAACAACGAATAGGTGTAGTTCGCGATCGGCTTGTCGCTGAGCCCATAGCCGGGGAAGTCGAACAACACGACGCGATCAAAGAGCTTAGCGAGCCCCTCGAGCACCTTGTGGAAGGAGAACGAGGACTCGGGGAAGCCGTGCAGCAGTAACAAGGTCCGATCCGGCGGCGCGGCCGGGTTGCCGCTGTCCTTGCAGAAGACTTTGTGCTGGAACAGGACGGTCGTCAGGTACCGTCCCTCCAACTCCCATTGCTTCAGCTGCGGTGTTAGCATTACTCCCCCATCCTCCTTGACATGCCGGGCTCGTGTTGTGCGCTGGTCGCCCGCTATCGCCTCCGTGTTTGTAACCGCTGCGAAGATAGAACCTGGTTCTGCGCCGGTTACAAGGCGCGGCTCGCGATGTAACGCGTTGTGTCTCCAACGTTGGAGCAAGGGGACGATACCATGAGGTCCGCCTGATTCCGACGTATGGCGGCCAGCAGATCGGCGTCGGGGTCTGGGTCGTGTTCCAATGCTTTTTGCGGGTTGCGCGAACCGGATCATGCAACCGTCGTCACGGCCCGACGCCCGCTTCGGGTCATTCGCGACCAAAACCAGCCGGCTCTGCCTGCTGGTTGATGTCCGCTTCTCTCCAGAAGCGACCTGATTGTTTCGCGCACGCGAAATGTCGCGAAGGGCCACAAGCGGTCATTTCTCAGCAGGTCATTTAACTAAGCGGTGGCGTCCGATGACGGTGAAGCGGGCGATCGCGGACGGGGGGACGGCACCGCGGTTCGTCTGTCAGCCCCCGGGGCCGTCCTTCATGATGTAGCCCATCAGGTCGTCCACGTTGTGCTCCAAATCCCGGATGATGTCCTTGACGACGTCTCCGATCGAGATCACGCCCACGAACTTGCCCGCGTCCAGGACTGGCAGATGGCGAAAACCGCGCGCAGCCATCATTGCCATGCAGCCTTCCAGCCGATCGTCCGGCTTGACCGTCACCGGGTTGCCCGTCATCACTTGGCCCACCGGCGTCTGCTTCGCATCGAGCCCGGGCAGCAGCACTTTGATGGCGCAGTCACCCTGGGTCACGATACCGACCAGCACGTCGTCGTCGATGACCAGCACCGACCGGACCCGGTTGTCGCGCATCTGGCGCAAGGCTTCGACGACCATGTCGCCGGAACGAACATGGATCAGGGCGACACTCTTCTGGGCCAGAGCGTTTTTTACTGTGCTCATCGATCTCCTGTCGAGGGCCCTGTTCCTGCGCCGCATTGATGGTCCGCATTGAAGGTTAGTCGAAATATCTAGCCTTGTCAGCATCGCGCCGGGCTACGCCATCGAGGCGGTGAAAATCCCGCTGCAGCTCTTGTTTCGGGATCGGGCTGTAACACCAACCCGTAAACCCCAGACAGGCGCCTCGGCGAAATGGAAGTAATCAAGCGGTTCGGCGACAAGGTATTCGCCCGCGACTTTTCTGCCTCCGTCGCCGGTGCTGACAGAAGGCGCCATGATCACATATCCCCCAAAATGGATTGGCCTCCATGAGAGGTCTGCTCGGGGTCATTCGCGACCGAACCGGTCGATCTTGCCTGCCAATCGATGTCCGCTTCTCTCCAAAATCGACGAAATTGCTGCGCGGCCGCGAAATGACGCGAAGGGCCAGAAGCAGTCATTCGATCACCAGATCGGCGCGCGCGAGGAAGGTGGGTGACAACTTCAATCCGATTGCCTTCGCTGTCTTCAGGTTGACGGCGAGTTCGAATGTCGTGGGTTGCTCGACTGGGATGTCAGAAGGCTTCGTTCCTCTCAAGATTTTGTCAACGATACCCGCAGCGCGTCGATACCTCTCGGCAGAACGGTCGCTGTAAGACAACAGTCCACCTTCCTCGACCCACTCCTTTCCAACAAACATGCCTGGCAGCTTGTTGCGCAATGCGAAGTCGATAATTTCCTTTCGATACTCCAGTGTCAGCGCATCTTGCACTACAAGCAAGGCGCCGGGGGGTTGCTCGGACATCTCCGCAAAAGCACCCTCAAAATCTTTCGGGCTCCGCACCTCCTGCGACCTCAGCTTTACTCCCAGCTTACGACCAGCGCTTTCTGTCTCTTGCCACGCGAGTGAATTAGCAGGGTTGGCGGAATTCCAGAGCACGGCACCGTTGGTGAGCCCAGGGATCACTTCCTGGAGTAGCTCTACACGTTTTGCACTCGTCTCTGCATTTAGCACTGCAAACCCCGTCACGTTGCCGCCGGGGTGAGCCAGGCTTGCGATCAGGCCGGTACCCACAGGGTCAATCGCCGCAGGGTGGATGATTGGAATGGTCTTAGTCTCGTTCTTCACGGCCACGGCGGCAGGCGTCGTCACGACAATCACCGCATCGACGTTCAGCCTCACCATCTCGGCAGCAAACTCCTTAAACCGCTCGGCGTTTCCTTCCGCGTATCGCCGCTCGACGATCAGGTTTTGTCCCTCTACGTAGCCGAGCTCTTTCAGGCCTGAAAAAAGAGGATCGTAAAACTTTTCGTATCGATGGGCGATAAACCCTACTCGCCATGTCTTGCTGAGCTGTTGCGCGAACAGGTTGAACGGCCTTCCAGCCAACGCGCAAACCACAGCGACAATGACCTGCCTGCGCCTCATCGCGCCCTCCCTGCCTGGGCAAGACAAGCGAAGAAAATTAGCACGATTTCTATCCCGACGATGGGGATGCTGGCCGTGGCTTTGCTGGCAGCGTGCGCGAAAACAGGCGACCACCGTTCCATCACGCACGCATGGTGACGCCTGGCTCGGCCAGCGAAGGTACTTCTTGGGAAGGCTATGATTCACTGTTTCAGGACTGGTTGACTGACAATTATATAGCTATTTCAACGGCATATGTGTTTGTAGTTTTATTCTGAATGGCGCGCCATTTCGGCCCAACATCATTGTCCCAAACCAGCTCTTCCATTCGACGACATGGAGCGCCACCGGCCACGGCCTCGGACATTGCGGCTGCACGGGACTCTCTTTGGGATTGCATTCTTCGTCGAATGCTACGAAATGCATCGCGCGACGCGAACCGCACCACGATGGAACAGGCAGCGAGCTTGCGCTAATCGCGGCTGTTCTGTGTGCCATCATCAGATCGAGGGGGTATCATGAGGACTTTATTGCGAGGCATGACCGCAGCGGCAGTGTTACTGGCTGGCAGCCAAGGCATCCGGGCGGACCAGACCGTGATGTTCCCCGACGTCAATGGCAAGATGGTCCGCATTCCAATCGCACACACCTACGAGCAGTGCCGCAAGAACGGGCGGCATCTTGGGTATCCCGACAGCGACAGCCACGCCTGGTGCACACAGCACTGCAACGGCAAAATCTGCCAGTAAGTCGCGCCCAACCGAAATATTCGAAAACTGCCGCCGTCCTAAAGCGCGATGAGATTTGGTTGAATCGTCATCGCGCTTTGTTCTTTGATCGAGCATGATCTCCGCGCAAACGCGTTCCGCGTTTGGCGCGAGGGAAAACCGCTGCACGCTTTGCGCTGACGCGGCCTACGGGTCCGGATCATGCTTTAGCTGTCACGCCCGCGCTCCGGGTTGAGCGGCGTCAAGCGTCATCGCGAATACGGCGTAGATCAACGCCGGCGGGACGCCGACCAACCAGGCGGAGCGCCGCTATCGGTGATGAAGCAGGAAGCAGGTTGCGGCAACACCGGTTCCGGACGCGGCAATACTGCGCTTATTTCTCGGCGCGATATGAGGCGCCAAATGCTGCCCGATAGATCGCCCAATAGACGGCACCGACAAGGCCGGCGCCGCCCACGATATTGCCGAGCGTGACCGGAACCAGATTGTGAAGGATTCCAGAGACCGTAATCGGTGAGACGTCGAAATTGGCCGGAACGTGGCCGGTCTGGACCAGCAGCCAGGCCAAGGGCAGAAAATACATGTTGGCCACGCAGTGCTCGAAGCCGGCGGCTATGAAGGCGGAGACCGGCAATATGACGGCGACGACTTTGTCGGTGACCGTCCGGCCTGCATAGGCAAGCCAGACTGCCGCGCACACCAGCACGTTGCAAAGAATACCCTTGAAGAACAGCGTCACCATATCGGGCCGGATTTTTCCGGCAGCCGTATTCAATATGGAGACTCCGATGCGGCCGTCATTCATGTCGAGATGATGGGAAAAATAGATCAGAACGATGAGCCCCAGCGATCCGAGCAGGTTGCCGAACCAGACAATGGTCCAGTTACGCAGCATCGTCCCTGTCGAAACCCTTCCGCTCGCCCAGGCCATCACGATCAAATTGTTGCCTGTAAAAAGCTCGGCGCCTCCCACCATGACAAGTACCAATCCGAGCGAAAACACCAGGCCGCCGAGGACGCGTGTGGTAGCGAAGCTGAGCTCCGGGTCGCTCGCAACAATGGTGTAGTAAACGGCGCCGAACCCGACACCGCCGCCTGCCACGATCGCCAGCATGAAGGAGACCAGAAACGGCAGATTGGCCTTTTTGACCCCGACCTTTTCGACAGCCTCCTTGATCTCGGCCGGGCTGTAAGCCTGCAGATTGAAGATAGGCGGTGGGGATGCTTCGTCGGACATCCTTCAGTCCTCGCTCGGCGCGAGCTACCCGCCCGCGGCGGCGCCGCCAGCGAGCAAGCCGACGATCTGGATGGCGATCACCTTCACCAACGTCATCGACGGAAAGATCATGGCGTAGCCGATGTCGGGCCGCTCGGTCGGCGCCATCTTGGTCGAGTAAACCAAAATGGCGGGGTTTCCCGTCGCGCCCGATGTGACGCCTACGAGATCATCATAAGGGATCTTGAGCAGGTAATGGCCGGCCAGCAGGACGATGAGCGCGGTGGTCAAGAGCACGACGATGCCGATGAAGAGCATCGTGAAACCGGATTCGGCAACGGTGCGGACAAAGGGTTGACCGGCATTGACGCCGACCGTGGCGAGGAACATGGCAAGCCCGAAATTTCGCAAAACGATGTTCGCCGGCAGCGGCATCGTCCAGAGCATCGGGCCGGTGCGCCGCAACTTGCCGAGGATGAGGGCGACGATGAGCGGACCGCCACCGATGCCGAGCGTGACGACACCGATGCCCGGAATCGGAATGGGAATGAGGCCGAGCAAAACCCCGAGCACCATGCCTACGCCCAGCGATACGTAACTGAATTCGGCGGCCGACTTCACCGTATCGCCGAAGAACCTTCGGATCTCCTCCTTGCGGTCCGGCGGCAGCAAAACGCCGATCCGGTCACCGAATTCCAGCATCAGGTCGGGAGCAGGCACGAGATCGGCGTCATACCTGCGCACATGCAGGACATGAGTCGGGAAGCCCGCAGGCATCTGCATCTTCGAGAGCGGAACGCCGACCACGTTCGCCTTGCCGACAAAGACCCTGATGTAGTCGAGATCGGCACGATCACTCGCGAGCAAGCCGGGCTCCAGTTTACCGAGCCGTGCGGCTGCGTCTTTGATGGCTTCTTCCCGCTCGGCAACGATGAGGACCGCATCACCTGCCGACATCACCGTGTCGGGCGTCGGAACGAAATTGCGACCGCCGGTCCGTACCATCGTCACCTGCACGTCGCTCGGAAGGTCCTTCATCAGCTCCTCAAGGTTGCGGCCGGAGGAAGCGGCCGCGATCGAAATCTCGCCCATATGGAAGCTTTGTGCCTTCACCGGGAATTTTGGTTTGACGACGCGCGTCATGAAATAGATACAGAGAATTGGACCGATCACGCCGAAGGGGTAGGCAATCGAATAGCCGATCGATGGGTCCTTGTTCTTGATGACGTCGAGGGCGGCCTGAAGCGTCGCCGTGCTTGTCATCGATCCCGCATAGAGGCCCATCGTGTGGCCGAGCTTGATCCCGAATATTTTTCCAAGGCCGAGGGCGACGAACAGGCCTGCCACGCACGCGACCAGCGCCAGCAGATTGTACGTCCGTCCCACGCCCACCATGCCTTCGAAGAATTGGCGGCCATAGAGAATGCCGATGCCATAGAGGAACATGATCAGGCCGGTGAGGCCGATCGGACCCGTGATCTGGGCCTTGGGCGCGAACGCTCCGATCGCAAGACCAACGAAGAGAACCGCGCCGACGCCAAGGGAGAACCCTCCGATGCTGATCTGCCCGACGAGATAGCCCAGGCCGATGGCGAGAAATGCCGTCAAGATCGGCTGGCTGCCGATGATATCGCGCGCAACGTCCAACATGTTTTGTCTCCCGATCGTTTCTTTTCCAGTGCTGCCTAGCGGGCGCGGCAGCCTGCGTCGCGGAACTGCTCGACAACCCTGTTCACCAGATGCTTGGTGGGCGGCTCGATATTGGCCAGCTTGTATTCGAGGTTCATCGCCCTCCACTTGAACTCGCCCATCTTGTGAAAGGGTTGCACCTCGACCCACTCGACGTTCTTCATGGGCGCGACGAACCTGGCGATGCCTGCGACATTCCCGGGATCATCGGTTTCGCCGGGTACCAGTGTGAAGCGGACCCAGACCGGCTTGGAGAGCGAAGCAAGCCGCTCCGCAAAGCGAAGCGTCGGCGCAAGATCACGGCCGGTCACCCGGCGGTAGGTGTCGGGGTCAGAGCTCTTGATGTCGAGCAGAACAAGGTCGATCGTCGAGAGGAACGACTCGTCGGCGCGATCGCCAAGAAATCCGGAGGTCTGAACCGCCGTGTGCAGGCCCATCGCCTTCGCGCCCTGGAAAATCCGGCGGGTAAAGGCGAGCTGCACCATCGGCTCGCCCCCCGAAACAGTCAGACCGCCGCCAAGCTTGACCAGGGCCGGCGCAAAGCTGCCGAGCCGCTCAAGCACCTGCTGGAGCGAGACATAGGTGCCGTCCTTCAAATGCCACGTATCCGGGTTGTGGCAGTAAGTGCAACGCAACAGGCAACCCGAGAGGAACAGTACCGCACGCAAGCCAGGTCCATCGTATCGCGACGACGTCTCGTAGGAGTGGCAGTAACCGAACGAACCCTCCTCGTCCTTTGCTTCCGACTCGTCGGGGGCGTCCGGCGACAGCCCCGCCCGGAGATCGTAACGACTTCCCGATTCGAGCGGCCTCAATGCCGGCATGACCGCCTCCGGTCTCAAATCTGGCCATGGAAGGTGCGGCTGATCACGTCTCTCTGTTGCTCCGGCGTCAGGCGGACGAAATTCACGGCATAGCCGGACACGCGGATGGTGAGTTGCGGATATTTGTCCGGATTCTTCACGGCGTCTTCGAGCGTTTCACGGTCGATCACGTTCAGGTTCATGTGGAATCCGCCGTGATCGAAGTAGAGGTCGAAGGCTTTGGCTGCCTCTTCCACAAGCTGGCCTTCGGACAGATGCGCCTTCTGCGGAGCGACCGACACGGTGTAGCTGATACCGTCCTGCGCATCCTTGTAGGGAAGCTTTGCCACGGACAGGCATGAAGCGAGCCAACCATGGCTGTCGCGTCCGTGCATCGGATTGGCGCCCGGTCCGAACGGCTCGCCCTTCCTGCGGCCATCCGGGGTGTTTCCGGTCGCCTTGCCATAGACGACGTTCGAAGTGATGGTCAGCACGCTTTGCGTATGCGTCGCGTTCCGATAGGTCGGATGTTTGCGGATCTTCTCCATGAAGCTGGTCACGATGGAGGAGGCGATTTGATCGACACGGTCGTCGTTGTTGCCAAACTGGGGCGTCGCCCGATTGCCTTCGTTCTGGTAGTCGACCACGAGCCCGGTCGCGTCGCGCGCGACGCGGATTTTTCCGTATTTGATCGCGCTGAGGCTGTCGGCAACGACCGAGAGCCCGGCGATTCCGAACGCCATGGTGCGCAGGATGTCGCGATCGTGCAGCGCCATTTCCAGGCGTTCGTAGAAATACTTGTCATGCATGTAGTGGATGCAGTTCATCGCGTGCACGTAGGTGCGCGCCAGCCATTCCATGGTGGCGTCGAATTTGGCCATGACGTCGTCGTAGTCGAGGAAGTCGCCGGAGACCGGAAGCGTCTGCGGCGAAACCTGCTCGCCGGACACCTCGTCGCGACCGCCGTTGATGGCGTAAAGCAGAGCCTTGGCGAGGTTGACGCGCGCGCCGAAGAACTGCATCTGCTTGCCGAGCCGCATCGCCGAGACACAGCAGGCGATGCCATAGTCGTCGCCCCAGAAGGGGCGCATCAGATCGTCGTTCTCGTACTGCAGCGAGGAGGTATCACGGCTGACCTTCACGCAGTAACGCTTGAAGGCGTCCGGCATGTGATTGGACCAGAGCACGGTGATATTCGGTTCGGGCGCGGGACCGAGATTGTAGAGGGTGTGCAGCATGCGATAGCTGCTCTTGGTCACCAGCGTACGTCCGTCCAGGTCCATGCCGCCGACGCATTCGGTCGCCCAATAGGGGTCGCCACTGAACAGCGCATCATATTCGGGCGTCCGCAGGAAGCGGACGATGCGCAGTTTCTGCACCAGTTGGTCCCAGAGTTCCTGCGCGCCGGCCTCGTCGAGCGCTCCTTCCTTCAGGTCGCGCTCGATGAAGATGTCGAGGAAGCTCGATATGCGTCCGATCGACATCGCCGCGCCGTTGGCTTCCTTGATGGCGCCGAGATAGGCGAAATAGGTCCACTGGAACGCCTCCCGGGCATTCATCGCCGGTTTGGAGATGTCGTGGCCATAGAGCTTGGCCATCTCGGCGAGATCCTTCAGCGCGCGCATTTGCTCGGACAGCTCTTCGCGCAAGCGGATGATTTCGTCGGTCGGCCACATGTCGTTGATTTGCGCGCGTTCCTCGCGCTTGACCTCGAGCAGCCGGTCGACGCCGTAGAGAGCCACCCGTCGATAGTCGCCGATGATGCGCCCGCGCCCATAGGCATCGGGAAGGCCGGTGATGACACCGGATCGGCGGGCATTCATGATTTCGGGCGTGTAGGCGTCGAACACGCCGTCATTGTGCGATTTCCGGTATTTTGTGAACGCCTCGTGGACCGCGGGGTCGGCATCAAAGCCGGCCGCCTTCAGCCCTGCTTCGACCATGCGCAAGCCCCCGAACGGGAAGATCGCCCGCTTGAATGGCTGGTCCGTTTGCAGGCCCACGATCACTTCATTGTCGCGGTCGATGTATCCGGCCGGGTGAGCCAACAGCGTCGAAGGATGCTTCGCGTCGACCGCAAGCACGCCCTTTTTTCTTTCATCCGCGAAATAAGGTTGCAATTTCGCCCAGACGGCCTTGGTCCGCTTCGACGAACCGGCAAGGAACTTCTCGTCGCCGCCGTAAGGCGTCACATTGCGAACGATGAAGTCGCGAACATTGATGGAACTGCGCCAGTCGCCGGACCGAAAGCCCGTCCAGCTATCTCGTTCACTGGAATCCTTCCTCAGAGCTGCGCTGCCCTTCATGACGTCTCTCCCCGCGTTCGGCTTTTGTTTGGCCGGCTGCAGGACCGTTCCGTCTTATGGCGGTGCAGCCGCAAAGAAGGATCGTAGTTTCAGGCGGCCTCGGTCTGTTGATCTAGGTCAATCAACCGCGGGAAAAGCTCCATGGGCTGCTGGAGGTGTCTGCGGAGACCGGAACGATGCAACGATGCTCGCGGCTCGCATTCAGCCGCCGAACACGACGACGATGATCGAGCCCCAGGTCGTCAGCAGGATGTTGGCGACCGGATAGGCCGGCGTATAGCCGAGCACGGCGACGGGGCTGCCCGAGCGTTCCTGCACTGCCGCCATCGCCGCGGTCACGGTCTGACCTCCGGTCAACGCGCCGAGCAGGAGGATCGGATTCATCCGCAGGGCGAAATGGCCCATGCAAAACCCGACGATCTGCGGCAACAGGGTCACCATGGCACCGCCCAATAGCAGTCCAATGCCGGCCTCCTTCAAGGCCGACACGAACACCGGCCCTGCGTGTATTCCGGTCAGGCCAACGAACGCCGCGAGCCCGAGCGATGTCATCAGGCTGATGGCGCCATCGGGAATCCGGCCGAACAAGGGATAATGAGTACGGAGATTTCCGACCAGGAGTCCCGCGAGCAGCGTGCCGACGCTGGTGGAGAGGGAGAGCTTGATGCCGCCAACGGGAAACGTGACGAGAACGCCGACGAGCCCGCCGAGAAATATCGCAAGGCCCATGACCACGAAATCGATGCTTGGATTGGGGCTGACGATCGCGCCGATTTTTGCCGCCGCTCGGTTGACGATGGGTTCGGGCCCGACAATGCGGAGCAGATCGCCGCGCTGGAGCACGACGTTGGCCGCAATCGGCAGTTCCTGACCGCCGCGGCTCAGGGACCGCAAATAGAGCCCGCGGGCCCATTCCTGCTCTGAGGCCTCGCCAAGTTTCATGCCGGCAAGCTTCGCATCGATCAGGAGAACATCCACGGCCGTGACCGCGAAATCGAGCAGCTCCTTGTCCTCGATTTCCTCGGCGCGCGATCCGATCAACTCGACGATGACCTGCCGCGGTCCGGACAAAGCGATCACGTCTCCAGGCTCGAGTATCAAGTTGGGTTTTGCCTCGAGAATGCCTTGTGCCCGTCGGATCCGATGGATGAACAGGCGGTGCTCGGCCACGCGCGCTTCGGCTTCGGCGACGCTCGATCCCGCCAGAGGCGCACCCTCGGCCAATCGATAAGCGCGCAGTTCGAACTTCCGCCAGGCAGAGGCGAGACCCGGCTTGGCGCGATCCATTCCCAGTGCCTGCTCGAGCTTTAACGCTTCCGCCTTCAGATCGATCTTCAACAGCATTGGAACGATCGTCGTGCAGAACAGGATCACGCCGGCATAGCCAAAGATGTAGCAGACCGCGTCCGCCACCGCGACGTGGGCGACCAGCTGGGCCCGCGCCGCCTCGGGCAGCGGCAGTCCGTTGATCGCATCTGTCGCGGTTCCCATGGCGGCGCTCTGGCTCAGCGCCCCCGACATGAGCCCGGCTGCAAAGCCCGCATCCAGCTGCAGGATCTTGCCAACGACGATCGAAGTCACAAGGCCGGTGATACACATGACGATGGCGAGCAGCACCGGCTTCAATCCGTCGCGTTTCAGGGCCAGCATGAATTGCGGGCCGACCGAGTAGCCGATACCGAACAGGAACAGCAGAAACAGGAAGGATTTGGTCATCGCCGAGACGGGGACGTGTGCAAACTGCCCTACCAGCAGGCCTGCGAAAAGCGCGCCCGTGACCGGTCCGAGGGAAAATGCTCCGATCTTGAAGCTTCCGATCCAATAACCCGCGGCGATCACCAGGAACAATGCGAGCTCCGGATAGCGCACCAGGAACTGTTCCAGCCAGGCGAGCATGACCCGGAGCTCCGATTTCGAAGTTCGCAAGCTATCGCGGTGACCCCTGATGCGAACTTCGGAATCAAGGGAGCTCTGGCGAGTTTTGGTTTCTAGTGCGGCTTTGAATTTGAAGTTCCTATAACCAATTTTGCCGCGACCCTGACAGGAACTTCAAATTCGCCGCACTAGCGGTCCGATTCTAACATTCGCATCCCGTTGCAGCGGTAACTTTGCGAATGTTAGAATCACGGGACCACTAGCAAATATAGGATTCCAGCGCGAGGCTCCGCCTCGGGTCAGATCGTGCCCCCATCGAGAGTAAATTCTCGGGGACACCGGACACCTGGCCGAGCCCAGGAATCATTCTCCGCAACGAAGCAATTTTTAACGGCGTGAAGGGACGGATGTTGATCTAAATCAAGCGCATTGTCTGTTTGGGCCGTCCCGCAGGCTTGAGATTTACAGCGCCGCACGCGCAATTCACTAACGATTGTGGCCCGCCCCTCTCGGGCAAGTCAGGCAAGCCAGTTCTCGACCTTCAGGCCGCGAATGCGTTTAAACTCGTTGGCGTTGGCCGTCACTATCGTGGCACCAGTCGCACAGGCGTGGGCAGCAATCAGCAAATCGTTGCTGCCGATCGGGGTTCCGGCCGTTTCCAACTCCGAGCGGATAGCACCGTACTCGGCATCGGCGGGGACATCGAACGGCAGCACTGTGATTTCACCAAGCAGATCTTCAACAGCCTTTAGCAGCCGTTTCGAACCGCTCTTTGCGCATCCGTAGCGCAGCTCCGTCGCCACGATGACGCTGGTGCAGATATTGTTCTCACCGACCCTTGCAATCCTCCTGGCTGCCTTGCCCTGCGGCTTTCTGATCAGATCGGATATGATGTTCGTGTCCAGCATGTAGCGAGTCACAGGACTCGCTCCGGCGCAGGTACGGGGTCATCGATCCGAGGAAACTCCTCATCCAGCGGCTTCATGGTCTTGAGCAAGGCGATAAGCCCGCGCTTGCGCGCCGGCTCGATAACGAGGCGCTCACCGTCCCGGTGCATGATCGCTTCATCACCAGGCAGCTCGAACTCCACCGGAATACGCACCGCTTGATTGCGGCCGTTGCGGAACAACCGGACGTGTCTCGGTTCAGACATCAGTATCTCCAAGCATATGCTAATGACATATGCCAACGCGCGTCTGATTACAAGAGGCAGTTGGCTTGGATGGAATCCGCGGCACCCCCAGTCACAATTTCGGAGCGGCCGTCCGCAGTTTTCCCATGTTGGCTGATCAGCCTATTCTCTCGCCGCGTTATCGCACCTCGACCTCGACAAAGCCGATTTTATCGAGGTCGAAGCGATAGTCCGCATCCTCAGTGGGAAACACCGTCTTCATGACGCTTCCCGTCATCACAATCTCGCCGGCCTTCAGGGCTACTCCACGCGAAGCCAGTTGCGAGGCAAGCCAGGCGACCGAATTGAAGGGATGTCCGAGAATATCGCGTCCGTGGCCTTCGCCGATCGAGGTGCGGTCCCTCGTCGCGCGCCCGCGCACGCCGCCAAGATCGGGCCATTGGCTTGCAAATTCCGACAGGACGATGCCGGCGTTCCAGGAATTGTCGGCGACAAGCGAAAGCACATCGAGCTTGCCGTAGTCGGCATCCCGGTCATCGACCAGTTCGATGGCCGCGCAAACACCGTCGATGTGTGGCGCGATCGTCTCGGCGTTGAAGGTTGCGCCCGCGAGGCGGATGTCTGAACCGATCCGCACGGCGATTTCAAATTCCAGGCCCAGCCGTCCGAAATCCGCTCGGCGAACGGTCACTCCCGATCGATGCACGCGGCTTGCCAGCACGACGCCTGCGATGGGATGGTCGATTCCGCAAAATGCCTGCATCGCGGCCGATGTGAGTCCGACCTTGTAGCCTGCGCCCTCGCCGTGTGCGCTGCGCAGCAGGCTGACGTGCTTCTCCTGGATATCGTAGGCGTCCGAGATCGTGGCCGGTGCCTCCGGCGGGCCGAGCGACGTAAAGCGCGCCCTGGCCTTGTGTTCGGCGAGCAGCGCCTGCGCTGCGCGCGTGGCCGCGGTGTCCTCCATAAAACCTCCTTTTCTTCGTGAAATCCTCGTTCTTCGTGAAATCCTAGCGTGCCGCTCGCGGTCAAACACCGAAAAAAGAGCCACGGCGCAGCCATCGAATTCCAGACTTCGCGTCATGGACAAGGATGCAATTGGCCGCAAACGCCCCCGGCCTTGCGGCTCAGGCTTGCAAACATAATCATTGTCGGATCGCGATTGGCTCCGATAGCCTGAAGACGGCACGCGGTTTCCGATTTTTGCCCGTGTCATCTTATGGTCGTCGATTCCTGCCAAAAAATCCTCAAAGAAAACCAAGGCGATTATGATCCAGGTCAACGGGCGAACCTATGCCAAACCTCGGCGCCCCACGGTGGTTGTTTGCCTGGACGGCTGCGACCCGCGCTATCTCGATGTTGGCAATGCTTCCGAGGTGTTTCCAAACATTTCCAGGATGATGCGCGAGGGCTTTTTCGCACTGGCCGATGCCGCGATGCCGACATTCACCAATCCCAACAATGTTTCGATCGTGACCGGCGCGCCGCCGGCACTTCACGGCATTTCCGGCAACTACTACCTCGACCGGAAGACCGGCGAGGAGATCATGATCGTCGATGCAAGCCCGATGCGCGCCACCACCATCCTTGCCGAAATGTCGCGCGGTGGCGTCCGCGTCGCCGCGATTACGGCCAAGGACAAGCTTCGAAAGATGCTCGGCCATCGCATGGAGGGCGGAATCTGCTTCTCCTCGGAAAAGGCCGCCCATGCAACGCGCGCCGAAAACGGCATCGACAATGTCGAGGCGCTGGTCGGGCGTCCCTCGCCGGACATGTACAGCCCGGACCTTTCGCTGTTCGTGCTCGATGCCGGCATCAAGCTGCTCGAGCAGGGCCGCGCCGATCTCTTCTACCTTTCATTGTCGGATCTGGTCCAGCATGCCCACGGCCCCGGCGAACGCGAGGCGGATGCCTTCCACAACGCAGTCGACGCCAAGGTCGGCCGGCTCGCCAGCCTCGGCGCGGTGGTCGGCCTGATCGCCGATCACGGCATGAACGACAAGACCAATGCGGACGGCACGCCGCGCGTGGTGTTCCTGGAAGAGGAACTCAACCATCGTTTCGGAGCCGACGCGGTGCGCGTGATCTGCCCGATCACCGACCCCTTCGTGAAGCATCATGGCGCGCTCGGATCGTTCGTCAGGGTCTATCTCCGCAAGCCGCTGGAACTTGCTGCCGTGATGGATGCGGCTGCCGCTTTACCCGGGATCGCGCTGGTTCTGGACGGCAAGAGCGCCGCGGGCCGTTACGAGATGCCGCTCGATCGCGAGGGAGATTTCGTGGCCATCGGTGACACCCACGCCGTGATCGGTGCCAGCCGCGCCGAGCATGACCTCACCGGCCTTCACGGCCACCGCCTTCGATCCCACGGCGGATTGAGCGAGCAGGTCGTGCCTTTCATCGTCTCGCATCCGGTCAACGAAAAATACCGGAATCTCGAGAGGACGCGACGGCTGCGCAATTTCGATATCTTCGATTTCGCCTTGAACGGTTTGGCGCAGGCCTAGAGCGAGATGAGTTTTGATCGAATCAGTTGAGACGCAAACTCCGTTCCTTCTCCCCTCGCGGGAGAAGGTGGCGCGGACGAAGTCCGCGCCGGATGAGGGGCATTATACGAGCATCAAGGCCAGATCTTTCGGCTCGGTAGGCCTCACCCGTATCGCATCTTCGACGCGATCCGACCTCTCCCGCAAGGGGAGAGGTGACACGTTCGATGCCTCTCCAGCTAAACCTAGGTGACCAGAATCCAAAAAGAATCAGGGAGCGTGTGTGATGGTTGAGACAGGGCAGGCCGTGGCGGGACCTTTCACCGCCTCCGCCGACAGCGAGGCGCTTTATCGGCGCTACAAGTGGACGGCCTTGCTGGGGGTCTCGTTCTGCTACCTCTTCTATTACACCGGCCGGCAGACATTTGGATTTGCGATCCCCGGCATCCAGAAGGAGCTTGGACTTTCCAAGGAAATGCTCGGATGGGTAAGCGCCGCGATGCTCTGGGCCTACGCGGTTGGCCAGTCGATCAATGGCAACCTCGGCGACAAGTTTGGCGGACGCACCATGATGTTTACAGGTGCCGTGCTCTCGTTCGCGGCCAACTGGGCCACCAGCTTTGGCACCGGCTTCGTCAGCATCCTGCTGGCGTGGGGCTTGAACGGCTATTTTCAGTCCATGGGCTTTGCGCCGGGAAGCCGGCTGCTTTCCAATTGGTGGGGACACAAGAACCGGGGCTTTGTCTATTCGTTCTACGTCGGCATGTCCGGGTTTTCGTCGGTGCTGGCCTATTTCCTCCCCATCGTCATTCTCGGCAGTTTCGGTCTCGACTGGCGCTGGATTTTCCGCCTCTCGGTCGTTCTCATGCTGTTCGGGGCGATCGTGATGTTCGTGACCGTTCGCGAGAAGCCGGAGGATCTCGGATTGAGCCATCCGGCCGACGATCGCTCGGCTGACGAGGAGGCGGAAGGCGCGGACGAATCCAGCGCGGCCCGCTATCACTCGGTACTGTCGAACTGGCGGCTCTATGCCACGGGCCTGTCGATCGGATTTCAAAACGCGGCGCGATACGCGCTCCTGGTCTGGATCCCCGTGCATTTCCTCGGGCCGAACTGGAAATCGGCATCCGCTGCGATCGACCCGGTATGGATCACGGTCGCGTTGCCGATCGGAATGGCGCTCGGTGCGTCGACCAACAGTTGGATGTCCGACGTCGTGTTTGGCGCGCGACGCTATCCGGCCATCATCAGCTACATGATTCTGGCGGCCGTCATCGCGATCGCGATGGGTTTCGTGCCGCATGGCAGTCTGCTGGGGATTTTCGGGCTGTTCTTGTGCGGTTTCTTCGTCTTCGGTCCGGCGTCCTCTTTCTGGGCGCTGTGTCCGGATATTTTCGGACGGCGTCTTTCGGGAACAGCAACCGGCGTCCTGAACTTCATCTCCTATGCATGCGCAGGATTGGGCGAGCCCCTCATCGGCCGCTTCATGGACCATACCGGAGATACGTCGGTCATCTTCCCCGTCGTTGCCGCGCTTTGCATCGGCAGCGCGTTTTCGGCGCTTCTCATCAGGCGATAGCAGAGTCGAAAACGCGCGGAAGCGGGGACGAAAACGCGAGCTGATTTGCCTCCGTGTCAACGGGTCTTTGCAAAAATATTCTGCTTCGCCGTTTGGTAGAAACAGCTTTATCGATTCGCCTGTCCCGCCTCGGCAAGAGGGGCGTATGCGCTATCGTCACGAAACGTGAGGCGGGATGCGATGGACGCGGGTGACGCACGAGACGAGTGCGTTAATCGCGGACGGCGAAGTCGTGTGGTCCTGATGCCCCGACGCTGGCATCAAGTCGGTGGGATGATCCGCTGACGATGGTGGCAACAAAGCCCGGCTCACCAGGGAGAGCACGAAGGAAACCGTTAAAACCATTGTGCAGGGAATGCCGGATTGTTCGGCTAACCTGTGGTGACTATGCTCGTGTGCTTTTTTCATTCGCACGCGAGGCTACGGGTGCGCTGAGCACCCCGGCTTTCCCTGCGCCCTCTGTTTGGGGCGATCTGGTTCCCGGAAAACCTCGGGCGCATTGCGCCACGGGAAGGCGGAGGTGTGTCCGATCGCTCCTGTCATTCCGGGGCGATGTAACGCACCGAACCCGGACTCTCGAGATTCCGGGTCTGATCGCTCGGACCATCCCGGAATGACGGAGTAATGGGCTACATAAAAATTTGAAATCGATCACTCGTCGTCCCTGCGAACGCAGGGACCCATACGCTGCGGCCTTTCTTTTGGGCGCAAGTGGCAGACGGCTTTGTCAATAAACCCGGCCGGTGGTTATGGGTCCCCGCGTCCGCGGGGACGACGTTTGGCCGCCCGAAATATTGAGCCCGCCGAATTTGTGCGAGCGTCGCATAGAGTTGAATCGGCAAGCGTAACGATGCAAGACTAACCACCCCTTTATCCAGACCTCCATCATGACCGTTCCATCCAGACCACCATCCATGACCGTATCAGCCATCACGCCCTCAGAAGTCCGCCGCATGCTGCTGTTGCGCGAGGAAATCGCGCTGCTTGACCTGCGCCACGAGGCAGAATTCGCCACCGGTCACCCGTTGTTTGCGGCAAACATGGCGGCAAACCGGATCGAACTGGAAGCCGCGGCAAGATTGCCCCGCAAGAACGTGCCCATCGTGCTCTACGACACCGGCGAAGGTCTCGTTGGCCCGGCGGCGGAAACATTCGCAGCGTCGGGATATACCGATGTTCGTGAGCTCGACGGCGGCCTGGCGGCCTGGAAGGCTGCGGGCTTGGAGTTGTTCGAGGACGTCAATTCCTACGCCAAGGCATTTGGAGAACTGGTCGAGTCGCGCCGGCATACGCCGTCGCTGCCGGCCGGGGATGTCGCGACCCTGATCGCGAACAAGGCCGATATCGCGATTCTCGACGTCCGGCGGCCCGACGAATACGCGACCATGAACATTCCGGGATCGATCAGCGTGCCCGGGGCAGAACTGGTGCTGCGCGCCGGCCGCGTGGCGCCGGATCGCCAGACGACGATCGTCGTCAATTGCGCCGGTCGCACCCGTTCGATCATCGGCACCCAGTCGCTGATCAATGCCGGGATCGCGAACAGGGTCGTGGCGCTTCGCAACGGAACGATCGGCTGGACTCTCGCCAGCCAGGAGCTCGAGCATGGCGCGGATCGTCACGGCGAGATCGGCCTGTTCGAGGGCGCGAAGGCCAATGCCCGTGATGTCGCCTATCGCGCCGGCGTTCGTCATCTCAGCGTGGAGGAGGCGTCCGTTCTGCAGGCGCAGCCTCATCGCACGCTCTACCGCTTTGACGTTCGCGCCAGCGAAGAATATGCGGCAGGGCACATCGAGGGCTTTCGCCATTATCCCGGAGGTCAGCTGGTCCAGGAGATTGACATGGCCGCACCGGTGCGCGGAGCGCGGCTCCTGTTGACCGACAACATGAGCGTTCGCGCCGACATGACGGCATCCTGGCTCGCGCAGATGGGCTTTGAAACCTACGTGCTCGAGGGTGGCTACGATCGTGCGACGCTTGAAGTGGGGCCGGGCGAGGTAGTGCCGAGGCTGGATGCCGCCCACCGTTACCGTCGGCCCTATGAAGGTACCGATGTCGATACCAAAGCGATGCAGGCTTACCTGGACTGGGAATTTGGCCTTGTCGAACAACTTCGACGTGACGCGACGCACGGGTTTTTTGTAATCTGATGCGCGGGGCGTGCGCGTCAACACCGAAAGGCCGGGTTGTTGATCGAGCTTGCGCGAGGTGCAGGCTCGCGCACCGCCCTCGCGGTCCTGTTCCGTGCAACCTGCTGGCGCTGGCTTTGCTATGTCTGAAACGAGGGCGCAAGCCCGTTCATGGATCGCGACTTGCCTCGTCCTTGCGGCGATGCTGCAGACGATCCCGGCATTCTCGCAGGAAGCCGGGGGCACGAATGCCGGTGAGGATTTCTTCAGGCCGCCGACAAATCTGTTTCAGCTGATAACCACTTACAGGACCGCTCCGGCAAACGGCAGCAATGGAACCGTCACCAACGTCACCACCGGTACACTCGATTTTCGTTATGATCATGCGATCGACTTGGCGCCGATGTGGATTTTGGCGCTGCGCTCCGATCTGCCGGTGCTCGCCAAAAATCCTTTCTCTTCCGACAATCCCGACCGCAACTATTTGCTGGGGGTAGGGGATGCCGACGTGCAGGCCGTTCTCGTTCATAATTTGAGCCAGCGTCTTGCGGTCGGCTTCGGCGCCCGCCTGATCACCCCCACGGGCGGCGACACGTTCGGCTCCGGGAAATGGCAGGTGATGCCAATGGTCGGCGCGCGTTACGCGCTGTGGGAAATCAGTCCATCGAGCTATCTCGAGCCAGTCTTGCGTTACGACGCCAGTTTCGCCGGCGATCCGACCAGGAGAAATATCAGCGATCTGCAGATTGCACCGACCCTCAACATCGGCCTGGCGGATCAATGGTATGTCAGCTTGTTTCCGAGTGCCGATATCAGGATCAATTTCGGGGATCCGATCACCGGCCAGACCGGTCGGCTGTTTCTGCCGTTCGATTTCAGGGTGGGACGCAAACTGGACGGCGGTGCCGCGCTCTCGTTCGAGCTCGGCGTGCCCATCATCAAGGACTACCCCGTCTATAATATAAAGACGCAAGTCCGATTCAACCAAACCTTCTAGGTGCCTACGCCACGGATGCGACCGGCGGTCTTGCAGCAAGCATCACCCGGCGATCGTGAATGAGATTCTCCAGGCGATGCGCCACGACGTTCAATGTCGCGGCATCGACCGCACTTTCATCGTCCTTCTCGGCCTTGAGACGTTCCTCTTTCAGGATATTGTCGATCTGGTCCTCGATATTTGAAAGCTCGGTCTCCGACTTGACGCTGCGTATATGCCGGGACAAACCATAAAGCGTATCCAGCGGGCCCGCCCTGAATTCAGGCTGTCCGATACCTAAAAACTTCCACGCGGCAGCAAGCACCGAGGCAATCGCTCCCAGCACCATCGGACCGAGATAAATGTAGTTGCTGTATTCATCCATGAAACTTTGCTGCGTGCCGTTGTAGACCGCCAGTGCACCGGGATGAACCGGGAGGTAGGCATCGGCGTCCGTGCTCGGTGAAGTGATCTGCGCAAACAGCCGGTTTTCGCCCAGAAGCTCCCTGCGCGCCTTCAATATGGCCAGGGTAAGGTTCGTTGCGACGTCAGAGCTGAGGCTCTTTTTGGCGACGAGATACAGCGAGGTCCTCAAGGTCGTCAGATCGTCCTCCGGGACTGGGGGAGATCCCCGCAGCGTGCCCTTTGGAACGTCGAAGCTTTCATAGGCGCGGTTGGCATCGGCGATGGCCGCGGCCGAGTCGACGGGAATCAGCACCGGCAGCGTCTTTGATCCCTGCGGAAAGAGGCCCTTCACCAGCGTCAGGTATTTCTCGGTCAAGGGGATCACGACGAGCAGCGCGCTCACCTGCTTCGACTGAATGGCCTGTCGCGCGTCCTCCAAACCGAGATTCTTGAATACGACCTTGCTGCGGGCAAGGTCGTAGGCGTTACTCAGTGCTTCGACGATCCCGGAGTTTGTCTCCCCTCCGAGCACGCCGACGGTGCGTCCCTTGAGCTTGTCGATACTGTCGATGGAAGAGCCGGGCGGGGCGATCAGCAGGACGGCGACATGGGCAAGGACGACAATTGCCTGAGCCTCTGACAAATCGCCGACGCCGCCACGAACCGCGGCGAGATCGACTTTTCCCGCAGCGAACGCCTTGGCGGCTTCGAGAGCAGTACCGGTATCGATGACTTTCAATCGAACTGGTGCCCCGTCGGTGACGAACTGGCTGGCCATCGCCGACATCGCCCTGGCTCCCTCGCCGTCGATCGTTCCGACGGCCAGCTTAAGCGTCACAGGATGAGTATACCATCGGTAAGCAAGGAGGCCCGCGCCGGTGCAGAGAGCGACCACGCCAATCAGCGAAATAAAGCGCAGCCAAAACGGCATTCTTATCGAAACCATGAGACTTTGCTCCCAGTGCCGGAACTGCGACGCTCAGCGCCCCCTTTCTATTGGACCGGCGACACCGTCAATTGACTCAGGTCAATAGCGGCCCCGGTCGCAGGCGTGAAAAACCTGAAGAATCCCGCCGCTCGATCTCTCGGTGTCCCTCGTTACTTTGGCAAGGCTGGCAACGCGCTCCGCAGCGGCTCGTCCGAGATCTGCATCAATCCGGCAAAAGGCTGGCCAAGCTCCAGGATCAGGAAGATCGCAGCTGATGCTGCGAACGAAAAGATGAAAAGGATGGTAATCGTTCTTGCATTGCTTTCCGCAAAAAGGCTGATGCTCGTAAAGATCAGTGCGAGCCAGCCGACCAGCACGATCAGGAAGGGAATCGGGATCGATCCTCGGGCACTCGTGAACAGGAGGATGCGCGTTTTTCCGATATCCACCAGCGTATCCATGGCCCGCCCTTGCAAGAAGCGCTGCGCGTCATCTTTTGGGACGAGTTTGAGGACTTCGTTGTAGAGCGCGAGCCCAGCGGATGCCGGCTCGAACGGTGTCGGCTTGCCAAAGCTTGGAGCGGCCTCGCTCCATATTCGATCGGCCGCCGCGCCAACCTGGCGGCGCAGCTGCGCGCGGGCCGGCTCGGCTTCCGGCCCATACAGGCCCAGTATGCTATCCAGCAGAACGACGCTCGCCGTCAGCTGCTTGATCTGGCTGCTTTCCGCCTCGAATTTTCCGTTGGCTGAAGCAATCAGCAGACCGAGAACCAGAGAGGCAAGCGTGGCGATCAGGGCCGTACCCTGCCTGACGATATCCTTGGTGTCTCCGCTCAGGTGTCGATCGGGCAGCCTGCGGCGAATAAATATGCCCAGGAAAGTGCCGGCGAAAATGCAGGCAAAAGCCGCCAAGGACATCAGCAACGGGGTCATGGCGGTGCTCTGCTCCTCCCGCAAATCAAATCGATCGTTTGAGCCGATCGCGACGGTGCTCGATTTTCATCGGCCGCGGATCAATGCCGGACTTTTTTTGCCCCGGCTTGATGGAGATCAATCTCGCTCCCGACCGCGCATGGGAGGAAAACGCAGGAATCTGAGGGTTGTAGGAAACAGGACAAACAAGATGAACATCAGACGGTTGGCATTACTGACGGCTTGCACTGCACCTTGGATTGCGTTTGCAAGCCCTGTCCTTGCGGCCGATCTGAACGGCGCGTGGGCCACGGATGTGTCCGTATGCAACAAGGTCTTTACGAGAAAGGGAGGTACCATCGCCTTCGCTCAGGATTCCGACCAGTTCGGCGGCGGCTTCATCGTCGACGGAGACAAGATTCGAGGGCAGTTGCAGACCTGCACGATCAAGGCACGCAAGCAGGACGGCAATCTCTTTCATTTCATTGCCGCGTGCGCAAACGATATCATGGCGTCAAGTGTTCAGTTCAGTGCGAAACTCATCGACGACAACACCATATCCCGCACCTTTCCGGGCATGGGTGATGAACTTGATATGAAGTATGCGCGCTGCCCGAATTGATCTGCCGGCTCTGTGTGCGTCCACCTCCCGTTTGACTTGGCTGGAGTCCGACCGATGATGGGCTGCAATCCGGGCGAAGGGTTGCTCGATCGCTTTTCGCAGGCCCGGCATTGAGGACAAGCCCATTGGCACGTAAGCGACGCAAAGCTGGCAGCGCGGATCGATCGGGGAAAAGACCTGCCGGAGAGACGACGCGGGCCGCACCGCAGGAGACGTTGCCCGACAAATCCAGGATTGCTCTTTTCCAGGCAAGCTCGCTCTGGCTCGCGATGCTCGCCGCGGCGCTTATCGTCGTTGTCGGTGGGATCGGTTTTCGGTTGCGGAATGGAAGTGAAGCTACGACAGCGGCGAGCTTCGTCGGCAGCGAGACGTGCACGGGGTGTCACCAGGCGGAAGCAGGATTGTGGAGTACCTCGCAGCACAAGGCCGCGATGCAGCACGCGAGCGACGAGACGGTGCTCGGCGACTTCAACGGTGCGAGCTTCGACTATTACGGCGTGCATTCGCGTTTCTTTCGAAAGGACGGGAAGTTTATCGTCGAAACCGACGGGCCGGACGGCAAACTTGCCGAATTCGAGGTGAAATACACCTTCGGCGTCGATCCGCTGCAGCAATATCTCGTCGAATTCCCGGATGGCCGGATTCAGGCGCTGTCGATCGCCTGGGACACAAGACAAAAAGAAAAAGGCGGTCAGCGCTGGTTTCATCTCTACCCCGACGAAGAGATCAAACACGACGACGTTTTGCACTGGACGAAATTGGACCAGAACTGGAATTTCATGTGCGCGGAGTGCCACTCGACCGGCTTGCGCAGGAATTACGACGCCAGCGTGGATAGCTTCGCCACGACCTGGGCGGAGATCAGCGTCGGTTGCGAGGCGTGCCATGGACAGGGGTCAACCCACGCTGCCTGGGCACGCGATCAGAACAGCTGGTGGCCGTTCGGCAAGCGGGAAGACCCGAACAAGGGATTGCTCGTTCGCTTCGATCAACGCCACGGCGTAACCTGGCCGATCGATCCGCAAACCGGCAATGCACGCCACACGGCCTCGCCGGCTGCACTGCGCAAGGAAGTCGAGACCTGCGGCTTGTGTCACGCGCGTCGCGGCGAATTCCGCGAGGACTGGGTTCCGGGCCAATGGTTATCGCAAACACATGTGGTCGAACCACTGACGCGCAACGCCTATCACGCCGATGGCCAGATCCGCGACGTGGTAGAGGCGTATAATTATGGCCCCTTCAAACAGAGCAGGATGTTTGCCGCCGGCGTCACCTGCAGCGATTGCCATGATCCACATGGCGCAGGGCTTCGGGCCCCGGGCGAAGGCGTCTGCCTGCAATGTCACGCATCTGACAAATATGCCAATGTCGGCCACCGCCACCATGCAGGTAGCGGCGAGCCGACTTGCATCTCCTGCCATATGCCGGCGCGCACCTACATGGTGATCGACCGGCGCCATGATCACAGCTTTCGTATTCCGAGGCCCGATCTTTCGGTGAAGCTCGGCACGCCGAACGCATGCAACGATTGCCACGCCGACAAGGATTCAAAATGGGCCGCCGCGGCGGTCGAAACCTGGTTCGGCCCCAATCGCAAGGGCTTTCAGACCTACGCGGGTGCTTTCCACGCCTCGCGTACAGATCAGTTGGATGCTGCGGCACTTCTTGCGGCGGTTGTTGCGGACCGAAATGTGCCGGCGATTGCGCGCGCCAGCGCGCTGACCGAGCTTGCACCTCGTACTTCGCCTACGAACATCGGCATGGCCCGCAGCGCATTGGACGATCCCGATCCGATGGTGAGGATCGGCGCACTCGACATGCTCGAAAGCGTGCCGGCCGGCCAGATCTGGCCGTGGGTTTCGCCGCTGCTGGCCGATCCCGTACGCGGCGTCCGCATCCGGGCCGCCTCGCTGCTCGCACCTGTCCCGACGGCGAACCAACCTCCGCCGGATCGCGAGCGCTTTGAGCGTGCCGCGTCGGAGTTCGTCGAGGCGCAACGCGCCAATGCCGAGCGGCCGGAAGCCCGCACCACGTTGGGAAGTTTCTTCGCCCGGCGAAACGAAACATCGGCGGCAGAGACGGAATATAAGGCGGCGCTGCGATTGAGCCCGCAATATCTCGCAGCATCGATCAATCTGGCTGACCTTTACCGGCAGCTTGGCCGCGACGGTGAAGGAGAAGCCGTGTTACGCGCCGCAATCGCCGTTTCGCCGCGCGCGGCCGCGGCGCACCACGCGCTCGGCTTGACCCTGACCAGGCTCAAAAAGCCGGACACGGCACTTAGCGAATTTCAAAGCGCGGCCGAGCTTGAGCCGGATAGCGCGCGATACGTTTATGTCTATGCGGTTGCGCTGAACTCGGGCGGGCAAGGCGACAAGGCCATCACGGTACTGACGGATGGTTTGGTGCGACATCCCGGCGATCGCGATATCCTGTCGGCGCTGATCGCCTTCAATCGCACCAATGGCGACTTGAGGTCTGCGCTGGCCTATGCCGAGCGGCTGGCCGCAATCGTGCCCGATGACCGAAATCTGGCGGCGCTCATCCAGCAGCTGCGGGGAGCGTTGCCGAAATAGGGGCTTCTAGGCGATATCCCCGATCGACGGCTGGAGCAGTCTCGGTGTGGCGACAACCGGGCTGAAGAGATTCTCCGCCTAATACTGGCTTGCTTGGCGTTTGCGACTTCATCCCCCGGTCAAATGGCCGGTGCGAACCCGGCCGTCCGGCCGATATTCTGCGGAGGATGAATCCCTCAAATTCATTCCTATCTTGAACCGATAGGAGTTGCAGATGCCCGATCAAACGGAACCCTTAAGCCAGCTCTCGGCCGCGCTGGCTGCGCGCACGGAAGCCGCCAAAAACGCGGTGGTTGCCATCCGCCTCGCCCATGAGCGGCATGTCACGGGCCTGGCGTGGCGATCCGGCGTCGTCGTCGCCTCCGAGCAATCGCTGCCGCGAAAGGACGAGTTTGAGCTTGTCGGCTCGAACGGCTCGGTGCTGACGGCCAAGGTCGCCGGACGCGATCCCAGCACCAATATCGCAATCCTCAAGCCTGCGGATTCGATTTCCGCGCCTGCGCTTGCTTCGGGCGAAGCGCGTCCCGGTGCAATTGCGCTTGCGATCGGGGCAGACGGAGCAGGCGGCGTCAGCGCGCGCCTGGGGCTAGTCAATTTCGCGGGCCCCGAATGGCATTCCAGCCGCGGCGGCCTCATTGACCGGCGAATTGTGCTCGACATTCGGCTGGCCCATCGCGAGGAAGGCGGTCCCGTTTTCGACGCCGTCGGCGGTTGTCTCGGCATGTCGACCTTCGGGCCGCGCGATCAGGTCATTGTCATTCCGGCCGCAACCATCGAACGCGTCGTGCCGCAGCTTTTGAAGGACGGCCACATCCCGCGCGGCTGGCTCGGCGTTGCGCTGCAGGCGGTCGCGGTGCCGGACGCGTTGCGCGAAACGGCCGGCCAGTCCAGCGGCTTGATGGTGATGTCGGTTGTCGAGAACGGGCCCGCGGCGCAGGCGGGAATCGTGGCCGGCGACATCATTCTCAGTGCTGACGGAATACCGGCGCATCGATTCAGAAAAATGGCTCGCCTTCTCGGCGCCGACAGCATTGGCCGCAAAACGGACATCCGTCTCATCAGGGGTGGTGCGGTGATCACGGTGCAGTTGACGATTGCAGAACGGCAGGCGGCATGAGCGAACCGGCGAGGAGTTTGGCGTCAATGGAGCGGTTGCGCGTGGCGGTCCACACCACGGATCCGCTTCGCCGCGCCGCCCTCGGCAGGGTGGTAAGCGAAGCCGGACACATCGTCGTGGAGATGCAGGACACTCCCGACGTGATCCTCGCGGACGGCGGCCGGCCGCCTGGCGAAAACCGCCTCGTCGTTGCCGTTGGCGGCGTGGATGAAGAGGCGTCCGGCCTGTTGCCTCGCGATGCGGATGCGAGCCAGATCGACGCCGCGATACGAGCGGTCGCAGCGGGCCTCGTCGTGCGTCCGGGAGTACGGGACGCGGGCTTTGGCGCGATGCGCGAGACCGAAGCTTACGCATTGCTGACGCCGCGGGAACTCGAGGTGCTGGCTGCGCTCGCCGAAGGCATGACCAACAAGGCGATCGCGCGCCGTTTGGACATCTCGTTGCACACCGTGAAATTCCATATCGAATCCCTGTTCCGGAAACTGGGCGCGCGCACCAGGACGGAAGCCGTCGCCAAAGCTTCTGAACGGCGCCGGCGCGAGACGATCGTGTTGTAAGACAACGCTCTCGTTCTCGCAGCGATCCCTGGCGACTTCAGCCCCGCCGCACAGCCAGCGACTGGCCTGGCCATCTCATCCCGACGTCGCAAAGGGCCAATAATCGCCGTGCAACCTCTGGTTTCGTCCGGCTTCCGTGATACAAGACAACGCACCTCGATCGGTCCGTCGCAATATAGCGGGCTCGGGAACTCAAGATTGGGGGAATAAACCCGAGGCCCTCAAGGTCTTCTCGGCGAGCAGATTGGACCCAACAGGGACCTGGAGCAGACCGAGATGACAGAAAATTCAGAATCCGCAAAGACATATGCGAGGACGGCCGGGCTCGAAAGCGGGCGGTTCGATCAGATCAGCATTACCCTGCATTGGCTTACGGTGCTTCTGATCGTCCTGCAATTCTCGAGCGCATGGTTACGCGAGGCCGTCGATCACGATAGCAGCCTTGCCGTCACCATCCTGACGACGCACCGAACGTCGGGTGCGTTGATCTGGGTCGTCAGCCTGGTGCGGCTCGTCTGGCGGCACAATTTCGCTTACCTCCCGCCTTTCCCCGAAAGCATGTCGAAGCTGCAGCAGACCTTGGCGAAAGCCAACGAATACAGCCTCTATGCCCTGCTCCTGATCCAACCGATCACAGGCTTGGGCAGGTCCCTGTTTCGCGGCGCGCCGTTTGAGTTGTTCATTTGGCAGGTTCCGGCGCTGTTCGAGCAGGATGACGCCATCCGCCACGTCTTCGCGGAAGCGCACGAGATTGGCGCCAATGTGCTGCTCGCACTGATCGGGCTCCATGCCGGAACCGCGCTTTTCCATCGCCTGTTTTTGCGTGACGGCGTGTTGCAACGAATGCTGCCGTGGACGTCGCAATCAGTGGGAGCGCGCCAGTCCAATGTGCAGTTGGCAGTCAGCGACGCGGAATAAAATCGCTTCGCGGCCGGTCTTGGCCGTGGACGGAGATCACATCAAAAAAGGAGCAACTATGTCTACGATGAATAAACCGATTATCGCCGCGATGGCAGCTCTCGTGAGCGTTTTCACCCTGCTTGCAGTACCCATGCCGAAAGCATCGGCGCAAGCTAACCTGCAGGATGCCGATATCGCGAAGGCGTTGCGCGCAGGCGATCTTGTCATGGTCGTTCGCCATGGTGCCACCTTCCCGGATCAGGCCGATACCGATCCGACGAACTTCGACAACATTGCCGCTCAGCGCAATCTCAACGACAAGGGCAAGGCATTGGCCAAGGCTTTCGGCGACGCCATCCGTCAGGCCGGGGTTCCCGTGGGCAAGGTCTATACCAGCAAATTCAACCGCGCCTATGAAACGGCTGTCATTGCCGGCTTCAAGGATATCGAAAAGACGACGGATCTGACGGAAGGCGGACTTATCGTATCGCCAAACGAAAACAACCGCCGCTCCGACGCTTTTCGCAAGATGATCGCGACGCCGCCGAAGGCTCACACGGTCACGATCCTGATCACGCACCAGCCGAATATCGTTGCCGCGTTGGGCAAGGATTGGTTCGACACCAAGGAAGGCGAAGCCTCGATCTTCCGCCCCACCGATGGCAGCTACAAGCTCGTGGCCCGCGTGCAGATGGATGAATGGCCACGGATTGCAGCGGCCAAGTAAATTCAAGGTTCCTCTGGGCCGGCTGGTTCAGCGCTCTCGCGCCCATCCCAGCCGGCTCGATGCTGCGATATCGAAGCATCCGATTCTTCAGGCTCTTGTCATGACTGGTGGCGCCGCAAGGTTTCGGACGGCAGTTCGCCGAACTTCCTGCGGTAGTCCCTTGCGAAGTGACCTAGATTATTGAAGCCGCATTCGAGGCTGACGCCGGTGACCGTCTTGGTGGGGTCCGGAGCAACCAACCTTTGACGGACCTTTTGCAGCCTGATGTCCTTTACGAAGTCCATCAAGGTCGTTCCGCGCGATGCGAAATGTCTGAATAACTTTCGCGAACTGATGCCGAATTTGGCCGCGATATCCTCGACCTTGAATTTCGTTTCCCAATTCTCCTCGATGAACCGCATCATCGACAGCAGCTTCTTGTCGGTGACGGCCGCCTGCGTGCGCAGTTTGACGTCGGTGATGTCGAGCGTCGCACCGACCAGTTCGGCGACTTCGCCCGCGCCGTCCAGAACGCCGCTTGCCATTCCGCGCAACCAGCGGATCTTGCCGTCCGGCCTGACGATCCGGTATTCCAGCGCGTAAATATTTCCCTTCAGCGCGTTCTTCAGGAATTCCGATACGGACGTCCTGTCGTCGGGATGCACCCGTTCCAGGAATTCATCAAGCGTAAGCGAGGACGCGTAGGGAAGAAGTCCCAGGACATGGTTATAGGCCGGCGAAAGCTCGGCGGTGGCGGCCTTCACATCCCAGCGCCATGCGGCCAGTCCACTGAGCTCCTCCGACAAGGCCAATCGTTGCTTCAGTAACTGCTGCTCGGTGATGTCCTCGATGATTCCCGTCGACCAGCGCAACGCTCCGGTTTCGTCCGAAATGGAGGTGCCGGTTACGCGGCCCCAAACGATGACGCCGTCCTTGCGGACATAACGTTTATCGATGCGATAGTGACCCGTCGCGGCGTTCGTCAAGCTGCTGTGGACCCTGAAATTTCGCTCGCGATCGTCCGGATGAGTAAGATCGAGGAATGTCATGCCCGAAATGAGCTCATTGACGGTGTAGCCAACGAGCCGGGCGAACGCCGGGTTTGCGAATAGGATCTGCGTCGTATGGATATCGGAAAGCGTCGCCCCCAGGCTGATGCCGTCAAAGAAGATGCGCGACATCGATTCGATCTGGGCAAGAGCTGTTCCGGACATCGATCTGCGTGACGGCAATCTGACCTGAATCATTTGCAAGACGGAAATCGCGTTGGCGCTGGAGGCACACCGCAACCGATATAAGTAGTCTGATGCCCTGGCAGGCACGTTGAGGTAGATCAATGTCCGCTGGCGGGACGGCTTGCCTTCCGCCTCGCCCGAGACCTCGTCAAATCGAGCAGAAATTCCGCCGCTCTAGCCCGAAATTCTCTCAAGCAGATCTCGCAGGAGGCCCCGCAGCAGATCGAGCTTGTAGCCGGTCATCGGCAGCGGTTTTGCTCCACCCGTCGACCGCGCGACTGCGTCGGCGATGGTCGCGGCATTCGCCGCGGCACCTTGCGCGGCGGATTCTGCATCCGCAAGCCGAAGCGGTACCGGAGCAACGCCGCCCGCCACGATGCGAACCAGCTTGAATGTTCGATCCGTTATCACGGCGCGCAGAACGATCTCCGCCAGCGGCCACTCCGCATGGCTGCGGCTGATCGCGCGGCGATAGAGAGCACGCTCGTTCGCAAGGGGCGCACCGAGTTCGATGCTTTCCACGATTTCGCCCGGCTGAAGAGCATGGTCGGCGCTGCCGTTCGAGCCGTCGCCGAGCAACTGGTTGATGGCGAGACGAGGACGAAGATTGGTCGTCACCGTCGCCTCATACGCCATGAGGGCTGCGGCCAGCGTGGAAGGATGCGGCGCGACGCACGGGCCGAGATCGAAGGCGACGCCGTAAAGGTGATTGCCCTCGCGCGCCGGACAAACGGAGCCGCCCTTCTTGAGACAGGAGATATGCGGGTCTCGATAGTACCAGCAGCGGGAGCGCTGGGCGAGATTGCCGCCGATCGTCGCAACATGCCTTACCTGCGGCGTCGCGAGGCCTGCGGCTGCTGCCGTCAGCCCGGGATAGGCGCCGCCGAGTTTCGGATCGGCGGCGATCACCGAGATGGTGGCGAATGCGCTGATGCTGGCCGCGCCATCCGCATCCCATTCGACGTCGCGAGATCCGGACGGCCGCGCCAGATCGACAATATTTCCGCGCGACACGCCGCTGCGCCGTCGTTCGGATAAATCCGTTCCGGCAGCGCGGAACTCGCTTTGTTGCGCCGAAGCCATCGAGTTGCCGGTCATGCCACGCTCCTCTGGTTCAGCATTGTCGTGAGCCGGGCAGGCTGGATCGGAAGCTCATAAGCACGCACTCCTATGGCGTTGTGGATCGCGTTCGCAATCGCCGGCGATGTCGGGACGGTCGCGACCTCGCCGATCCCGACGCTGCCGCCGAGCACGTGATCGAATCCTGCTTCGTCGAAATGAACCTCGATATCGGGCGTGTCGGCAATGCCGGGGATGCGGTAGTCTTCAAGCCCGGCGCTCAGAATGTTGCCGCTGGCCGGATCGGCCTCGCGTCCTTCGTAGAGCGCATAGCCGATACCCTGGATGATCGAGCCTGCCGCCTGGCTATGTGCAAGCGCGGGTGCCGCGAGCTTGCCGACCGCGATTCCCGTGTGAACCTTGAGAACCCGCACATGTCCGAGCCAGGTATCGACCTCCACTTCGACCACCTGGACCGAACTCGGCACGCCGGCGCCGACGGCGAGATTTGAAAAGCGGCGCAGCATCCAGCTGAAAATCGTTCCCATGAAGCCCGCTTCCTTCATGGGCGAGCGCACACCGGGAGGTGTGTGTCTGGAGTCTTCGGGCCGCGTCGCCGACACGCTGATGTCGGAGGACGCTGCGATCAGTTCGCGCCACGGCGCATTGGAGCCGGGCGCCGGCCTTCGTTTCGCATTTCGTTCGATCGTTTCCTTCAGCTTTCGTATCGCAAGCAGGGTGGGAGGCACGACCGAGGCCGTGGTGCGGCTACCGCCCGAGCCGGGACCTTCGATCAGGTTGGAATCCCCGATTCTGACCTCCACCTCGTGCGGCTCGAGCTCGAATTCGCGTGCGACCGTATTGGCGATCACGGTTCGACTGCCGGTGCCGATGTCCTGGATGGCGGTGCTCGCGATCAGGCGGCCGCCCTTGACTGCCAGTTCGACTTTCGAGCCCGGCTGCCAGATATAGAGCCAATAACCCGTGGCCACGCCGACGCCGCGACAATAACGGCCGCTCCGTGTCGGCGCCGCTCCCCTGGCATTGCGCCAGACTTCGAGGTTCGCCGCCCAATCGTAAAGACGCTGGCGGTTGGGATCGGTGTCCCATCGCTTGCGCAATTGGATGGGATCGACCTGCATCCGCAAGGCGGCCTCGTCAATGGCCTGTTCCAGCGCGAACGCCATTGGCGGTCCGCCCGGTCCGCGGAAAGGCGCGCCCGGCGGCAGATTGCTGATGACGTCGAAATCGACCAGCGCCTTTGCCTCCGCGGGATAGATCAGACGTGCCAGTGCTGCGATCGTCGAGTTGATGCCGGCACCGTTATCGGACCATGCCGTCAGCGCCAGCGCCTTGAGATTGCCTTCGCGCGAAGGCAACAGCGCGATGTCGAGTTCCGTTCCGGGGCGATGGCCGGTGACCGACAACTCCTCATGGCGGTCGAGCGCCACGCGGACCGGGGCCTTCGCCTCACGGGCAAGTTCGATCGCGGCAATGGTGTCGATGCCAAGACTTGCTTTCGAGCCAAACCCGCCACCGACATGGTCGGCGATCACGCGGACCTTGTCGCGGTCGAGCTTGTATCGTTTCGCGACCAGCTCCATCAAATGAAATACCGCCTGCGTGGAAACATGCAGGGTCAGGCGGTTGCCATCGAAGCGGGCCACTGTGGCGTGCGGCTCGAGGCAGGTATGGGACTGGCCCGAGGTGCGGAAGATGCCTTTGACGAGCAGCGGATCATTGGCTTCGACGGCTGCGGCGATCGCGCTGCGCACCGTCTTTGATTTGTGCGAAAACGCGGCAGTCGGACCTCGCACATTTTGCCGCCATGGGGCGGGCGCCGGCGAACCTTCCGAGACGTTCGCGGCCTTCCTGCGTTCCGATTTTTCCAGCGCCAGTGGTGCATCCGGCTTGCGCGCGGCCTGCAATCCCACCACCGACGGCAATGGCTCGTATCGGATGCCGATCGCGGCGGCGGCCTGGTGTGCAGTGTCGCGATCCTTGGCGGCGATCGCTGCAATCGGCGCGCCGACATAGCGGACGATATGGTCGTCTTCGATCAGCGAAATCGCCGCCATCACGCCCGTCACGGCGCGCGCAGGCGCAAGGTCGAGCTGGACGACTTTGCCATGGGCGATATGCGAGCGAATGATCACTCCCTCGAGCTGACCATCGTGCCGGATGTCGACCGTATATTTCGCGGTGCCCGTCACCTTGTCGCGCGCCTCGAGGCGGGGTGCCAGGGTTTGTTCGCCGTCAAAGCGACCGCTGCAGGCCTCTCCGACCGCCCGCAAGATATTGTCATAGGCACCGCAACGGCAGAGATGACCCGACAAAGCCGCGCCGATCTCCGCGCGGGAGGGAACGGCATTGCCTTTGGCCTTTCGCCAGTTGTCGTGGAAGGCCGCGGCCTCGACAATGAAGCCCGGTGTGCAGAAGCCACATTGCAGCGCATCCAGCGCCATGAACGCCCGCTGTACCGGATGCAACCTTGCGCCGCCAATTCCCTCGACGGTCGTGATGTTGCGGCCCGCGACCGCTTTCGCCGGCATCAGGCAGCTCACGACGGGGACGCCATCGAGCAATACGGTGCAGGCGCCGCAGACGCCGGCCCCGCAGACAAGCTTGGTTCCGGTCAAATTCATCCTGTCGCGGACCACGTCGACGAGGAGCGCTTCGGGATCCTCTGGCAGGGTCTCAAGGCGGCCGTTGATCGTCACGGTGCTCATCGCGCTCTCCTTTTGCTGCTGATCTGGGAGGTGGCGGGCGCAACCGCGCCGGCCACCAGAAGTCGGATCATCCTGTCGAGTTCGCCCAGGGTCGAGGCGTTCAGGCGCAGATCGTTGAAGCCGCGAATGGCGAGCTGAATGCATCGGGCGAGATCGCGCGATGTCATGCCGTTCTGCAAGGAAAGTCCCTGCTTGGCGCAGACACGATTGATGGTCTCGGCGCGGAGATCGGCGTTGTGCTCGATGAAACTCTGGTAGAGGTCGCGGGTCTGAAGCTGATGCTCCGACAGCAACTCTTCGGCCTGCGGCGATTCCTCGACGCATTCGAGCAGATAGCGAAAACGCGCGCCGATTTGCGAGGCCAGAATATCGGCAAGCCCGCCCCCGGCCTCTTCCTGATCGAGGCCGGCCGCGGCCTCCGCCTCATAGGCCAGTTCATGCAGTTGCTCGACCACCGCGCGGAACAGCGCTTCCTTGCTCGGATAATGATGATAGAGCGCCTGTCGCGTCAGCCCGGCTTCGTCGGCAATCTGGCTCATCGACGCGCGTCGAAAGCCAAACCTGGCGAAGACACTTTCCGCAGCCGAGAGGATGCGATCCGGGGAGCCCATCCGACAATTTTGACAAAGATCGTCAATTTGTCAAATGGAGGCGTCAGCCTCAAGGCCGGCTTCGGGAGCGGCGCCGGCCGGCACCGCGCCTCGTCCCGTCGAAACACCACCAGGCGCGACGCAGCTTTGCGACAGCGGTTGAATTTGCCGTGAAGCGCGCATCGCTTGTACAAAACGAGCTTCCTTGTTCCACCCGGCCAAAAGCTATATTCCACCATCCCGCCATCCGCGCCGGTTGATTGCGGGTCGGAGGCCCTTGTGAGGCCTCCTTCGTTTGTGAGAGCAGGAGCACAGCGCGTCATGCCGTCCCCCAAAATTGCAATCGTCGGCGCCGGGATGGCAGGCATGGCCGCCGCAGGCGCGCTTCGGCAGGCGGGCATGGAAGTCGAAATCTACGAACAGGCGCATCAGTTCGGCCGGATCGGCGCGGGCATTCAGATGCTGCCAAATTCAATGAAGGTGCTGCGCGGGATCGGCGTCGAGCCGATGTTGCGCGAGCGCGCCTTTGCACCGTACTCCCATCTCAACCGCGTCGGCGACACCGGTGAAATCAAGCGCGAGTTGCCGATGCCCGAGGATCTCTACGGCGCGCCGTTCCTCTGCATGCATCGCGCCGACCTGCACGAAGCACTGACTTCGATCGTGCCGGACGAGATCATCCACCTCGACAAGGAACTGGTTGGGCTTAAGCAGGACGGCGGACCGGTGACACTGTCCTTCTCCGACGGGACGACAGCCAAAGCCGATGCCGTGATCGGCGCCGACGGCGTTCACTCGGTCGTGCGCAAGATCATCATCGGGCCGGACAAGCCGATCCATCGCGGTCGCATCGCCTATCGCTCCGTTTTCAGCTCCCACCTGTTGCCGAAGGAAATCTCCCGCTCGCGGACCAAATGGTGGGGCGAGGATCGCCACATCGTGATCTATTACACGACCAGGGACCGCAGCCAGCTTTACTTCGTCACCAGCGTCCCGGAACCAGCCGACTGGATGACGAGGGAGTCGTGGTCGGCCAAGGGCGACGTCAACGAGTTGCGCAAGGCCTATGCGGGCTTCCATCCCGAGGTGCGGATGGTGCTCGACGCCTGCCCCGACTGCCACAAATGGGCGATCCTCGAACGTGATCCACTGCCGTCCTGGAGCCGGGGCAGGGTCATTCTGATCGGCGACGCCTGCCATCCGATGACGCCTTATATGGCTCAAGGCGCCGCTACCTCGATCGAGGACGCCGCGGTACTGGCGCGTTGTTTGAAGGACGTTTCGATCGAAGGAATCGAATCGGCATTCAAGCGTTTCGAAGCTCATCGCAAGCCCCGCACCTCCAGGATTCAGGAGATTTCAAGCGCCAACACCTGGATGAGCGGCGGTAATGACGATCCGGGCTGGCTCTACGGCTACGATGCCTGGAATGTCTCGCTGGATGAACCGGCGCCGACGCCCGGGTCCGCCGAGAAATCGGCCGCGGCATGACAGAGCCTTTGTCGGTCGTCAACGCGGAGCAGCGCTCCGAGGCTCCCGCTGTTGCATCGCCGACGCCATCGTTCGCATCCGAGCAAGCTGCCGCAGCCCTGCTTGCCCGCATGGAGCAGATGCCGAGGTCGCGCTGGTTCGTCATCGCCCGCGTGGTAATGGGGAGCGCCACATTCTTCGACGCCTTCAATGCGCTGTCGATCGCCTTCGTCTTGCCGATCCTCGTGCCGCTCTGGCACATCACGGCGCCGCAGGTCGGCATCACGATCGGCGCCAGCTATGTGGGCCAGATCGTGGGTGCGCTCGCCTTCAGCTGGGCGGCCGAGCGCCATGGCCGGATACCCTGTGCCGCGGCGGCAACCGCCATCTACGCGCTGATGAGTCTTGCCTGTGCCGCTGCGTGGAGTTTCGATATTCTCCTGCTCTGCCGCTTCATCCAGGGCATCGGCGTCGGAGGCGAGATGCCGGTCGCCGCCACCTATATCAGCGAGCTTTCCAGGGCGCGCGGCCGCGGCCGGTTTTTCCTGCTCTATGAGATGATCTTTCCGATCGGCCTGATGGTGACCGGGCAGGTCGGCGCGGTGCTGGTGCCGCTGATGGGATGGCAGATCATGTTCCTGATCGGCGGCATTCCCGGACTTCTCATCGCGTTCTTGTTGCTGCGATTGCCGGAATCGCCGCGCTGGCTGATAGGCAAGGGCCGTCTCGCCGAGGCCGAGGCGGTGGTCACGCGGCTGGAGGCTGCGTCCGGCCCGGCCGGCGCGACCACGAAAAATGCGCCGGCGGCGGTGACCCTGCCGGCGCAAGTGCCCGTTCCGCCGCGCTCGCGCGGCAGGTTTGGCGAATTGTTGTCGCCAGCCTATCGTAGCCGCACGTTGATCGCCTGGACATTGTGGGCTTGCGCGTTTCTCGTTGCCAACAGTCTGAACAACTGGCTGCCTACGCTCTACACCACGGTTTATCATCTCGCTCTTCCGCAGGCGTTGCGCGCTGCTTCGATGACCAACGTTGCTCAGGTGGTGTTGGTTTTGCTGTGTGCGATGGTGATCGATCGCACCGGCCGCAAATACTGGCTGATGGGAGCCTTCGGTGGCGGGGCGATGTTGCTCGGCCTCCTGGCCTTTGGCGGAACGCAGGACATTTCGTCGGTCATCGTGCTGAGCACGCTCAGCTATGGGCTGATCGGCTCGATCGCCGCCGTCGTCTATCTCTACACGCCCGAAATCTATCCGACGCGGATGCGCGCGATTGGAACGGGTGTCGCCACCTCCTGGCTCCGGATCGGTTCGGCGATCGGACCAGCCCTTGTCGGCTTCATGGTGGGCAAGGGCGGTGTCGAGTCGGTATTCCTGATGTTCGCAGCCGTAGCGATGGTCGGCTTGCTTGCATCTACCCGAATGATCGAAACGCGCAACCTGCGTCTGGAAGAAATCGCGCGCTGAATCGTGATCCAGCTTGAAATCTGAAGTGAGTTTTGTCGTTGATAAGTGGGGCCTGTCCCACCATCTTTGCCGCAATGAGCTGTTGTTAATTCGACGCGCCTGCGCCGGATCAGCTATAATTCGATTCACCGATCAACAGGCCGTTACCATGAATGCTCCCAAACACAGTCCCTTTGAACCGATCGATCCAGTAAAGCTTGACCGGCTCGCGGAACTCGCCATCAAGGTCGGACTACAGCTCAAACCGGGACAGGATCTGTTGATGACGGCGCCGACCGCGGCGTTGCCTCTGGTGCGCAGGGTTGCCGAACACGCCTACAAGGCTGGAGCCGGTCTCGTCACGCCGATTTTGGCCGATGAGGCGGTCACGCTGTCACGCTACCGCTTTGGGCAAAATGAAGGCTTCGATCGCGCCGCGGACTGGCTCTATAACGGGATGGCGAAGGCCTTTGAGGGAAACACCGCGCGGCTTGCGATCGTCGGCGACAATCCGATGCTGCTGGCGAATGAGGATCCGGTCAGGGTTGCGCGTGCCAGCAAGGCCAATTCGATCGCCTATAAGCCCGCGCTCGAACGAATCGTCAATTTCGACATCAACTGGAACATCATCGCCTATCCATCGCCGTCATGGGCGAAGCTGGTTTTTCCCGAGGATGAAGAGGATGTGGCGGTCGCAAAGCTCGCAGATGCGATCTTTTCGGCGTCCCGGGTCGATCGTGAAGACGCCATCGCGGCCTGGCAGACACACAATGCGATGTTGGGCAACAAGACCGAATGGCTCAACGGTCAACGCTTCGATGCCCTGCATTACTCAGGCCCGGGCACGGATCTGACGATCGGGCTTGCTCATGGTCACGAATGGGTGGGCGGTGCCTCTACGGCAAAGAACGGGATCACCTGCAATGCGAATATCCCGACCGAGGAGGTTTTCACTACGCCGCACGCAAGGCGGGTCTCCGGGCACGTCGTCAGCACCAAGCCGCTGTCGTATCAGGGTTCGCTGATTGAAAACATCGCGGTGCGTTTCGAGGAGGGGCGAATCGTCGAGGCCAAGGCGAGCCGCGGCGAGGAGGTCCTCAACAAGGTCCTCGACACCGACGATGGCGCGCGCCGCCTCGGCGAAGTGGCGCTGGTGCCGCATTCTTCGCCGATTTCGAAAAGCGGCTTGTTGTTCTTCAACACGTTGTTCGACGAAAACGCCGCCTGCCACATCGCGCTCGGCCAATGCTATTCGAAGTGCTTCGTCGACGGAGCGAAGTTGACGCCCGAGCAGATCGCCGTTCAGGGCGGCAATACGAGTCTCATCCATATCGACTGGATGATCGGTTCCGACAAGATCGATATCGACGGGCTTTACGCTGACGGCAGGCGCGTGCCCGTATTCCGTAAGGGCGAGTGGGCCTGAATACACCCGCAAGGAAAGCTTAGGAGTTTCTTACTGGCGTGAAACTGGCGCAGCTAATATAGCCGCGCTATCGCGGTGATGTTCGATCGCGCAAGACCCCGAGCCTTTGCCTTTGCGAAGCGCGCATGTACGGCTTGGGTCACCGGAAGCGCGACGGACGACTTGTCGGCCTCGGCAAGCGTGTAGGCGAAATCCTTCTCGACAAGATCGATTGGAAACAGTGGCGCGTCCGCTTGCGTCAGCATGAGGGAAAGTGCGCCCTTTGCCGCCAGGCTCGTCACCGGAAGCGATGACAGGATTTCGGTCGCCGCCGCCTGATTGCAGCCCGATCCGCGCAGCAATCCCAGTAATTCGGCAATCGCGGCGATTTCGTTCCGAACAGCGTGTTGACCACGAGCTTCAGCGCGCGGTCGTCGGTTTATCCGTTTGGGGAACTCAGCCGAGCTTCAGGCGGTAAATGTCGATGGCTGTCTTCGAAAACAGCGCGGTTTTTTCGGCTTCGCTGCAGGCCATCGCGATGCGCTTGAAGGCGTTGAAAATCACCTGATAGCTGCAACTACCCTTGTCGGGCGGAAAATTGCTCTCGAACATGCAGCGCTGCGGACCGAACGCTTCGATGCAGGTCTCGATATACGGCCGCCATGCCACGGTCAGTTGCTCCGAGGAGGGCGGAACGGGGCGTTCGTGAAAATCAAATCCGAGTAGCCGCATGGCAAGGCCGCCGAGCTTCACGACGACATTCGGACACTTTGCGATCTCCTCAATCGAAGTTTTCCACGTGACGAAAATCTCCTCGCGCCGGTTGGCGTAAACGCCGAGGCCGGCCGGGCCGCCGCAATGATCGAGCACGATCCTCGTGTCCGGAAAGGCGCGCGCAAGATCGGTGAGTTCGCCGATCTGCGGGTGGAACAGCCATGCGTCGAAACTCAAGCCGAGTGGTGCGAGGCAGGCAAAACCCCTTCGGAAGGTGGAATCAAGCAACAGTCCTTTCGGCCGCGTCGCATACATCCCCGCGACGCTGGCGTCGCCGTCCCAGGCGGAGGAATGGCGGATACCGCGGAAGCGGCCTTGACCGGCGGCGATTTCCGCCTCGAGCACGGCCTTTGCGCCGTCGCCGAGCAAGAGGTTGACATGGCCGACGATGCCGGCGCAGACAGCGGCGGGTCCGTAACCACCGCTCGCGCTCATCGCCGCGACACCATTGGCGAATTCGACTTCGCCGACGGGGCGAAACGCCTCAGCTCCGCGAGCGCGGTACATCGAACGGGCCTCGACATAGACCGTCGCGATGACGTTGTGACCGGAAACGAGGTCGGATGTCATCTCCTCGATCAGATAGCGCTGGTCGTCGCGATCCCACAAATGATGATGCGGATCGACGATTTGGCGTGCGGGTTCGAGAATTTCCTCTTCGCGCAAGGCGAGCCAGTCCGGCCGCGGATCGGCATAAAGGCCACTTTTGGAGACAGACAAGGTGCTGGCGATCATGGATGATTTCTCTCCGTACCTGGGGGGCGCTCACATCGGCATGTTCAAACGCCGCGGAGGATGATGACGGTCGGCGTGCCCGGCAGCGAATCCCGCGAAATCCTCAAGCTCCGTTCGGATCTCTGGTCGATCTCGAATTGCTGACCGATCCTGCTCATGAACTCGTCGAGCGGGGTTGCGAAGCGATGCATCGGCAGCACCACCGAAGAGCGTAAACGTCGCGTGATTTCGGAGATACCGTCGAGCGACATCGTGTAGGCGCCGTCGATCGGCACCATCACGATATCGAGCCTGCCGATGGCAGCGAAGTGGGTTTCGTCGAGCTTGTGGTGCAGGTGGCCGAGATGGCCGATACAGAGACCCGCGACCTCGAAGATGAAGATCGAGTTGCCGTCCTTGATCATCTCCGCGCTCGAGTCATCCATGAAATAGCGGCGGATATCGGTGGTCACATTGCGGATGTAGACGTCGCCGATGCGCTCGGCGATCTGCGCCGGCTTGCCATCCTCTCCCCAGCCGTGCAGCACGTGAGGAATGCGCGGGTCGGGAAACAGGGTGTAGTGAGTGCGTGCGCCCTGTTCATGGTGATGACATCGGGAAGCCGCCCGGTGGTATAGGCGCCGCTGAAGTCGGTCGCGATCCGCACGCCGCCGGGCGTGTCGATGTAATAGGTCGAGTGTCCGGCATAGGTGATCTCGACCTCGTCGGCCTTCGCCGGCCGGCGCAGGCTGACGGGCGTGGCGCGGGGCGAAGTTTCGGCCATTGCAAGACATTCGCTGCGCGGGACGTCTTGTGCCGACGCAGGTGCGAGCAGAGCGCCGAGCAGACCAGCGATGACAGCAAGGAATCGAAGCATGGCAGGCCTGCATCCGGTGACTTTCGGCCGCGCAATGTACCGCCGAAATTCCGATGCGTCATCGTGGCGAATGCGCATGTCTGCGCTGAAGAGGATCGTGGAAGCTAGTGGAGTGGATTTGACATTCGCTACCTACCTAGCCGCGAACTCGCAAAGCGAATGTCAAATCCAAAACTCCACGAGAATCTTATAGTTGCTAGTGGTCCTTTGATTCTAACATTCGCAAAGGTGTCTCCTGAGATGGGATGCGAATGTTAGAATCGGACCACTAGAGCATGATCCGGAAAAGTGGAAACCGGTTTTCCCTCGCGACAAACGCGGAACGCGTTTGCGCGGAGATCATGCTCAAACATAGAGATGAGATCATGATGCGATTCGACTTGATCGCATCATGATCTAGCGCCGCTCACTCCCGGCGCGGGCTCAGCTTCCAGGTCCCGCCCAGGAGGATCAATGTCATGACACCGCTGGTGACCGCAACCGCGGGCATCGCCAGCGCCAGGGCTGCGGTGCCGGCCCATCCGATCGAGGAAAGCGCTTCCGCGAATGTCGCGAGTCTTGACGAAGTTTGACGGCGGCGGAACTGGCTGCGGCGGCCCTGCACGCGGAACCAGAGCTGGATCGCGGTTGCAGAGATTGTTGCAACAGCGACGCCGAGCGCGGTGATCGCCGCCTGCGGCAGCGACGCAAACGCCAGTGCCAGGACCAGTGGCGCGAACAGGACGCCGATGACGAGCAGCACCACCTCGATCTTGGCGCGGATCGCCCGCGACAGCGGCAGCGGCGCTGTGGCCATGAAGTCGGGGGCGTCTTCGCCGGAAATCGTGAGCCACGCAAGTCCGCCGGCAAGTTGGCCCGCTGCCATCACGACCACTGGCGTGATCAGCACTATGGCGGTCGAACTGTCGCTGAAACTCCGCCAGAGCAACAGGGCGGGCGGCACCAGATAGAGCAGTTGCATGAGGCTTTGCGACATCAGCCATGGGTCGCGCCGCAGCAGCAGGAATTCCTTCCGCCGCAGCGCCTGTTGGCGCGAGGCGGCGCGGAACGGCCTCTTTCGCCAGAGAAAATGGGCCGGTGCCGAACTCGCCGACGCGCGGATCGCGGTGTCGGCAAATCTCGCCGAAAAACCTGCCATCACCGAGCCGAGCAACAGAAGACCGAAAGTCAGCAACAGCAGCAATGCCTCGCCGTCGCCAAGCACTGCGTGCGCAGGCAACCAGAGCAGGCTGTCCGCCTCGGGCGCAAACGCCGCGGCCGCGTCCGAGGTTAGAACCGCAAAGCGCGACAGCGTGCCGTAAGACAGGATCGCGGCGACCTGGAGCGCAATGACGAAACCGGCCCCGATGATCGCGGCGAGAATTTGGGCGGCGAGCCGGGTCCGCCGTGGACCGATCATCCGGAACAGCCCGATCGTCACCGCGATCGCAACGGCGGCTGCGGTAAGGCCGATGGCGACGACGACGCCAAGGGCCGCGAACCATCGGACGCCGCCGCCGAACACCAGCACGTCGATGAACGGCGTCGCGAAAAACAGCGCCATGACCGTGACCGATAGCGCGATCGCACCAAGGCGGACCGAGAACACGTTGGCGAGCTTGACCGGCGAGGACATGATCAGATCGAGGTCGGAGCGGGCATAAAACACCCGCGTCACCGACTCGATCGCCTGCGACAACATCAGGGCCCAGGCCAGGAATATAGTCGCCGTGATGACGATGAGCGCGGATTTGTCGAGCGGCGCCTGCAGGTCGGCAAATCTTCCGATCACGGCATAGGCCGGCAGGTGCATGATCGCCGCCAGAATGACGATTCCGACGATGGCGACGCGCTTGCGCCCGCGCCGGCCACCCGTCATCATCGCGAGCCATTCGCGCCATGCGAGCCGGATCTCGTGCCGGGCAAACCAGGTCAACGCGGCCGAATTCATGCGGCGACGGCTTCGCTGTCGACCAGCGCGATGAACATGTCTTCGAGACTGGTGTCGTTTCTCCCGTTCTGCTGGCGCAGCTCCGCAAGCGTGCCTTCTGCGACGAGCCGTCCCGAAGCGATGACGCCGATGCGATCGGCCACGCGTTCGGCCACTTCGAGAATATGCGTGGTCATGATCACGGTGCAGCCGGCGCGCACGCGCTCGCCGAGCAGTCCCTTGACGTGGCGCGCGGATACGGCGTCGAGCCCGGTCAGCGGCTCATCCAGGATGATCAGGCGGGGATCGTGTATCAGCGCGCCCGCGAGCGCCACCTTTTGACGCATGCCCTTGGAAAAGCCTTCGCAGCGCTCGTGAAGGTTCGGTTCAAGACCGAGCGATGCAAGCAGCTCGCGCGCGGATAGCTCTGCAATTGCCGGGTCGATGCCCCAGAGCCCGGCGACAAATTCGAGATATTCCAGTGGGGTCAGTTTGTCGTATATCATCGGCTCGTCCGATACCCATGCCGTGATCTGCTTGGCGGCGACGGGGTCGTTGAGTGCGTCGATGCCGAGGATGGAGACGAAGCCGGAGTCGGGCCGCAACAACCCTGCAACCATCCGCAAGGTCGTCGTCTTCCCGGCGCCGTTCGGTCCGAGCAGGGCGTAGAATTGACCCTTGCGGACGGTCAGATCGAGCGCATCGACCGCAAGGCGGTCAAAACGCTTTGTTAACCCTCGCACTTGAAGCGCCGTTTGATCGGGAGTCATTCGTCGGGACGATCCTGGTTTGCTGGTGTGAGTGGATCTGAACATTCGCGAGCCCACCCGGAGAAGCGGACCACTGGTCGCAAAAGACCATGGACCGAAACCGTTTCGGCGCGGTGAATCGCGGGGCGAAAATTGCAGAAGGCGCTAAAGCGGGACGAGCCGGTTCTTGCCGGCACTAGGGTCCGGTCAGGGCAAGGCCGACCTCTACCGGCTGCAGCGTGGTTGAATTGCAGCGCCAGCTGCCGTTGTCGGTCTTTTGAAACGCGAACGATTTTTCGATTTTCAACCGGTAGCCGATGACGAAATTGTCGCGCGTTCCGGGCGTCGATTTTGGTCGGTTGGAGGTCAAATCCCAGCACGTGCCCGTGCAGTTCGACGCGATCGGGCTACAGGCCGTGAACGGAGCCAGCACCGCCATTTCGACTTCGGCGATTACCTCCGCATTCTTCTCGCTCACATCGCTGTCGATCTGAAACACGCGTTCCACGGCGACGAAATCCAGGCAGAGGTTGGTTGAATGAATTTGTGCGACACAGAGGTCGACCGCGTCGGCATTCGGCTGCGGCGTAGAGCGCGGACGCCGGAAGAGTTTCTTCGGATCGCCCTTGGCGGCAGAAACCTCGGCTATTTTCCCGGTGAAATAATCGGCGAGGCAGCTCTCGGAAGTCGCCGGATCTTGCGACGGTCCGTGTTGCTTTTCCTCAAGGCCGCATTTGCGGTCGCGTTCCCGGCCCCAGCGTTCGAATTCGGCGAACGCCTCGCGGGCGTCGTCTTCATTCAACTTGGCGATCAACGGCATGACCATTTCATTGAGTTCGGTCTTGGCCAACGCCAATGACGGATCGCCGCAAATCAAACGTCCTGCGGTCGTATTGTTGGCGAGGCAATCGAAATTCGGATCGGACAGGATTTCGATCCTCTCTTTCGTTTCCTTCAGCAGGCAGTCCCTGACAGCTTTGATTTCCTGCCCCCTGACGCTCAGCCTTCCAAGGATGCCACAGCTTGAATTGCGCTCGCGGATCCATTCGGCATTCTCCACAACCGCAAGATTGTGGTTTGGAATCCGGTTCAGCCTTTCGGCGATCGCTGCGTTGAGTTTGACGCCGACGGCGTTGAGTTCGGGGTCGCCGCAAAACATCTGATCGGCGGGGTTTCGGATATCCTCGCAACGATTCTTGACAAAGAGCGGAAGCACGTCGGTGATCGACCGGTCGGACTCTGCCGGAGTTTCCGCTTTTCCGGCAACGGTGAGCCCGACCTGGATTGCGATCATTGCCAACCCGATTGCCCGCATCCCCGATCTCCAGATAAATCAAGCCAAATTGCGGGCCATGGTAGCTTTTCGAACATCGCGGCGAAATGACATTATTGCCGCGGCTCCCCTCCTTTGCCGCCGAAAAGTTGATGCCGGCCGAAGCTGTGCTAGCATATCGCCATGGAGGCGCCGAGCCGAGGCGGTCATTGATTAACGGACCTGGTCTGCAATAATGATTTCAAGGAAAACCCCTGGGGCAGCTGCCCGGAGATCTTCCGCTGGACTGGCCCTCCTGCCGGCCATCCTGACCCTTGTTCTGGCGGGCGATGCGAGCGCAGCGCAAAAGCTCGTGGACCCCGATTCAGTCGCGCCGGAGTATCGTGCGGCCGCTGAAAAGCGACGCGCCGAGCAGCTCAGAATGCTTCAATGCTCAAAGAAGGCGGACGAGGCCAAGGTCCCGAAAAGGGATCGTGCCGCGCACATCAGCGCCTGCATCGACAAATGAACGCGAGGGCCGCCCCGCGGCCGCCTCCTGAATTTGCCGTGCTGGCAAGTCCGCTCGCCCGTAACCGCAACTATCCGAACGTCAGTTCGATTTTGAGTTCATGCCCGCCGGGGCGACAAAATTGACGGCCGTTGCCTGTGGTGAATCCGGGCGCGACACGGCGGCGGCCGGTACCGGGTCTTCATAGCGCATCACGCCGTGCTGATCGATGACAAAGAGCGGCCGATAATTCCTGACGTCTGCGTCCTCGACCAGCGCCATGCGTCGGTTGTCCAGCGTGAGCCAGCGGTCGTTTAGCCGCGCCATCGCGACGGCATGATCCTCGCCGCGAATGGTGTCGCGCAGGACGACGATCCTGAGATCGTCGGGCGAGATACCGGCCATCTGCAGCGCTACGAACTTTGCGATCGCATAGTCTTCGCAATCGCCCGCGCCGGTGGTGAAAGTAACCAATGGCGAACTCCACACGTCGATCTCGCCGTGTTGAGCGAGGTCGCTCATCGGCCTGATCGCCAGATTGATCGCCCGATTGATCTCGCCGAGCCTGGCGCGTCCATCGCGCACCCTCGCATTGTCCACGATGGCGAGGAATCGAAGGGCTGCCGGCGACACGCAACGCGCACGGTCGCCGTCGCAAAGGGCAAGCTGCACTCTTTCATCACCGAGCTTGCGCTCCACGCCCATCCATTTGTCACGCAAGCCGCCGCCGTAAATCCTCGAAGTGAACAGCCCGAACGGCTCGGCGGATTTGTGGATCAGGTCCAATGCACCCGGCGAAATCAAGCTTGCCGCTTTGAGGTCTGCCGTGGCGAGCCAAAGCAGGCTGGAGGCAAGCGCCACCACCCGCCATGGTTGCGAAAGATTGAAAAATCCCATCTCGCGTCCCCCTGTCCGCGCATCGGCGCGGCTCTTAAGCCGCCCGAGACGGATCGTTTCTTGAAGGGGGGATGATGGGCGAGGCGGCTCTAAATCCGCGTAAAGAACGGCGGGACTTGGGGAAAAATGCCGATCAGGCTGAAATTAACCTCGAGATTCTCGGGAAAATTTTATGGATTTAGCCCTCGGCGCGAGAGGCGGATTGTAAACCTTCCAATTTTCCGCAACACATAGCTAATTTGTGCTAATTCGTCGAAAGTTCCACGCTTTGTTATCTAGTTCACATTTTCGGGGCTGAAAGTGGCGCATTACTCTACCCGCAGGTGCTGAACAAAGCTCAGGAGAGTATCTGTGCGGCGGTCTATACATGACAATATATCAAAGCGCTGGATTGCTCTCGGCCAAAACTGCCTGAAGGCTACACTTGATCCTACGAATACTTGCTACACCCGGCGATTCGTCAGAATAGATGATGCTTCCTTGGCGGTTTGGGCCGTCTTGCACAAGCAGGAGATGGTTTCGCGAAGAGCTTCCTGGTGGTAAGGAAGCTTAGACTTTCAAAATTATAAAAATATTAACCATTGCGGTGGCGCCTGTGAATTACTCCGGCAAATTCGACGCCAATTTTTCTGCTGACGTTTCGAGTCCGCATTCATTCGGCCACTTCAACGTCGACACCGTTCGGGCCTCCCACGTTCCTTCGGACGCGATCATCGTTCCGAACGCGCATTTGCTTTTCAACGGAGACTACAAGAAGTCCGGTCTCGATCTGGTCCTTTCAAAGGACGGTCAAGAGCTGGTTCTGCACGATTACTTCAAGGGCGAAAATCGCGCGCCGCTGGCATCGCCCGACGGCGCTCATCTCACTGGCGACCTGGTCAATGCGCTCTCCGGTCACGTCCAGTACGCGCAGGCCGATGGCAGCGCCGCTGCAGCCAAGGTCATCGGTCATGTGACCAAGCTCGAGGGCAGTGCGACCTGTCTTCGCAACGGCGTCGCGATCATCCTCAACAACGGCGACAACGTCGAAAAAGGCGACGTGGTTCAGACCGGAACCCACGCGACGCTCGGCATCACCTTCATCGACGGCACGGTGTTCGGCCTGTTGTCGAATTCGCGAATGGTGCTCAACGAGATGGTCTACGACCCGAACGGGTCGAACAATTCGTCGCTGCTGAGCCTGGTGGCGGGGACCATCACCTTTGTCGCCGGCGAGACCGCAAAACACGGCGACATGAAGGTCGACACGCCGGTCGCGACGATGGGTATCCGCGGCACGGCGGTTCTGACCGAGATCGATTTCCAGATTCCGCTTCCGCCGGTCGATACCGACCTCAATCTCTCGGCGCTGCCGCCGCCCGTTTTGAAATGCCAGGTCCTGGTCGAGCCGGACGGCACGACCGGCTCCTATATCCTGTACGACAAGGTCACACTCACCCAGTACGCGGTCGTCGACAAGGCCGGGCAGCAGGTCAACATCAGCAGCGGCCAGGTCAACTACTCGAGTGAGCCGCTGCCGCCCGATGTGCAAAAGCTAATCCAGGACGTGTTCTCGCTGAAGTTCTCGGACAGCTCCAACACCAAGACGACGGTCGTCCAGAACGATTCGATCGTGCCCAACGGCTTGAGCGGCCTCCATTCGCCGGACGGATCGGTCCAGCTCCCGACCTTTGCCAACCTCAACAATGGCACAAATGGTAACGGCCTTCAGAACAATCTGACATCTACCTTTTTCGTTCCGTTTCAGGTTAACGCGACGACGGCGACGGAAAATACGACGATCACCACCATAGGCGGTACCGGTGACAGTCTCGCCTGGCAGGTTTCCAAGGACGGCCAGACCGGCTGGGTCACGGTCAGCACCGCTCAGAACTTCACGCCGTCTGAAGACCAGGAAGGCATGTTCCTTCAGCTGGTCGTGACCGGCGCCACTCCACAGACCATCGGTTTTGGCGTGGTTCAGGAGAACCCGGCCGAGAATGCTGCAATCTCGCTAAGCGGGCTCAATGCTAGCCACAACGCGGTCGAAGGCGCGACGGTCACCGCGACCGTCACCGAGCCGGATGCACCAAGCTCGGACCTGATCACCTATACCTGGCTGGTCGACGGCAAGGTGGTGGCTTCCGGCGCCGGCATGAACACCTTCACACCGGGCGATTCTGCCGGGGGTAAGACGCTGACGGTGACCGTGTCGTTCATCGACACGCATAACTTCGCCGAAACCGGCACGACTTCGGCCGGTACGGTTGTCCCGATTGCGAGTGTGCCGGTGGTGACGGCGTCGGTGGCACCGACCAACGAGAACAGCACCAGCACCCTGGCGCTGACGCTGACCAACGCGTCGGCGCTGTTTGCGGACGGCGACGACAGTGTGACGATCACGGTGACGCTCGACCAAGGCGCCAAGCTGACGCAGACCGGCACTGGCGCGAAGGTCGTCGACAATGGCGACGGCACGTTTACGGTGACGGCGACCAGCACCGCCGATCTTGCCGGGCTGGCGATCGTGCCGTCCGGCGAGTTCGAAGGTACGGTGAATGTTGGCGTCTCGGCGGTGGCGCATGACGGCAGCTCCACCTCGATCGCAGGCACGACCTCGGCGACGCTGACGGTGAACCCGGTTGCCGATCAGCCGGTGGTGACGGCGTCGGCGGCGACGATCAACGAGAACGGCAGCAGCACGCTGACGCTGGGATTGACCAATGCGGCGGCGCTGTTTGAGGACACCACCGACGACAGCGTGACGATCACGGTGACGCTCGACCACGGCGCGACGCTGACGAGTTCTGGCCCGACGGTGACCGATCTTGGCGGCGGCAAATTCCAGCTGACGGTGACCAACGCCTCCCAGCTGACCGGACTGACGGTTACGCCGCCCAGCGAGTTCGAGGGCACGGTGCATATCGGCGTGTCGGCGGTCGCCTCTGACGGCAGCTCCACCTCGATCGCAGGCACGACCTCGGCGGCGCTGACGGTGAACCCGGTTGCGGATCAGCCGGTGGTGACGGCGTCGGCGGCGACGATCAACGAGAACGGCAGCAGCACGCTGACGTTGGGATTGACCAATGCGGCGGCGCTGTTTGAGGACACCACCGACGACAGCGTGACGATCACGGTGACGCTCGACCACGGCGCGACGCTGACGAGTTCTGGCCCGACGGTGACCGATCTTGGCGGCGGCAAATTCCAGCTGACGGTGACCAACGCATCGCAGCTGACTGGACTGACGATTACGCCGCCCACCGAATTTGATGGTACGGTGCATATCGGCGTGTCGGCGGTGGCCTCTGACGGCAGCTCCACCTCGATCGCAGGCACGACCTCGGCGACGCTGACGGTGAACCCCGTCGCCGAGCCCGCGAGCCTTGCCGGCACAATTACCAGCGTAAGCGGCGACAGTGACACGTTTATCCCCCTCACCATCGTCGTGACCCCGGTTGATGCCGACGATCAAATCTCCATCAAGATTACCGGCGTGCCGAGCGATGCCAAGCTAACCAATGCGCAAGGCCAAGCCTATCAGGCCAATGCCGATGGCAGTTACACGCTTACCCTGGCTCAGCTCAGCGGGCTGAAGTTCCTCGCCGATGAGGAGGACCAGACCGTCCTGCACGTGGTCGTAACCTCTTCGGAAGATGGGGTCTCGGCTACCTCGAGCGTGGATATCGCGGTCTCCGTCGATTCCGTTCTGACGATTGCAGCCGGCGACACGTTGCATATCAATGGCGACACTTTGACGGACCACACCGTCAATGTTTTCGGCACGTTGATAGGCTTCGGAACGGTTACAGGCTCTGGGAGCCCCCCAAGTCTTGACAATATCAACATCGGCCCGCAAGGACTGATCGAGGCTTCGTCGAGCCATACGGTCATCCTCCACGGCAATGTCACAGGGACCGATAACGGTAACTCTACCCTTGAACTTACCAACAACACGAGCATGGAAATCGGTGGTTCCGTTGCGTCAAACGTGAAGGTGTTGTTCGATATTGGCCAAGGCGCGATCGGCACGTTGATTCTCGATGATCCCAAGGATTTTCACGCAACAATCACTGGGTCCGGCACCGGCAACCTTATCACCAGCAGCGATATCATCGATCTGAAGGGTCTGGCGTATTCGGGCTCGCCAATCACACTCGACAGTTCCCATCTCTCGGCCACCGTGGGAGCGGAGTCCATCAGCCTCTCCATGAACCCGACGCAAACGGTCATCACCGTGAGCGAAAACGGCACGATGGCCATGATCAAGCTGGCGGGCGATTACACCTCGCACAGCTTCACGTTTTCGAGCGACGGCCACCTCGGCACCCAATTCACGGATCCCCTCGCGATCTACAGCGGAGGCAGCCTGGAGCTTTCGAGCGCGAGCACCGACACCGTGCTGTTCGTCAACGACTCCACCATTTCCGGCACGCTGGTGCTGGACAATCCGGCCGGATTCACCGGTCAAATATCCGGCTTTACCGGAACCAGCGCGACGTCGGACGCCATCGATCTGAAAGGCCTCGCCTTCGATTCAGCAATGCAGTGGGTCTACACCGAAAACAGCGCCGGCACGGGCGGTTCGCTCACGATCTCTGAAGGCTCGACCACCGTCGACACCCTCAACTTTGCCGGCAATTACACGACGGCCAATTTCAACGTCCAGAGCGACGGTAATGGCGGAACTCTTGTTACCGATCCGCCGGCGAAAAATGGCGGGGCCGTAAGCGCTGTCATCATGAACGATCCGGGTCCGTCGACGAACGACACGGTCGTCGCGAGTGCGCCGAATCAGACACTGACCGGTTTGGCGGCGAGCGACACCTTCGTGTTCAACTTCGCCGGCGTCGGCAACACCACAGTGACAGATTTCCATCCATTGACCGACATACTCCAGTTCAGGAGTTCGCTCTTTGCGACCGCCCAGGAGATCTTGAACGCCACCCACGATGACGGTCACGGAAACACGGTCATTGCGGTCGATGGCCACGACACCGTTACCTTGGACGGCGTTGTCAAGGCGCAGCTGCACACGAGCGATTTCCACATCGCCTGAAGGCTCTTCCGAGTGGAACCGAGACGGGCCTCTGGCGCTTTGCCAGTCATCCGACATTTGCAGCCTGGTACAAGCCATTTCGCTCAGGCCGAAACGGCCATGCCCAATCGACGCTGGCTACGATGACGGCAAGGACGAGCGGAGCCACGGCCATTCCAGATGGGCGAGGGGGCGCGACGCTATCCGCGCGAGCAAACAGGCGATCGATCCGCAAATAACCTTAACCCCGGAAGCCTAATCGAGCCGGGCTCGTGTAGGCTTGCGGCTTCGCGTTTACGATTAATCCTGATTATTCACAGGTCCCCATTTCTCTTCGTCTTGCGACTAAGCCTCATTTCAGTGCAGATGGGCCTAACGAGGCTGGCAAAACGGCGCCGGTTTCGAGTTTGTAATTGGATTTCCCCTCAGTTGCTTAACTTGATTTCCTATCGATCGAACGTGACGATGCGCTTCCACTGGCGAATCTTTGCCGCTGTCTTGCTTCTGATCACCACCGCATCCTTTGCCGAGGAAATTGCGAACGAGGTCCGGCCGCCAGAGGCGGACACCGATTTGCTCGCACTGATGTCGGGCAAGTGCAGCATCCTCAACGTTGCCGGCCGCGTTTTCGCGTGCAGGACCGTTGCTTGGGCTCACAGCACCCACGGCCGGGCCTATTTCACCATTGCGCTCGACGACCCCGCCGACCACCACCACATTATCTCTTTCTCCGGGGCGAGTGGCCGGCGTACCGATCAAAATTTGTACGAATTGCCGGTCGACCGGATGCTCTTGAATTCCAAGCACAGGCCGAAGGTCGATGGCTTGCCGGTACCGATCATCGAATTATCGTCTGGAATGTGCAGGCAGATCGGGAACCTCGCGATGGGGCAGGTTTCCAGCATCACCTGTTCGGCAACCGACAAGAACGGCAAGCAATACGAGTTGCGTTTCGAGTCTGACGGCTCACCCATTACATTGCGCAGGGCGCGGCCCTCGGCTCCGAGTATCCGCACCGACGGCTAGTTTGCAGCTGCAGCTTCCGCCCCTCGGCGTTCGCGGTGTCCTATTGCTGAGACTACAGATGCAGCCACTACGTCACCGCTAGCGCCGATCTCTGGCCGGATCACATCAGGCTCTCGGACCTTGAGCCCGTTTCGTCTGCACAGCTTGCGGCAAGCGCGGAGCGGACATCAGGCCGGATTTTTGATTGGGACAAGCCGGGCGCGCCGATGAGGGGTTATTGGTCGGCAAAAAATAAAACCCGCCATTCGCGGCGGGCTCCAGCGGGAGAACAAGTAAATGGCTAGGTTATCGTTTCCGGTGATGTCAGCTCCACTCGGATGCGTCTAGTGAGCGGCGCCGCCAAAAGCTGGTGTCGCTCACCTTGTTCGCTCGCTTCCAGCCTTCGAACTTGATCGCGAAGGGACTTCAGATCCTGTAGTCCTTGAGCCAACCTTTGCGACTTGTGGCGGAGGTTCTCTAAATAATGATCATGACTGCGGCTCATAGGGGGGGCCGTTCGGTGCGCTGAAAGCAGGACGCCAGAACGGTGATGGACGCAAGTGCGTCTAATGTACGCTCTCGGTGACAGCAGACATTGAGCAGCCTTGTCGAAAAGACGGGCTCTTGACCCGAAACGCTGGTTCTATACTTCTGACGATTAGGCCAGCGAATTGTTGCGCTGTTGCAACATTGCCAGTTTTTTTTCCATTAACGGCCGTATCTCAAAGAAGATCAAATTTTTGCGGTTTAATGTGCCGCGAGGCGTCGCAAAAAATAGGGCATTTTTTTAATCGAGGTGGATCACATGAAACGGCTTCTCAAATATCTGGCGAGTGCCGCAATGCTGCTTAGTCCGTTGACTGCGCATTCGGCTGATCTCGCGTATCCACCGCCGCCGCTACCGGTCCCCATCTTCAGTTGGACCGGATTTTATGTCGGCGGCAATATTGGCGGTGCGTGGGCCAAGAATGAATGGACGGACAGTCTCTTCCTGACCAACTTCAACAACGTCAACAATGGTGTATTCATCGGCGGCGGTCAGCTTGGCGGCAATTACCAGATCGGCAGCTTCGTCATCGGCGGCGAATGGGATTTCGACTGGGCTGGCAACAACAATGGCACCGGCGTCATCACTCCCGCTGGGAACATTTTGGTCAGCAGCAACAATCGCTGGATCACGACAGTGGCAGCCCGCTTCGGCTATGCGATCGATCACTGGATGGTTTATGGCAAGGTCGGCGGCGGCTGGGTTGGCAACAACGATTTCACCGCCACCAACCTGACGACAGGCGTGTCGGTCACCTGCGGTACCTTCGCCAACGTCACCTGTAACAATAGCGCCGGCGGCTGGCTGGTGGGCGCAGGCTTCGAATATGCGCTCACGAACCATTGGACCGTGAAGCTCGAATACGACTTTCTCGGGTTGGGAAACCGAACCTTCGTCATTCCGGCCACGGCCCCGCTCCTTGCTGGGGATACGTTCACCTCCAACAATCGCAATGTGCAGGTGATCAAAGTTGGGTTCAACTACCTGTGGAACTGGGGGGCATGGGGCGCACCGGTTGCCGCAAGATACTGATCACTGAATTACAGGGCGACCGCCAATCGACGCACTAAAATCCTGCGATCATCGGGGATGTTGTCTGCATCCTAACCGGCCAAGAACCGCAAGGAGCAATGCGATCACCAGCTGCGCATCGGTGTAGGGCATGTTGCGGACTGCCGCGGGGAATGCTTCAAGGCGCGACGCGCAGCCGGATCGCGGCGCCGATATCAGGCCGGATTTTCATTGGGACAGGCCGGACGCGCTCACGAGGGTTATTGATGTTCGACGTTGAAACCTTCGACCCGTGTTGGAGTTGATCAAGAAGCCACAACACGTTTGTGGCTCAGCACGGCTCTGAGTTCCTGCGCTTGTTGCCGCTACCCTTTGGTTCTGGGCATCCATAATCGCAACACGACAATATTGTCGGCGAACTTCTGCGCACGAATTGGATCAACGCATCCGCTGCTGCCGCTGCACTGGTCGCAGCTATATTCGCTGCGTATGGGTTCTGGGGGCAATTGGGCTAATGATAAACTTGGATACAATCATCGGCATTGTTTTGGGTTTGCCTTTAGGAATTTTGATCGGCTACAGATGGCGCGATCGCATTTCTGAGCAGCGCCGGGCTAAGTACTTGGGCGAGCGCGGGCGCGCCAACAGCGCGAGACACTTGAGCGAGAAAGAAAAGCATTAAAAGCTTTGCCGCGACAGCACCCACTAGGGTTTGATTGCCGGTGCTCGACGGCGAGGCTGTCGTGCTAGGCGTGGATGGTGTCTCCGATTTCAACGCGCTGCATTCCCGTGAACCAGCGCAGTGCCAGCCGCTAGACCGTTTATTGGAGAGGCCCCCTTTGAACACTTATTGCGTCGGCCTGCCACGATTGGATGTATCGGCTCGGCTATCGCAGGAACTTGGTCGAGGACCTCGCGGTACCAGCAGCGCAAGGTTAACAGAGTGTCAACAGGGAGGCGCCGGATCGGAGAAAATTCGTAGCAAGTTGCTCAGATCTCGCTGCTAAGACCGGGTCATGGAAAGACGAGTTGCGGCACGGAAGCGGGTTCTAAAACGCGGCAAGGTTGAGCTGCGGGAGAGCGCCCTACCTTGCAAGATTATAGACCTGTCAGATGCGGGCGCGGGTTTAGCCTTTTCGGGCGCGAGCCACGTCCCAAACTTCTTCACACTGCTGATACCCGATCGCGCGCCGGTCTTCTGCCAAATCATGTGGCGCCGGCAAGAGCGACTTGGCGTGAATTTTCGCAAGTTGCGGGATCTCTAGGTCCGCTTCGATTGATGATCGCGGACCTATCTCCGCGAGATGCCAATTCTCGGGGAAACGCCGATCCTCCGCGAGTTGCCTATCCTCGGCGATATGCGCCGGTTGGACCCGATAGACCAGCCGCCGTCCGTTCTGTCCCAGCTCGGTGCCATTCCGTTCCAATCCGGAGCCATTCCCGAGGCGATCGCCGCTTGCTGAAGCTTGAGACGCTCACTCTCGGCTCGACTTGCTGCCTCTCAATCGCGAGCTGTTTTCCAGCCTGCATGTGCTCCCAGGCGCGCTGGTTTCGTGCTTGCAAATCGGCACCGTCGAGGAGCTCGCCGCCGGGACCATAGACGTGCTCAATGTTGCCGCTGATCACCCGAACTTGTTGGGCAAATGACGATGATGCCAAAACCAGGGAAGTCGCAATCAAAACAGCCAGAACTCGCTCCGTCTTGATTAACCCGCGTCATCATTAGGAATTCCTTTGATTGGTTCCTATTTTAAGCGCCGCGACCAGCGCTATTAGGCCGGACGCTCAAGCAATGGGTCAAAGTCGAGAACCGCAGCCATTCCGCGGTGGGGAGCGGGTCAAAGAATCCTTTCAATGATGCCCCTCCCGCCGGCTCGGTTTGTTCCAATAAATGACGGGGCCTGATCCAATTTTGTGATGAATATCACTGCGGCCATTCGGCTTTTGTGTCTTGTCTATCGCGTCGACTGTGGCCTGCTATCGGACTTGGCGGGGCAATTGGAAAGCAGTTGGCAGGGGCCGCTCCGATTTCAGCGCGGGGGGCGGCCCCACCTTCACAGTAGCGTTTTGATCATCCCCCTCTACCTGTTTTGCGTGATGCCTAAAATGTGCGGACAAAGACCCTGAGCCCCGGAAGCATCATGAGGTTTCGATGACCAAAAAGCTTAAGCTCATCGGAGACGCGATATATTGGCTTGGATCTGCAATTGCCATGTTTCTGCTTTTTGCCTGTCCTGGCGCATTCCTCGCCTATCTAACAGGTTATAGCCGCCTGCATCGTGCAAGCGATGCAATCGCCACGTCCGGTGTTTTCTTGAGCCTTTCGCTGGCTAGCTGGGGTGTTGGACGCGCTTCCCGCTACATCTTAGCGCGTAGCTAGGCGAGACCAGGTCGAACCGTACCTCGCCGGTTTATGCAAGGCGCTTCTGTCATTCGTTCAGCGGGATACGAAGCCAACAAGCTCAGCGAGGACTCCACGCGCTCGTTGGTGGCTGTTGGCGACTATTCGGATCGGCCCACTGACTCTTTGGTAGCTGTTGGCGATTATTGGAGGCGGCCCACTGGCTGTCCGGTGGTTGTTGGCCGGCCCACGCACTCTTTGGCGCTTGCGAGCGGTTATTGTCAACGCTCCACCAACTCTGGGGCGTTTGCTGACGACTGTTTTCGACGTTCCACCAACTCTGGGGTGGTTGCTGGCTACTGTTCTCGCTCCCCCAGTTCTGCACGTTCCATGAACACGGCCGCGTTTGAATAGACTGTTGTTGATCGAGATCAGCCTTGGCCCCTTGCCCCTGTATCTGGCGTTCCGCACGCCTGTTTCTTGCGCGAAGCTTCGCGTCATCGAGGACCTCACCACCGGGACCATAGACATGTTCAATGTCGCCGGTGATGACTCGAACCTGTTGAGCAACCGAGGGAGAGGCTGCAACGAGACAAATCGTAATGAAAAATCCTCTCAGCATCTTGCCCAGATTCCTGTAAGGCTAGAGCGGGCATGCCGAAATCAATCAACGTACTTCAAGCGCTCTCAGCGTTTATTTTATAATAGCAGTCTGCATTGGTCTAGACGCCGATCTCCCCGGCCAGTCTTGCGACAACGCGAACCTTGGCGCCTGTGCCCGCGTAAAGTCAGGTAAGAGGCCTGCCGACTATTGAGACACCTCAACGCGCATTTTTAACGGCGCTATTGATTCGACGTTTAGGCGCAGGGCTGGATCGAAGAGCTAATTCGGTGCCAGCACGGCGTCCGCCTGACGGCTGTCCCGCTTAACGATGACGATAGCGCCATTGCGGATAGTGAATTTGGCCCCAAGCAGTTTGGGAATCTTATCTGTCAGCGGCGAGGGCAGGGGAATGGTCGCAATCGTGATAAGATCCCCAACATTGATCGGTGGGGCTGCGGATCCGGCGAACGGAGCCGGCTTGATGTACTCGCGGATCAGCCGCGTTTCGTCCGGCGAGAGGACAAGTCGGGTTGGCGTCGGACGATTTTCCGAAGGGTTTTTGTCCGTTTCTGCCGAGCTCGGAATGGGAGGCTGTTTCTTCTGCTCGGCGTCCCCTCTCTTTTCCGGTTGGCTGGCGTTGGCGCCCTGCTTCTTCAGTGGCGCGAGCTGTCGTTCAAGCGCGCTGACTTCTAATTTCAGGGATTTGATTTGACTGATTCCCATAAAGAGCCCGGCGCCAATGAGCAACGCGACCAGGCTGAGAGCCGCCACTACCGCGCCGCTGGTGCCGACCGGCCCGCGGTGGGTTTTTATGTTTGCTGACCCTTCTGCGAGGTGACCGCGCAAAATCTGCGAGAAGCGCCCGAAATGGGATGCCAATGCTGTCAGAGGCTTTGGTATCGGTCGCGCCCCGCGAAAAGGAGCACGGATCCTTGCAGACCGGCTGAGAGAGGCGGGCGCCATCGGCAGAATCGCGGGCGAAGCAGCAATTTGTTCGGCGTGATCGGGGTCGACATCGTCTAGGCTTGGTTCGGGAAGATCGGAATCTGCAGCTTCAGCCTCGGCCTCGGGAGCTGCTTCCGCGGTCGAGCTTGGTTCAGCGTGCTCAAACTTCATCTCATCTTCCAGCAGCTCGCGGCCGGAAGTTTCGTCAGGAGCTCGCAGGCCGAGATCGAAGATCTTCATGCGCAGCTCGGTGCCGAGCAGATCATCAATCGCCTGCATGGATCGCAATTGATCGGGGCGGCGGGAGCCCGTGGGCTGCTTGCTGAGAGCTTCGAGCGCGCGCAAGACCGATCGGCCCGCGTCGGTGATGTGCAAGCAATCGTCCTGCCAGACGACTAGACCGGATTGAAGCAGGTCGACGTTCTCAAGTTCTGAAAGACGTTCTGTCGTATCCCGGCCTTCGGCAGCTTCTTCCCATTCGCGCCAAAGCTCAGTAATGCTGGCGCGCCCGTCGGGCCGTCTGGCGAGGATTTCCAACATGGCGAACTTGAATTGCACGGGCGTTCCTCGTTAAAAAGCTCGGAAAGGGCGTCCTTTAATTAAACCTGCCGAATCGGGGCGAAGATTGCCGTTGTCATGTTACGCGCCGAAGCCCCGATGGCTCAATGCTCGAAAATCGCCGGGCGAGAAATTATCCGCCAGTTATAGTGATCTTTTGGTCAAGGGTTCGCGCGGACACCGGGCGAGAGTGAAGAGAGGCTATTCTGGCCGGCGCTTAAACGATCCATCCACGGTACCAACGAATGTCATACAACCGCTTTTCCATAGCCCCATTTGTGCTCTGTTGGATAATCATCACATTTGGCGGCTCGTCGGTTGGCGCGCCGGTCCATTTGGGCATAATGGGCGATAGCAATTCGGATGAATACCGTGCCGACGAAAACAATCGAGGCGGCAAATATGCCTCGACAACCCTCAACTGGGTCGAACAACTGC